>Ga0315295_10004549_pt1 | contig 11839 bp, 9 predicted proteins | sample YL17G14_0_MG_FD_204453 | JGI IMG/M metagenome (GOLD analysis project Ga0315295, IMG submission 204453) | Sediment microbial communities from Yellowstone Lake, YNP, Wyoming, USA - YL17G14_0 | ecosystem: Environmental > Aquatic > Freshwater > Lake > Sediment | place: USA: Wyoming | collected...
TGTTGTGGCGGCCTCGGCAAAAAGACCTATCTCATCGGTAAGAGGAAAGCTAGCGAACACCCCCGTGGCGGACATACCGAAGCCTTCGTTGCTCACCAGGGTCGCGTCGCTTACGAACTCACAACCCATATTAATGCCCAGCACGCTTATATCCCTGAGCTGAGCGCCGTAGAGATGGCCATATGTTCCGAAACTCTGCAGGGAATAACTGTCTCCATCGTATTTCAGAATGAGCGCCTTCTGGTCGTTCCTCGGGAACGTGGGCTGGTAGTAATCGGTGTTAAGCCTGTTCACAAGAAGTCCGAAACCCATCTGGTAGCTGTCAAGCGCGTCATAGTGCAGCCCGAACGTTCCATCGTCATAGTCGATATTGTCGACCACTATTGATTCCAGACTGATATCCCGGCTTGAAAGGTTGCCGTTCAGGGTTATTCCCCAGGACTGGTTATCAGATGAGTACGATTGCGAAAGAAATATCGTGCTGTACGCGGTTTTATCCAGATTATAGCTGCCGATCCCGAGTTGATAAGAAAATGCGTTGATCGGGACCGATAGCGCGATCGCTATTATAATGGCGATCTTTTTCATAGGTTGACCACGACCTCCGCTCTCTCCTTTTCGCCGCTCAGCCATTCCTGAAGGTGTTTTTCCCTTTTCTCCCTGAGGACGTTCGACATGATCGCCGCGTTCTCGCTCTCACGGCCGGAAGTGTCTATCCCTCTGTTCAGCACCCTGACGAGATAATATTTCCCGAAGCTTTTCACTACTCCGGTCTCCCCAACCCTCATGTTGAAGCATTGTTCAATGAAAGGCTTCATATATTCCGTCCCGATCATGTAATCGCTCCTGGCGAAAGATCCGGTGTATTTTACACCCTCCATGGTCAGAGCGCCGGAAAGCCTGAGTGATTCTATCTCTTTTTCAGCAAGTCCGCTCGCGGTCTCCAAAGCGTATCCGGCCGCCGCTTCACGGGATACCTCTTGGAATGGCGAGATATATGAAGGATGCTCATCAACGAGAACGGTGAAGGAGAACCCTTCCCCTTTTCTGACCACGCTCCCCAGGTCCTGCGGCGCCTCTAAAGAGGAGCTGACATCCGTCATGTCCACGCGAACTGGAGATCTTTTCTGGACCTCCTTAAGAGGAAGCTTTTCATTAAAAAGATCGAGCGTGTGTCTTGCCGCCCTTTCCGTGAAGATAAGCGAGTCTTCTTTGACCAGCTTCCGCTCAATATCCGCAGCTGCCTCGTCAAAGCCGAGAAAGCGCTGCGGCGCCTCATCTGAAAGCTCGGATACCGCAAAGCCTTCGTTATATTCTATTACTGGGCTTACTTCCCCCGAGGCCAGGTTAGCCGTAACACTGGTAAATGCGGAGTCCTTTCCTATCGACGGCAGCACGTCGCCTTCAGAAAAATAATCGGTCAAATAAACGGTCTTACCCATCCTTTTTGCGGCCTCTTCAAAGCCCAGCTTAACCGCCTCTATGCGGAACCTCTTGGCATCCGCCATGGCGAGCGGCCTTACATCATCGCGGAGAAGCAAAGCCTCTATCTCATCGCGGACCTCGGCGAAAGGCTTAAGCCTTTCTTCGGTCCTTTGCGTCACGCTGACAAAATAATAACCGTTCTCGGTTTCGATCATCTGGCTTACACTGCCTGGCAGAAGGCTGAAAGCCACACCGTTGAAAGGCTCCTTGAGAATTCCTTTTTTTATGAGCCCAAGGTCACCGCCCGCTGCGCCTGATGGATCATCGGAGTATTCCTTTGCAAGGTCCGAGAACAGGAATCCCTGCCTGATCTTGGCGCGTATCTCATCGAGCTTTGATGGGTCGGCGGGTTTTTTTATCGATATTAAGTAGACGTGCGCCTGGGCCGGCTCTATGAATTTGTCGGGATTCTCCCCGTAATATTTCTCAAGGTTCACTCCGGGTTCAATGACCCGGTCCAGATATTCCTTTATCCTGAAGACCGCGTATTCCGCCTTTACCTTTTTTTTGCTCAAAAATTCCTGCAGGTGCTGCGCGTAATAATCCCTGACCGCCTCCGACGTGACGCTCACCATGCCTTTATAATCCTCGGGATCAAAGTAAAGGGTCGCGTATCTCCTGACCGGGGGTCTGCTGAAAAGGCTTTTGTTCCTTTCATAATAACCCCTTACATCATCCTCCCTTACGTCCATATTGTTAGCGAGCTGCGCCGGGTCAACTGGGATGTACGCCGCATTCATCAGCTCCGCCCGGTTCATATATTCATCGAACACGTCCAGGTCTCCGGAGGATATCTCTTCCTTAATGGCGAGTTCGACCTTGGGAACGATTATCTGTCTTGATCTGTCCGCTATGATGATCGCCTCGGCGCGGTCACGCATCCGCTTAGCTTCAGCGGAGCTCTCGAGCGTGAACTTGATGTACCTGGCCTGGTTGAACCTGCCCCCATCATAAAAGACCGGGTCCCGCATGATAAGGTCCTCTATCTCTTCTTCCCCGGCGAATGTTCTCGCTGAAATGCCCCTTCTTCTCGCTTCCTGCAGATAGAGCTGGTCTTCAACAAGGTCGCCGGCAAGTTCCTTTTTTAGCTTTTGAAGGGTTGCTTCGTTCAAAGCGCTGTTGGAGGTCTTCCTGAATGAATCAATATGGCCTGTCAGCAGATAATCGAACTCGTCGCTGTAGATGGTATCGCCGTTCACGGTTATCACGGCCCGGGTCGCGCTTAACGCTGTGTACGCGAGGAAAATGCCGATAACGGCCAGCAGCGCGGCACGCCTGATGCTCATTAGTGCCTGAAATGTCTTCTTCCTGTGAATATCAGCGAGATATTATGTTCGTTCGCCGACACGATAACTTCTTCATCACGTATCGATCCTCCGGTCTCCATGATTGCGGATATCCCGGCCTTCGCCGCCAGATCAATGTTATCCCTGAATGGGAAGAACGCGTCCGAAGCAAGCACGGCACCTTTTGCAAGTGTCCCGGCCTTTTTCAGTGCGATCTCAACGGAATCCACCCTGCTCATCTGGCCGGCACCTATACCCAGTGTCTCTTTTCCTTTCGCAACAACTATGGCGTTCGATTTAACGTATTTCACGATCCCCCATGCGAAGAAAAGGTCCTCGAGTTCGGCGACAGTGGGCTGTTTTTTTGAGACGACCTTGATGTCGGATATCGTGAGTTCCGCGTTATCCATGTCCTGGATAAGGAAACCTCCGCGGACCCTCTTGTAATCTAGGCCGGGATCGCGTATCGAGAATGGTTTGGATATTTCGATTATCCTCAGGTTCTTTTTCTGCATAAGCAGCCTTAGCGCCTTTTTGTCGAACGAAGGCGCGATGACGGCCTCCACAAAAAGTTCCCCCATCGCAACGGCCATATCCTCGTCCACCATCCTGTTCGCCGCGATCACGCTGCCGTACGCCGACACCGGATCAGAGGCGTACGCCTTTCTGTACGCGTGCGCTATCTTGTCTGCCTGGCCTACGCCGCACGGATTGGTATGTTTTATTATCGCCACCGTGGGCTGGGCAAAATAGTTGACTATCGACCAGGCTGAGTCGATGTCATAAATATTGTTATAAGAAAGTTCCTTGCCGTGCAGCTGCTTCATTGCCGCTATCCCGGGATCCTTTAATCCGATCTCCCTGTAGAACGCCCCTCTCTGATGCGGATTCTCCCCGTACCTCAGGTCCTGGACCTTCTCAAGGCTTATGTTCATCGATCTCGGGAACACGAGTTCCGGCTCCGTCACTTTTGAAAGATAATTGAATATGGCACCGTCGTACCTTGATGTTAGCCTGAAGACCTCCCTCGCCAGAGCTTCTTTTGTCTTCTGGCTCAGCATTCCCTTAAGTTTTTTCATTTCAGCGAGTATCTCCGGATATTTGGCAGGGTCCGTGACAACAGCGACGCTCTCATAGTTCTTGGCGGCGGACCTTATCATCGATGGTCCCCCGATGTCTATGTTCTCGATCGCTTCATCCAGTTTTACCTTTGGGTTCGCCACCGTGTTCTCAAAAGGATACAGGTTCACAACGACCATATCGATCGGATTTATGCCGTGCTCCTTTAGCGTTTTCATGTGCTTCTTGTTGGAGCGGACGGCCAGCAGACCCCCGTGGATCTTGGGGTGCAGGGTCTTCACCCTTCCGTCGAGCATCTCGGGAAAGCCGGTCACCTCCGATATGTCGGTCGTCTTTATCTTGGCCTTTTTCAGCTCTTTGGCTGTCCCTCCGGTAGAGATTATCTCCACCCCCATCGACTTGAGTCCTTTCGCGAACGGAACAAGGCCGGTCTTATCGGACACTGATATCAGCGCGGTCTTTATTTTAGACAATTTTCACCCTTCTCCCTTCTATCTTAAGTTTGTTCTCCGCAAAAAGCCTTATGGCCTCCGGATATATCCTGTGCTCCTGCTCGAGTATGCTCTCGGACAGGGTCTTCTCGGTATCATCATCAAGCACCGGCACCACGGCCTGGATTATTATAGGCCCGGTATCGCAGCCGTCATCCACAAAATGCACCGTGCAGCCCGAGAATTTTACCCCGTATTCAAGCGCTTTTTTCTGCACGTGCAGCCCCGGGAAAGCCGGGAGCAGCGCGGGATGTATGTTCATTATCCTTCCACTGAACCGCTTAACGAAAGCGGGAGAAAGCAATCTCATGTATCCCGCGAGACAGATCAGGTCCGCCTTGCGCTCTTCAAGGACCTTTATCACCTGTTCTTCATAAACGGCCTTGTCGGTTATTTTTTTGCTGTCCACAACAGCCGTCTTGATGCCGTGCTTTTTTGCGCGCTCCAGCGCGAACGCGTCGGGCATGTTGCTGATGACCACCGCGATCTCGGCGCTTATCTTTTTCTCCTCTATTGCGTCGATTATGGCCTGCAGGTTTGACCCCCTGCCTGATACCAGCACACCGATCTTAAGCACTATATGATCTCCACTTCCTGCTTGCCCGGCATTATCTCGCCGATAACGGTGCCGCCCGCAAGCTTTTCCACTTTTGCCGCCGATCTTTGATCTGCGACAAGAACCATGCCTAAGCCCATGTTGAATGCCTTATACATCTCGGCGTCGTCGATCTTTCCGTATTTTTTTATCACTCTGAAGATCGCTGGAACATCCCATGATGAAGCTTTGAAGACCGCTTTTGAACCTTTCGGAAGGATGCGAGCGACATTCTCCGGCAATCCGCCGCCGGTTATGTGGGCTATCCCCTTTACCTCCGCTTTTCCTATGGTCTTGAGTATCGTCTTTGAATATATGATAGTGGGTTCTAGCAGCGCTTCGCCGATCGTTCCGGATAATCCTTCCACCTTTGAATCCACTTTAAGTCCTGCGGAGTTGAAAAGAACGTTCCTCGCGAGCGTGTAGCCGTTGCTATGAAGACCGCTTGATGGAAGACCGATGATCTTATCGCCGATCTTGATGGAGCTGCCGTTGATGATCTTTTTCCTGTCGACCAAGCCGACAGCAAAACCCGCGAGATCATATTCTCCCTCGGCATAGAGGTCTGACATCTCCGCCGTTTCTCCGCCGATGAGCGCGCAGCCCGCCTGCCTGCAGCCTTCCGCCATGCCTTCAAGCAGTTTCTCGATAAGGTCCGGGTCCACCTTGTGGCAGGCGATGTAATCAAGGAAGAACAAAGGCTTTGCGCCGAGGCACGCCACGTCATCCGCGTTCATCGCAACGAGGTCGATCCCCACCGTATCGTGCCTGTTCATTTCGAAAGCGATCTTAACTTTTGTTCCCACGCCGTCGGTTCCCGACACGAGCACGGGATTTTTTATCTTTTTATCTATCTCGAAACATCCGCCGAAAAGCCCTATCTCGCCCAGCACTCCCTTGACGAAGGTGGACTTGGCTAGTTTTTTGACCCTTCTGACGACTTCATATCCGGCTTCTATGTCAACGCCTGATGCCTTGTAAGTTATCTTTCCCAATCGCTTCTCCTATCTCGCGGCTTCCGCGGACGCCGTGCCGTAGTAAACATCGCCTCCGCGAAGCACTATAAAGAACCTGCAGTTCGGGTCGGTGCACGCCCAGGCCTTGTACTCTATCGCGACCTGGTTGTTGCTGAAATCCGATAACGGGACAAGCTGCGCCTTTCCGCACTTCTGACACTTCGGGAATTCCTCGTTCGCCATTTAATCAGCCTCCTCCAACCAGCATGCTACGCACATCTGCTTGTTGTTCATACCAAGTGACTTTTCCAGGTCATCAAGTGTGTTGTAACCCAGCGTCTCGACACCGATGTATTTTCTTACCTCATCCACGGACCTCTGTGCGGCCGCCAGCTCGCTCTTTGACCTTGTGGACTTGCCGTACCTGCACGGCGATTTAAGCGGAGGGCAGGCGATGCGCACGTGTATCTCCTTTACTCCCGCGTTCCTAAGCTTTACAACCAGGTCGTTCTTCATCTGGGTGCCGCGGACAATGGAATCGTCGCACAGGACGACCCTTTTGCCCCTTACGTTGGCGGGAATTGATATCAGCTTAACTTTTGCTTCCCTGTCGCGTTCTTCCTGCGTCGGCTTTGTATAGCTTCGGCTCGCGTATCCGTATTTAACGAACACATAATCATACGGGATCTTTGATTCGATCGCGTAACCAAGCGCGTGCCCGATCCCAGAATTCGGGACAGGCGCCACCACATCGGCCGGCACGGGATACCTTCTGGCAAGACAGGCCCCCATGTTCTTTCTTGCAGTCGCCACGGGAATGCCTTCTATCACGGAAGACATCTCCGCGAAATATATCCACTCAAAAGCGCAGAACTGCGTTATATCCGCGTTGAGCCGCATCTCCGTGTTCATCGCGCCGTCCTTTATGTGGATGATCTCGCCCGGCATCACGTCCCTTACTATTGATATGCCCAGGTTGTTGAACGAGCATGACTCTGATGACACGGCGATGGTGCCTTCCTTTTTGCCGATGACCATCGGCTTGTACCCGTACTTGTCGCGCGCCACATAAATGCCGTCCTTTGAAAGTATCGCGAGAGAATATGAACCGCGGACCTCTGAAGCCATCTTGACTATTCCGTCGACGAAATTGCTCCCCTGGGCGATCAGCTTGGCGATCACCTCGATGTCCTCATTTGTGTAAAAGCTGTGGCCCTGTGCCTTAAAGCGATCGATTATCGCCTTAGAGTTGATGATATTGCCGGAGAAGCATATTACGAACTCACCCATCTTGGAATAGAACTTGATCGGTTGCCTGTCCTTTAACGACGCATGGCCCACGCCCATTGTTCCGTCGAGACCAGAAAGGTCATTGGCAAAGTTCTCGCGGACAAGACCTTTGTGCGTTCTTAATTTTAATTCCCTGCCGTTATATGTGGAAAGCCCGCAATATTCCTGCCCCCTGTGCTGTAGGTAGAATGTCCCGAGGTACAGGTCATCCACAACATCCTTGTCTGAAGAAATGGCGAAAACGCCGCATGCTTCCGTGAACATTTTTACCTCCTACTTGAATATAAGGGACAGGTTCTTCATGCGTTCCGGTATCTCTACACAGTAATCTCCGTTCAGGCAGGCAAGGCACAGGTTGCCCTTTGGAAGATTTATTGAGTTGATCAGGTCCCTGATGCTCAGGTAAGCAAGTGAATCCGCCTCCAGGAACTTGCGGATACCTTCGATGCTGGTATTCGCCGCTATAAGCTCGGACCTGGAAGGCGTATCGATGCCGTAAAAGCACGGATAAAGTATCGGCGGGGAGCTTACCCTCATGTGAACCTCCCTGGCTCCCGCTTCCCTCAGTATCTTTACGATCTGCTTGCTGGTAGTGCCGCGGACTATGGAATCGTCTATGACTATCAGCTTTTTACCTCTAACCACGTCCCTTATGGGATTAAGCTTCAGCTTTACCCCCATGTCCCTTATCGCCTGCGTGGGCTGTATGAACGTCCTGCCTATATAACGGTTCTTTATCAGGCCTTCCGCATAAGGTATCTTTGACTCCTGCGCATAACCTGTAGCGGCGTTTAGGCCTGAATCCGGCACTCCGACCACAATATCCGCATCTACCTTATTCTCCTTTGCGAGATATTTACCCATTATCGTGCGCGCTTCAAAAACATTCCTTCCCTCCAGCTTGCTGTCCGGCCTTGCCAGGTAAATGTACTCAAAAGCGCAAAGCGCCTTTCTTGCGCGCGGCGCGTATGTTATCGATCTTAATCCTTCCTTGTCGATCACCACGATCTCTCCGTTCGCAACATCCCTCAGGAAATCAGCGCCTATCACGTCAAGCGCGGCTGTCTCGGAAGATATCACATAGGAAGAAGCTGTCTTGCCTACGCAAAGCGGGCGGATACCGTTGGGGTCCCTTACTCCGATCAGCTTGTCGGCGGTCATTATTACCAGAGAAAATCCGCCGTGGGCCCTTTTACATGCGGAAACTATCGCCTTTTCAAGCGTTTCCTCGTTAGACCTGGAAATAAGCACCGCAATTATCTCACTGTCCGTGGTGCTGGTGAAGATATGGCCCTCGTCCTCCAGCTCCGCCCTCAGGTCCGCCGCATTCACCAGGTTGCCGTTGTGGCCCAGAGCAAGAGGTCCGAACTTTGATTCCATGACTATCGGCTGCGCGTTCTCTATGGAACTGCTGCCTGTAGTGGAATATCGAACATGGCCACAGGCTATTTTGCCCGTAAGCGAACTGAGTATCTTTTCGTTGAACACCACAGCGCACAGGCCCATTCCCTTGTGCACCTTAATGTCCTTGCCGTCGGTCGTGGCTATACCGGCGCTTTCCTGCCCCCTGTGCTGAAGAGCGAAGAGCCCGTAGTAGACCAGCTTTGCGAGGTTGTCGCCCTCGAATGAATATATACCGTAAACTCCGCAGAATTCTCTCATTTATTTTTCTCCCATTACCTGGACAACTATATCCCTGCTTCTCGGTCTTATGTCATGATCAATGATGACTATCTGCTGCCAGGTGCCCAGAGCCATCTTTTTGTCCTCGAACGGGACCGTAAGGGACGGACCTATTACGGAAGCCCTTATGTGCGAATAGCCGTTTCCGTCGCCCCAGGTCTGGTTGTGCGCGTATTCCTCGCCGCTCGGCGCCAGCCTCTGCCCCAGAACTTTTACATCCTTAACAAGCCCCGGTTCATATTCTATCGTGGTCACGGATGCCGTTGAACCTGAGACGAACACCGTGATGCTTCCGTACTTTATCTTTGAGCTGCCAATGATCTCTGAGACCCTGCCTGTGATATCAATTACGTCGTCTTTTCCCTTTGTGTTTATCTTTATCCGTTCGGTTACTACCGGCATATCTCCGCGATCCTGCCTGCCGCCTTGGCGGTCGCGACAAGCTCCGTCTTCCCGTCGGACCTCATCTTGATCTCGACCTTGCCTTCGGCAAGTCCTTTTGGCCCGATTATTATCTTGACCGGAAACCCGATCAGATCTATGTCTTTCAGCTTGACACCTACAGATGCTTCCCTGTCATCCAGGATCACCTCAACGTTCAGGGCCAAAAGGTCCTTGTAAAGTTTTTCAGCGACTTCGCTCATGGATTTCTCCTTGATGTTCACGGGGACTATCGCTACCTTGTACGGAGCAATGGACATGGGCCACTTGATGCCGAAGTCATCGTAGTTCTGCTCTATCACCGCTCCCGCGATCCTGGAGACGCCGATCCCGTAACAGCCCATTATGAAGGGCTTGGTCTTTCCTTTTTCATCCAGATATTCGGCCTTCATCTTTTCGCTGTATTTTGTTCCTAGCTTGAATATGTGGCCCACTTCGATGCCGCGGGTCATCGTAAGCTTCCCGTCGCATTCAGGGCAGCTGTCTCCCTCCCTGGCCAGCCTCAGGCTCTCTATCTCGTCCGCTTTGTAGTCCCGGCCATACACAACATGGATAAGATGGACATCTTTTTCGTTCCCGCCCGTGATCCCGTCGGCTATCTCGGTCACTTCCTTGTCCGCGTATATCTTGATGCCGGACAACCCGATCGGCCCGGCGAATCCCATGGGGGCTTTTGTTGCTTCCACTATCATAGTTTCATCCGCGAGCTCTATGTCTTCTCTCCCCAGAATTTTTTTAAGCCTCGCTTCGTTAAGCGCGTGATCTCCGCGTATAAGAACAGCGATGGCTTTATCGCCTGCCTTGTATATGAGAGTTTTGATCATCCTTGAGGATGGGGCTTTGAGGAATGCATCAAGCTCCTCGATGGTCCTGACATTCGGTGTTTTCACCTTTTCGATCTTCGGTGTCTTCCCTGATACCTGACCGCTGACACCCGACACCTTGTACTTAGCCATGCCCCCGCTCGCCGCGTAGTCGCATTTCTCGCAGTGGAGTATCTCGTCCTCGCCCGTGGGAGAAAGCACCATGTATTCCTGGGAGAAACCTCCGCCGATCGGTCCCGGGTCCGCGTGGACCACCTTATACTTAAGCCCGCAGCGATCGAATATTCGGTTGTACGTCTCGTACATCGTCTTATAGCTCTTTTCAAGCCCCGCTTCATCCAGGTCGAAGGAATACGCATCCTTCATTATGAACTCGCGCGACCTCATTACTCCGAAGCGCGGCCTTATCTCGTCGCGGTATTTTGTCTGTATCTGATATAGATTAAGAGGGGCTTCCCTGTAAGACTTTACGTTGGTGCGGACCATGTCCGTGATTATCTCTTCGTGCGTGGGGCCGAGGCAGAACTCCCTGTCGTGCCGGTCCTTTATGCGGAACAGTTCCTTGCCGTAGATATCCCATCTGCCTGTTTCTTTCCAGAGTTCCGAAGGGAGTATGGCGGGCAGTTTAACTTCAAGCGCGCCGGCTTTATCCATTTCTTCGCGGACTATCGATTCGATTTTATGTAAGATGCGCCAGCCAAGAGGTAAATATGAATAGACTCCTGATGTTAGTTTCCTTATAAGACCTGCCCGCAGCATCAACTTGTGACTTGCTATCTCCGCCTCGGTAGGATCTTCCCTAAGCGTAGGGGCAAGCAAACGCGTCATCCTCATGCTTTTCCCAACCACCCCCGCCCCGACGTGCCGATATGTCAAAAACTTTAGATCGCTTAGCTGACGTATCGGGGCAAAAACTATTCAATAATCAAAGAACTGATAAATTATACTCTAGAACCGGCATATTATCAAGGAGGAAAAAACTGCATTTTTTAGCGCTATATCAATAATTATCTAATATTATATACCCGCCGCTTTATGAAATTTTAACGCTTATTTGACGATATATAGATTGAGGGTGTGAACTATGGCAATTAGAATAGTCGGTCCGAACATGAATGGCGTCCCGCTGATGGGTCGCGAGGCCCCTGAGCTGCGCCTTTCAGGCCGGTCGGCATCATCGCTTCAAGGAAAAATAGAAAAAGTCTACTTGAGCTTCGTCTCTTATAAGATGTCTGGCAACAACACCACTTTTTCAGGCCATATACAGGCGCTGGCAAGCCTGATAAAGCAAAGGCCTGACGTAACGGTCGTCATTCTGCTGCGGGCTGATCAAGCCATGGATAATTCGTGCAGAATAGACAAGACCACGATATTAAGATGTCTGGCTAAAAGGGGCGTTGATACTTCAAGGGCCAAGATCTCATTCATTGATGTTGACCTTTATGGATCTAGAAAGTTAATGGACGCCTTATATCCCTTTCTGCGCGATCTATTCATAATGGCCGACAACGAAACGATCATCCTGCCGAGATATTCCAGTCGATTCTCACTCGACTACGCGGAAACTATGGACGAGCTCGATCATCTTATGAACATTCTGGGATTTAAAGTGATCATCTCGGACCTGGAATTTGAGGGCGGGGACATCATTTTTACGGACACATTCCAATATGTGGGCATAAATACGATATTGGCCAATACGAACGAC
>Ga0315295_10004550_pt1 | contig 11837 bp, 15 predicted proteins | sample YL17G14_0_MG_FD_204453 | JGI IMG/M metagenome (GOLD analysis project Ga0315295, IMG submission 204453) | Sediment microbial communities from Yellowstone Lake, YNP, Wyoming, USA - YL17G14_0 | ecosystem: Environmental > Aquatic > Freshwater > Lake > Sediment | place: USA: Wyoming | collected...
ACGGTGTGGCGGCAAGCCGGAAAGTACGGCGTGCCGCGCCTTGCGTATGTCAACAAGATGGACCGCACCGGCGCCGACTTTCATCGCGTCGTCCACATGATGCGGGAGCGACTGGGCTGCCGCGCGGTGGCGGTGCAGCTTCCGCTGGGACAGGAGGCGGAGTTCCGCGGCGTCGTGGACCTGATCACCATGAAGGCGATCATCTGGCAGGACAACGAGGGGCGCGATTTCACGGTCGAGGACATCCCGGAGGGGATGCTGCCCCTGGCGCGGCGCTTCCGCGAGGCTATGGTCGAGGCGGCGGCGGAGACCGAAGAAGAGTTGATGGACAAGTACCTGGCGGGAGAGGACCTCAGCGAGGCGGAGATTCGGCGCGGGCTGCGACGCGGCGTAATTCGCTACGCCATGGTCCCCGTGCTCTGCGGCGCCTCTTACCGCAATAAGGGCGTACAGCCGCTGATGGACGCGATTGTGGACTACCTCCCCTCCCCCCTCGACGTACCCCCGGTGCAAGGCCTCAACCCCCTCACGAACGAAGCAGTCTCCCGCAAAGCCGATGACGCCGAGCCCCTTTCCGCCCTCGCTTTCAAGGTCGCGATAGATCGCAACGTGGGGCAGTTGACCTATGTGCGCATCTACTCCGGCCAGCTCGCCCGCGGCGCGGCGGTCTACAACTCCACGAAGCAAATCGCGCAGCGCGCGGGACGCCTCCTGCGCATGCACGCCAACCGCCGGGAGCAGCTTCAGGAGGCGAATGCAGGCGATATCGTCGCCCTGGTCGGACTCGACCGCACCACCACCGGCGACACGCTGTGCGACTCGAAGGCTCCGATTATCCTCGAGAACATCAGCTTCCCCGACCCGGTGATCTCGGTGGCCGTGGAGCCGGAGAACCGGGAGGAGGAGGTGAAGCTGGTGGAGGCGCTGGCGGCGCTCTCCGGCGAGGATCCCACGTTTCGCTTCCACACTGACCCGGAGAGCGGGCAGCTTATCATCTCGGGGATGGGGGAGCTGCACCTCGAGATCGTCACCGACCGGCTGCGGCGGGAGTTCGCGGTGAAAGCGCAGGTGGGCCGCCCGCAGGTGGCCTACCGGGAGACCATCCGCGGGACCGCGAAGGTGGAGGGAAGGTACATCCGGCAGACCGGCGGTCATGGGCAGTACGGCCGGGTGGTCCTGGAGGTCGCGCCGGCGGAGTCGGGTGCGGGCGTGGAGTTCGCGGACCGGACGCGAGGCGGGGTGATTCCGAGCGAGTTCCTTCCCGCGATCGAGGCGGGGGTGCGCGAGGCCGCCGCGGGCGGCATCCTGGGGGGCTATCCCGTCGTGGAGATCGCCGTCGCCCTGGTGGGCGGCTCGGCGCACGCGGTGGACTCTTCCGAGATGTCCTTCAAGCTGGCGGCGATGGAGGGCTTCCGAGAGGCGATGCGGCGGGCCCAGCCGATCCTCCTGGAGCCGATCATGCGCATGGAGGTGGTGTGCCCGGAAGACAAGATGGGCGATGTGCTGAGCGATCTGAATGCACGTCGCGCCCACGTGCTCGGCGTCGAAGCATCGCCGGGCGGGACTCAGACGATCGTCGCGGCGGCGCCGCTGGCGAGCGTTTTCGGATATGCCACGGCCTTGCGGAATCTCACCCAGGGCCGCGGCACCTATACCATGGAGCCCTCGCACTACGACGAGGCTCCGGAGGCGATCCAGGCGGCAATGCCTGGCGCTCAATCCGTCAGGGTAGCCTGACACACACTAACCCACAGGGGGTTACTTCGAGATGGGCAAGGCAAAATTCGAGCGAACCAAGCCGCACGTGAACGTCGGCACCATCGGCCACGTGGACCATGGCAAGACGACGTTGACATCGGCCATCACCAACACGCTGGCGAAGGCGGGATTGGCGAAGCCGCTGGCCTATGAGCAGATTGACTCGGCGCCGGAGGAGAAGGAGCGGGGTCTGACCATCCAGATCTTCCACGCCGAGTACGAGACGGAGAAGCGCCACTACGCGCACGTGGACTGCCCGGGGCACGCGGACTACATCAAGAACATGATCACCGGAGCGGCCCAGATGGACGGTGCCATCCTGGTGGTCTCCGCGGCCGACGGTCCCATGCCGCAGACCCGGGAGCACATCTTGCTCGCCCGCCAGGTGAACGTCCCCTCCATCGTCGTCTTCCTCAATAAGGTGGACATGCTGGACGACCCCGAGTTGCTGGAGCTGGTCGAGATCGAGGTCCGGGACCTGTTGAGCAAGTACGAGTTCCCCGGCGACGAAATCCCCGTGGTCCCCGGCTCCGCGACGAAGATCCTGGAGTGCGGCTGCGCGCAGAAGGAATGCCCGCACTGCGGCCAGGTCTGGAAGCTGATGGAAGCGGTGGACGACTACATCCCGACCCCGGCCCGCGCGCTGGATCTGCCGTTCCTGATGGCGGTCGAGGACGTGTTTACCATCACCGGGCGCGGCACGGTGGCGACCGGCCGCATCGAGCGCGGCGTCATCAAGACCGGCGACGAGGTCGAGATCGTGGGCCTCCACCCCACCAAGAAGACCGTGGCCACGGGCGTCGAGATGTTCCGCAAGATCCTGGATCAGGGCCAGGCCGGAGACAACGTCGGCGTGCTGCTGCGCGGCATCGAGCGCAAGGAGGTGGAGCGCGGCCAGGTGCTGGCCAAGCCCGGCAGCATCACCCCGCACACCAAGTTCGAGAGCCAGGTGTACGTGTTGAGCCAGGCGGAAGGCGGCCGACACAAGGCCTTCTTCGACGGCTATCGCCCGCAGTTCTACTTCCGCACCACCGACGTGACCGGCGTCATCCACCTGCCCGAGGGGAGGGAGATGGTCATGCCCGGCGACAACATCACCATGACCGTCGAGCTGATCCAGCCCATCGCGATGGAGGAGTCGCTGCGCTTCGCCATCCGCGAGGGAGGCCGGACGGTCGGCTCGGGCGTCGTCACGAAGATCTTGGAATAGCCATGACGGGGACTGGAACGGACCGGAGGAGAGTCAATGCGGAAGGCTGAGCGGAAGGGACCAGGCGAGCGGATACGGATTCGGTTGCGGGCCTTCGATCACCGCGTGCTGGACCAGTCCGCGGCGCGCATCGTGGATACAGCACGCCGGACGGGAGCGCGCATCGCGGGCCCCATTCCGCTGCCGACCGAGATCAACCGGTACTGCGTGATTCGTTCCCCGTTCATTGACAAGGAGTCAATGGAGCACTTCGAGATGCGGACACACAAGCGCCTGATTGACATCCTGGAGCCAAGCCCGGAGACCATCAACGCGCTGATGCGAATTGACCTCCCCGGCGGGGTGGATATCGAGATCAAGCTGTAGTAGCGCGTCGCCGCCGCACGCGACCGCGCGAGTAAGGGAACTGCGTTGAAGTCAGTTCAGAAAGCAATCCTGGGTCGAAAACTGGGTATGACCCAGCTCTTCGCTGACGACGGGCGGGCTGTGCCTGTGACCGTTATCGCGGCCGGACCGTGTTACGTGGTCCAGCGCAAGGTGACGGAGAAAGAGGGCTACGACGCCGTCCAGTTGGGATACGAGGAGCTGGCGAACGCGAAGCGCGTCAACCAGCCGAGGGCGGGCCATTTCAAGGCCGCCTCCACCCGCGCCGGCAAGACGATTCCGCCGTGCCGACACCTGGTGGAGGTGAAGCTGGCGGATCCGGCCGCCTATGAACTGGGGGCGAAGATCGGCGCGGACGTCTTCGCGGTGGGCGAGCGTGTAGACGTCAGCGGGACCTCCAAGGGCAAGGGATTCGCCGGCGGCCAGAAGCGGCACGGCTTCCGCGGCGGCCCGGCCGCGCACGGCTCCATGTCCCATCGGCGCCCGGGTTCGGGCGGGGCCACGGACGCGGCCCGGGTGTTCAAAGGCACGAAGAAACCGGGGCATATGGGCAACGTGCGGCGCACTGTGCAGGGATTGCGCGTCTGGCTGGTGGACGCGGAGCGCAATCTCCTGGCGGTGCGCGGCGCGGTGCCGGGGCCGACCGGCGCGCTGTTGTTGCTGACGCAGCGGCCCGGCGCGCCCGCGGCGCAGGAGGGTGAGTAAGCATGGCGCTCCCCATTTACGATAAGACCGGCGCGCACGCCGGCGAAGTGGATCTGCCGACCGCGTTCGCCTCCGAGCCGCATGGCGTGGTGCTCCACCAGGCGGTGCTGGCCGACCTGGCGGGCCAGCGGCAGGGGACGTCGAAAGCGAAGACCCGCGGCGAGGTGGCCGGCAGCGGTCGCAAGCTGTGGCGCCAGAAGGGCACGGGCCGCGCCCGAGTGGGCGACCGGCGCCCGCCCAACCGCGTGGGCGGAGGCACGGTGACCGGCCCGCGGCCTCGCTCCTACGACCAGCGCACCTCGGCCCGCATGAAGCAGTCGGCCCTGCGCTCTGCGCTGGGCGCCCGCGCCGGGGCCGGCGACGTGATCGTACTGGAGGCGGTGGAACTGGCCGAGGCCAAGACCAAGGCCCTGCAGAGCTTGCTGAATGCGATCGGCGTGTCCGGCGACCTCCTCTTGGTGCTGCCGGAGTCGGACGGGACCATCTGGCGGTGCGGGCGGAATATCGAGGGCCTGCGCATCGTCGCGGCCGCGGACGTGAACGCCTACGACCTGATGGCGGCGCGAACGGTGATTCTGACCAAGGACGCCATCTCGCGGCTGGAGGCGCGCCTGGTATGAAGGACCCAAGACAGATTGTGGTGCGGCCGATCTTGACGGAGAAGAGCGTGGCCCAGACCGCGCGGCGGAAGTACACCTTCGAGGTGGCCCCGGCCTCCAACAAGGTGGAAATCCGCCATGCCGTCGAGTCCCTTTTTCCCGGGACCAAGGTGGCGGGCGTCAACACCATGATGGTGCGGGGGAAGATGCGGCGGATGGGCGGATATCGCCGCCGCGCGCAGCGGGCGGAGGGCCACACCTCCCGCTGGAAGAAGGCCATCGTCACCCTGCGGGAGGGGACGATCCAGGCGTTCGAGGGACTGTAAGCGCGAGAGTGAGGAAATGAGCCGTGCCGATCAAGGGATATAAACCGACCACCGCCTCGCGGCGGTTCATGACCGCGGTAGATCGCTCCGAGCTCGGGAAGAACGACCCGGAGAAGAGCCTGCTGGCGTCGTCCAAGCAGACCGGCGCGCGGGACAGCCAGGGCCACGTGAGCGTACGCTTCCGCGGGGGCGGGCACAAGCAGCGCTACCGCGTGATAGATTTCAAGCGGAACAAAGACATGATCCCGGCCAAGGTGGCGGGGATCGAGTACGACCCGAATCGTTCCGCCTACATCGCCCTCCTCAACTACGCGGACGGCGAGAAGCGCTACATCCTCGCCCCGCAGGGCCTCAAGCCCGGCGATCTGGTGATGTCCGGCGAGACGGTGGGCGAGAAGGCGCGCCAGGGGCAGACTCTGGAAGTGCGCCCCGGCAACGCCTTCCCACTGCAGTTCATCCCCGTCGGCACCGTGGTGCACAACGTGGAGATGCGCCCGGGCGCGGGCGGGCAGATGTGCCGGAGCGCGGGTTCCAGCGCGCAGCTCATCGCCAAAGAGGGAAAGCTCGCCACCTTGCGGCTCCCCTCCGGCGAGATGCGCATGGTGCACATCGGTTGCCGCGCCACCGTCGGGCAGGTGAGCAATCCGGATCACAGCAACGTGACACTGGGCAAGGCGGGCCGAAAGCGGTGGCTGGGTCGGAGGCCGCACGTGCGCGGCGTGGTGATGTCGCCGCGCGACCATCCGCACGGCGGCGGCGAGGGCAAGAGCCCGATCGGCCGCAAGAGCCCGGTGACGCCGCAAGGCAAGCCCACTCTGGGTCGGAAGACGCGGGTGAAGAACAACCCGACGAGCAAGTTCATCCTTCGGCGCCGGGGCGCCAAGTAACGCAGGAGAGCGGGATGCCGAGATCGCTGAAAAAGGGGCCGTTCATTCACCCCAGCCTGGTGAAGAAGATCGAGCAGATGAATGCGGCGAACGAGCGCCGCGTGGTGAAGACTTGGTCGCGCGCCTCGATGATCATGCCGGAGATGATCGGCCACACCATCGCGGTGCACGACGGCCGCAAGCACATCCCCATCTTCATCACCGAGAACATGGTGGGGCACAAACTTGGCGAGTTCGCGCCCACCCGGCACTTCCGGGGTCACGGCCATCACACCGAGCGCTCGTCGGCGCTGAAGTAATCGTTCAGGAGCGTGGCAGAGAAGATGCAGGCGAAAGCGATAGCACGCTACATCCGGATGTCGCCCACCAAGGTGCGGCGCACCATCCGCACCATCAAGGGGCTGCCGCTGAAAGAGGCGCAGGCCGTGCTCGACGTGCTTCCCCACCGCGCCGCCCGCGCCATCCGTCGGGTGGTGGACTCGGCGGCCGCGAATGCCCAGAACAACCACGGGATGGCGCGTGAGGACCTGTGGGTGGAACAGGCCTCTGTAGACATGGGACCCACCAAGTACACGAAGCGATATCGGTTCGCCTCGGGCGGCCGCATCGCCGAGATCCGCAAGCGGATCAGCCACATCAGCGTCGTCCTGAGCGACGCGGAGCGGTGAGGCGAAGGAGAGACTGATGGGACAGAAGGTTAACCCGATCGGGCTGCGCACCGGGATCATCCGCGACTGGGACAGCCGCTGGTACGCTCGCAAGGGAACCTACCAGGAGTGGGTGCTGGAGGATCAACGCGTCCGGCGCCTCCTCCGGGAGCGGTTCAGCGGGGAGGCCGTGCGCGCCCAGGGGCGGGGCGGCGGACGCGGCGGCGGTCGCGGCGGCAGCCGGGAGGTCGGCATCAGCCGGATCGAGATCGAGCGCGCCCCGAACATGCTCAAGCTCACCCTCCACACCGCCAAGCCGGGACTGATCATCGGCCGCGGCGGACGGGGGGTAGAGGATATCCGCGCCGAGATCGAGCGGATGGTGAAGCGCAAGGTGCACATCAACGTGATGGAGATCCGGCAGCCCGAGTTAGACTCCTACCTGGTGGCCGAGAATATCGCCGGGCAGATCGAGCGCCGCATCGCCTTCAAGCGGGCCGTGCGCCAGGCGGTGCAGCGGTCCATGAAGGCCGGTGCGAAGGGGATCCGCGTGGTGTGCGGCGGGCGCCTGGGCGGGGCGGAGATGTCCCGCCAGTACTCGGACCGGGAGGGCAAGATCCCGCTGCATACGCTGCGGGCCGACATAGACTACGGGCTCACCGAGGCGAAGACGCCCTCGGGCAACATCGGAGTGAAGGTGTGGATCTACCGGGGCGACATCCTCCCGGAGATGCGCGCCCTGGAGCAGCCCAAGCGCGAGTTCGTACCCACCCCGACCACGGGCGAGAAGCCGCGGAAGGGGTGGCGCCGGGTGGGTCCGGCGCGGCGCGAAGACGAGGCCGAGCCGGTGCTGACGGGGGAGGCGGAAGGGGCCGAGGAGTTGACGGAGGCGCCGGCCGCGGAGCAGGTAGAGGAGCGCGACAGCCATGTTGATGCCGTCGAAGGTGAAGTACCGGAAACAACAGAGAGGTCATAGGCGCGGCGTCGCCACGCGCGGCAACACGATCGTCTCCGGCGAGTACGGATTGGTCGCGCTGGAGAACTGCTGGATGACCAGCCGGCAGATCGAGGCCGCCCGCGTCGCCATGACCCGGTATATCAAGCGCGCCGGCAAGGTGTGGATTCGCATCTTCCCGGACAAGCCGGTGACGGCCAAGCCGGCCGAGACCCGGATGGGAAGCGGCAAAGGCTCGCCCGAGTACTGGGTGGCCGTGATCAAGCGGGGCCGGGTGCTGTTCGAGATGAGCGGCGTGACCCCGGACCTGGCGAAGGAAGCGATGCGCAAGGCGGCCCACAAGCTGCCCATCAGGACCCGCCTGGTGCTGCGGGAGGAACTTGCGGGGGAGAGTGAATGAAGGCCGCCGCCCTGAGACAGATGACGCTGACGGAGCTGCAAGAGCAACTGGAAAAGGACCGCCAGGAGTTGTTCAACCTGCGCTTCCAGGCCGCCACGCAGCAGCTCGAGAACCCGCGGCGCGTGCGCGAGGTGCGCCGCAATATCGCCCGCCTCCTGACCCTCCTGCACGAGCGGGAGGGGACGCGGGCCGGACGTTAATAGGCAACGAGGACGGGGCATGACCGAGCAAGGAAGTCGCAAAGTTCGCGAGGGCGTGGTGACCAGCACGGCGATGGACAAGACCATCGTGGTGGAGGTGAGACGACTGGTCCGCCACCCCCTGTACAAGCGCGTGGTGAGAAGCAGCACGCGCTACCAGGCGCACGACGCGCAGAACGAGTGCGGCGTGGGCGATCGCGTCCGCATCATGGAGACGCGCCCGCTCAGCCGGACCAAGCGATGGCGCCTGGTGTCAGTGCTGGAGAAGGCGAAGTAGCCGTCGGGATCGTGGAGGCGTTGGAAGCATGAAAGCCTACGGGATAGAACGCCTGCGCAACGTGGCGCTGCTCGGGCACGGTCAGTCGGGGAAGACCTCCCTGGCCGAGGCCGCGTTGTTCGCGGCCGGCGCGGTCGAGCGCCTCGGGGCCGTGGACGCAGGCAACACCGTGGCCGACGCCGACCCCGAGGAGATCGCCCGCAGGAGCTCGATCTCGCTGGCCTTGCTGCCCGTGGAGTGGAACGGGCACAAGCTCAACCTGCTGGATACGCCCGGGTTCGCCGACTTCATGGGCGAGGTAGTGGGCGCGCTGCGCGTCGCCGACGGCGTGGTGATGGTCGTGGACGCCGCCAGCGGGGTGGGCGTGCAGACCGAGCGATACGCGGCGCTGGCCGCGGAACCCGGCCTGGCGCGGATGGTAGCGATCACCAAGCTGGACAAGGAACACACGGATTTCGACCGGACGCTGGCCGAGGTGCGGGAGCGATTGGGCTGGAACGCGGTGGCGATCTCCCTCCCCATCGGCAGCCAGTTGGCCATGACGGGCGTGGTGGACCTGGTGAAGGGAGTCGCCTACACCAGCGACGGGACCAAGGAAACCAAGGGGCCTATCCCGGCCGAATTGGAGAGCGCGGTGGCCGCGCACCGCGCCAAACTGATGGAGGCTGCGGCCGAGGCCGACGACGAGTTGATGGAGAAGTACCTGGAAGAGGAGAATCTCTCCCCCGAGGAAATGGTGCGCGGGCTGCGCGCGGCCACCGTGGCGGGCAAGATCGCGCCGGTGGCGGTGGCGGTCGGGCCGCGGATGATGGGCCTGCAGACCCTCCTCGATACCATCGTCGCCGACCTGCCGACGCCGACCGAGGGCGGCGAGGTGACCGGGACCAATCCCCGCACCGGGGAGCCGGAGAAGCGGGAGAAGGACCCCCAGGCGCCGATGAGCGCGTTGGTGTTCAAGACCACGGCCGATCCCTATGCCGGCCGCCTTACCTACTTCCGGGTCTATTCCGGCACGTTCCACGCGGACGCGCAGATCTACAATACCACCCGCAGCGAGCGGGAGCGCGTCGGCCCCGTGCTCGTCCCGGTGGGGCGGAAGCAAGAGGGCGTGCCCAGTCTGACGGCGGGCGATATGGGCCTCGTCTCGAAACTGCACGCGACGCTCACCGGCGATACCCTGTGCGAGGAGGCGAAGCAGATTGCCCTGCCCGGGCTGGATCTGCCCCAGTCGGTGTTCTCCCTCGCCATCGCGGCCAAGTCCCGCGCGGACGAGGATAAGGTGGGGAGCGCGCTGGCCCGGCTGGTGGAGGACGATCCGACGATTCGCTATCGACTCAACCCGGAGACCAAGGAGATGGTGCTGTCCGGGATGGGCGATCTGCACCTGGAGATCGCGGTGGCGCGGCTGCAGCGCAAATACGGCGTGGAGGTGCAGACCGGCGTGCCCAAGATCCCGTATCGCGAGACCATTCGGGGCAAGGTCCGCGTCCAGGGCCGGCACAAGAAGCAGACCGGGGGGCGGGGTCAGTTCGGCGACGTGTGGGTGCGGTTCGAGCCACTGCCCCGAGGCACGGGCTTCGAATTCGTGGACGAGGTCAGGGGCGGCTCGGTGCCGCGGAACTACATCTCCGCGGTGGAAAAGGGCATCCGCGACACGCTGGACAGAGGCCCCGTGGCCGGCTACCCGCTGATTGACATGCGCGCCACGCTGGATGACGGCTCCTCTCATCCGGTGGATTCCTCGGACATGGCCTTCCAGATGGCCGGACAGGTGGCCTTGCAGAAGGGCGTGGAGGAGGCGGGCGGGGTCCTGCTCGAGCCGGTAGTCGAGGCCGAGGTGGCGGTGCCGGCCGAGTTCATGGGCGACGTGATCGGCGCGCTGAACTCAAAGCGGGGCAGCGTCCTGGGGATGGAGCCGAAAGGGACGAATCAGGTAGTGCGCGCCATAGTTCCCCTGGCGGAGATGGCGAACTACGCCTCCGAGTTGCGCTCGCTCACCGGCGGGCGGGGGACGTACAGCATGCAGTTCGCGCACTACCAGGAGGTGCCGGGCCACTTGGTCGGCCCCGTGGTGGAAGCCGCGAAGAAAGCCAAGGAAGAGCACTAAGCGCCAGGCCGACAGAGCCGGCGAACGAGTAGGGCACGACCATGATACAACTACGAACCAGACTGCGAGTCGCGGACAACTCGGGCGCCCGGGTGGTGGAGTGCATCCGCGTCCTGGGCGGATCGAACCGCCGGTACGCCCGGGTGGGGGATACCATCGTGGTGGCCGTCAAACAGGTCACGCCGGGCTCTCCCGTTCTCAAGGGGGAGGTGGCCAGGGCGGTGGTAGTGCGGCAAGCGCAGCCGCTGCGCCGCCCGGACGGCTCGATGATCCGCTTCGACGACAACGCGGTGGTGTTGATCGGCGACCAGAAGAGCCCGCGGGGCACCCGGGTGTTCGGGCCGGTGGCGCGGGAGCTGCGGGACAAGGAATTCATGCGCATCATCTCGCTGGCGCCGGAGGTGATCTAGATGGCTGGCAAGACGGGCGAGGCCCGCCCCGTGAAGACGCATCTCAAGGCCGGCGACACGGTCTACGTCCGCGCCGGGAAGGATCGGGAGCAGAAGCTCACCCCCGAGGAGTTGGACCGCCTCACTCCCGAGGAGCAGAAGCGCGAGGCCGACAAGCGCCCGGGCAAGCGGGGCCGCGTGTTGAAGGTGCTGTCCGACAAGGGTCGGGTGATCGTCGAGGGCGTGAACATGCAAACTAAGCACGCCCGCCCCCGAGGTCGCGCCACCCGCGCCACGCAGCTCCAGACCGGGCGCATCCAGCAGCCCGGCTCCATCGCGGTGGCGAACGTGATGCTGGTGTGCCCGAGATGCAACCGCCCCACCCGGGTGCGGCGGGGCGCGCTCGAGGACAGGATAGTGCGGCTGTGCCGCCAGTGCGGCGAATCCGTGGACGCCATTAGGTAAGGGGTCTGATCATGACGGCGCGGCAGAAGAAAAAGGAAGAGCGTGCGCCTGAGGCGCTGGTGGAAGCTCCCCCGAGGCCCAGGATGAAAGAGCGGTATCGGCAAGAGATCGCGCCGGCGCTGATGCGGCGCTTCGGCTACCGGCAGGTGATGGAAGTGCCGCGGGTTAGCAAGATCGTGGTGAGCATGGGCGTCGGCGCGGCCACCCAGGATCCCAAGATCCTGGAGAGCGCGATGCAGGACCTGGCGATCATCGCCGGGCAGCGCCCCTGCCTCCGTCGGGCGAAGCGCTCCATCGCCCAGTTCCGGCTGAGAGAGAAGAACGCCGTCGGCTGCATGGTCACCCTGCGGGGCGACCGCATGTACGAGTTCCTGGACCGGCTGATCAGCCTCGCGCTCCCGCGCATCCGGGATTTCCGCGGGCTCTCGCCGGAGTCGGTGGACGGGCGCGGCAATTACAGCCTGGGCCTGCGGGAACAGACGGTCTTCCCGGAGATTGACCTGGACAAAGTGACGCGCGTGCAGGGCA
>Ga0315295_10004551_pt1 | contig 11834 bp, 13 predicted proteins | sample YL17G14_0_MG_FD_204453 | JGI IMG/M metagenome (GOLD analysis project Ga0315295, IMG submission 204453) | Sediment microbial communities from Yellowstone Lake, YNP, Wyoming, USA - YL17G14_0 | ecosystem: Environmental > Aquatic > Freshwater > Lake > Sediment | place: USA: Wyoming | collected...
GGGTCCGTCGCTGACGAGCGGCGAGAACGCGGCGGGCAGCGTGCGGCGCCAGCCGTGGCTCAGGGTCTGCGAGAGGATGTAGGCCTGCAGCGGCCCCGGCTGTACCGCGGCCGTGAAGGCGTACGTGATCCCGATGATCAGGTAGGTGAGCATGGGCCGGGTCTCAGGTGCGGCTCAGCCGCGCTCCCACCGCTCCGCCAGCAGCGCCACGCGGAAGGGGAACACCTCCGCCCGCATCACGCCCTCTCGCACGGCGGGGTCGGCCTCGGTGAAGCGGCGTGCCGCCTCCGGCGATTCGGCGCGGAAGACGGCGATGCCGAAGCTGCTCTCGTCCGTGGTCAGGGTCCGGCCCGCCATGAGCAGGGTGCCGGCCTCCATTGCCTGCTTCAGGTAGGCGAAGTGCCGCTCGATCACGGCGGTTTCCGCCTCGGTGGGACCCTCAGTGAGCATGCCGGGGCGGGTGGGCTGGATGCGGTACGCGTACTCCGCCAGGGGTGGTTCCATGGAGGGGCAGTCTATCCGACCGGCAGCGCCACGCGGTAGGGCATGCAGGTGGTGACGTCGCGGCGCTCGTGGAAGCCCCGGCTAGTGCTGCGCAGGCCTCAACGCCTCGAGGGCTTTCGCGTCCACCCAGTACACGTCGCACAGCGGCTCGCGCTGCGGACCGCGGAAGACGTCGCTCTTCCAGAGCTTGGGCGGATTGGCGCTCGGGGACACGCGGTTGCTGACGACGAAGAGGTACCTGCCGTCGGGGGAGAAGCCCGCGAACTTGGTCTGGGGCGGCGCGTTGATGTCGTCCCCGAGAGGCCGGGGCGCGGTCCAGGTGCCGTCCGTCTTGCGGAAGCTCGCCGCGAGCTCGAGCCCGCCTTTCGCGTCGGTCGTGAAGACGGCCGTGTTCCCGTCCGGAGAGAACGACGGGGCGCCCGCCTGGTCGGCGCCGACGGGGATGACGCCCATCGGTTCCGGCGACGCGAAGCCGTCACCGGTCCTGCGCATCCGGAAGATCGCGGTCCCCGCGGCCGCCTTGCCGGGATCCTCCAGCACGCAGTAGAGCGCTCCACCCGCACCCGGCGAGAAGATGAAGCCCAGGCGACGGGGATCGACTGGCAGGGAGAGCGGTCGGGGTTCGGACCAACCGGAAGCCGTGCGGTCCACGAACCACGGGCCTCCGTCGGATCCGGAGCGATCGCCGGGGCGGGGCCGCCGCGACCAGAAGTAGAGACGCCGGCCGTCCGGCTGCATGCACAGGCCCCACTCGACGTACGTGCTCGAGAACGGAGCGAGGCGCGGCTCGGTCCAGCGACCGTTCTGCTCTCGCGACCAGAAGATCTTGCCGGTCCGGCTCGTGCCGTCGTGATAGCCGTTGACGCGCCAGAAGCACTCCCGGCCGTCTGGTGAGAAGGCGGGCGGACCGTCGTCGTGGTGCTCGCTGCTCACGATGCCCGGCGCGAACATCTCGGCGCGCAGGCCCGGGGGCTTCTGGCCGAAGTAGGGCCCCGAGAGTACGGGCCAGGCCGCGGCGGGCAGCGCGCCCACGAGCGTGAGCAACGCCAGGGTCACAGGGGCCGCGCACACCGGGAGTCCACGGGAACCGGAAGGGTTCACGGTCGCGACCAGCTTCGCGAGCCGCCTCATCCGGCCAGCAGCGCGACGCGGTAGGGCATGTCGATGGTGAAGTCCCGGCGGTCGCGGAACTCCTCGATGCGCCGGATCACGCACTCGCCCAGCACCTGCACCTTGGCCAGCAGCTCCGCGTGGTCGTGGAAGCGCTGCACGCCCTCGAACCTCTTGTCGAGCGCCAGGCGGGACTCCTCCGCGGCCGCCCAGCCGCGCTGCACCTTCTCCGCCTCGCACAGGTACCAGGCCCAGGTCGAGCCCGGCGCCGGGTCCACGATGAGCGTCTCGGGCGCCAGGGTGCGGACGTGTCGCAGCGCCGCGCGCGGGTCCACGATCTCGTGGAGGCAGAACTCGAAGAAGACCACGTCCGCGCGTGCCGTGAGCGTCAGGATGTCGCCCTGCAGCGCGCTGAAGCGGTCCTCGAGGCCCTTCTCGCGGACGGCCTGCTTCAGCCGCTCCACCGCGGCCGGGTCGGGGTCCACGCCGAGCACCTTGCGTGTCTTGCCTGCGTAGCCGATGAACTGCCCGCCGCCGGCGCCCACGTGGATCACCGACTTGCCGGTGAAGTCGTAGCACGACTCGATGCTCCGGATGATCGCTGCGATATCGGCCGCCATGTGACTCTCCCGGCGTCAGCCGCCCGCCTTCTTCGGCATCCTCGTGGCGTGCGCCGAAACGGCGCGCCACTGCCCGTTCATCTTCACGTACACGTCGGTATAGCGCGACGAGGTTTCGAAGGGTTCGCCCTTGTACGTGCCGCGCTGCGAGAAATGGCCGGTCATCACCGCGGCGTTGCCGTAGACCCGCACGAGCACGTCCTCCGTCTTGAACGGCTCGATGGTCAGCTCGGGGGCCATGATGGACTCGATCATCTGGCGCTTGTCCGCGACCATCCCGTTGGCGCCGATCACCACGAAGTCGTCCGCGACGATCCGCTCGAGCGCGGCCTGGTCCTTCGCGGCCACGGCGTCGTCCCACGCGGTTTCGAGCGCGAGCAGCTCCTGTTCGGTCCTGCTGCGGTCGCTCTTGGCCGACGAGACACCGTCCGCCACCGACGTCAGCACCGCGATGAGGAGCACGAGGCTCCAGGCTCCGATCCTCTTCATTGCACTGCCCCCTGGTTGGCGCCACGCGCCTGGGACCGGCTACCCGGACTGCCGGCACACAGGCGCGAGTCTGAGGCGGGAGGCGTGCGCGGTCGAGGCCCGGCGTCCGTGCGAGGTGGGGGGACGGCCGGACGCGGCAGAGCGGGGGACCGGAGCGGGATGGTGGGGGCGCGGGCGAGGCCGCTCAGTCGCGGGCACACGAGTGGCGTCCCCGGGCCTGCGGGACGCTCAGGCGCCGACGAGCTCCCTCGCGTACTCGAACACCGCCGGTGTGCCGCCGGTGTGCCAGAAGAGCACCGTGTCCGCGGAGGGGAACTCCCGCTTCCGGATCATGTCGATCAGGCCGGCCATGGCCCGGCCCGTATAGACCGGGTCGAGCAGGATGCCCTCGCTGCGGGCCACGAGCCGGATCGCCTCGCGCTCGGGCCCCCCCACGACGCCGTAGCCGCCACCGAGGTACTCCCTTCTCAGATGGAAGACGTCCGGCGCGTACCGCGGCTCCAGCCCCAGCTCCGCCGCGGCCTCGTTCGCGAGCCTCGCGAGGTCGGTCGCGTAGGGAGCCTCGCCCGGCCCGCGCTTGTCGATCTCGATGCCCACCAGATCCACGGACAGCTCGTGCAGGTCGAGTCCCACGGCGAGGCCCGCGTGCGTCCCGCCCGAGCTGGAGGGGATGACCACGCAGTCCACACGTTCGTTCCGGGCCGCCAGTTGCGCCGCGAGCTCGGCAACGGCCGCCACGAACCCCATCGCTCCGACGGCGTTCGAGCCGCCGTAGGGGATGACGTACGGCCTGCGGCCCTTCTCCCGCAGCGCCGCGGCGATCCCCGGGATCCGCTCGCCCTTGCGCTGCTCGCCGCACCAGTGGACGACGGCGCCGAACAGGTGATCGAGGAGCAGGTTCCCGCCGGGGATCTCGGGCGCCTCGCCGCCGAGCGCGAGATGGCACTCGAGGCCGATCGCGGCTGCGGCCGCGGCCGTCTGCCGGCAGTGGTTGGACTGCGCGGCGCCGCCGGTGATGACCGTGTCGCAGCCCTCGGCGAGAGCGCGACCCAGCAGGAACTCGAGCTTCCTCGTCTTGTTCCCGCCGAGGGCCAGTCCGGTCAGGTCGTCGCGCTTCATGAGCAGACGCGGCCCGCCCAAAGCGGCGGCCAGCCGGTCGAGTGGGACCACGGGGGTCGGCAGGCAGCCGATCCGGACTCGGGGCAGGGTGTCGATGTCGACGGGCATGCGGCTCGCTCTCCCGGTGAGGCGGGGGACCGCCACGGCGTCCGCCGCGGCGGGACGCGCGTGAGTGTGCCGCAGGACGGACGCGCGGTCGAGCGCGGAGCGGCAGGGTTCGTGGGGCCGCGCCCCGGTGCGGTCGTCCGGACCCCCATGGCGCTGGTCGCCTGCAGTCCGCGTCCGGCAGGGGGCCGACGTCCGACAGCCCTTCCCCGTGTGACGCTGGTCGCGTCACGACGTCGCCGGCCGGGCGCGGCCGGCAGACGGATGCCCCACGCTCGTCCCCGGCCCCCCTCCCGCGGTGCGGCCGGGTGGCGGCATCGAGGAGGATCGGATGGCCGGAGACCGGATGGATCGCAAGGAGTTCATCGACACGCTGGGGCGCGCCGGCGTCGGCGCCTGCATGTGCGGCGCCGTGCTCGGCATGCAGGCTGCCTTCGCCGCTGAGCCGGCGGCGAAGCCGAAGTCCGCGGCATCCGCAGAGAAGGCCGAGACGCCGTCGGAGACGAAGCCCGGCGAGAAGTCGGTCGCGCGGTCGGCGAAGCGCATGGAGTTCGTGGACGAGTGGACCCCGCGCTTCTTCGCGGTGGTGGACCAGAACCTCGACGAGGCGACGCGCAGGAAACTGATGGAGGCGAACGGCAAGGCCTGCTTCAGCGCCTTCGCCAAGGACATGCAGCGGCGGCCCGAGCCCGCCACGCTCGAGAAGATCTCGGCGTGGGTGGCACAGCAGGGCAAGGAGCGCGGCTACTCGATGGAGGGGAACGTCATCTCCTTCGAGTACCTCAGCAGCGCCGAGACCGGACAGGCGTCACCCCAGAGCATCTGCCTGTGCCCGCTGGTCGAGGCCCAGACGGCGAAGACGATGTCGCCCACCTTCTGCATCTGCTCGGTCGGCTACGTCAGGGAGATGCACGAGCGCGTCTTCGGCCGCCCGGTGCAGGTGCAGCTCACGGACTCGGTGCTCATGGGCGGCTCGCGCTGCAAGTTCAGGATCACGGTGGCGTAGTCGGAGCGGGAGCGTCCCCGGGTGGCTGCGCGGGGCGCCGCCGCCCATTTGCGCGGGCCGGAGTCAGGTCCTAGACTCCGGCCCTCTTCTTTCGCCCGTGTCCGCGGGTGCGCGGGGCGCGTCCCCGCCGCTCCCGATGTGCTCCGGCCGCAGTCGGAGGTGCCATGCCGTTCGTCATCGCCGAGCCCTGCATCGGCGTGAAGGACCGCTCCTGCGTCGAGGTCTGCCCCGTCAACTGCATCTACGAGGGCGAGGACCAGTTCTACATCCATCCCGACGAGTGCATCGACTGCCAGGCGTGCGAAGCCGCGTGCCCGGTGCAGGCCATCTTCCCGGACACGAACGTGCCCGAGAAGTGGGTGGACTACATCGAGAAGAACCGGGCGTTCTTCGAGAACCGCTGAGGGCGCCCGCGCCCCGATCGTCCCCATGGAGGCGGCGCCCGAGGCGCCGCCTCGCCCGTGAGGAGCGCACCGTGAACGACTCGACCCTCCCGATCCGCGAGCAGGCGCTCGCCCTGCTCCACGAGTGGATCCACAACCCCAACCTGCTCAAGCACTGCTACGCGGTCGAAGCCGCCATGCGCCGCTACGCGCGCGAGCGCGGCGGGGACGAGGAGCGCTGGGCGCTCGCCGGCCTCGTGCACGACTTCGACTGGGAGCGCCACCCCGACATGGAGCGTCACCCCGTGCAGGGCGTGGCGGTGCTGCGGGAGAGGGGCTGGCCCGAGGACATCTGCCAGGCCGTGCTGGGACATGCCACCCACACCGGCGTGCCGCGCGAGACCCTGATGGCGCGCGTGCTCTATGCGTGCGACGAGCTGTGCGGGTTCCTGGTCGCGTGCGCGCTGGTGACGCCCCACAAGTCGCTCGACGAGGTGGAGGTGCCGGGCGTCAGGAAGAAGATGAAGCGCGCCGACTTCGCCCGGAACGTGAGCCGCGAGGACATCGTCAACGGCGCCGCCGAACTGGGCGTGGACCTCGACCAGCACATCGCCGCCGTGCTCGAGGCGATGCGCTCGATCAAGGGCGAGCTGGGCCTCTGACGCGGCCCGCACCCACCGGGCAGAAAACACGACGCCGATCGCTCGTCGCTCGGGGACCTCGGATGGACCCGTGTCCCGGGGTGGCGCTCAACCGGCGTCATCGCTAACAAGGCCGGGGGTCTCGCAAAGGAGCCGGTTCCGGCCGCGCCCAACGGAGTTCGTGGGCGGGGTTCACGCCGCGACCTGGTTGCGTCGTGGCGTCACTTACAATCTTTGTTCCGCACCCCGAGGACCGTCAAGGGGCAATCTGCGGCGCGAGGGTATCTCGAAGGCTACCTTGACAGGTTGCCGGAGCGTGCGCTCATGTCCACGTGATCCGGCCACGCGGCTTCGACCTTGGCGGGGCGCGCGTTTGGCAACGAAGTGACCCGCGGGCATAATCACTCGGATACCACTGGGCCGCGCGAGTTCCCTCCGGCACCCAGGCCGGACCACCGGACCACGAACGGCGCACGATGGGGTGCGTCGGCCGGGGACGGTCACCGCGATTCGCTGGAAGAGTCGCGGATTCCGGCATGGAGGTGGAGCCGACGTGCGGTGTGACGGCAGGCGATACATGAGCCCGGCGTGGCCCCTGTGGCTGAGCGCGGCGTTGCTCCATGCGGGGGTCGCCGCCGCCGCCCCCGCCGCGCGCGACTCCCTCCGCGCCGCTCCCGTCGAGGTGCGCCTGCCCGCCGACATCGTCTATGGCCGCGTGGTCGGCTCCGAGCGTGCGGTCGTCTTCAGCCACGCGAGCCACGTGGCGCTCGCAAACGATCGCTGCACTGGCTGTCATCCGCAGCCGTTCCACATGCTGACGCGGGGTCCCGCGCCGCGGCACCGTGACATGGACGCCGGCGGCTCCTGCGGGATCTGCCACGACGGCAAGCGCGCCTTCGGCCTGCGCGACAGCGCGACCTGCTCCGCCTGCCACGCGGGCGAGCCGTCGCGGCGGGCGGCCCCCGCCGGCAAGGGCGGGCCCGCGCTGGACGCGGCTGCGCGCCGCGTGCCCGGGCCGCACGCGTTCCCTCGCGGGGGCGACTCACCCGGGCCCGTGACCTTCCGGCACGACCGGCACCTGCGCGGCGCCGCCGGTTGCGCCACCTGCCACCCGAAGCCGTTCCGCATGGCGGCCGCGCCGCCGCTCCCGGGCGGGGGCATGCACGAGCGCGCGGCGTGCGGGGCCTGCCACGACGGCAGGAAGGCCTTCGCCGCCGAGGACACCGAGGCGTGCGCGCGCTGCCACGTCGAGCCGGGGGCGCGGCCGTGAAGCGGGGCCTGCTTTTCGACTCGACGAAGTGCATCGGCTGCGGCGCGTGCTCGGCGGCCTGCAAGGAGCAGAACGGCCTGCCGCTCCCGATCGAGAAGGAGACCACGGCCTACACCTGGACCGTGGTCGAGAACCACAATGGTGTGAACGCGCGCCGCCTGTGCATGCACTGCCTGACGCCGACCTGCGTCTCGGTGTGCCCGGTGGGCGCCATGCAGAAGACAGCCGACGGCCCGGTGATCTACGACTCGAAGCTCTGCATCGGCTGCCGCTACTGCATCATGGCCTGCCCGTTCGGCGTGCCCAAGTACCAGTGGGACCGGCCGGTGCCGGTGGTCGGCAAGTGCGTGCTGTGCGCCCCGCGACTCGCCGCGGGCAAGGCCACCGCCTGTGCCGCGGTGTGCCCCACGGGCGCCACGCTCTTCGGCGAGCGCGACGCGCTGGTCCGCGAGGCGCGCGGACGCATCGCGCGCGCGCCCAGGCGCTACGTGGACCACGTCTACGGGCTCGACGAGGCCGGCGGCACCTCGGTGCTCATGCTCGCGGGCGTCCCCTTCGGCCAGTTGGGGATGCGCGAGGACCTCCCGCACGAGCCCATGCCGATGCTCACCTGGCGCGTGCTCTCGCAACTGCCCGACGGCATCGCGGTGGGGACGGTGTTCCTGCTCGGGGTGCACTGGATCACCCGGCGGCGCGTCGAGGTCCACCGTGCCGAGGGCGGGGGCCCGGCCGCGACGCCGCACGGTCCGGGGAGGACGGAGGCGTGAGCGTGCTGCCGCTGGCCGCGCACCGCCCGGCGCGCCCGGGCTTCTGGACGACGGTCTTCTTCGTCATCCTCGCGCTCTTCCTCGTGGTGGCGGTGGTGCGCTTCACGCGCGGTCTCGGCGCCACCACCAACCTCAGCGACCGCTTCCCGTGGGGGCTGTGGATCGGGTTCGACATCCTGTGCGGCGTGGGGCTCGCGGCCGGAGCCTTCACCATCATGGCGGTGGTGCACCTGTTCAACATCCGGCGCTTCGAGCCCATCGTCCGCCCCACCGTGTTGACCGGCTTCCTCGGCTACCTGTTCGTGGTCTTCGGGCTGATGTTCGACCTGGGCCAGCCCTGGCGCATCTGGCACGCCGTGGTGTTCTGGAACCCGCACTCGGTGATGTTCGAGGTCGCCTGGTGCGTGATGCTGTACACCACGGTGCTGACGCTCGAGTTCGTGCCGATGGTGCTGGAGCGCTTCGGCCTCGAGCGGCTGCGCCGCATCCTGCACCACGTGAACACGCCGCTCGTGGTCGCAGGGGTGCTGCTCTCGACGCTGCACCAGTCGTCGCTGGGCTCGCTCTACCTGATCGTGCCGGAGAAGCTGCACCCGCTCTGGTACTCGCCCATGCTGCCGGTGCTGTTCTACGTCTCGGCGATCGGGGCGGGCCTGGGCATGATCATCGTGGAGTCCTACCTGAGCGGGCGGGCCTTCGGCCGCGAGCTGGAGATGGACCTGCTCGAGCCGCTGGGCCGCGCCATGGTGGTGGCGCTGGCCGTGTTCGGCGTGCTGCGCCTGCAGTCGCTGGCGCATGCCGGGGCGCTGCCGCTGGCGCTGCAGCCCACCTACGAGGGCCGCATGTTCCAGCTCGAGTTCGGCATGGGCGTGGTGCTGCCCATCGCGCTGCTGCTGTGGCGCCGCGTGCGCACCTCGCGCACGGGCCTGGTGACCGGGGCGACTCTGGCCGTGCTGGGCTTCATCATGCACCGTCTGGACGTGAGCGTGACCGGCCTCGAGCGCGCCAGCGGTGCGCGCTACGTGCCCACCTGGATGGAGCTGGTGATCTCGGTGGGGCTGGTGGCGATCGGCTTCGCGGCCTTCGCGCTGGCCGTGCGGTTCCTGCCCGTCTTCCCCGCGCACGTCCCGGGCGCGCGCGGGAGCGGCGCGGACGGCGCGCCACCCCCCCGGGCGGGGGAGACCGCGTGAAGCCGGGCATCGGCACGCTGGCCATCCTCGGGGTGGCCGTCGTGACGGCCGCCGTCATCGGCGTCATGTCGGGCATCATCATCCGCACCCACCAGGGCGCGCTGGTCGCCCAGCTCACCCGCAGCGCCGACCAGCTGAGCGAGACCATCGCCAGCAGCACCTACTACGACATGCTCGAGAACCGCCGCGACGCGGTGCACCGCGAGATGGTCACCATCGGCCGCCAGCAGGGCATCGAGAAGGTGCGGCTCTTCAACGGTGTGGGGACCATCATGTTCTCGTCCGACGAGGGCGAGATCGGCCGGGGCCTCGACAAGAAGGCCGAGGCCTGCTACGCGTGCCACGCGGCGGGACGCCCGCTGCAGCGCCTGCCCATCCACGCGCGGTCACGAATCTACCGCGCCCCGGACGGCCACCGCGTGCTCGGCATGATCCGGCCCATCCACAACGAGCGCAGCTGCTGGGAGGCCCCCTGCCACGCACACACGCGCGAGGAGACCGTGCTCGGAGTCCTCGACGTGAACCTGTCCATGACGGCCGCGGACGGGCAGATCGCGCACGACCGGCGCCAACTCATCCTGCTCGCGGTGCTGGCCATCGCGGCGAGCAGCGCGCTGCTGTGGGCGCTGAGCCGGCAGCTCATCCTGCGGCCCGTCGCCGCGCTCATCGCGGGCACGCGCCGCGTCGCCCAGGGCGATCTCTCGACCTCGATCCCGGCCACCGCGCGGCACGAGCTGGGCGACCTGGCGCGGGCCTTCAACGACATGACGCGCCGGCTCAACGAGGCGCAGCGGCAGCTCGCGCAGGCGGACAAGCTCGCCTCGGTGGGCCGCCTCGCCGCGGGCGTGGCGCACGAGATCAACAACCCGCTCACCGGCGTGCTCACCTACGCCTCGTTCCTCGAGAAGCGCGCGGTGGACGACGCCGAGACCCGCGCGGACCTGGGCGTCATCGTGCGTGAGACCAAGCGCTGCCGCGAGATCGTGCGCGGGCTCCTCGACTTCGCCCGGCAGACGCCGCCCAGGCGCCAGTCCGCGGACCTGAACGAGGTCGTGCGGCGCGCGGCGAGCATCGTCACCAACCAGCTCGCGCTCGCGCGCGTGCGCATCGACCTCGAACTGGCCGCCGACCTCGCCCCGGTCCCGGTGGACGCCAACCAGATCCAGCAGGTGATCGTGAACCTGCTGCTCAACGCCGCCGACGCCATCGCGGGTGACGGTGCCTCGCCGGGGGGCTCGATCCGCGTGCGGACTTCGTCCGTCGCCGTGCCCCCGCGCGGCAACGTCACCATCCGCGCCGCGAAGTGCCCGAAGGGCTGCGACCTGCTGGACGGCAGCGTGCGCCTGGCCGGGATGCCCACCGTCCGCGTGGTGCGGCGTGCGACCGACTGCGAGGCCGTCGTCCACCTCGACCCCGTGTACGGGCGCGCCAACCATCGCGCCTCCGAGCCCTGCGAGGAGGGCGTGCTGGCAGCCTACCTGTGCCCGTCGTGCCGGACCCGGCTGGACCTCCTGGAGCGCCGCTGCGCGGAGTGCGGCGCCCCCATGTTCGCGGTGCAGGTGACCGGGCAGGGGCAGGCGGAGTGGTGCACGCGCAAGGGCTGCCCGGGCAGCCGCTGGGAGGCGATGGACGCGCTCGGCCCCCAGCCGTACGCTCAGATCGTCGTGGAGGACACCGGGCGCGGCATCACGCCGGAGGAGATGGACCGGCTCTTCGAGCCCTTCTTCACCACCAAGGGGACGCGGGGTACGGGGCTGGGCCTGGCCGTGACCTGGGGCATCGTCGAGGGACACGGCGGCTCGATCGGCGTGGAGAGCGAGCCCGGCAAGGGCACCCGCTTCACCGTGCGGCTCCCGTTCCGCGTGCCGGAGCCGGGAGCCGAGTCCGGCGGCGCGGACGTCGCGCAGCGCATCCCGATGCCCGACGCGCGCGGGACGCCGGGTCCCGGCCCGGTCGCGCCGGACCCGGGGGGGAAGACATGACGCGCACCTGTGACGTGCTGGTCGTGGACGACGAGCCGGTCGTGGCGGATGCGATCCGCCTCGTGCTCGGGCACGCCGGGCTGGCGATCACGACCTGTCCCGACGCCGAGTCCGCGCTCGCGCACCCCGCGCTCGACGACTGCCGGCTCGTGATCTGCGACCTGATGCTGCCCGGGCAGTCGGGGCTCGAGGCGATCCAGGCGATGCGCGCGCGCCGCCCCACACTGCCCATCGTGGTCATCACGGGCTACGCCACGCCCACGCACGAGGAGATGGTCCTCGCCGCGGGGGCGACGGCGTTCCTGCCCAAGCCCTTCGACGATTCGGAACTGCTGAACCTGGTACGGCACGCCCTGGCCCAGACGGACGTCGCCGGGGAGGAACGGAGATCATGACCGCTCTGCTGGTGATCCTGCTGGTCGTCCTGTTCGTGGTCGCCGACGTGATCGTGCGCACCGTCTCGAAGCGCATGGCGGCCGCGCGCGAGCATCGCGAGCGCGAGGCCGTGCTCAAGAGCGCGCTGCAGCTCTCGTTCGCCGACGAGGCGAAGAGCCTCAAGCGCGCCGAGGTGCCGCACGCACGCGCGCGCATCCTGGCCGTGGACGACGAGGCGATCGTGCTCGACAGCTTCCGCAAGATCCTCGTGCT
>Ga0315295_10004552_pt1 | contig 11830 bp, 9 predicted proteins | sample YL17G14_0_MG_FD_204453 | JGI IMG/M metagenome (GOLD analysis project Ga0315295, IMG submission 204453) | Sediment microbial communities from Yellowstone Lake, YNP, Wyoming, USA - YL17G14_0 | ecosystem: Environmental > Aquatic > Freshwater > Lake > Sediment | place: USA: Wyoming | collected...
AGCCAGGCGACGCTGGCCGGCGAGTCCCCGGGGCCACCCTTGTCGTCGGAGCTGCCGCCCGGCCGGATCGCGGGTCCCGAGCCGCCGAACCTGGGCGGACTGCCTTCGAGCCCCGGCCGAGATCGGGCCGGGGCGACGGACCCGAGCCACGATGTCACCGTATCACTCCCACCATTAGCGGGCAGCTTGTCGTGGTCGGCGCCCCTCGCCGAGCCTGGCTCACCGATTCCGCCGCTCGCGGTGACCCCGGCGGAACGTGACACAGCACGGACAGGCCCGCGGCCTGCGTCGCCCGGGATCCCCGAGCCGGGTCCAGCCCCGGGAGCGGCGCCGGATGCCCCCTGAGTGCCGTCCCTTACTGGTGCGGGTGATATCGCGACAGCCTGGATCCCGGTGCGACGGGCGGCGTCCTCGGGCCGCGCCAGGCGGCCGTTGCCGGCCTCGCCGGCTCCGCCCGTCCGGATCCGACCGCCCCGGGCGTGGTCGAGCTGGCCCATCCGGTCGACGAGCCCGCGGTCCCCCGCCCGGGCCGCAGAACCCTCGCCGGTCCGCAGGTCGTCGGGGCGCCGGAAGAACTCGGCGAAGCCGCCGTCCGCCTCGAGATCGCGCCGGACCATCACCGAGTCGTACGTCTCGAGCGCCTTCGCCACGCGGTCCACGAGGGGCCGCGGGAAGCCGAGGGCGTAGCCGACCTCCCGCACCGCGCTCCGAGCCCGGTAGGTCACGAGGTTGCAGACCATCCCGGTGTGCTCGGGGCCGTAGCGCTCGTAGACGTACTGGATCACCTCCTCGCGGCGCTCCGAGCTGAAGTCGATGTCGACGTCCGGGTAGGTCGTGCGGCCCTCGTTGATGAAGCGCTCGAAGAGGAGGTTGTGGCGGATCGGGTCGACGCGGGTGATCCCCAGCACGTAGGCCACGATCGAGTCGGCGGCGCTGCCGCGGCCCTGGGCGGGGATCCGGCATTCCTTCGCGAAGCGCATGAGGTCCCAGCAGATGAGGAAGAACTCGGCGAGGCCGGTCCGTTCGATGACGTCGAGCTCGTGGGCCAGCTGCTTCACGACCGGCGGCGTCACGGGGTGATAGCGCCGCCGGATGCCGCCGTGGCAGAGCTCGGCGAGGTAGGAGAAGGCCGTCTCGCCCGCCGGCACCGGGAAACCGGGGAAGCGGTACTGCTCGAAGCCAAGGTCGACCCGGCAGGCCGCCGCCAGCTCGCCCGCGTTCGCGATCCCCTCGTGCCAGGCGGCCGCCGTGGCGGGGTCGGCAGCCTCGTCACCGGGCGGAAGGGCGGCGAGCTCGGGGCCCGACTTGAGGTAGTGCTCGCCGCTCGGGGTGCGCAGCTCCGCGAGCGTCTCGACCGAGCGCCCGTGGCGGATCGCCGCCAGGACGTCGTGAAGCTCGCGGTCCTCGGGGCGGGCATAGCGGACGTCGTTCGTCACGACGACCGGGAGGCCGACCTCGCCGGCGAGCCGGGCCGTCTCCGCGACGAGCCAGTCGTCGCCGGGCAGGAGGTGGTGGGACAGCTCGAGGACGAAGCCGGCGGCCGCGGCGCCCCCCGCGACCCGTGGCGCGGTCGTCCCCGCGTCGCGGTCCGCCTGCCCGAAAATCCGGGCGTAGCCTTCCGCCACCGCCCAGGCACCCGCACGGTCGCCGGCCAGGAGCCGCCGCGCCAGCTCGCCGTGGCGACATCCCGAGAGCGCCACGAGACCCTCCGCGTGCTCGGCGAGGAGCGCCTGCGTGACCCGGGGTGCCGCCTTCGTGCCGGCTAGGTTGGCCCGCGAGACGAGCCGGCAGAGGCTCCGGTACCCGATCCCGTCGCGGGCGAGCAGGACGAGGTGCGGCCCGCGCTCCGCCGTCCCGACGCCGCGGTGGTCCTCCTTGACCGCCTCGCGGTGGCCGGGAAGGCGGGCCCGGTCCGGCTGGGGCCGCACCGGCAGCCCGCCCCGGGGGGCCGGCGGCGGGATGTCGGCGACGGGTGCGCCGCAGCGCCGATTCCGTGGGGGGGCGCGGCGTGCCGGGATCACCAGCCCGTGGGGATCCGGGACGAGCGCATCGACCAGCTCCACCTCCACGCCGATGACGGGATGGAGCCCGGCTTCCTCGGCGGCGGCGGCAAACCGGACGACCCCGTAGAGGCCCTGGCGGTCGGTGACGGCGAGCGCCGAGAGGCCCAGCTCGACGGCCCGCGCCACGAGGTCCGCCGGGGCCGAGGCGCCGTCGAGGAAGGAGAAGTTGGAGTGCGCGTGGAGCTCGGCATAGGCCGGCGCGGACATGAGACAACCCGGGCGGCGGGGAGGACGGCGACGCGGCCGTCGCGGCGGCGGGGCGCCACCAGACTAGAACACCTGTTCTGTTCAGTCAACCCACGACCACGTGCAACAAAACGGGGGCCGCGGTCGTCACACAGGCGATGAGCACGCTCGCGACCGGCACTCGGTCTCTCCTCCCGACGCTCCTCCTCGTCCTGCTCGTGGGCGTGCTCGTTCTCGTCGTCCTCCCGGCGGTCCTCGCGGCCGCCGGCGGGACGGCCACCTGAACCGAACGACCCGCGCTGCTCCCGCGACTGGGGAACGGGGGCAGCGAATTCCTCCGGGCCCCGTTGCGCCGCGCCGCGACGGGGCCCGTGAGATTCCCGGCTACCATCGACGCATGCGACCCACCCCAACTCTGCTCGCGATCGCCGCCGGCCTCGCGCTCGCCGTGGTGGCGTGCGGCGGGTCCGGAACCCCGACGCCAGCGACCACCGCGACCCTCGCCCCCACGCCGCCGGCGCCGACCGACGTCCCGGGAGGCGGCATCCGCACCCCGGCACCAACCCCCGGCCTCCTTCCGGGCGAGGCTTGGGGAGCGGCGTGGGACGCCCTGCCGCCCGGCTTCCCCGTGCCCGCCGGCGCGAAGCCCGCCGACCCCGGCGACCCGGCAGACGGACCGGTCAGCGGCGCCTTCGTCGTCGACGGCACCCCCGACGACGTCGCCAAGGCGATGCAGAACGGGCTCAGGGCCGCGGGCTACAGTACGCAGGCGCTCAGCGGGCCGTTCGAGGACGGCAGCCTCGTCATCGATGCAGTTGGCCCGGATCCCGCCTGCCGGGTCCAGGCCCGGGTTCGGCCGCTCGGCGCGACGACGATGATCACCGTCCTCTTCGGGGCGTCCTGCCCCTGGGGCTGACGGGCAGGCGCACGGGACGGCGCGCACGGGAGGCACGACGATGGGACCGACGCCGCGCGAATGGCTGGGAGCCGGCCTGCTCGCTCTCGCCCTGGTGGCCCTGCTCGTGCTCCTGGTGACGGCCGCGCTGCCCGGCGGCAAAGAGGCCGAGGCCGCGATCCGCGCGCTCCTCGGCGCCTGACGGGGCGTCGCCGATGGAGATCGCACCGGGCATCCGGCGGCTCGGCGAAGGACTCGTGAACGTCTACCTCCTCGAGGAGGCCGGCGAGGTCACGATCGTCGACGCCGGCGCGCCGGGCTACTGGAAGGACCTCCCGGGCGAGCTGGCTGCCATGGGCCGCTCGCCCGACGACGTCCGGGCGCTCGTCCTGACCCACGCCCACTCGGACCACATCGGTTTCGCCGAGCGGATCCGCCGCGAGCGCGGCATCCCCGTCAGCGTCCACGCCGACGATGCAGCGCTGGCCCGCGGCGAGATAAAGCAGGTCCGGGACTCGGGCGGCCCCGGGTACCGCGGCTGGAGCATTCGCGCCATCGCGGGCTTCGCCGTCTTCGCGCTCACCCACGGCATGACGAAGGTGACGCCGATCGCCGAGGTCGGAACGTTCCTCGACGGCGCCACCCTCGATCTCCCCGGCGCGCCGCGGGTGATCCACGTTCCCGGCCACACCGCCGGCAGCGTCGCCTTCCACGTGCCCGCGCGCGACGCGGTCTTCGTCGGCGACGCCTTCGTCACGCGCAACGTGATCACCGGCCGGGCCGGGCCCCACTTCGCGACGACCTTCAACCAGGACAACCGGCAGGCTGTCGCCTCCTTCGCGCGCCTGGACGGCCTCGCCGCGCGATACGTCCTGCCGGGTCACGGCGACGCCTGGTCGGGCGGTCTGGAGGCGGCGCTTCGGGCGATCCGGGAGAGCGTGCCGGCCGGGCTGCGGGGGGCGGCTCCTCAGTCGTAGAGGCGCTCCAGGTGCCAGGTCCCGTCGACCCGGTCGAGGTAGACGAGGGCGAGCCAGCGGGCCCCGACGACCTTGAAGTAGTCGCGGGCGATGGGGCGGCCCCACCAGGCGTCCTCGACGCGCCAGCGGGTGCAGACCTCCACGGGCTCCCGGCGACCGGCCCAGGTGATCGCCACGAGGCGCCCAGCGGGGTCGAGCTCGGCCCCGATGGCCGGATGCTCGCGGAGGAGGCGCGTCACGGAACGGGCCCCAGGAGCGCCCCGGCCCCGCGCGCCCCGGCCCCGTCGGCGGAGACGGGGTGCCATGTCCAGCGCGTCTCGGGGAGCGGCGCCTCGGGGTCGGCCAGGGCGACGCGCCCCACGCGTCCCTCGCCGAAGCGGACGGCCAGCCGGGCCAGCTGCCAGGCGAGGCGCGACGCGGCATTCGCCTGCGGGACGAAGAGGGTGAGCTGGTGGCCCGCGGCCGGGACGACGTCGAGGAGCTCCAGCTCCAGGTGGACGACCGGCGCCCGCGGCGGCTCCCGCTCCAGGCGCTCGACGAGGAGCCGCTCCAGGGCCTCCGGGTCGGCGGTCGGCTCGGGGAGGCGCTGGGCGACGACCGCCGTCGGGAGGTCCGCGCCGGGAAGCGGCAGGCGGTGGCCGGGGGCGAAGGTCGGGTCCAGGGTCGCCGTCAGCCGGGCGCGACCGGTGGCCTCACCCCGGGCGTCGAGCTGCGCCGCGAGGGCGCCGGCGAGGCGCCGCAGGACGAAGCGGAGCGCGTCGAGGCCGACGACCGGCTCGTCGAGGGCGAGCGCCAGGGCCAGCCGCTCGGGGGCTCGGCGAGGACGGAAGGGGTCCGTCTCGGAGCCGTTCGCCCGGGCGTGGAGGCGGCCGCCCTCCTCGACCCCGAAGCGGGCGACGAGCGCCGAGCGCGGGAGGGTGGCGACCGCCCCGATCGTGACGAGGCCGAACCGCGCGAGCCGGCCGCGCACCTCGGGGTCGCGGGTGAGGGCAGAGGCGGGGAACGGGGCGAGGAAGGCGGCGTCCCCGTCCGGCGGGACGAGGACGGCCGGCACGGCCGACGGGCCGGGGCCGGTGGCGGCGGCGAGCGCGGCCGCGAAACGCGTCCCGGCGATCCCGGCCCGGGGCACCCCGGGGAGGAGCGGCGCGAGCGCCGCCCGGACCTTCCCGACGAGGACCGGCTCGGGGCCCCAGAGCGCCTCGAGGCCGTCGACGTGGATCTCCAGCGAGCCGAAGGCCCGGTCGGCGGGGTCGGTCGGGCCGGCCACCCCCGGGCTCAAGGCGGCCAGGGCGTCGAGCGCCGCCTCGACGGCCGCGGCGTCGGCGGCGGGGTCGGGCGGGAGGAAGACGGCTTCCGGGGCGAGCCGGTGGGCCCGGCCCAGGGGGATGCCACGGCGGACGCCGAGGGCGAGTGCGGCGGGGCTGGCGTCGAGGACGACGCCGTCATCCCACGGCCGCCCGCCGAGGATCAGCGGCCCGACGACCGGGATTCCCGGGTCGCGCTCCCGCGCGAGCCGGAGGGCGAGGTGAGGCCAGGCGAGGTGGAGGAGGCGCATCGTTCGATCCCTGGTGCTCCGACGGCGTGGATGGGGCGAAGGGGGTGGCGGGCTCGGCAGGCACGGCGCCCGCGACGGTCTCGGCAAGGAGCTCGTCGCGGGCGAGGCAGCGGTCGCGCGGCCCGCCCTCCGCGTAGAGGAGGCGGATGGTCGTCCGCCGATCCGGCGTCCCGTGGTGGTCCTTCGCGACGCGGACCTCCGTCCGCTGCCCCACGACCTCGCGGCCGAGGCGGATCCAGCCACGACGCCGCAGCTCGAGCCGGAGCCCGGCACCCTCCTCCAGGGCGGCCCGGAGCGACGCGGGAACCCCGGCGGGCTCGAGGACGAGGAGGAGCGCGCCGGCGCGGCGGGCGAACGCGACGAGGTGGCCGAGTTGGTCGGCGGGCCGGGGCGGGCGGGGGCCGCCGCGACGGCCGGGCGGCGCCGCGCTCGTGACGGGCCCGTCCCGCGCCCCCGCGAGGTCGAGGACGAGGAGGTCGGCCGCCCGCGCCTGGAGGAGCGCGCCCGCCATCGCGAGCGCCTCGTCGACGGAGGCGGGGACGAGGACCGCGAGCCACTCCAGGCGCACGCCGCGAGCCGCCGCCTCCACGGGATCGAGGCTCCGGGCGAGGTCCACCCAGGCGACGAGGGCGCCGCCGGCCTGGGCCTCCGCGACCGTCCGCAGGGCGAGGGTCGTCGCGCCGCTGGATCCGTTGCCCCGGAGAGCGACCGTCCCGGCCCGCGGGAGACCGCCGGCCGCGAGCAGCGCGTCGAGCTCCGGGAAGCCGGTGGGGATGCGCTGGTCGACGTCGCGTGCCGGCTCGCCGGGGAGCGGCCGGGCGCCGCTCGGCGCCGGATGGGCGCCGGGCGCGGCGACCCCGGGAGCGCCGCCGGGCAGGGGCACCAGCGCGGGCGCGGCGCCGCCCGGCAGGGGTCCCAGCGCCGGCCGGGGGACCAGCGTCGGCCGGGGGACCAGCGTCGGCCGGACCGGGCTCGGAAGGATCCCGGGCGTTCCGGGGGCCATCTCCGGGAGCGCGGGGGGCGCGTGGGCCGCCCCGGCCTCCGCCGGGAGCGGGGCGGCCGCGAGCGCCCCGAAGACCTCCACCGCGGGCCGCGGCGCGGCCGCTCCCCAACGGGCCCGGAGGCTCGCGAGGGCGGCGGCGCGGTCGGCGTGGCGGTCCATCGGACGGCCAATACTAGAACATCTGTTCTACCTTGGGAAGAGTCCTGCGGACCTTCGGCGCCCTGAGCCCAGTTACCGCCGTGGCCGATCAAAACCGGCACCCGTGAGCGTGGAAACGCGGCCAACCCGCGGGTTGGCCGCGTTTCGGAGCGTGAGCACCCCCAATCTCATCGGCCACCGCGATATCGCATCACGCCCTCGCGGGGCGGCCACGAGCCGAGCCGCGCCGTACGCCGCCCGACCGTGGGGCCGGCCGCGCCCCTACCCCAGGGCGATCAGGAAGACGCTGGCCGCCACGAACCCCAGGCCGAGCCACTGCACCGGCCGCGGTCGCTCTCCGAACAGCGTCACCCCGGCCGCGACCGCGATCACCGGCCCGAACGAGCTCGTGATCCCGACCAGCCACGTCCGGGAGATCTCGAGGCCGATCGCGAAGACCACGAAGCCGCCGATGTCGAGGAGCCCGGCCACGAGGACCAGGCCGATCGCCCGTCGATCGACCGCTCGCTCGCCCGCCGGGGCCGGGCCGGCCGATCGCCGCAGCCGCGACCCGCCGAGGATCGTCCAGACGGACCCGGCGTTCGCGATCCGGGCCAGGAAGAGAACCGGCAGCCAGCCCGCCGCGCGGATCGGGCCCGACAGGACCACCGTGAGCGCCGCGAACGCCACGAGGGCCACGATCGCGTAGGCGACGCCCTGCCCGGCCGGCCGGGCCCCGCGCAGGCCTCCGTTGAACGTCACCGAGGCTAGCACCACGCCGCCGGTCGCGACCGCCACCCCGAGGACCTGGCCCGGTGCGAGCGACTCGCCGAGCAGGAGCACGGAGAGGACCACCGTCAGCCCACCGTAGGTCGAGACCACCGGGCTCACCACCGAGATTGGGCCGTGGCGGAGCGCCGTGAAGAAGGCCAGGTACGCGACGGCAGCCACCGCCCCGCAGGCGAGCGAGAGGACGACGACGGCCGGCTCGTCGGGCAGGGCGGTGCCCGTGCCGAGCATGAGGACCGAGAGCACCACCACGGACGTCAGCTGGGTCCCGGCGGTGGCGCGCAGGCTGCCGACGCGGCGGCTCGCCACGGTCGCCACCGTGTCGGCCCAGCCCCAGGCCAGCGCCGCTGTCAAGCCGAGCAGCAGCCCCTCGAGATCGTGCATCCGGGGCAGCGTAGGATCCGCGAGCGCCGCGTGCGAGGCCGGTCCGCGGCCCGGGACGGGGCAGATCCCGTGCTACACTTCGGCCCGGCGTTCCCGCCCCAGCGCGTGGGATCGGCCTCGCGTGGGGATGTAGCTCAGCCGGAAGAGCACCGCGTTCGCATCGCGGGGGTCAGGGGTTCGAGTCCCCTCATCTCCACCACTTCACCACCGATGACCATGCAGGTTCTCGTCGCGTACGCCACGAAGCACGGCTCCACCGGCGAGATCGCCGCGGCGATCGGCGCGACCCTGCGCGACGCCGGGCTCGACGTCGAGGTCCGCAACGCCCGCGACGTGCAGACCCTGAGGCCCTACGGCGCGGTCGTGCTCGGGAGCGCGCTCTACTCCGCCCACTGGCAGCGCGACGCCAATCGCTTCGTCAGGCGCCATCTCGCCGAGCTTCAGCGGCGCCCGGTCTGGCTGTTCAGCAGCGGCCCGCTCGACCACTCCGCTGAGTTCGACGACATCCCGCTGACCGAGCACGTGGCCCCCGACGTCGCGCCGATCGGCGCCCGCGGCCATCGCACCTTCGGGGGCCGGCTCGTTGACGGAACGCCGGGCGTGGACGCCTCGATGCTCGCGACCCACCGCGTGGGGGACTTCCGGAACTGGGCCCACATCGAGTCCTGGGCCCGCGAGATCGTCGTCGCGCTGGTCGCGGAACCCGCCACCAGCTAGCCGTCGCGGCTGTGTCCCGACTCATTCCAGCGCGGCGTGCAGCTCCGCCGCGTGGGTCCGCAGCCAGCGCCGGTGCACGGCGTGGTCCGGGATCCGCGTCGCGACGAGGTCCCAGAAGCGCGGCCCGTGGCCGAAGAGGCGCAGGTGACAGAGCTCGTGGACGGCGACCGTCTCGAGGACCGCCGGCGGCGCCAGCACGAGCCGCCAGGCGAGCATCACCCGGCCCGCCCGGGACGCGCTCCCCCAGCGGCTCCGCGTGTCGCGGACGGCGACCGCGGTCGGGGCCACCCCCAGCGGCCCGGCGTGGCGGGCAATCGCCTCCTGTACCGCGGCGCGGGCACGCACGCGCAGCCAGGCCTCGAGGACCGCGGCGAGCGGCCGTCGCTCGGCAGGAGCCAGGGTCACGAGGAGGACGTCCTCGTCATCGGCGCCGACGCGCTCCACGCGGGAGCGGCGGCTCCCCGGCAGCCCGGCCGCGACGCGCACCCGGTGCGGCTCGCCCCGGTAACAGAGGAGCGACCCGTCGCCCATCTCCCCGGCGGTCGTTTCGCCGGCGCGCGCCTCCTGGCGGGCGAGGTGCCGCCGGATCCACACCTCGCGCGTGGCAAGGAACGGCTCCACGAGGGCACGGGCAGCGGCCTCCCGCGTCCGGACCCCGGGCACGGTCGCGATCACGCCGCGGCGCGGGTCGATCGTGACGCGCAGCCGGCGGGCGCGCGCCGAGCGGCGCAGCGTGTACGGCAGGTCGCCGCCGGGCAAACGGGCGACGGCCGGGGTCTCGACGTGGCCGGGGGCACGCGCCCCGCCGCCCGTCATCGGCGGCGCCGCTTCTCCAGCGCCTGGGTCCGGGCGGAGATGGGGCCGGAGGTCCGCGTCATGCGCCGGATTCTCGCATAGCCACCTCCTTCGGCTATACTTCGCCCTCGGACGAATGGGGCTGTAGCTCAGCTGGAAGAGCGTCTGAATGGCATTCAGAAGGTCCGGGGTTCGAATCCCCGTAGCTCCACCAGCCCCCTGACATCGCCGCCGACCCGACCCCTCGCCCGACCGGCGGGGGGTCGTCGCGTATGAGAGGCCCCGAATCGTGACCACCGAACGGACCCGGATCGAGCGCTACGACCCCGCCGCCATCGAGCCGCGCTGGCAGGAGCGGTGGGCTGAGCTCGGCCTGCACCGGACGGATCTCGAGGAGAAGTCGCGGCCGCCGTACTACCTGCTGACGATGTACGACTACCCGTCGGGCGACCTCCACGTGGGCCACTGGTACGTCAAGACGCCGACCGACGCCCTGGCCCGCTACCGGCGGATGCACGGCTTCAACGTCTTCTTCCCGATCGGCTTCGACGCCTTCGGGCTGCCCGCCGAGAACGCGGCGATCAAGAACGAGATCCACCCGACCGCGTGGACCTACCGGAACATCGAGAACATGCGGCGCCAGCTGCGGAGCATGGGCGCCACGTTCGACTGGGATGCCCAGGTCGTCACCTGCGACCCGTCCTACTACCGCTGGAACCAATGGCTCTTCCTGCGCTTCCTCGAGGCCGGGCTCGCCTACCGCGCGACCGCGCCGGTCGACTGGTGTCCGAACGACGGGACGCTCGCCCGCGAGCAGGTCGAGGGCATCGACCGCCGTTGCTGGCGCTGCGGCGCGAAGGTCGAGAAGCGCGATCTGGCCCAGTGGTTCCTGCGGATCACGAAGTACGCCGACGAGCTTCTCGATTTCAGCGGCCTCACCTGGCCGGAGCCCATCCGGGTCATGCAGACGAACTGGATCGGGCGCAGCGAGGGCGCCGAGGTCATCTTCCGCAGCGCGCCCGATACGCACATCCCCGGCGGCGACGAGATCCGCGTCTTCACCACGCGCCCCGACACGCTCTTCGGGGCGACGTTCATGGTGCTCGCCCCCGAGCACCCGCTCGTGGACCGCCTGGCGTCGCCCGGGCAGCGGCTCGTCGTCGAGACCTACGTTGAACAGGCACGCAGCGAGACCGAGATCGAGCGCCTCAGCACCGACCGCGACAAGACCGGCGTCCCGCTCGGTGCCGACGCGATCAACCCGGTCAACGGGGAGCGGATCCCCATCTGGATCGCCGATTACGTCCTGTCCGGCTACGGGACCGGCGCGATCATGGCCGTCCCGGCCCACGACGAGCGCGACTTTGCCTTCGCAAGGCAGTTCGGCCTCGAGATCCGCGAGGTCATCCGGCCGGCTGCGACCTACGGGGAGGAGCGCGAGCTCGACGCCGCCTACGTCTCGAAGACGGCCGACGACGTCCTGGTGAACTCCGGGCGCTACAACGGGATGGCCGCACCCGAGGCAATCCGGGCGGTCACCGCCGACCTGGAGGCCCGCGGCGAGGGGAAGGCCGCCGTCAGCTACCGGATCCGCGACTGGCTCATCAGCCGCCAGCGCTACTGGGGCACGCCGATCCCCGTCGTCTACTGCGACGGCTGCGGGATCGTGCCCGTCCCGGACGCGGACCTGCCGGTCCGGCTGCCCGAGACGGTGGACTACGCCGGGTCGGGGGAGAACCCGCTCCGGCGCGACCCGGCGTTCCTGGACGTCGCCTGCCCGCGCTGCGCCGGCGCCGCCCAGCGCGAGACCGACACCATGGACACGTTCATGGACTCGTCGTGGTACTGGTTCCGCTACCTCTCCCCCGGCCACGAGGACGGCCCCGTCGACCGGGCGCGGGTCGACCGCTGGACGCCCGTCGACCAGTACACCGGCGGCGCCGAGCACGCCGTGATGCACCTCCTCTATTCCCGCTTCTTCACGAAGGCAATGGCGGACTGCGGGCTCATCGGCGAGCGGGAGCCGTTCAAGCGGCTCTTCAACCAGGGCCAGGTCCTGGGCGCCGACGGCGAGCGGATGAGCAAGTCACGCGGCAACGTCGAGGATCCCGACGCCCTCGTCGCGCAGTACGGCGCCGACACGGTGCGCCTCTTCCTCATGTTCATGGGCCCCTGGGACCAAGGCGGCCCGTGGAGCCCGAGCGGCATCGGCGGCGTCGCCCGCTTCCTCAACCGGGCCTGGACGATCGCGCTGGACCCGCAGGGGACGGAGCCGAGTGACGCGAACGCCGGCCGGCTGCCGGCCGGCGAGGACGCCGCGGCGGCCGA
>Ga0315295_10004553_pt1 | contig 11829 bp, 7 predicted proteins | sample YL17G14_0_MG_FD_204453 | JGI IMG/M metagenome (GOLD analysis project Ga0315295, IMG submission 204453) | Sediment microbial communities from Yellowstone Lake, YNP, Wyoming, USA - YL17G14_0 | ecosystem: Environmental > Aquatic > Freshwater > Lake > Sediment | place: USA: Wyoming | collected...
CAGCTGGATCCCACGTTCCCGGGTTATTGACCAGCAGCATCCCGGCGATCGCGAAGCCTCGAAAGGCATCGAGCGATGTCAGGCGTTGAGGAAGGGTGGATGGATTGTCAGTCATACGCGTCGTGCTCACTGTGTGCAGGCTGAGCGGAATGTGGAATATCTGCGCCGGAGGCCTGCCCGACTACGCCCCGACGGATTCGGGGCAAGTCGTTCAGGCGGGCGCACCCCCGCCAGACCATCTGGAGCAAGTAAAGCGGGCTGGCGCCTTTGGCGGGGAATGTCGAATCTCGAAGTTCGAAGGAGTGTGGAACAACTCACTACTTCAACATTCTGATTTTGAGGTTCGATATTTACTCTCCGAAAACCTCCATCTCGCGAATTGAGTAAGCAGAGATCCCCCTTGTTCCTCTTCTTCCGTCCAATCGCAGATATCGAGCCTTGACCGGTTGAAACTCGTGTTCCTCAAGTCCCCCTGCGCCACTGGTCACCTCACGAATCACCTGCCAACTCTTCCCATCCACCGAGACCTTGAGAAGATAGTTCATGGCATAAGTTTCACCCCAGTGGATTTTCACGTGCGTAATGCGCTGAGGTTGCTTCCAGGAGAGTTGAAACCACTGTGTTTCTTCGCCGTTGGATTTTGTCCACGCCGCTGAGTTCCACCGGGTAGACATCTTCCCGTCGATCGCGCTGCTCGGTGTGAAGTGCGGGCCGATCGTTGAAATCGAAGTTGCACTGGGCGTCGCCAGCAAACCGATGTTTGCGGGTGGAACAACTGAATCGCGCCCAAGAACCTGTACGAGTGTGAGCGAATAGGGTGGAACCTTGAGCGGAAACCTTTCCGAGACAATACGCAGGTCGGGCAGGCTCTGATGCTTCCGTTTCTCGTCGAGCACCCAGATCTTTCCACTTGGTTGAGGAATGAAGCTTCTGAGGGAGATTTCAAGACTGCGGGTGTTCTTCTTGTGCTTGTTGATCACGACGAACGATAGCGCCTCGCCCGTCCGGCTCCCGTAAACCGAGAGAGCCGGGTCGCTGCAGGTTACTGAGAGAAGCTCCCTCCCGAAGCGATGCGCAAACATCGGAAAAACGTAATAGCTGTACCTCGGTGTATTGCTGGCATCAGAGGAGAGATACCCGTAGTCTCCGCCGCGCGGTGGGTAGAAGTTGTGTAGCGCCCAATAGCAGGCAATGTCCGTCCCGACCTCAGCCATTGTCCCCAACATGTCAGCTGTCCAAAGCGCGTTGACGATCTGAAGCGTCTGCAGCCCGGGGGAGTGGTTGACGGAGTTGTAGCCGACGTTGATGTAGAGGATGGAATTGGCCTTTTCTTTTCCCACCACGCGCTCGACGTCACGGCGAATTTGGAGAACGAGCTCTTTGAACTTGGGGACGGTGGCGAACAACGTGTCGTCGTTTTCTTTACCCCACTGCTGGGGAAAAAACGTATACGTGAGCATGTCGATGTGGTCGCCGGCAGCTCTGAACACCCGCTCGATCCAATTCTCCGGATGTGGGCCGAGTGGGACGTTTGTTGCGACCTTGATGCTCGGGTCGACTGCGCGCATCGCCTTCACAAATGCGATGTATTTCTTCGCGTACTCCTCTGGGGGAGCGTGACCCCGAGCCCACGTTCCCCATTGTTCATCTCCCACTTCCCACAGTCTCACATTGTACCCGCGAACGATATTGCAGTATCGTACCCATTCCGCCGCAAGTTCAAATGGCTCGTTGAAGTTGACCGTGATGAACGGCTCGGCTCCTACCTCACGACAAAGGGCGATGTACTCGTCGGTGTCCATCTCCGTCGCGTTGTTGGCGGGTGAGTTCCAGACATAGTGGTCAGCATCATTTCCCCCGGGGTACTTCAAAAGTGTGACACCGGAAGCCTTGATCTTGGCGATCGCATCACGATCCGCTGAGAGAAGCATTTCATTCGACGGGCCCGGAAAGAGCGACTCATCCCACCGCGCCGTGTTAATGCCGTAAAGCCAGGGATGAATCGTCCGAATGGTTCTCCTGGCATCGATTTCCACGCGCAGCGGCTGCGCGGACGCAAGGGAGGTGAGAATAAGGGCCGAGAGAACGCAGTGTATTCGCATCGCCTTCGTCATCTTTGTTGTTCGGGTTTCAGTCAAATGTCTTCTTCACAATCTCGTGTCGGCGAAGAACTTTCAGACCGACCTTGTGGTAGAAGTCCTTTGCGCGGCCGGTTGTCCACGCGAGCCAGAGGTTGTGTTTCCCCTTTTTCCTCATTTGCTCGACGGTGTGATAGTAAAGCATAGGGCCGAGTCCGCGCCCACTGTAGGCTTCGTCAATGCCGAATGGTCCAAAGCGCTCATCCATGAAATGGCTGAAGCCGACGACCTTGTCCTCCTTGAGGGCGACCAGAATCTCGTCACATTCGGGGTTTTCTCGGAGACGGTCTAACGCTACGCGGAACAGGTCCCCCGGATAGTTCTTGCGAAGGAATTCCAGCAGTCTCAGCGTATAGTGCGGCTCAAAAACTGAAATGCGGTAACCCGCCTTCTCGAGCTGGTGAAAGCGGTCCTTGATTTCCTCGGGGATCGAGAAATCGATCAGCGACCGGCCCATGCTGTAGACACTTTGAAGCTTCTCATAGCCCCGGGCGCGCAGGAACTGGTGGGCTTCGGCATAGGCATCCAGATCAATGCCTGGGATGAAGTAGTTCGGCGTATAGTCCGACACGTGGACTTCCTTCACGCCCTCTTCAGCGAGAAATATCTCAGCCCGCTCGACCATATCGCTTGCGATGGATTGCCGGCGCCAATCGGGGTGGACAAAGAACACAGTGATCCACCCTAGCCCCGTTTCCAGGCCTACGTCAAAGTACGGATAGCGCCGACACAGACTCAGCAGGAATCCGGCGATTTTCTTTCTTGCGACAGCCACAAAGCAGCCGCGAGAATCAAAGTTGGAGTCCAAAATTATCTTTTGCCGAAACGTATTGAGGGAAATCTCATCGCGCGGCAGGCAGAGGTTCCAAAGCGCAACGACGTCATGCTCGTCTTCGGCCTGGTACTGTCGAATGCTGTACGACATGGTGAAACTCGCTTTCTCGAGCAACTAGATCATGGGAGCAAATCAACGATACGCTTCTTCTCGAAGGGGTCAATGTCAAACGCGACCGCGTACCGTTTGCCCGCTTCGGCGCCGCGGACCCGGGCAAGCGCTTCGTAGTAATCGAGATACGGGAACGAGGAGATGCCGCCCTTGATGAACTCGTATTGTGTAACACATTCCTTCCAGACCGGCAATTCCTCCGTTATATCGACGTAGAGATACGGCTTGAAATTCTCCGGGTCTTCCCAATTTTCCGTGTAGCAGATCGCCTTGACTCCCCGGTGGCGCGGATGGTTCGTTACGAAGCCTTCGAGTGACGCAAGCAGGACTGCGTCATTCACAATCTCGTGAGTTGTTGAATGGTCTCTGTGGATGCTTGTGCGCCAGTGCGTGACAATGTGCGTTGGTTTCACCTGGCGGATGACGTCAGCAACATAGCGACGTGCTTCCTCACTGTTGGGTAGCTCTCCGTCTTTGTAGGGGCCAAAGATGACCTCGGCACCGATAACCTTTGCTGCTGCCTCGGCTTCGCGTCGCTTCTGGTTGCCGTAGGCTTGCGGCGTGATCCTCGGGTTGCCGCCCTCACCGAGGGTAAGGTGCAGGATGACAACTCGATCGCCGGTCTTGCGATGTTTAGCGAGGACGGCACCACAAGTGACTTCGACGTCACCACAGTGGGCGCCCACGGCGAGGATTGTTCGTTCGGGTTGATTGGCCATGAGAGTGCCGCTTTCCCGGAATGATGAGTTTGTGAGATTGTCTTGCGCCGAATCGCCGACCCCTGGCCAGCGGGCGGCATATGATCCTACAAGGTTTTCTTCAAGAGGGCGAAGCGTCGTGTCTCTTTGAATCCAAATTTTCCGTACACCTTTGCGGCGATGTCATCTGTCCACATTACCCACGCATTGTGGTGGCCTTCTTGTCGCATTCTCTCCAGCGTCCGCGCAAGCAGAACGGTCCCGATGCCTCTCCCTTGGTACTGATCACTCACTCCGAAGGGTCCGAAATGGGAGCCTTCGAACTGGCAATAGCCGATGATTTCTTCTCCCTTCGTCACGAGCATGACCTGTTCGGCGTGAAACCCGCCCTCGACGATCTTTCTCAGATTCCGCCGTTCGACGCGGACCCAGTCTGAAGGCATAGACTTCTCGAGGAAGGTCATGAATCGGACAAGGTCGGTGCGGCGGTACGATCGGATCTCGATTCCCTCTGCCTGAAGCTTCTTCTGTATTTCCTGCGTTTTGTCGGGAACGGTAAACAGCACAATCGAGGCATCCATACTTAAAGCCTCGTGAAAGACTTCGTACCGATGGGCAAGAAACAGATCCAGGATATGCTTGTATGCGTGCGTGTCAATTCCGGGAGTGAAGTACCCGGGAGGATAGCTTGAAACTCGGCATTCGCGTTTACCTCGTGATGCGAATCGCTTCTCCACTTCGCCGATCAATTGTCCGCCGACATCGTTGAGGGAGACGAGTGGTTGGACCCCAAGGGCCGTGATCCAGCAGCGATCGCCCTGCGGATCTGCATCCCCCAACGCTATCTGTTTGGCATACACGCCGAGAACGAAGCCGACGAGTCTGCCATCGCTTCGAGCAAGGAGGAACGTTTCGGGATCGAAGTTCTCGTCGAGGAGAACGCGTGTTTCAAACGTGTCAACCGTGATAGCATCCAGTGGTAGTGCGGTGGCCCAGAGTTCAAGAAGTTCGTCGCGGGCATTGTCGGCATATTGCATAATTGTAGTGGACATAGGCGTGACGGCTTATCGTTCTAGTAACTGACACCAAGTGAGATATAATGGACCGCGCCGAAGATGCCGAATGCCTGGTAAGCGTAGTCCGCGCGAACAGGGAGCCCGGCGACTTGATACCGCACGCCTACACCAGCCATCAATCCGCGTTCATCGTAGTTTGTGGCGTACCCCACGCGCGCAACAAAGGTATTGAGGAAACGGTACTCCCCGCCGAGTTTCAGCTTCTCGTTGAAATCACGCGGATGTCGTGACTCGAAGCTGAGGATAAAGACATCGTTCTGATCATCGGTGAAGAAGCGAAGCGGCTCGATGGTAGCGCCGAAGCTCACGGCAAAAGGCATGGGGAACGGCTCATTCTCGTAACGTATCTCGCGCGAGATGTTCTGGAGGCTTGCGCCGAATCGAATCCCGTTGTAAAGGAAATCATAATACGCGCCCACATCCAAGGCTAGACCGTACTGAGCATAGCGCCGGGCTGAGATTGAGAGGTTCGGATCAGTGAGGTTCGAGCCTGTCGCGGCAACCCAGGCGTCTCCCAAATCTTGGCGCGCATACTTCACGTGTACGCCGTACGAGAAACGGTCGCTGATCTTCTGGGAGAACGCGAGGCCGATTGCATAGGCTGTCGGCGAAAAGGTTCCGGTCTCGACATATCCTTGCTCGTTCGCGGCGCGGTGTGTCCCGTAGAACGTCCCGTAGTCCATCGTCAGAAGGCTCAAGCCCACGACGCCGATGCTTCCGATGCGTACCGTTGCGGCAGCAGCGCTGTAATTGATGTCGGCAATTCCCTGTGTGTGGTTGATGCTCAGGTCGACATTCGAGGGGATCCAACCGAGCAAGCTCGGGTTCCAGAAAATTCCGTTCGATGAGGTGGTTGTCACAACTCCGACCATACCTCTCCCCACGACTTCAGCGGAGACCGGATTCTCAAGGAATCGGAAGCCCACCTGCGCTTTCTTGACGATCTGTGCATTTGTCTCCTGAATGAAGAAACAGAGGGTGAGCATCACTGTGACGATTGACACTCTTCGAAATCTCATTGTAGCCTCCTCAAGAAGAAACGAGTCACTGCTCGCGATGGCGTTCGTGCGGTCAGCGCACGAGCACAAACTTTACAAACTGGTTGTCGAGCGACTCGCCGTTGAGCCCTTCGCACTCGGTCACGGCGAGAATGTAAATGCCGCTCGTCACGTATTGGTTGTCATCGGTCCGCTGATCCCATTCGTGGTCTGCAGTGCCGTAGTGCTGAATCGTTTTCACGAGGTCGCCCGTCTCGGTGTAAATCCGGAGTGTGCATTTTATCGGCAGATTCACAAACAGGATTTTGTTCGGAGTCCCGGCGAATCCCAGGCCGCCGGCGGCGACCGTCGCCGGATTTGGAACGACGCGCACAATGTTGCTTTGGCTCAGTCCGGGCTTGAAGGAGGTCGCGGGTAGTTGCGACCGCGTCACAGACCGCGAGCTCTCAAGTTTCAAGCCCACATCAAGCCCCGTGTTGTTTTGCGTCCCGTTGTCAAGAGCAGTCACGGCGTAGTAGTAATCGACCCCGCGTTGAACGGATTTGTCAACAAAAGACGTCTGACTCCGGTCCTTCGTTTCGAAGACGAGCTCCCAACGGGCCTTGCTGCGCTGATCGAGAGGATCGTTCACAAAGAATGCCCCTTGCTTCCGATAAACGCGCCAGGCATACCAATCGTCAACTCCGGTGTCGGGATCCTTATAGTAGTCTGGGTCGGGATACGACCAGGAAACGGTGATCCAATCCGGACCGGATGCGACGGAGATATCCGGTGGCGGGGGAGGGGACGGAATCGACAGTTCACGGCTCAGGCGATCCCACGCCCAATTCGCCCGATCCATGACCTTCCATAGGGAGTCTTTTCCTTTGAGCACCCAGGCGGTCCTTTCCGCATCGGAGATCTGCTTGTTCATCCAGGCCCGGCCGATCGAATCGGCGGCCTCCCAGCCGATGCTTCCAACGCCAACAGCATACACAAAGGTCAAAGAGTCATATCGACCCTGTGCTTTGTTTTTGGTCAGCTCATAAGGACCGACGGTGATGAACCGCATCGGTCCTTTCTGCGGACTGGTGGCCAGACCGGACGTGATTGCGTCAAGCGGGTACCGTCCTCGGACATCATCGCCGCGATAGGTTTGTCGCAGCCCAACATCTCGTCGTCCCCAAAGATCCTCGGTGATCGTCGCATGCGCCATCGCATACGGCTGATTCACATCATCACTTCTATCGCCATATGATTTGCCGGCATAGAGCAAGGTGTAACCCGGTATCTGAGTGGAATGCAGAAAACCATTTACCCGATCAGGATCCCCTGTATCATCGGAGGAGCCGTTCGCAAACACAGCGGCTTGGGGGTTATCAGAGTCCCAGTAGTACGCAACATACAGAGTGTCACGTGATTTGCTGGGAAGAAGCTCGGACTTACGTTTGAGCCAGCTGTCAAGATCATCCTCTCCCTCGTAGGCAAAGCCTCCGTTCGTGCTGTACTCGCCAGCTTTGGAAGGTCCAAAGCTGAACGCAATCGGCCACCAGAAGCGAATCGTTTGGTCGGGCAACGTGTCGGTCGGAGCGGAGGCCTCGCGCGGTCGCTTGATTTCACCGGTGAACCGGTGCGTCGCTTTCCAGATGAAGAAGTCGGCGAAGTTCGGATTGCTGAAAGCGTACACTTCCACGTGGCTGCGGATGCCAAATTGGCCGCAGACATCTTCAAACTCGATCTTGATGTCCGATTTCAGCTTCGGGTCAACGTACCACCGGTAAGGCGGATTCAGCTGGATTCCGTCAACAACGATGTTGGGCGGACGATAGCGCCGGACTTCAAACGCCCAGTCGGTCGTACCGGGGTTTGTCAGCGCCTGGCCGCGGGTGTACATCGATTGTCGTTGACCATACTCGTCCAGAATACCATTATCGTCCAGGACGAGGGGGTTGAAGATCTGATACAGGAGGTTGGATTGCCACATGTCCTGCGGCCAATAGAAGATCTCTGTCTTCTGTGGATTGGAGCCGGTAAGCATCCAGCTGAATTGTGATTGAAGCCCGCCCTCGCCGTTGAGCTTGTTCATGCTTATGTTGTAGCTTCCCACGTCGATCATCATCGGGAACGGATCATAGTTGCGCTGCTGCCCGAAGACGATGAGCGTCGGGAGAAGGACTATCGCGATGATGCCGCCAACAATGCTGTGTTTCATGGTTACTCCTATCGTAGTACAACCATAGTCCGAGTGAGCATGGTGCCCTCACCACTCAATCGATAGAGATACACTCCGCTTGACAACGCGTCAGAACTGATCGTGACCTCGTACGAGCCCGGTTGATGCTCGTGATCAGCCAGAGTCGTCACCCCGCGTCCGAGCACGTCAGAGATACGGAGAACGTAGCGACCAGCGCGTGCGATGTGATAGCGAATCCTCGTCTGAGCGTTGAATGGGTTGGGAAAATTCTGAAGCAGTTCACACGATCTTGGAATTGTCGCAACGATGGCATGAGCAATTCCCGTTGTTGTCCTCAGGCCATTGCCGACGGCGTTGAGAAGAGGCTGCTGTCCGTTCAGAAGATAATCCTGACCGAGAGCCCAGATGATCGTGCCGCCAAGCTGTTGGGCCTTGACGTAGCTCGTTTTGTCCGAGATCGAGACCGTGTCATCGTAGCTGATGACCCGCGTCCTGTCGGCGTTGATGATGTGCGGGACCTTTGTCGTCGTGTCCCAGGTTCGGGTCCATCCTTGCTGCAGGAGCGGCGCGATCGAATTGTACGGCAATTGCGAGGCCCCGGAGCTCGCCCCGTACATCGCTGACGCGTTGAATTGCCACCCGTAGAAGGGTGTGCCGATCAATAATTTTGAAGGAGGGACCCCCTTTGCCTGATAGTAAAGGACAGATTTGTGAACGTACCCTTCCAGCGAATTGTCACCAAAGAGTGGTGAGTTCGGCCCCGCTTTCGATGTCCAGCTCCCGTAGAAGTCGTACGTCATCACTCCCATCCAGTCGAGCACTTGGTTCATCACGGCCCAGTCATAGCCATCCTGCCAGTCGCTCGATGGCGCCGCGATGCTCAGTGAGAGGGCGGGCACAATTTTGGAAAATGCCTCGTGCAGCTCCCGGAATAATTGAGCCCCGGACACCTTGTCTTGAGCTTCCGGGTACTCCCAGTCGATGTCGGCGCCGTTGTATCCATATGTTGTACAGAGGTCCTTCAAGGCTGCGACGAAGCGCTTCCGGGCATTTGAATCCGCGACCATCTGGCGAAAGCGCGGCGTTCGCGCAGGGTCCCAGCCTCCGACAGAGATCACGACTTTAACCCCGTTCTGATGGGCCGACTGAATGAGCTCGGGATAGTGAGTGAACTCGATCAGATCGAGATTGCCGTCAGCGGTCGGGAAAATGAATGCGTGGGCGATGTGCGTCAAGTGTCTGTACAGCACGACTGTATGTGGATAGCTGCTTTTGCTCCAGGAGGGATAATAGCCAACGATGAGCTTCGACTGCGCAATCGAAGCGGATGTCAGAACGAATCCCAGGGTCAGTATCTTAAGCGATTTGTCAAACATGCTCATCCGTCCGTGTCGCTCACGAAAGCGTCCCAGCCTTGACCTGCCCGACTTCTCTGCCTTGCTGTCAGCTGACATCCTTGATGGAAAGGGCTGAAGCCCTTTCTTGTTTTTGTTGGGTTTTTCGTTGCCCCGACCTGTCCCGCTGTACGGGATGCCGTAAAGCGGCAAAGGTCGGGGCTACAGCACGGTCCCTCGCGCGAGACCTTTGGCGAGCCTGCCTGATTTCGTCGCTCAGGCGGGCTGGCTGGACGAGGCGAGTTTTTTGACCCTACAAATTTACCCTCATCCCCAAGAGTATTCTTCTGGGATTAAGGAATATCGGTGCATCCCACCAGCCGATCTTGATATGGTTGTCATCGGATTTCCACTGGCCCCATTTGTCATTTCCACCCTGGTGAGGCAGCCGGAGCGACGCTTTGTACTCATCGTACTGGGTACGCAACATGTTCTCGGGTATAAGCCACTTGTTGTTCGTGAGGTTCTGGATCGTCACGACGAATTCCATATTGGTGAACCCCAGATTGAAGCTCTTTGATCCGCGGAAGTCGAGGTTCCAGTAATCCATCGCATCGACGTAGATCCGGTTTTTTATGTCGGCCTCTTCGGGATTCCAGAGGATCCGGCCACCATCGCGCCATTCAAAGAAAAAGTTGAGGTAAATCCCGCCGAGCAGGTTGATCCCGCCGAGACTGGGGCCAAAGTCAACAGGAGAATGGATGTTGAGATTGATGTTCGCGCGCGGCCGCGGTTCGGTTGTCGAGAGGTTTGCCGATCGCAGTTCGTCCTTTGCATCCAATCGATTTTCATACACCCGAGCAAGACCTGTTTGGCCGGCGCTCTGCAGCATATAGTCAAGCATCCCGTTGAAGGTCACCCAGCTCCCGAGAGATCTCTCGAGGCGAAGCTCGATTCCTCGAACATCTCTGTAGGCGTCGGGGAAATATGTGCGAACGATATTATCGCGATAATAGTTGATGAATTGGCGACTCAACGGTTCGTTGCGGATGTCTTTGTAGTACGCGGTGACGTTGAAGAGGAAATCGTTCAAGAATACCTGCTCGTAGCCAAACTCGTACGACACGGTGCGCCCCATCGCGAGGTCTGGTGATGGGAGAGCGGTCGCTGCCAGATCGACCGTGAGGTTATACATAAACGAAGCGGCGGGGCGCTGATAGAAGTGTCCGTAATTAAAATAGAGTTTGCTGTTTTCGGTGATCGGAAAGGAGACGCCGAGGCGAGGAGACGCGTAAACCTGGATTTTGTTCTCCGTTCGGGGCCAGCCAGGCGGATCTTCAAGGAGGTCGCGGAACAGCAGCCATCGATCATATCCGCCCCAGACTCCACCGAGATTCTGGTAGATGTCGTTATACAGCTTTCTGTAGTTCTCGTCCGGCGGGATGCCGACCGCAAATCCTTTCTTCATAGGGTTAAGATAGTCCAGCCGAATCCCTGCATTGAGGATCATCCCTTCAAACTCGAGCTTGTCCTGAACGTACAGTCCCATCTCCAGCGGTGTTGCGGTGAGGTATTGCCACAGATCGGGCGTAAAGGACATCTGTGCCTGAAGCCATGTTCCGGTGTACACGAAGAGCTTCTGGACCCGGGCAGAGAATCCCGCCTCAACCTGATGATGACGTCCGAGCTGTGCCGTGAGATCTCCCTTCAGTTGCGCAACCAGCGAGTACGATGAGTCCACTCGTTGCAGGCCGCCATAGAGTCGGAACATATTGAGCACATCGCTTCCGGGATTTGTCGAGGCGTTCGGGCTGCCGCCAATCGGAACGTTCAGGAAGCGAACCGGTTGTCCATTCAGGCCGATGAGTGTGAACCATGAATCGGCGCGCGAGGTATCGAGCGAGAAGGGGTTCAGCCGCTGATCCGTGTAGCCTACCTGGAGGTCAAGCGTGTAGAACGCGATGGCGCTCAGTGTGTGGGTGAGTTTTGCCCCGCCGACAACGTACCGCTGGTCATAGTACTGCAGCCGGCTCTTGTTGAACATCTGCCAGAGGTTGTCCCCGGCGAGCAGCCGGGCCTGCTGGCGGACAGATGTTTCGGTGCTGTTGAGGAAATTGAAACTGGACGACGCATCCACAAGCGCGCCACCGTAGCTTGTGGTTTGACCGCCGCTTACCGTCTGGACATTTGCGTAGAGACCATTGAGGGAGAGCCGGAGGTTGTTGCCGAATGTCGAGGTCAGCTTGAGTTGTGTATTCCAATCCCTGTAGGTGTTGCGGGGACCGAGGGGAAACGCCAACTGCGAGTCTTCGTATTTGATGCCGAAAAGAAACGTTGTGCGCTCGGCGTACGAGCCAAACAGCGGAATGTCCGCTCCAGGCACGGGCCCCGTGATGCTTCCCTCGATGAACATATCGGGCCTGTCGGCATAAGCATACTGCGGATGCTGGCGCTTCCACAGTTCAA
>Ga0315295_10004554_pt1 | contig 11827 bp, 5 predicted proteins | sample YL17G14_0_MG_FD_204453 | JGI IMG/M metagenome (GOLD analysis project Ga0315295, IMG submission 204453) | Sediment microbial communities from Yellowstone Lake, YNP, Wyoming, USA - YL17G14_0 | ecosystem: Environmental > Aquatic > Freshwater > Lake > Sediment | place: USA: Wyoming | collected...
ACGAGAAGGAGTTGAAGGCGAGGGCAAAGGCGGCCTCTTCCAGAGGTTTCTTCCAGGCCTGGGCAAACGACGCGCCGAACGACTGGAAATCGATTGTCCTCGCAAACGGGTTCAAGCCGTCCTGGCATGTGCTCGAGATGGTGCGCCGGAACCTCGATGATATTCCTCATCATCATCTGCCAGAAGGACTTGAAGTGAGGCCCATCAGCTCTGGCGACTACAGGCAGATTTGGGAAGGGATGAGGCAGGCCTACAGTGAAGAGCCGTGGTTCACAGAAAGCAGGTTCGACGAAGCGCATTTCAGGCAGTGGGTCGATTCCCCAGACTTCTCCTCTGACCTCTGGCAAGTGGCATGGGATAGCGACAAGGTCGTAGGCACGGTACAGAACTTCGTGAAGAAGGAGGAGAACGAGACCTTTGGCCGTAAGAGGGGGCACACCGAGCGGATATTCGTCATTCCTTCCTGGCAGAGAAGAGGCGTTGCCAGAGCTCTCATATCTAGAAGCCTCAGAATGCTCCGGGAAATGGGTTTGAAGGAGGCTACTCTAGATGTCACCGCGGAGAATGTCTCAGGGGCGTTGCACCTCTACGAGAGCATGGGCTACAGAGCCATCAACCACTTCACTTTCTATCGAAAGCCAATTCTTCCATGAAGTGCCAGCAAGTATGACTGACTGCGGTCATCAGGATGGGTTATGGTCGCGTTAGTCGCTTGGAGCTGATGATGAAGAACAGCCCTCCGATCATGACAAGCAATGCAGTGACCAGCCAAATCGTGATCATTGCCTTTGCAGTTGAGTTATCTGGTTCAAAGACTGATATCCACAATCCAAAAAGAGTGCTGATTATCGATACGAAGACTGCGAGAATCAGAACGAGAGCGATTCTCCGGGTGTTTATCGCGGTGGATATCTGCGCTTTGAGCAGAGATACTCCAGCGTCCTCAGGACTCTCACGCGAAATCCGGCTTGCTGTCTTCTCGTTCTCCGGATGAGCTCCTCTGGGTAGCTCCTGACCACATCTACTCATGATCAACATGTCCAGGCGTGCTGTTGCCAACAAACCAGCTGCTATTGGCATCCCGCAACGCCGTTATTAGCAACCCTCGATTGTAGAAACTGGATAAAGGATGCTCGAGGGGATAGCTGCCCGTCTTTGAGGTTGGTCTTCGAGTATCTTGAGCTCGGACTTGGTGCCATACTCCGAGATTGCCTTCCTCATGTCTGTCAAATTCAAACCCAGATACAGCCTGGTCGTGTCCGTGCTCGAATGCCTGAGCAATCTCTCGGTATCTTGTGTAGTACCTTGCGTGATGCCTTGTGTAGCGCCTCATGTAACATTGTGACGATTACTGGATTATCATCACAGACTCTGCCTGATTCCCACTCCTGTGCTCAGAGTGTTAGCGAACATCGGGAAGTAGTCGCACTGTCGCTAATCCCAGCATAGTATATGGGGCAGGACCAAGAGAGGGGTAGAGAGAATCCCCCTTCGAACATACTTACCTATACGCAAACGAAGGGAGAAGAGTACAAACGGAAGCATTGCTGGCTTATCTCTCTATCAATCATTCTGCAATCCCTTCAACACCTCGGAGGCACACCGCAACTGAGCTTTGTCCTCAGCTAATAGATACCTCGGACGATTGCTCGACTCGCATGTTCTAGGGCATGAGAGCTCGTCCCACTTGAGCACTTCGAGAACGCCTTTCTCACAATCTCTCGCATAGTATGCGAGACTGTGCGAGGCGCTCTAGAAGGGAGAAATCGTCAGGGATGGAATGTCGCTTTTCTAAACCTCGCTTGAGCGTGCGAGGTTAATGAAAGATTCTTACAGCAAACAAGAACAGGAAGGGGTTTGAGCCTCGGAAAAGCCAATAGAGGAGAGAGAACATGAGGTAGGCGGGTGGAATGGTGGATGAGGCCACAGCTATCTTGGCGGGATTGACCATAGGCGTAGTAATCGGGTTGATAATTGCTGTTTTGTTGTTGCGGATGCAGAAACAGAGGGCGCACACAGAGAAAATCCAATATGGCGAAGAGACAGCCGAGAAGTCCTTGAAGCAAAGCCGAGCGACCATCAAGGGCAAAGTCGGGGAACAGATCGCATCTCTCGTTCCAGGCTTCCTGTACAACCATGCTGATGTCAGATTCCTTGGCCCGCCAGCAGACCTAATTGTGTTTGACGGCCTCAGTGATGAGAACTCTGAGGTAAACGTAGTGTTTGTTGAGGTAAAGACCGGGAAGAAACCAAGATTGAATGATAACGAGACAAGAGTGAAGGATGCCATCGATAACAAGAGAGTCCGTTGGGAACTCTTTAGGCTGGACCTCCATGAATCGGAGAGTTCCGTCCTGGTTGAGAAAAGCCCATAGGGGAGGAAAGGCGAAATAGGAAAAGGGTTTGGCAGAAGCTACACAGGTTCTTCTACGGAGGGGTTCGCTGCTGCTTCATTCAACGCTCCAAATTCGAACGAGTCACAGAGCAATACTTGTGCCTGATTCGAGCCATACGTGCTCGCCCAGACGTTGGCTACTGCTCCGAAATCGTCCCACACCAGAATGGCTGTGCCGACTTGCGAGGCGGCGATTCGTGGTCCCGATGTGTTCGTGACCCAAGACACCACACTCGGGGCAGACCACCCGTGCATGGAATCCCACCGGGTCGTCTCAACGAAATACCCACTGGGATTCCCACTTCCATCCGACTGGGACCATGTCAAGAAGGTATTCCCGAGCGAATCTGCGCTTACGCTGGTGTGCCACGCGTTCGGGCAATTCGATGCTATCGTCACAGGAGCTGACCATGTCGAACCGTTGAGGTATCTGCAGATCCGAATATCGGTCGAGTTCGCGCTCGTCAGGACCCAGCTCACGACTGCATTGCAGTTGCCGTAGGCGGAAACCTCAGGGTTCGTAATCGAATACCCAGTGCTGGGCTCTATTCTATCGGCGACACCCCAACCCCATCCTCTTCGGAGCACGTTCACATAGACCGTGTCGAGGCCATTTAGCCACTGGTCCCAAACCACAAACGCGTTGTGATAATCGTCCATCGAGGCACGAAGACATTTCGCATCCCCGGTAACGTTCTCGAGCAGCTGCTCTGGATACCATGTGTCGTATGCAGCATCGTAGTAGCTCGCGTAGACGTCCCCACCCGTGTATCCCCAGACTGTGAAAGCTACAATCGCGTCACCTCCTTCAGAAATCGCAGCGGACGGATTGTACGCCGAGCCCGGACTAGATTCGATGTGAACAGGGGACGACCATCGGTTGCCGGTGCTTCGAATGCTAGCATATATATCCCAACGAGAACCCTCTTGTGAACACCAGGCCATCACCGCCTTGCCGTTCACTTCAACGGCAAGCGTGAGGCCCTCGATGTAGTACGCATTCTTGACAATCTCAACAACTGGTTCCCAAGAGTGCGCAGACGATGCGTATCTTTTACAGCACAACGTGGTGTGACCTGTGACCCATGCAACAGTGGCATCCCCGGCTCCGTCTATGCCTGCGCACGTGAAGTACGAGTACTCCACAACTGAGCCTAGATACTCTGCTCCTTGCCATCCGATTCCTGGAACGTACAAATTGGCGTAAACTTCCCATTGATTCGTGCCCACCTCAACCCAAGAAGCAACGGCGTAGCCGTTCGCATTCGAGTCCATTGAAACCCCGCCGTACAATGCGACGGCTGCTCCGGTGCCGATCGAGACAGGAGTCGTCCAATTGCCCGGCTGAGGAGGTGAATAAACCGTCACATTATCGTAGCCGACAGTCGATTCGCCTAAGTTGTCAAAGACCTGCAGCCTTATGGCATACTTTCCTGCAGAAGCGTACGTGTGGCTCGCGGTCGGCACCCAAGAGGGCGGGGTTGGAGGCGAACCGTCTCCCCAGCTCCACGAGTACCACACTATGTATCCGTCTGAATCGTAGGAATGGACACCGTCAACGTAGACGGTCAAGCCAACCGTGGATTCGATGTCTATGACAGCAACAGGGGGCAGATTGGGAGGCGGACCACTGCTCGCTAGGAAGATCCTTCCCCACAAGAGATCAAAGTCACCGTCGGACTGTCTCCAGATAGCTACGGCATCACCGTTCGGGGCCATCGCTATGCTGCTGAGATAGGCACGATATGTCTCGGATGAGTCAATTACTTCTGGCGTACCCCATCCCATTCCCGGAGTGTACCGCGCAGCAACGACATCCTCCATGGTCGTATCACCCTCCGTCCAGGAAGCGAGCGCCTCTCCTCTTCCATTTGCGGCAATGCTCGTGAACATCTGGTCGTTCGTCGACACGCCGGAGTTAAGCTTGACAGGTGCGCTCCATCCGCCCCACTCCGTCCAGGTTCGCGCCCAAACCGTTCTGTTTCCGTATTCATAGCTGTCTGTCTGCTCCCAGACAACGAAGAACTCTCCAAGCGCACCAGCTGCGACAAAGCCCCCGAATGGGTGCCATCCCCCAGCAACCGGTCCTATATGAGTCGGGATGCCCCAGCCCGTTAGCGGATCGAACAGGTTCCCGTACATATCCCACGCCGTGCCATTATGAATGAAGAAAGCAGCAAGACCTCGACCGGAATCGTCGACATCCATCTCGACCCAGTAACCTCCGATTGAACCACTCGCCACCATCACGGGACCCCAACCATATCCCGGCACGTATCTTGACGACTTGACCTGGTAAGAATCGAAATCGTTCCAGACGAGCAAGGCGCAACCGGACGCATCGTAACGAAGCCTAGGCCAAGCCCCGCCGCCAGTGACGATGACTTCGCTCTGCCAGCCTGACACTGCATCATGTCTCCAGGCCGTCAGAGAAAGGCTCGGCTGACCTTCGACAACGACCATCGCGCCACCGTTTCTGTCCACGGCCGCAACGATGTTCCCGTAGTTTGTGCCTGTCCCGAGGACCGAAGTCTCCCCCCAGCCCGAGATTGGGTTGAACAAGCGAGCGTAGATGCTAACAGAGGGATACGATCCGGCGAGCCAGGCGGCCACCGCCTCCCCGTTTGGCCCAACGCCCAAAGTTGTATAACCATATCCGTGCTGAGCGTCCCAGATTTTGACGGGGTCGCCCCAACCAGATATATAATCGTATCTAACGGACCATATGGAGGGGCCCTCGCTCGAGTAGTTGGACCATCCGAATGGCTGCTCCCATAGAACGACCGCATTGCCTTGATCGTCCATTCCGACACTTCCCATCTGCTCATAGTCTATGACTGACTGCAGCAAGGTGGGCGACTGCCAACCAGAGGCTCCTCCGAGAGAGACCTGCTGACTACAACACGCGAAACCTCCCGCACTGTCAATGGCTTTCAGCGTAACTGTGTAAGTGCCGCTGCCGGCGTAAACGTGGCTCGCAGTTGTCCCGTAGCCCATGCCGCCGTCTCCCCAGTCCCAAACGAATCTCATTTGATCCCCATCCGGGTCCGACGACGAAGAGGCGTCGACACAAGCCGTCAGTCCGTTTGATACAACTGACATCTGAGCGATTGGCGCCTGATTAGTGCTCGCAAAGACGTTCCCGAAGTCCGCGTATGTCCCGGCAGTCCCAGATGGAGTCACTGTGACCTGGTATGTGAGGCCGCGCTTCATATGTAGTAGCGGGAGAGTCACTGTACCATATGGGAATGCATTGTAGGATTGGAACTTCACGACGTCCTGGAGGAGGAACACCGTGGTCCAATTGTCATTGTAAATCTCAAGGACCTCGACTTCAACAGACTTGAGTCCATAGTTCTCTATGAAGATCGTCCAATCACCGTTGTCTGGTGCCCTAAGACCATACGCTGTTTTGACCTTGGAATCATGACCGGAGTACTTCAGGACCGTCACCCTGTAGGGCCAGACGGTGACTTCGCAGATGTCATAGGCCTTGTTTCCCCCAGCATCGGTAACGGCGAGCGTTATGGGCACTTCCTGCTGAGCCGGATAGTGAATCGAGACCGTGACATTGCTGCTATGGACTATGTGCTCACCATAATAGTCAGAGTATCTCCACTCGTAATCGACTATCGCGGTCTCTGCGTCGAAGGACCCTTCGGCAGACAACATCACATTGCTCCCACCATAGGACACGATATCTGGTCCTGCGTAACAGAACGGAGGATTGGCGTCTACACAGACAGTGTGGTTTGCCATTCCAGTCAAATTGCCAGTGTCAACGACCTGCAGAACAATCATAAAAGCGCCACCGATATGGTAGGCATGGCTCTGATATGGAGAGGACGACCATTCGGTGTCCCAGAATCCGTCTCCTTCCCAGTCCCAGCGGAACTTGAGGGCACTCAACGGATCTTCCTTGTCATAGGTTAGACTTCCGTTGAAGGTGAACTCCGTGTCAGGGTTCCCGATAGATGAAGGAAGTACAACGAAATCCGCAATAGGTGGCGTGTTCGGCTCTGGCGGAGGAGGCAATGGAGGGCCGACCCTCTCCACTTTGACATCATCGAACATCGCCAGGACAGGCTCCTCTCTCAAGGAGTTGTAGAGTATCAGCTTGGAGATATCTGAAGCGTTCCAAGGGCTGCCCGCGAAGGTGAGACTGCGATACACGACACCGTCGAAGCAGGCGGTCCAAGTGCTGGCGCCCTTCCTTAAGCTGACCGAGCAATTGTGCCAACCTTGCGTGAAGCCGCATATGTTCTCCCAGGCGTTGTCCTGGCTGACGTAGGTGAACCCATTGGGAGCGCCGGTCCACATATCCATCAGGAACCGAACGACGAGGCGCTGGAACCCGCTGGAATCGTAGAGGATTATCGCGACCAACTGCTCCCAGTATCCGACCTTGTAGTCGTCATCGTACGGAAGATACACTCTGAACGAAAACGTCAAGTTCGTGTCATAGGTCATCTGATAGGTCCAGTTAGCCATTGAGTTGTAAGCATTGTCCACTGTGGGATTGTCGATGTTGGTCATCCGGAGCGTTCCGTTCGAAACTTCGACAGTGTTGTAGATTGGGTTAGAGCAGTTCCAAAGCGTCCAGTGCGGGTCGAGAAAGCCATAGGAATCGAACCGTTCATCAAGCAGGACAATCCGAGTATCAACTACAGCTATGCTGACACTCCCGGTGATCTCGGGATTCTTGACATCAGATACCACCAGGATCTGGCTGCCGACCGAATTGAACACGAGAGACGAGTTGAACCAATGCTGACCGTTGTCAGATCGGACGAACGTGTAAGGAGACGGCACGATCGCATAAGCGTCGCTCGACCAGAATCCAACCGTACCCTTGTAGTTGGTGCAGATTCCTCCGTTTCTGTCGAGCACAGTCAGAGTGAATCCAAGCCTGTCCCCGACTTCAACGGATAGTGGCAAACCATCGAGTCTCAGACTCGATGCAACCCTCGCACGCGCCGCACCTAAGTCTGCGGATGCACTGTCAGTTCCGAGGCCGTGTGAAGCATCGACCAAGAACACAAACGAACTCGTGATCATGCAGACAACTAGTGAAACGGCTATCCAACACGACTTCCTCGTTCTAAGAACGCTCATTGGTTCTTTCCCCCCAGACGCGATCGACGAGGCCCACCCTGCTAGGGACCCCGTCAATAGTAATTCAACACAAGGCATGCTATATAAACAATTCCACATGTTTCTTAAGCCGGAGAGCACGGGGGGGCAGACTCGTGAATGATACGAAGAAAAGAAGTCTGGTGCGTTCTCCGATTCTCAATTTTGCCTGATTGAATTCTAGCCAGCAGTAAAAGGCCGGGCCCGGTTGGGCCCACTCCTCGTTCTGGCCAGCCAGTCATCCGAGTACTTCAGCTCGGGCGGCTTGTCCATCGATCGTCATTTGGTCAGTACTTGTGCCAACCAATGTATCTCCATCAATCTGCTCTGCGCAGTCGAGCCAAAGCATTCCGGACAATCTGGAGACCTCAGTTGCCTCCAGGTGACCTTCTGCGCCTCTTAAACACGAAGAGTGTAGTCCCAACACCGACCGCCACGGCAAGAACCCCTGCCGCCACAAGGATATTTCGGGACTCATGGTCAGCTGACAAGGAAGTCACAATGACCTCGAGAGAGGTCTTGTTGGTCAGGTGCACCTCGTCCCTGGCTTCAAGAACAACTAGGTAGTGACCACTGACGGAATACTTGTGCACGGCGGTCTTGTTGTTGGTCCAACCGGTGTCCCAGGTTCCGTCGTCTTCCCAGTCCCATCGGACCTCAAGGGAATCTTGTGGATCCTCTATGTCCTGAGTGGCGGAGGCATCAAACTCGAATGAGGTGTCAACGCTACCTGATGAAGGAGTAACGAAGAAGGAGGCATTTGGCGGTTTGTCTCCGGCGGGGTAGACGCTCATGTACAGCCAAGGCAAAGCGTATCTCGGAGAGAGGAGGGGCTGCTGAGACCAATTCCCGTAGTTGGTCCAGGTCTTCGTATTGCCCGCATCGAACGACCACACATAGCAGATGGTCTGCCAGGACAAATCGTCGTACAGAACGGTCTGCATTTGGTTCACTATTGCCCTCCTCGCACTCGCGTCTACTGTAGCGACTGATTCATTGTACAGGCTGTCGAATGATGCGTTCGAGTAGTATATCACATTGGTCCAAGGACCTGATTCGATTTCCATGGTCGTGAACAAGGACATCACGTCACTAGATGGGTCCGCAATTGGCTGGAAAGTCCACCTGTGCAGGATGATGTCGTGGTTGGCTTGAAGGACACAAGGCCACAGATTCGGATAATCCAAGTACATGGTGTCAAGTGCTATTCCCGCGTCAGATGCCCAGCGCGTGATGACAGCGCCGACAGGAGGCAGATCGGATGAATCGGGTAAGTATGGGACATAGAATCTGAAGTTCAACGGGTCGGCTCCTCCTGCCCTGCACAGTGGAGTTGTCGACGGTCCGGCGAGAGAGCCATCAGATGCATATGCCCAGCCATGTGTCATCAATAACGCCCTCGCGGCGCCAGGATCGAATTGAACAGGCGCATCGATAGATGCATGCCACGGATTGCCTTCCGGAATCACCGAATCGGCCACGGAAGCCAGTCCACTCAAGTTCATATTCACGATTGAAGAGCGGTTGATGCACATCGCTATAGCTCGCTTCACGACTGGATCGAGCAAGAGCTGGTTGTTCTGATAAGCAGCATACTGTCCACCGAGAGAGGTTCTCATTGCAGTTGTCATTTGATTGATACCAAGGTAGTACTCCAGACCGGTCTGGACGCACCAACCAGTGACGTTCGAGGATTGCAGCGCGCCATCAATGTACAACGATCTGGGGATGTTGAGAAGGGTGTCCCTGCTCGATACATTGGTGTCGAAATCCCACCACATGCCCGGAATCCAAGAAGTTGTGTCATAGACCAACTGGTCGACGTTTACGTGCCAATCTCTCTCTTCTTCCTCAAACCAAGTCGGGGACCTGTACAAATATCTGTATGTGTCGCTCGAAAACTCGAATAACGGAGGAGGTCCAACCAACTCGACGTGATAGAATGCGCCCGATCCCACACAAGGAGCTATGTCGGTGTCAAAGTTGGCCCAATTCCAGGCATGCTGAGACCAAATGTACTCAGGGAGAATCGGAATCGTGGCCAGTGCCTTATCCAAAGGGGCATACGGAAACGCCGTGCGGATGTTCATCTGGAAGTCGCTATCCATCCACATTCGCTCAATAACCTTAAATCCGTTCATTGCCGTAAGAAGCGAGTTCAACGGAGAGGCCGTTTGGTTCTGAACCAGCCAATATGTGTATATGACGTCACGAGCGGTCACACGATGAGCTGAAGCACTGTCTCGCTCGTTGAAGAATGTCGCTTTCTCCGACATCTTGAAACTCCAAACCAATCCGTCGGATGACAAGTTCCATGCGACAGCAAGATCTCCGATTATCTGAGTATCTGCATCGCGCGTCAGGAGAGTGCTGTAGCATGGCCAGATGGTCATCAAATCTCCGTCCGATTCAGCCAAGAGAGGGTTCAGAGTATTGAAGGAATCAATCGCGTTCGCCACAACGAACACTCGGGTGTCGTCGATTTCAGCACCGCTCTCGCATGAATCCCTCATTCGGACTGCCTCATGGGTGAAGCTGTCAGAAGCACTTGGGAGGACCATCGCTCCGACTAGAACACCTATCAAGAGGGTCCGGACTCTATTCACTCCGCGAAGCACCCAATCACCATAACAAATCACACAATCGCCTCGGGTGGTATTTGACGATTGCCGTCACCCGGGTTCAAATCCCTCTGCCTCATCATAACATCCATAGGGGAGGAATGGCGACATAGACCCCTAAATGGTCTGCTTCGGGTCGTTGGGCTCGCTTCTCTGCAATCCGGTTCGATTCACGCTCATGGGCGTGGACCAGGCCAGCAGAGTATATCAGATACATCTGCACACAGGGTGACACACACACCCTTCGAACTTATTTACCTATATCAGTTGAGACAGAGAATGATGACTGAGATCGTCATGTCTGGATATAGCTCGGACGTGTTCTCCAATGCATCGATGAAATAGGCAATCTCTTCTGAAGAAAACCAGACATCGTAGACCTGAAGTTCGTAGGCAATCTGTCGGGCTGTCACATCCCCGCGATGTTTGAGAGCGTCGATTATCTGAAATCTCGTCTTCTCCTGTCTCTGGGCAATCGTCAATGCGATCAGACAATCCCCTCCGAATCAACGTTGCAGTCGCTTTCTACGAGGAGACAATAAGCCGAAATGGTGTGGCAATAAAATGATGGGCCGAGGTCGAGTCTGGGTTCTCGAACCCCGGTCCTGCTCGGCGAATTACTGTTCCACAGAACGTTGCAGTAAGTGCCAGGTGAAGGACATAAGCCCCTTTCTGTTAGCCCATTTCTGGGTTGATGGCATTCGACTATTGCACTCTACCCGCCGACGATGAGAATCGATCCGGCCGTTTGAGCTTGCTCCAGTGGGGAGTCGCCGTTTCACCAAATCCCCGAGAGATTTCACCCACAGAGGGATCATCACGTTGTCCCGGGGCTGTGTCGTTTCTGCGCCCTTGCCAGGACTCTCGCCCTGCTGCTCTGGCAGCCCACATTCTCACGGAGAGGGGACTTTCCTCAGCTGGCGCGGGACGAGCCCGTGCCTACCGTCAGCCATCCGCCTTCTCCTGGCATTCCGATATGAGGTCGACCCATGTACAAAAGCCTTTCTGCGCCGATGAGGTAGACCGACGGTTATATCAGATGGTCTTGGTCGGAGCGAATGCAGTCTCTATGGTCACCCTTCCGTTCTCCGTGTTCAGATACGCAGAGCGACCTCGATTGCCTTCTGTATCCTCCGAGATCAACCTTATTCCGAGCTCCTTCAAAGTCTTCTTGGCTTCCACCACGTTGTGCTTACCGATGTCCGAAATAGACAGGTTGAGGTTGGAGAACATCTGCGCACCGCCCACGAGCTTCGCGACAAGCCTCTCCTTGGCCGCGCCTTTCGCCATCAGCTCCTTGACGAGCTTCCTGGTGCCTGTGTCCGCGTACTTCTCGTCGCTGTCGCACTTGGCGGGGGCTTTCGGTAGGAGCGCGTGGACTACGCCGCCAATCTTCAGAACAGGGTCGTAGAGTATCACCGCTACGCACGAGCCTAGACCTAGGCATGCGAGCCGGTCTGGCGCACGGCAAATTGCCATCTGCGCTATCCCTACGATTCTCTGTTCCCTCATTATCCGGATTCTCCCATCCTGTCAAGAATGAGCTTGAGGGTGGACTCTTCTGGCAGCAACAGGAAGTATCCCTCGAACTGCCTGTCGAGCGCCTTGAACGATGTGTGCACGGCTATGACGGTGTCCACTTTGGCTCCAAGGGTCGCGAGAGGTATGTCGAGGACCG
>Ga0315295_10004555_pt1 | contig 11827 bp, 13 predicted proteins | sample YL17G14_0_MG_FD_204453 | JGI IMG/M metagenome (GOLD analysis project Ga0315295, IMG submission 204453) | Sediment microbial communities from Yellowstone Lake, YNP, Wyoming, USA - YL17G14_0 | ecosystem: Environmental > Aquatic > Freshwater > Lake > Sediment | place: USA: Wyoming | collected...
GTCGGGGGTTTCGATCAAGAGATGATAGTGATTGCTCATGAGGCAGTAGGCGTGGCAGATCCAGTTGTACCGCTTATTCACATGCTGGAGGGTGTTCAGAAAATTCAACCGGTCCTGGTTGTCCTTGAAGACGGGCTTCTTCTCGTTGCCACGGGCAGTGATATGGTAGACTGCGCCGGGATATTCGATCCGGAGGGGACGGGCCATGAAGAAACTCTAGCAGGGTAAGAGGGCAAGACAGTAGACCTGACCTTACGCCCGACTACACCCTTGACCCTACGCCCGTGACTGCGCCAGCCTGCAGACTGCCAGAAGCCTTTGTCATTCTTCCCTGCCTCTCCTCAGTCGAAAGATGTGAGATGCAGCAGAGCCCCTTCGCTCCGGGAAGGTTGTGTTGTCCTTCCCATCATCACTACTGCGGACTCATCCGCCACCCTCTCGCCTGTCGGCACACTTCGTCTTACGACTTATAGGGCCTACCCTTGCTCCTGTCGTTTCCTTCAGGGGCGAGGAGGGCTTCCCCAGTTGATGGCTCACCTCTCTATCCGTGTCGCCGCTGCTACCCCGCCATTGCCCTTTTACCTGTTAGCCAGTTTGGTAAAAGAATGCTGCCTTCACCCAATTTTGACGGGCTCGGCCAATGGATCTCGTCCTTTACGAGGCTACCTCTACGTTCACGTGAGTTACGACCCGGACAGTTGCTCACCCCGCTTATCCGGGGCTTTGTCGATGGGCTTCAGAAAACAACGTTTCCATCACCTCCTGCCATCCAAGCTACATGGCTCCCGGCTTTTGCCATGGCGGGACTTCCACCCGCACGTGTGCGCCACCCTGCGCTGGGCACGCCAATTATCATGGCCTGACACGACTCGATACTACTTCAATGTGAGACTCTTTCATTCCCAACTCCATGCCGGTTTATCCCGGCGCTCCAACATTAAGGGTTACATCGTTACGTTTTTCCTTTATGGTATAATGATGTCCGCCATCATGCAGAGTAATGAGTTCATGAAACGTGCGCTTATCATTGATGATGAGCCTGATATCACCGAAATCATCACTATATTTGCGAAACAGCTTGGGTACCTCTCTGATGTCTCTCATAGCGGAGATGATGCGATTGCAAAACTCCTCAACAATCCCTACTGGGCCATCTTTTGTGATTTCAAAATGCCTGGCTATAACGGCATAGAAATGTTCCATAAAATCAGAGAACTGAACCCTTCTCTTTCAAAGAGGTTCGTTCTTGTCACCGGGGCGATCCTCGACAGGAAGACCAACGAATTTGTGGAAAAAAAAGATATCGTCGTCCTTAAAAAACCTTTCACCTTTAGCGCTCTCAAAGAAGTGTTTTTGATGCTTGAAGAGATAAAATGACAACCAAGGAACTCATCTTTAAAACCTGTGAACTCCCTGCCGTTCCAAAGATTGCCGTTAAGATCATAAAGCTCATCGATGATCCCCGTACCAATGCAGAAGATCTCCAGAAGGTGATCATTGCCGACCAGGCACTCGCCACAAGAATGCTCAGGATGGCAAATTCAGCCTTCTATGGAGTCCGCCAGAAAATTGACACAATTTCTGAGGCAATCTCAATTATGGGTTTTAACACCATCAGGATCCTCACCCTTGCAGTCTCGACCCGTGAGGTCTACAAGAGATTTGGCATTATCGAGCAGAAGCTGTGGGAGCACAGTCTTGGGGTTTCGATCGCGTCAGGGTTATTGGCAGAAGAATCCCCCTCCCTTAAAAAGGAAGAGGTCGTTGTGGCAGGGCTCTTGCACGACATAGGAAAGGTGATCATGGACAACAGTCAACCGGAAAGGTTCACGCTGCTGACCCAGCGCATGTATGATGAACGGATACCCTTTTACGCCCTTGAGCAAAAGGTGTTTGGATTTGGCCACGCAGAAGCGGGATTTTTCCTCTTAGAGAAATGGGGGGTTCCGGTGAGGCTTTGTAGTGTCATCTTACAACACCACAGCTATGATTTTTTACGAGAGGAAGTGAACGAGTACCAGATGTCTCTCTCCGCAACCGTTGCTCTGGCTGACGCCCTCTGTGCAAGAATCGGTATAGGATACAGGGATTCCATGGCGGACCTTGACCTCAAAGAAGAGCCTTTACGGGAAGCCCTTGCAATAGGTAAGGAGAGGATAGAGGAGATCACTAAAGCCCTCAAGGCTGCGTATATGGAAGAAAAGATCCATTATCTTCAGTGAGCCAATGAAAACATCAATAAGTGAAATGCTGAAGAAAACCTTCAGATCGGCACTAACAGTACGAAGACAAAAAGAATATGAACTGCTGGCGCCCGAACTTTCGGAGATCAAGGATATCGCCGACATCCTTTTCGGGAGGATCGAGAAGAAGATTGAAGAACTGAAGAACATAGAGGTCCGCGTTGACGAAAAGATCAAGTTCCTCAAGGACCTCATCAAGAGGGCAGAATCCCTTGCTTCCTCTTCTGAGTCATCCACCCACATCAGGGAGGTAATTACCCTGAGCGAGAAGGGCCTTAAAATTGACGAAATTGCGCGCATTCTTGACATGCCTGCGGGTGAGGTAGAACTCATACTGAACCTTGCTACAAAGAGGCATTAAGGCAACTCTTTCCCTGAAGGGAATTTTTTTCCTTTTCTATCCGGCTACATTGCAGTGAAAGCCCTCTATGTTTTTTGCCCCATTATTCGCATATTCATATCTCCAAAGAGCTATCTATCTCTCAGCACTACAATGAGACATGGTGCGCAAGAGAGCAAATTGTGTGCTTCCGTAATGCTCTCTTGTTTGATAACGGGAAGACAGCTCTATATGAGCAGACTGGCACATAACTCACAATCTTACTCTGAACCAGACGATTCTTGCACAGTTCATGTGGAATCTGAGTTAGATCTATTTTCCTTTCAAATCATTCGCATTTATATGGCATGACGCTTGCTTCAATGGCTCCATATGCACAAAGGCATCTACATAGCCCTTTCAGGGGCAGTCCTAAAGCAGAGGCAGGTAGATATCATTTCCCAGAACCTGGCGAATGCAGATACCCTTGGGTACAAGAAGGATATCCTCTCCTTCAAGGACTATCTCATACCGCGGGATATAGTCAGTCTGGAACCAGATGGACGGGTAATGGGGGATCTCTCATCGTCTGTGATCGACTTCTCCAGTGGGAACTTCATCAAGACAGGCAACCCCTTTGACGTCGCGATTGAAGGTGAAGGCTTCATTTCCTTAGAGGGAGGCCGTTATACGAGAAGGGGCGACCTCAAGAGAGATTCAGAGGGATATCTCACGACCTACAATGGAATCAAGGTCATAGGAAAAAAGGGACCCATTAAGCTACCGGAAAGGAAAACAGAGATTTCCGAGAACGGTGTGGTATCCTGTGGAGGGAGCGAAATCGACACCCTCCGTGTCGAACACTTCGGAGAGGCAGAAAGGCTCTTGAGAAAGGAAAAGGATGGGGGGATATTCATCGCATCAGGGAGAGGCACTGAATCGAATGCGATCTTTAAGACCGGTTATGTAGAAAAATCGAATGTGGAGGTAGTCAAGGAAATGGTACGACTCATCGAGTCACTGAGGGAGTTCGAGATGTTCCAGAAGGCGATCCATTTCTTTGATGAGGCAACATCCAAGGTAAATAACGATATAGGAAGGCTATAGGAGGGTCCCATGTTGAGGTCACTTTTTATTGCTGCGACAGGAATGGAGGCTCAGAAACTGAATATCGATGTGGTTGCCAACAACCTTGCGAACGTGAATACCGTGGGCTTCAAGAAGAGCAGGGCAGATTTCCAGGAACTCCTCTATCAGGACCTGAAGACGCCTGGTGCGGCCGCATCAGAGGGGAACCAGATACCCTCAGGAATCCAAATAGGCCTCGGCGTGAAGCCTGTTGCCGTTCAAAAGATATTCCTTCAAGGGGATTTCATCCAAACAGGGAACAAACTCGACCTTGTCATCGAGGGAGACGGTTTCTTCCAGATCTCGATGCCTGATGGAACTATTTCGTATACCAGGTCAGGCGCATTCAAGCTCGACAGCGATGGCAGGGTGGTGAATTCAGATGGCTACCCACTCGAACCAGCCATCACCATCCCTGCAAATACGGTGAGCATCACGATGAGTTCGGATGGAAAGATCAGCGTCCTCGAGGCAGGGAGCACTACCCCCACAGAGCTCGGACAGATAGAACTCGCACGGTTCATCAACCCTGCCGGACTCAGGGCGTTAGGTAAGAATCTCTTTTCCTTAACCGCTGCATCCGGAGAACCGACTACCGGCACACCGGGAACGGAGGGGATCGGCACTCTTGTCCAGGGCTTCATCGAAATGAGTAATGTGAATATTGTCGAAGAGATGGTGAACATGATCGTGAGCCAGCGTGCATATGAGATAAACTCCAAAGCCGTGCAGGCATCGGACGAAATGCTCCAGGTGGCGAATAACCTGAAACGGTAGGGATGCATCATGGAGCATAAAAGCAGCGTGATGACAAAGAGATCTCTCACATGTATGGAGTATCTTTTCATCCTGAATTTCTTTTTTCTCATCATTCTCATACCCTACACAACCGATGCAACCGATGCCTCCCAAGTTCTCGGTACCTCCTTAAGAAACTATCTAAAGGAGAACTACCCCTGGGCAGAAACCGAGATCCATGAACTACTTGTAAACCAAGATTTCCCTGAAGAAGCGCCTGAAAGGATCATGGTGAAAAAGGGACCTCCCGGCAGGACCATCTTTGTGCTCGGATATAAAGACGGGAGGAGTATACCAGTAAATGCTCTCGTCAAGGCCTTCGACTGGGTCGTCATGACAAGGAGGGCCTTCAAAAAGGGGTATACCCTCCAGGATGAAGACCTCTTCATGACATTGATGGATGTCTCACACCTGCCAAAGGGCGCTATTCAGGAAGCTGATAAGGCCGTCGGAAAATCACTGACAAGGTCAACAACAACAAACATGCCAGTTGTGGATTCCATGATACATGAGTCTTTACCGGTGAAGAGGGGGAAGAGGGTCATCCTCGTTGCAGAGTCCCTGGGATTCACTATCACCGCGGTTGGCGAGATCAAGGAGACCTCGGAAGTGGGACGTCCGGTTAAGGCAATTAACCTGAGTTCACGAAAGATCGTTATAGGGACATTGGTTGACGAAGATACCGTCAAAGTGGGGTTTTGATGCAAAGGAGCAGAAAGTTTCATATCTTCATCCCCGACTCTGAAAAGAAACGCGCGACGTATCGATTCTTCTTGCTGCTCATTATTTCACTTTCTTTTCTTATATTACTTCCCTCCTGCGCAGCCCCAAAACTCCCTCCGAGTCCTCCGAGGTACATTGAAGAGGAAGAACAAAAGGTGGAAAAGTCGGTCAATTCCCTCTGGAATAATACTGCAAGTCTTTATGAGGATTTCAAGGCCAAGAGGGTGAACGATCTTGTGACGATTAGGGTCGTCGAAGACATCTCGGGATCAGGAAAGGCTGACACCGGAGCGAAGCGGAAATCGACCCTCAATGCAAAGGTAGAGGACGTCTTAGGTATGCCCCCCAACCTCAACTTGCAAAACCTATACGGCCATGGTTATACATTTTCGCCTACCGTAAAAGGCTCGACGGAGGAAGACTTCAAGGGGGCAGGGGAGACCACAAGGCAGGGAAAGCTCATCGGAACCATAACCGCGAAGGTTGTGGAGGTCATGCCTAACGGAAATCTCTTTATCGAATCGAGAAAGGAGATCACCATCAACAATGAGAAACAGATCTTGATTCTGAGGGGTATGATAAGAACCATGGACATCTCACAGGACAACACGATCCTGAGCAGCAAGGTGGCCGATGCTCAGGTCTATCTAGTCGGTGACGGGGTCGTCCAGGACAAACAAAGCCCCGGCTGGCTTGTGAGGATACTGGACAAGGTATGGCCCTTTTAGTGAACAGAGCACGGCATATCATTCAAAGAATGAATCAGGGGATCTCGCTTTTCTTTCTTATGCTTTTCGCGTTTTACTACTCACCCGGTGCCTTCGCTCATGCAGAACGGATCAAGGACATCGCAAGTTTTGAAGGTGTCAGGGAGAACCAGCTCATAGGGTATGGACTTGTGACAGGTCTCGCCGGTACTGGTGATAAGGGAAACGCTACCCTCCAGAGTATCGCCAACATGCTTCTCCGTATGGGAGTTACCGTAAGGCCGGCAGATATTAAGGCGAAGAATACCGCTGCAGTGATGGTCACCGCCACACTTCCCCCTTTCCCGAGGCCGGGGATAAAGATCGATGCAGTAGTGGCGACCATAGGAGATGCAAAGAATCTTCAGGGTGGATCCCTCCTCCTCACCCCCTTGAAGGGCCCTGACGGTACTGTCTATGCGGTTGCCCAGGGCCAGGTTTCTACAGGAGGCTTCTCTGCAGGCGGGGGGGGAACCTCTGTCCAGAAGAACCATCCTACTACTGGGAAGGTTCCGCAAGGGGTGATCATCGAAAAAGATCCGGATTTTATGTTTGGTGCCGGAGGAGAGATTAAGCTCTTCCTCCATAAACCTGATTTTACAACCGCTTCAGAGATCACCAAGAAGATCAACGAGGCCCTCTCATTCGAGTATGCCTCGACGCTCGATCCCTCAACAGTGAGGCTGAAACTCCCACCGGAATATCACACCAGGGTTGTCGAGCTTATCACACGGATCGAATGCCTCGATGTACCTGTGGATCTTCCTGCCAGAGTAGTAATAAATGAGAGGACCGGAACAGTCGTCATAGGAGACAAGGTACGGATTTCTCCGGTCGCTATCGCACATGGAAGTCTCACTATAGAAATCAAGACAGAGTATCAGGTCTCGCAGCCTTATCCCTTTGCACCCAAGGGTTCAGAGACGGTAGTGGTTCCCCAAAAGGATGTGACCGCCAAGGAGCAGAAGGCATCCCTTGCAGAGGTATCAGGTGTTTCCCTTGGGGAGATTGTGAGGGCCCTGAATTCATTAGGTGTAACGCCAAGAGACTTGATCTCGATACTGCAGGCACTAAAGGCATCAGGCTCACTGAAGGCCGAACTGGAGATCATATGACCCTGCGTTCCCAAGAGGATAAATGAGAATACCGCATACCGGCACTTCATTGGGAAATATAGAGCAGTTCAGGGGAAGAAACGACCCTGAGGCCTTGAAGGCAATTGCAAAAGAGATGGAAGCGCTTTTTGCACATGAGATGATCAAGGCAATGAGAAAGACAACGGAAAGTGCCTCGGGGGACAATTTCGGGAAAGCCGCATACATGAGCATTTTTGATATGGAACTCTCAAGACTCATTGCTGAAAAGGGACTTGGATTGCAGGAAGTATTCCTGAGAGGCATCTGTTCCAGTGCTTCCCGGGAAAGAAAGAAAGAAGAGGACAAATCTCCCAAGCCTATATACCTGCATGATGAACAAAAGGAAGTTTCCACTCCAGAAACACTGCCTTTGAATGGTATCATCAGTTCACCCTACGGCATGAGAAAGCATCCTGTATATGGTACATACAGGTTTCACCATGGCATTGATATCGCAGCCTCTGCAGGGACGGAGATTTACCCGATGAGATACGGGAGGGTGATATTCAGCGGCATTAGGCCAGGGTACGGTAATGTAGTCGTCATCGACCATGGTGATGGATTTGTGAGCACCTATGCCCACAACAAGGCAACCCTTGTAAAGGAGGGGGATGAGGTAACCAGTGTCACACCGATTGCTCAGGTCGGGAGCACGGGTGTTGCCACCGGCCCCCACCTCCATTTTGAAGTGACCCACCGAGGTGCACGCATCGATCCCGCTTGTTTTATCGCAAAGGGCTAGAATTAAAGAATTTTTGAAAATCTCCCGATAAGAGTAAAGAATATATAGCTCTTTGAGGAGGTAACGATGAAGATTTACGGGAATAGGTTTCCCGAAAGCAAAGAGATCAGCCACATCACCCAAAAGGTCATCAATACAGAGGGGCAGGACAGACCTCCGGAGGCCGGGAGAATAAAGCCTTCTGATAAGGTTGAAATATCCCTTATAGGGAAAGAGGTGGCAGAGCTTAAGTCCGCCCTCAACCAATTCCCCGAAGTGAGAATTGATAGAGTGAAGGAAATCAAAGAGGCGATCGAAGCAGGAACCTACCAAATAGATCCTTTCAAGATCGCCGAAAAGATGTGTAAGGAATTATGAGGGTCATCGATAGTTTAAAGAATATCCTCCTTGAACAGGTCGGCAGTTACCGTATCCTCCTTGACCTACTCCAGAAAGAAAGAGAACATCTGCTGAACCTGAGGGCTTCGGAAGTCGAACATATCTCAAAAGAGAAAGACACGATTGCGCTTAGGTTGAGACTTCTTGAAGAGGAGAGGCTTCGTCTCATGAAGGAACTCTCCACTGACAGTGGCATAGAATGCAACACGAGCCTCAAGAGGCTCTCGGAACTCATAGGTGATGATACCTTCAATGTCCTCAGGTTACAGCTCGTTTCATTGCTCCAGTGTATTACGGAACTGAACGATTTCAACAGGGTCCTCATTGAACGTTCGCTTATGGTAGTGAACAATGGCATTCTCTTCCTGGAACCCTTTAACCACAAAGGCAACCAAAAATTGAAGGGAACCCTTCTCTCAAAGGAGGTATAAATGTCGCTCCTCGGCCTCTTCGATATAGGCAAGTCCGCCATGCTTGCAAGCCAGACGGCCCTTTCGACTACCGGCCATAATATCGCAAATGCTCAGACGCCCGGCTTCAACCGGCAGGATGTGATCTTAGAATCAGCGACACCCGTCACGGGAATAGGCGGACTTATCGGCGCCGGGGTGACGGTCTCGGGTATCACGAGAGATTATAACCGTTTCATTCAGTCCCAGTTGATAAGTCAGCAACAGAATCTAGGGCGTTCTGACGCGATGAATCAGTCCTTCAGACCCGTCGAGGAGGTCTTTAATGACGAACAGGAGACGGGGCTTTTGAACTCCCTCAACGACTATTTCTCTGCATGGAATGAGGTGTCGGCAAACCCTGAAGGGCTTGCAGAGAGGTCCCTGCTTCTCCAGAAGGCGAATGGACTTGTTACCATGACAAAGAGAATGGAGCAGACGATCGAAGATGATCTCGGGCAGATCAATGAATCGATGGACGATAGCGTGAACCGTATCAATTCTCTCACGAAGGACATCGCACAGCTAAACGACAAGATTATCCAGATAGAGGCCGGACAGGATGGGGAAAAGGCAAATGACCTGAGAGATCAGCGCGACAGGTTCATGAATGAGCTCTCGAACCTGATAGAGATCAATAGCTATGAAAACAGTGACGGCTCTATTACGGTTACGTCCGGTTCCGGAACATTCGTATCAGGAGTACACGCAGGCACCCTCTCTACGCGAATGAATCAGGACGGGAACAACGACCTCTACCTCAACGGTATCAATATCACCTCGCAGATCACAAAAGGGCAGCTCGGCGGCCTTATTGATGCCAGAGCGGACATCGAATCTGGTCCTCTCCTCGGACTGAGGAAACTCATCGCCTCGATCACAATGGAGGTCAATCAACTCCACACATCCGGGTACGACCTCGACGGAACAACGGGCAACAATTTCTTCAATCCCCTTCAGGTTTCGCTGAACAGTTCCTCACAAGGTGCAACCGCAACGGCTGCCATAACAAATCCTGACCAGGTGACTCTGGATGAGTATACGATAACCTTTGACGGGTCAGGTAATTACTCCGTGCGCACGAAAGGATCCGGCGCCCTCGTCTCTTCAGGCTCCTATTCCTCAGGAAACCCCATTACCTTCGAGGGCCTTCGGGTGGTCATCACCGGGACTGTGACCTCGAACGACGCATTTACCATAAGTCCGTTAACCAATGCTATTGAGAACTTCGGGGTCGCACTGACAGATCCAAAAAAGATTGCTGCTGCATCGTCTGATACGACCATTCCTGGTGACAACACCAAAGCACTCGCTATCGCCGGACTCCAGCAATCCAATATAACGGACCTTGGCGACTCGACTTTTACAGATTTTTATAAAGGTATTGTGAGCACTGTCGGAACCATGAGCAGAGAGGCGTCAGACAACGTCAATTTTGACAAAAACCTCCTCACCGAAATAGAGAACAGGCAACAGTCCGCTTCCGGGGTATCACTTGATGAGGAGGCCGCTAACCTCATCAAGTTTCAGCGCGCCTTTGAAGCGGGTGCCATGATGATCAAAGTGACCGATGAGCTTCTCCAGACCGTATTGGACCTTTAATGCCATGAGAGTTACCTCATTCCTCCTCTACGAACAGATACAACAATCCCTCACGAAGGGCATGGAGGAATACGCAAATTTGCAGACACAGCTCGCAACAGGCAAAAAGATCAATAAGCCATCCGATGACGTCACCGGAACCATGAAGGCGATGGATTACAAACTGAACATCAGTATTAACGAGCAGTATGCAGCCAATATCACCAGCCTGAAGAACGGTTTTGATTTCATGGACAATGTTTTTTCCTCAGCCCTTAAGTTTTTGGGAAATCTGAAGCAAATAACTACTGATGGCGCTACCGGTTCGCAAACCGACGAACAACGCAGCATTTCTGCCACGCAGGCTGCCCAGATACGTGACCAGATCCTCAGTTTAGGAAATAGTAAATTTAACGGAAAATATATATTCTCCGGGTATTGCACTGATACTAACTCCTTTGATCCAGTAACATATGCATACCAGGGCAACACTGGCCTTATAAAGGTGAACATCGCACAGGATATGACAGTAACCTCCAATTTTGTGGGTAGTCAGACCTTTGGTTTTGCACTTAGCAATCCGGAGGTCGTTCAGCTTCAAAACGACTACACTGCCCAGTACACGCCGCCAGTCGCGGGTACTGACACGACCACGGTGGATATCATGGATTCTCAAGGCAATGTGGTCGATTCATTCAGCTATGACAACGTGATCCAGATGGCAGACCTTGTCTCTTCTGCCTTTCTGAACAACAATATAATGAGGCTTCAGGCACTTGCCGAACCCCTCGCAGACGCTGCAAACCATATCCTCAGCATACAGACTGAGGGGGGTGTGCGTGTCCGTGCTATGAATGACCAGCAAACGAGGATAGAGGCACACAACCTCAGTCTGAAAAATGCATTGGCCTTGACCGAAGACGCAGACCTGACAACTACCATCATGGAATTGAAGATGGCCGATGTTGCCCTCCAGGCCCTAAGGGAATCATCCAAAATTGTCCTCTCCCAGTCGTTAATGGATTTCCTGAAATAGCAGCATTCTTCTCGAGTGCTTGCTCCATTTAATTTAAGGAATGTTTTACTGCTTAATCCCTCAAGAGCGTTTACACGATCTTAGAGATGCTTACATATTCGTCTCTATCGTGGTCCATACTGTTTCCATAGGTGTCTTTCCCGAAAAATCTGACCACAATATGTGAAGGCTCGATGGTGCCGTTTGCTGAAGAGTTCTGGGTGAGTGTAAATGTCAATTTGGCACTGTAACCAGGGGCATCATAGAGGACGTTCTTGGGCAGTGGGCCCACACTTACTTCAGTCTCAGGGATTGGAAGTTCCCAGTTGTAACGGTCCTCCTTTGTTTCTTTTCCGTTGCCCTGCTGATCTGCCAGTTGAAGGGGTTTTCTACAGAAAATGTGCCCATATCCTTACTGAAACTGAATTCCATGGTAAATACCTTTAAAGAACCTGGCGCAGACTATAATGGACCCAGAAAATCGGACAGTATGTTAAGTTACAGCTGAGACTGAAAGGAGAGGAGATTCATGAAGAGTTTACGGACGAAGCATGCCCCGGCATTTAAGG
>Ga0315295_10004556_pt1 | contig 11825 bp, 10 predicted proteins | sample YL17G14_0_MG_FD_204453 | JGI IMG/M metagenome (GOLD analysis project Ga0315295, IMG submission 204453) | Sediment microbial communities from Yellowstone Lake, YNP, Wyoming, USA - YL17G14_0 | ecosystem: Environmental > Aquatic > Freshwater > Lake > Sediment | place: USA: Wyoming | collected...
AGCGAGGTCGTCTTCTGGGAGATGGGATTGCTCGACGTGGGCGATTGGAAGGCGAAGATGGTCCGGCCGGATCTCGCCGAGGATCCCGAGAGGTCAGAACCATGCCCTATGCTGAGAAAAGAGTTCGTGCTCAAAGGCGGGATAGCAGTAGCTCGCCTCTACATCACCTCCCATGGTCTCTACGAGGCCCGGATCAACGGTAATCGCGTCGGGGACGCGTTCTTCACCCCTGGCTGGACCAGCTACGACAGGTGCCTTCAGTACCAGGTATACGACATCACGGAGAGCTTGCGGGAAGGTGCCAACGCCATCGGGGTGTTCCTGGGTGACGGGTGGTACCGCGGGTACGCATCCTATTTCTGCGAGAGGAACTATTACGGCACGAAGCTCGCGCTTTTCGCGCAGCTCGAGGTAACCTACAGTGACGGCTCGACCGAGACCGTCATCTCCGACGAGACCTGGAGAGCCTCGACCGGCCCGCTGCTCGAATCCGATATCTTCAACGGCGAGGTGTATGACGCGAGGCTAGAGAAGCCCGGGTGGGACCAGCCGGCCTTCGACGACACGAGATGGAGCGGAGTATCGGTTGTCGACTTCGACCACACACTACTCTCGGCTCCGATAGGCGTCCCGGTTCGAAGGATCGAAGAGATCTCCCCGAAGAAGGTGATAAAGACGCCGGCGGGCGAGACGGTTATCGACATGGGCCAGAACATGGTGGGCTGGGTACGATTGAGGGCGAAGGGCCCGCGCGGCACCGCCATCACCATTCTGCATGGCGAGGTCCTGGACCAGTCGGGCAACTTCTATAACAAGAACCTCCGCCTCGCTAAAGCTAGAGACAGTTTTATCCTTAAGGGTGACGAACGGGAGGAGGTGTTCGAGCCCCGGTTCACCTTTCATGGGTTCCGCTACGTCAAGCTGGAAGGGTATCCAGGAGAGGTGACGATGGACCGCATCGCGGGAATCGTCGTCCACTCCGACCTGGACCGGGCGGGAGAGTTCAGTTGCTCGAACCCGAAGGTCAACAAGCTGTTCGAGAACATCGTCTGGTCCCAGAAAGGGAATTTCCTGGATGTCCCGACGGATTGCCCGCAGAGGGACGAGCGTTGCGGATGGACGGGCGATCTCCAGGTCTACGCGCCGACCGCGTGTCTCAACATGGACTCGGCTCCTTTTCTGACCAGGTGGCTTCGAGACCTGCGGAAGGACCAGAGGAAGAACGGTTCCATTCCGTTGATCATCCCCGACGCTTTTGCCGACAGGAAAGAGCTCTTTGCCAGGAGCTTGAAGCGTGGAAGAAAGAGAGAGGGAGACCACAGGGGGCTTTTCGATAAGGTTGCGGTGCTCTCGGCGCTCGCTTCATCCGCGGGCTGGGGCGATGTCGCGATAATCCTCCCATGGCAGCTGTACCTGCGCTACGGTGACAGCCGCGTCCTGGAATCCCAGTACGAGAGCATGAAGGCCTTCTCACGATTCCTCGAGAAGCGCGCCGCCAGGTTCGGTAGTCTCATCTACGTGAGCCCGGTGAAATGGTTCAGGAAGGAGACCTGGCGACACATGGGCTACTTCTCCACTGCCGGATTTCATTTCGGAGACTGGCTCGCGCCCGGCGACGGCATGGACAAGTCGATCCTTAAGTCGAAGCTGTACATCCCCACCGTCTACTACGCTCTTGACATGCTCATCCTCTCCAGGATCGCCTCGGTCCTCGGACACGAGGACGATGCCGCACGCTACAGGGAGACGTACGAAAGGATCAAGGCGGCGTACCGGTACTTCAGGGTGAGGAAGAACGGTCAGATATGGCCGAAGAGGCAGACAGCGTACGCGCTCGCGCTTGTCGCCGGACTGGTTTCGGATGAGAGCAGGGAGAAGGTCGCAGGGACACTGGCGCGCATGGTGCGCGAGGACGGATACCGGCTGGGAACGGGGTTCCTGGGCACGCCGCACATATGCCCGGTCTTGAGCAAGCACGGCCACGCAGAGGCGGCTTATGGGCTGTTGCTCCAGGAGGACCGGCAGTGGCTCTACCAGGTCGACAGGGGTGCCACCACGATGTGGGAACACTGGGACGCCATCAAGGAGGACGGTTCCTTCTGGTCCGAGAGGATGCTCTCGTTCAATCATTACGCCTACGGGTCCATAGGCGAGTGGTTATACGAGGGCATCGCTGGTATTAACTGCGATGAGGATAGGCCCGGCTACAAGCACATCATCATAGAGCCCATCGTCGACGAGAGATTGACGGACGCCCGGGCATCGTTCGAGTCGATCCACGGGACTATAAGGTCGGAATGGTGCCTGGCCTGCGACGGCCGCCTGACACTGGAGGTCGAAGTCCCCGCGAACGCGACCGCCTCAGTCACGATCCCCGAGCGGTATCGCAGGCGGGTGTCGGAAGGCGGCAAGGCCATCGTGCCGGTCGACGGATCGATAGAGGTGGGGTCGGGGACATATGTTTTCGAGTGTTACGGGTGATCAGCCGGAAGAGATAGTAGCGATTGGAGGCCGGAACTGCCCGATTACCTTGCCATCGACCTGGGAGCCGAGAGCGGCCGCGTTGTCGTCGGGACACTTGCCAAAGGTTGCCTCAGGCTGACGGAGACGCACCGGTTCGGCAACGGCCCGGTGGCTCTCCCGGACTGGCTCCATTGGGATATCCAGCGCCTCTGGGACGGGATAAAGGCGGGCATTGGCGCCCCGGGTCGCTCGGGAGCTTGACCTCAGGCCCGTCGCTGGAGTCGGTCGAGGACGCTCAATAGATTTTTAAACAGAACGTAGTATCCTATATCTGAGTTTTCTGAGCGCAAAAGGCTATAGCGATGAAGCAAAGGCATCGGCAGGAGGGACGAGCATTAAAGAGAGATCCACTATATTGCAGCGAGTGATCTCTTCGGGAGTCTCTGGGGGGAAGCCCCAGGGGGAAACAAGATGATCTGCGACGCATGCGGGAAGAAGCTGGCTAAGCACAGCAGGTTCTGCTCGCCCTGCGGCGGCCCCTCCAGGTGAAGGGATATCACCCCAACATGTTGTCTCGGAGCCAACGCATGTCCTGCAGGAACCCGGGAACGCTCCGCTTGCGATGGCGGAGCCCGATGCCCCGGCTCCCTCGACCACGACCGCCAGACCCCGGTGGATCAAACCCCTGATCATCGGCGGTATTGCCCTGGCCGTGATCGCGGTGGTGCTGGTCTTGATGCTCACCGTTTTCAGGTCAGGCGGTGACCGCGCCAAGGCGGAGGGCTATGCGGAAGAAGCCGCAGCCCTCCTGGAGGAGGAAGAATACGAGGATGCCGTTGCAGCGGCTGACCTCGGCATAGAGGCCGACCCGGAGTACGCCCCGGCATATCTTTACCGGGGCCTGGCCCATTACAGGCTGGGTGAATACGACGAGGCCGCCGCGGATCTCACGCAGGCGGTCGAGTCGGATCCGGGATTTACGGATGCCTACTACAACCGCAGCTGGGTTTATCTGGAGCTGGACCAGAACCACGAAGCCGAAGCCGATGCCGACAGGGTCATCGCGGCCGACCCTGGATACACTGATGCCTATTGCAGCAGGGGCTATGCCAACCTGACCTTGGGAAAGATCGAGAAAGCGTTGAGCGATTTCAACCAGGCCGTGGAGCTCGATCCCGAGCACAGTATGGCTTACGCGGGCCGCGGCTCTTATTACTTGGAGCAAGGTGACCTGGAGCGGGCCCTCGCCAACCTCAACCAGGCTATCGAACTCGATCCCGATTCTCCCGATGCTTATCTCTCCCGCGGTTTCAGCTACAACATGCTGGATCGATACGAGGAGGCTGTCGAAGATTTCAACAGGGCCATCGAGTTCATACCCGACTATCCCGACCCTTACATTTGCCGCGGCTTTGCATACGCAGGTCTGGGCCGCTACGAAGAGGCGTTGAGCGACCTCAACAAGGCCATCGAGCTCGGCCCCGAGCTCGCGTTGGCCTATTACACCCGGGGCGACGTGTACCTGAAAATGGGGCAGAGGGAGCAGGCCATAGCGGATTATCGCAAAGTCTTACAGCTGGATCCCGGCTACGAGGAAGCGAGGCAGGCATTGAGAGACCTGGGCATACAGGGATAACGAACCGCATCTCAGGAAAAGATGGTTAAAGGCGTGATGTGAAGTGGAAGAAGAGAAAGACCTGGAAAGCGGGCAGCCGAAGATCGTCAGGTTCACGAGATGGTTTGCGCTGAGCATCCTCGTGGGGGTGGTCACCGGCCTCATCTGCACCCTTATAATCGGTTTCATCGTCTACAAATACAATTCCGCCATGTACCCGGAGAGGTACGAAGACGCGAGCCTGGTCGAAGACATCGAAAAACAGCTTTCGGATGGAAACGGCGAGTTCGTCATAACCCAATTAGGCAAAGCCAACCTGCACGGGTTGGACCACGTGTCGCTCATCGTCTGCGGTTATATCAGCTCGCAGGAGGGTGTCCCCTACGCCAAGCTGGCATTGTATGAGAAGCCGGCCCAGGACTACAATTCCGTCTAAAAGCTCAGCCCGGTTGAGATGAGCACCGCCTGGCTGGAGAACATCGCGTTCAAGACGGAGGACCTCAACGCTGATGAGATCGATGAACTGGTCGTCTACTGCTATACCTCCGCTGAGCTCCCCGACTAGTACGTGGCGGTAATAAGCTGGTTCAAGGATTACCGGTGCATCTGGACGGTGCCGGTGCTGGAGTACTGGAACGATATGGACTGCCTGCAGCAGCTGCTTGCGGCCGGCATAGATCTTTTTGGCCTGGGACCCACTGAGGATCTGATCTCATTCGGGGGAATAGACCTCTTGACCAATCCCTCGATATCGCTTGCCCTGGAGCAGAACAGCAGCCAAGGGATCCAGGAGACCGACATGGAATATACTTCCTTCTGTGAGATAAGGAACATAGACTACGATCCCTTTCAGGAGATACTGTGCGCGGATCTGGTGCGGGCGGAGGGCGAGAGCCTGATGGAAGGCCACACTTGTTTCCTGAGGGTCTACGAGATGCGCGGGGCCACCTCGAGCAGCAATGCGACGACAGTGCAACCGGACCCCAACTGGAACCAGGGGGAGCCCTTGCTCTGGAGCAAAAAAACCTCAGTCGATTTCCAGTTCACGGACGAGATGATAGATGCCGGAAGACCTGCCTGGATGGGTGAAGGTCGGCAGTAAGCCCGGCGGATCCTCGATCGCTCAGCACCGATCTCTTACCCACCTCTCCAGTCAACCGCTATGGCTTGTATATTCTGTTGACATACAGCCAGGAAAAAGGGGAGTATGCTCTCAGAATCGCATCGCAAGGAGATCAGTATGGCCTCGAGCAGGTGGGAGGAAGTGGCGGAGGATTATAACCGCATATTCCGCAAGGATGCCTATTACTACGATATCCTCGATATGATCGCCGCACGGGTGGAAGCCGGCGAGGGCTCGCGCATCCTCGACCTCGGCTGCGGGACGGGAAACATCGTCGCTCTCCTGCGGGAGAGGTTCCCGGAGGCGATGGTATGCGGGGTGGACCCCGCGGACAGGATGGTGGAACTGGCCAGCGACCGCTTCCGCACTGACGAGAAGGTGGAGATATGGAGAGGTGAGGGCACGAAGATACCTTTCCTCTCGGAGCACTTCGACTACGTGGTCTCCAACCTCGCCCTGCACCACGTCCTGCCCGAACTGCGCCTGCTTTGCGCCGCGGAGGTCGCCAGGGCGCTCAAACCCGGCGGGCGCCTGGTCTACTCCGACCTGTTCTGGGAGGTGGCGGGAGAGCGCGAAGACCCCGCGAGATGCAAAGAGATAATAGACAAGATCGTCGCCTATGCCCTCTACAACCTGGACATCGGAGCCCGGGAGATGACCCTTTTCCTCCTGGAGCAGCTGCCCCTGCACCTCAACGAGGAATCGGAGTACGTGACGGTGGTGGAGGACTGGCTCACACCCCTGCAGGAGGCCGGCTTGACCGGGCTGGAGGTGACCATCCCGCCCCATCCCGAGTTCGGCTTCAAGATCATCCAAGCGGATAAACCCGGGTTATAATGGCCCTGTCGCTTTCCTGCTTTATGGATACAACACGGAGGTCGATATGGACGAGATCGTGAACAAAGTCATCTCTGCTTACACCCGCACGCGTATATTCACCTACCTGAACTGAATGCAGGCGACTTTTGGGACCCTGGCAGGGTACCTGGGAGTAGCGGAGCGTACGGCCGTGCAGGCCTCCTGCCCCCTGGAGGGAGGGGGCGCCAGCGAGGGCTCGACCTGCGGGGTGGTCTCCGGGGGGTGCATGGCCATTGTCCTGGCTCATCTGGCGGATGTCCTTTGCGGGGACGCGGGGAAAGGAGAAGCCCTCTACGAGCGGCTGCGCGAGTACACCAGCTGGTTCGCGGAGGAGTTCGACAGCACCATTTGCCGCGAACGCTGTGGCGTCGACGTGAAAGAGATACCCGGTTTCCTTAATTATCTCTTCACTGGCAAGCTCGTTACCCGCTGCGTCAACCACATCGGCACGGCCGCCTCGCACCTGCTGGGGCTCATGAACCACCCCCTGGAGGGCGGCGGCGATGTGACCGACCTCGACAGGAGATTGGCGTCTGGCGGGGGATACTGCGCCGCCGAGGTGATGAACGGCGTGCGCACCGGCACCGGTTACGGCAGCCTGTACCTGGAACAGCTCTCGCTGGCCTTCGACGGTGGAATAGGACTCTCCGGCGGATTGTGCGGGGCGGCGGCGGGAGCGTTGTTGCCTATGGGTCTTATCTGGGGCATAGATCCCAAGCAGGAGGGCCTGGTGGGCACCCTCGTCCCCTTCATCCGGGGACATATCAACCTCTACCTTGGCCATAGCGAGCCGGAATTATGGTCGGTGGCCAATCCCTTCATGCGTGAGTTCAAGCGCAAGTTCGGGTCGCTCGAGTGCAGGGATATCGTGGGCTGCTCCTTTCAGAGTGGGACCGAGTTGGCGGAGTTCATGGCCGGCTCCTCTGTCTGCGCAGAGATCAAGGATTGGTGCCGGACAAGGACGTCGGAACTGATCTCAGCGAACACGACATTCGCCTGAGAGTGAACGGAGGAGAACAGGCATGAAGAGCAGGGTTACCGCGATACTGGGCATAGACTACCCCATACTGCAGGGCGGGATGATCTGGGTCTCCGACGCGGGGCTGGCGGCGGCCGTCTCCGAGGCGGGCGGCCTGGGCGTCATCGGAGCCGGCGGCATGCCGACCGAAACAGTGGAGGAGGAGATCGGGAAGGCGAAGCGGCTCACGCAAAAACCTTTTGGGGTGAACGTACCCATCTTGAGCCCCTATGCCGAGGGCATCTTCGAGGCCGCGGCGCGGACGGGAGTGCCGGTGCTCACCACTTCCGCAGGAAATCCCCAGACATACACCTCCCGTGCCAGGGAAGCGGGCATGAAGGTGGCGCACGTGGTATCCAACGTGCGCATGGCCCGCAAAGCCCAGGAGGCAGGTGTGGATGTCATCGTGGCGGAGGGTTACGAGGCGGGCGGCCACAACGGTTTCGACGAGATAACCACCATGGTCCTGGTCCCGCAGGTGGTGGACGCCGTGGATGTGCCGGTAGTCGCCGCCGGCGGTATCGGGGACGCACGCGGCATGGCGGCGGCCTTCGCCCTGGGCGCAGAGGGGGTCCAGCTCGGCACCCGCTTCCTCGCGTCGCAGGAGAGCCCCGCCCATCCCCGTTACAAGGAACTCATCCTGACCTCGAACGATTGCTCCACGGCGATCACGGGAAGGGCCTTCGGGCCGGTGCGCGTGCTCAAGAACAAGCTGGCGGAGACGATCCTGCAGGCGGAGAGGGAGGGGTGGTCCCAGGAGAAGATCCAGGAGATGATCGGGTCGGGCCGTTCGGTGAAGGCTTGCCTGGAGGGAGACCTGGACGAGGGGTCTTTCATGTGCGGCCAGGTCGCCGGCATGATCGCAGAGCTGAAAAGTGTACAGGAGATCATCGCCGAGCTCATCGAGGGTTATGAGGCCATCGCGGCCGGCCTGCTCGACCGGTGACCCGTCACACGGACGAAAATAGCGTGCGCATGACTTGTAAGCACGAGGTGGACAGCATATGAAGCTCGATAAGATAGCCTACACATCCATCTACGAGAGAGAGGACGAGCACTGGTGGTTCCTGGGGAGGCGCAGGGTACTGGCGGCGCTTCTCAACGGCATCGATCCTCCGGGTGATTGGCGGGTCCTGGACGTGGGGTGCGGTACCGGCGGTAACTTCGCTTTCCTGGATGCCTACGGCCGGGTGGAGGGCTGCGACTACTCGGAGGAGGCCATCCGCTTCTGTCTCATGCGGGGGACCCACCCAGTGCAGGAGGCCAGCATCTACGAGCTGCCCTACGAGGACGCGTCCTTCGACCTGGTGACCTGCCTTGACGTCATCGAGCACCTCCGCTTCGACCTCCCGGCCTTCCGGGAGTTGAACCGGGTATTGAAGAAGGGGGGCCACCTCCTGGCGACCCTCCCGTCCGGGCCCCACCTCTATAACGATTTCGACTGCCTGGCCGGCCACCTCCGCCGTTATACCACGGGAGAGATAAGGATGCTGCTGGCGGAGAGCGGGTTCGAGCCCCTGAGGCTCACCTGCTACACAGTATTGGTGCACCCCCTCATCCGCTATTACATGTGGCGAGGCAGTATCACCAGCGGGCGCAACAAATACACCCAGGGCATGGTGACCGTGATACCTTCCTCCAACCGGGTCCTGAAGCTGGCGCAGGACCTGGAGGCCCGGATCGTCTCCCGCTGGGACCTGCGCCGGGGGTCCTCTGCAGCGGCGCTAGCTGTAAAAAGATAAACGGCCTGCCACATCGCCATTGCGATGAGGCGCTTTCCTTTAAAGTCATTGCGAGGAGCGAAGCGAGGAAGCAACCCCGAGGCGCCCGCATGTCTCCATAAGGGCTTGCATGGATATATGACCACACTCTGCCTATTGGAGGAGCGCCTCAGGCACAAGGCCGGGCCTGGCCCCCTGGCCTGACCCCCTTATCGATCTCGGCGATGCGATCAGCCACGTAACGTTGGGCGGCGTAAAGGTCGCCGAAGGTCTCGCCCCGGAAACGGTAATCACGCCTGCGGCCCTTTATGCGGATGAGCTCCTTACCCGTCTCGGGATCGCGCACCTTGAAGAACTTGACCTTGACGTAACCCTGCTGTCCGAAGAACTCCCGGATGAGCGCGACATCCGTCACAAGAACCTCCTATCGCTATCCCTTTCTCTATATCGTTGTAACGCTTGCTATCCTTAAGGGCGTGGTTAAACGCGCTCGGACATTATGATAAAATCCTTGCGTGACCTTGAGCGACGCTACGATCCGGGGGATGCCTGCCTACCACATAGCCGAAACGAACGACCAACAGAGATGTCCGCTGTAAAGGGGTAGAGCGTGGTCTCTTCGTAAAAAGTATTAAGCGTTAGTTAAGGCATTTACAACCCGGCGAATAAATTATAGGATTGATAGGCCGGAAAGCTCGCTGAAGGCTTCAGTCATTTCGAAAAACGACGGTATCGGGATACCTGTATCAGCAAAGGAGGGAGAGATGGGAGCACCAGAAGAGACCTATTTTGCCACGGTAGTGCCTATGGACTTCACCTACAACTACCGCGTAGGTCCCTACATCACGCGCTACCTGGACGGTTTCAAGGAGAAGAAGATCCTGGGCTCGAAGTGCCCGGGATGCAGCCTGGTGGCGGTCCCCCCGCGCAAGTTCTGCGGGGTCTGCAGCAAGGTCATGGAGGAGATGGTGGAGCTGGGCCAGGAAGGGACCCTGGAGAACTTCACCGTGGGCCACGTGGTCATCGAGAAGGGCAAGCTCAGCCCCGCCGATGCCCCCTACATACTCGGCCTGGTCAAGCTGGAGGGGGCCACCTCGTCGCTCCTGGCCAAGGTAGAGGGCCTGTCCCCCACCGAGGTCAAGACGGGCATGAAGGTCAAGGCGGTCTGGAAAGAACCGGTCGAGGGGGACTACGGGGACCTCGACCACTTCGAGCCGGTATAGGGGGGTGAAGAGCATGGATAGAAACGTAGCCATAGTAGGATACAGGATGCAGAGCGCCCCGGATCTGGTGACTTCCCGGGAACGCCTCACCTTCGAACTCACCAGGGGGCTCTTCGACGACCTGGGCATCGAGCGCACCGATGTGGACACCACCATCATCGACTCCAACGACTTCATGGACGGCCGCACCATCTCCAATGTCTTCCTCGATCCCCCGGCCGGCGTCTACATGAGGGACGAGAGCAAGGTGGAGATGGACGCCGCCAACGCGGTGATATATGCGTGCATGCGCATCCTCTCCGGGCAGTACAACACGGCCCTGGTCGTGGGCCTCGCGCTCACCGGCTACCAGGCCAGCCCGTACCTGTACATCGAGTACACGCTCAACCCGACCTACGAGCGCCAGGTGAAACTGCTCAACGAGATCAACGCAGCCGCTCTGCAGGCGCATAGCTACCTGGATAAGTCCGGCTATTCCAATGAATTGCTCGATGACATCGCGGCCCAGGCCCTTGCCAACGCAGCCCTCAACCCCAACCAGGCCCGCCGCATCTCCGGAATCTCCAAGGACAAGGTGGCGGCCTCCGCCATGTACTACGAGCCCCTGCGCGAGCTCCACTGCTACCCGCCCACCGACGGCGGCTGCGCCGTACTCCTGGCCTCGGAGGAAAAGGCCAAGGAACTGACGGACAAGCCGGTCTGGATCAAGGGCATGGGGATGAGCACCGAGACCTATTACCTGGGCGAGCGCAAACTCTACAAGTCACGTTCCACGGCCGAGGCGGCCAAGAGGGCCTACGAGCTGGCCGGCATCAAAAAGCCCGAGAAGGACATCGACGTAGCGGAGATATCCGCGCTCTTCGCCCACCAGGAGCCCCTCCTGGCCGAGGCCCTGGGATTGCTGGACGAGGGCAAGGCAGACAAGGCCTACAAAGACGGCGTGACCGCTATCGACGGCAAGCTTCCCCTCAACCCCTCCGGGGGCGCCCTGGGCGGGCACCCGGTCAGCGTCACCGGCATGATGCGCATGGTCGAGGCGGCGCGCCAGCTGCGCGGCGAGGCCGGGGACAACCAGGTGAAAAAGGCGGAACTCGCCGTGGTGCACGGACAGGACGGGGTGTGCGCACAGCAGAACGCCGTCTTAGTCCTGGGGATATAGGAGGTGATGGAGATGCGTAACGTCGGCATAGTCGGCATAGGATACACGCCCGTCTTCGTGAGCAAGCGCAAGGACGTCAATATCTCCGAGATGATCTCCGAGGCGGTGGAGGCGGCCTTCGCCAACACCGGCCTCACCGCGGCGGACATCGACGCGGTGGTCTTCGGCAACATGCACACTTTCGAGGGGGTAAACCTGCCCCACCTGTGGGCGGCGGACTACATCGCCTCCCTGGGAAAGCCCCTGATGAGGATCGCCACCGGGGGCACCACCGGCATGTCCGCCTTCCATGCGGGCTACTACCACATCGCGTCCGGGCTCCACGACGTGGTCATGGTGGTGACCTTCGAGAAGCAGTCCGAGGGCGACTCCCAGGTGGGACTGATGGGCATCATCACCCCGGAGGTCATGGCCATGCTCTCGGCTGGGATCGACGTCACCGGCTCGAGCGGCATGGGGGCCATCGGAGGAGGCAGCGCGGGAGGCATCTCCTTCCAGGCTTCTTCCTATCTCTACCACTCCGGGGCGGGCATCGAGCATATCGACGAACAGGCGGCCCTGGAGCGGCGCAACGCGGCCAAGAACCCCTACGCACACCTCAAAGATGCCGAGGCCACGGCGGAGAAGATCGCCCAGACTCCCCTG
>Ga0315295_10004557_pt1 | contig 11825 bp, 11 predicted proteins | sample YL17G14_0_MG_FD_204453 | JGI IMG/M metagenome (GOLD analysis project Ga0315295, IMG submission 204453) | Sediment microbial communities from Yellowstone Lake, YNP, Wyoming, USA - YL17G14_0 | ecosystem: Environmental > Aquatic > Freshwater > Lake > Sediment | place: USA: Wyoming | collected...
GTTATTTCAATCTCATTTAAAAAATGTCTCATCTTCGAACTTTATAACGGTTATAAGTTGTTGTATTTCCTTGTTTCGTGCTTTTAACGATTTCCATAACTGACTGAGTAATTTCCCCAATATTTATGTTTGTTTCAGGCTTTGCCTTAATAGTTTCATTTAAAGTTTTCAACTCATTTACCAATATTGCGGTGTCGAATGCGCTCCCTATTTGACTATTTGAACGTATTATTTTACCATTTTGATATTCACTCGCCATCTTTGCTAAGGCTTCATTTGATAAACCTCCGATTTGTTCGTTTAAACTCTTTGGAATAACTCGCTCATTTGGGTGCAATACAGCATGAAATCCACCTTTTCCATCTATTCCATTACCGTTTTTACCCGTGTCCTCTGTACCATCATAGAATGTCGGTAAACTCGCAATAAACTGTTGCAATAACATTGTGTCTTTAATAGTGTCCATCAATGGATGTTCACTCCCTCCTGCAACCTTTGAATTATAAGTTGAATAAACTGACTCAGCTAATTTGATCCGTTGTTGGCGTTTCATTTCTTTATCTTTTCGGGCGTTTGCTTCATTGATTATTCTTTGCTGTTCTGCAAGTGATTCCTGAGCGTTAATATTACCGTTTGCGGCTAATGTTTGGAGCAATGTGTATTGGCTTTCAGCCTTAGCAATTTCTTTATCCATTTGAGCTATTTTCTTTTCCGAGTTTTTAATGAAAAAATCTGTTGTCATTTTGATAAATTCCTCTTGTGTTTTTAAACGTTTCTCTAAACTTGCCTTTGTTTCATCTGTAATATCCGTTTCTGTTTGAATAGATTTATCCTTAAATTCCTCTTCTAAATTTGCTCTTTTTAATCGATAATCTGCCCTAACTTTGTCCTTTTCCGCTTCGTTTTTTCCTAAATTTAACAGCTCAACTTGTTCTTGTTCATTCAATACTTTTAATTCAGCGTCTTTCAACATTACTTGTAATGCTATTAATTCTAAACCTTGAGCTTTTTTTATTTTTAATTGCAAATCTAAAACATCTGTTTCAGCAACAGTAACTTCTTTGACCTGTTTTAACGCCTCTATATCCTTTTCAAATTGGATTTGATTAAGTATTAAAGCGTCTTTTAATTGTTGGTCTCGGTTGATTAAATCAGTTGATAATTCCCTTTGGAGTTTTAATTCGTCATCTTTTGCAAGTTTTTTCATCCCTAGCAATGTCTCAGCTGTTGAAGTTCCTTCGAGTTGTATTTGCCATAAATCCTCTAATGACTTTTTTAAATCCTCATTTAAAGTAATTGTTTCTTTTGTTATAGTATTACTAGCTGTTGCTTGTGTATTTTGTTGACCTATTGCAATAGCATTTTTCTCCAATTCTGCTTTTAATTCTAAAGTGGCTGTTGCTGACTCATTTAACACAGCATTTGAAGTTGTCAAAACGTCAACTTGTTCATTAAATATCTTTATTGTTGTCTTTTGTTGTGTTGTCAATTTACCACCAACAAAAAACATATCATTTGAATAATCAATATCACTAGCTTTTAATTTACCTAGTGAAACAAGATTAAACTGTTCTTTTAAATTTGCTGAAATACCTAATCTTTTTACTTTATCATTTGCAATTTGTTGGTCTGTTATAGCCTTTGTCATTTTGCCCGAATTATAATCTGTCAAAATTCGTAATCTTTGATATGTAATGTAGTCAGCAATTGCCAAATTTACTTGTCTTTGGAATTTTTCCTCATCTTTTAGATTGCTTAATGTCATTCCATATTTAGAATTAATCTCATTTATAAGATTTTTTCGTGTTTCTGAACCAGCATTTGAAGCCCTAACAGCGTATAATAAATTGCCCAATTCAGCTGTTTCACCAACTATTGAGGTTATTGCGCTGTCCCTGGCTTTTTGTTCCTCAATTTGTTTTACTTTTAACTCTTCTAAATTTTTAATCCTTGCTTTTTCTTTAGTTTCAGCCTCAGAACTTGCCGAAACATACTCATAAATACCATAAGCAATAGCCGCAATACCCGCAATAATTGCAATAATCGGGAGAGCTTTCATTGCGTTACCTAACCCTTTTGTTGCAACAGTTGCTCCAACAGTCGCAGCCGTTTGAACTTCCGTAACCGTTGTATCAACAACTTTCGCACTCGTAAACAATCCCATTTTTGTAGCCGCTGCAATAAAAGCCGCTTTAACCTCAGTAACGGTGTCCCCTAATGCACCCAAACTTGTCAGGGCTTCACTCATTGCGGCTAATTGCTGGAGTTTTAACATGGCTTGCATTGCACCCTCGCTCTCAATTCCAAACAATCCCATTGCACCCGTCATTCCAGCAAAGGCATCAATACCAACTTTTCCAGCTTTTGCAATTCCTGTTCCTAAGTTTTCAACAGCCGAACCAGCGGTTGACTTAATAACAGCGTTTGTATCCATTATTTTGTCTTTCAGCTCTCCAGCGTCAATCGTCATTTGTTTGAAACGTGGATCGGTTGACTCCATATTTTGAAGAGCAACAGTCATCTCTCGCAATTGTTGTTTTAACCCTTTAGTCGCTTGTTCGTAATTTCCTACATTTCGGAAATTGTCCCCTACTGTTTTATCAATTTGCTTTAATTCAGCATCTCCAGCCTGAGCCGCAATAGTTACCTCTCTAAATTGTTGCTCCAATTGTGCATATGCAGCCGTACCAATTTTACCAGCTTTCTCTGACGCTAATAATTGCGCTCCTAATTCCTTACTTTGATTTTTTAAATCTCTAGTTGACGCAGCAAGTTGTTTATACGAATCCATTTGAACTTTTGACGCTTCTGCTGTTTTCTTTATTGCATTTGCGTTTGCTTGTTCTATTTTTGCCTTTTGTGTGGCTGTTCGTATCTCCTCCTGAACGAGTTTTTGTTTCTTAATGTCAATATCAATAAGGGCTTTTGTTGCGGCCGCCTGGTCCTTTTCAGCTTGTGCCAAAACTTTTGTTACAGCAACAGCGTCTTTTTGTGCCTTAGTCGCTTGTTGAGTAGCCGTTACAAATGAATTAATACCTTTCGTATTTCCAAAGTCAGCACCTGACAAATCCTTTTTTAGATTTGCACCCAATTTTTTAACTTCCGCATCAATTTCTTGAAACGTTAATATCGTTTTTTCGGCTGAATTTCTTATTCCTAAAAATATATCCTCTTCTGCAAATATATCACTTGCGCTTATTTTCTTTGCCATATTCACTCATTAAATTAAAATATTCCTTTGTACTTATATCCTTTGCATTTATCCAACTCCCCAACCATTTACTCAAATGAATTAACGATTGTTCAATCGTCATTCCGTTCCCCCCGTTCATCATCATAGCGTCTAAATTCGCTATCTGCATCTCAATTTCTGTCAATTTAAAACGTTCCCTTGTCAAAATGTAATCAACTTCTAACAACGCTTTTTTCTTCATTGCATTCAACAGCTTTTTGTAGACTTCGTTTAGTCCATACTCGGCAATATAACTGTCATAAATTCTTTCCCACGCTTCAATATCTTCTTGTTCTGTGCCTTTTTTATCCTTTCTAACGAACGTTAAATCATTAGAAGTACATTTTATCCAATTAAACAACGGTAACTCTTCAATCCCCTCGTAATAATCGAAGTGTTGTTTCGTAATATTTGTCTTTGACTTTCTTAATAAGTTTGATTTTACTCTCATCAGTAAGCCCCAAAATTTTGTCCGTAAATTTTTCCAATAAGTCCGTTCCGTCATCTTTCAATCCATCTGCGTTTATAACTATTCCGTCAGGTAATACTTCGAGCATAAAACTACGATAAAAATCTCCAGTATCTTTCAAAGTGTAATGCGATCCAGCTACCTTTTCAGGATTGTAAACCGTTTCAGTTATAATGGAATAAGTACCGATAACCCTATCATCCTCATCAACCCCTTGCTCAAATAATTGGTCAATACGAATAAAATCCAAGACTTCGTTTTTAAATTTAGTATCATAAAAGACGTAAAACCATATCTCTTTTTGTGAAATATGTATTGTACGTTCCATTAAATCCCCCAAAACGGTGTCCATTAGTCCCATGATTACAAAGTTACAACAAAAAAGGGAATGAAATTAATCACTCCCTTTCAGATTTTTGCGTTAATATTACTTCGTTGAACGCTTTTTAAGACCTTTATTTGCTAAGTCAAACGCTTTCTTTACCACCAATGGGTTAACGTGCTTAAACAACAACTGTGCGTCTTTGAGCGATTTGTCAGTCAAATGAATGACCGCAAATTGAATGTTTCCAACCTGAACAAACATTATACAGCAACATAGGTTAACTCACCATCAAATCCATCCTTATCAATTGACAACGTCAAAGAATCCGCAGCCGTTACACCAGCAACATAAGTAACTGTGTAATTTCCGTCTAAAGGAATATTCTCAACCGCTGTAATCGTTACAGTTGCCGTAGTTGTATTGTTATACAATAAGAAATCCGCTGAAACAGCTCCTGAGAACTTAATCGGGTTCAATGCTGTTCCGTAGTCCAATACTGCGTCAAATGTAATATTACCCGCTGCAATAACCTCATTGATTAGATTAACGTCAACAAGCCCGTTAAGGTCGTTAAAATTAACTCCAGCCTCTGTTGGCGTTATCATGTACATTGTACTTTCGTCAAATAATCTGTCAAAGTCAAATCCTAACATAATTTTTTGCGTTGTTGAATCAGTCGCAAATGTGAATGTTGGGTTAAAACTTGGGTTGTCAACTGGAATTGGATACAACCCTCCATCGTGCTTTGAACCAACTAAATTTCCGTTTACATCAACGATATAAACTCCAAAATCAACACATCTGTTGTTTTGTAATTTACCTAATAATGTAGGGGTTGAATCTTCAGCCCAAAGTTCTCCAGCAAAACTTCTTTTCCCTTGTCTAAGGAATACCATACGACCTGAATTTGCCTCTTCAAATTGGCTATCCGCTTTCGGTAACTCTACATTCTCAAAATAAGGCAAAGGGAACCAACGCTTTGTTGCATCCGCCTCATTGATTAATGTTATCCACGCAGGTAGTGGCGCTGACAAATCAATGTAGTTTGCCGTTCCATCCGCTGCAAACAACGGAACCATTATTAATTTACTTGTTACGCTTTGAAGTGAAACGCAATTAGGTCTCCCCGTATTACTTAATCCACTAGCGCAATTACATCCTATACTCATTTTTTCTCTGTTTTAATTAACATTTACAATTTTCTTTATACTTTGTGAGCGTTATTCTTAACTCCACCCCTGATAAATTTGCATCCAAAATGTTCTGAAACATTCCGTTTTCTTGTTCAACTCCGAACCTCGTAAATTCGATAATCTCCCAGTCTTCAATAATTTTAAAATTTCTGTTTTTGTTGATAGTGTTGATAAACTCCATTGCTAGTTGCTCCATTGGATAAACGACTTGAGTAACGTGGTCGGCTGTGTAATAATTAGTAACATCCGTTTCATCCAAAAAGAATATTCTTAACGAACTTTCAATATCAATCGTGCTTTCACGCCCAAACTGTTTGTAATTTAACGAACCTAATAACCAAATAATCGGTGTTTTTGAACTCACATTGTTGCTTAAAATAGTCCATTCTCTATTTGTTGCCTTTTTAGTTCCATGAATAAACAACGGTCTAGGCAAAAATATTGTACCCTCAAGCAATACAAAAGGATTTGTCCTAATTCCAATTAAATACTCATCCTCTTCTAATTCAGTAACTAAGAAGTTTTCACCATTACACAATACTGTTTTACCTACTCTGGTCCATTTCGTTTTACACGCATACGTCTTTTCGTTGGTTATGTCAAACACTCCCTGAATCGTGTTGTCAATGTCTAAGACAATATTTTGAACAATATTTGAAAGTTCGTTTATCATACCCAGTAACAAGTTTGTTTCGTTTGACCATTAAACAACGTGAAATCTCCTTTTCCAACGTATGTAATCTCAAATTGAGCGTCATAATTACCCCCGACAACCGTTGTAAGTATTCCTGTAGCGTAATTTATTCCAGCAATATTAACCGTTCCGCCCGTTACAACAAAAAAGTTATCTGCAACAATATTTAAAGTCAAATTTCCATCCCCATAAATCAGCGTTTGCGTTCCGTTGTTAATCTGTGAAACGTAATTTGTACCTCCACTAACTAATGAAATCGAAATCACTTGTCCCGTTGGAGCATTGAAATTCGTTATAATATACAATTGGATTGCTCTATACGTCTTTACCGCCTCATTATAACGTGCGTAAATCATTGTGTACAACGTGCTGACTGGCTCCGAGTTTTCACTAATTGGGCGAACATTTCCGTACGGTGTCATTTGGTTGATTAGATCCTTTGAATACTCAAAATAAACAAATCCTTTTAACATTTCAATTATCCCCTCAGAAATTATCAATTGTCTAAACGTAATATTTTCGTAAAATGGATTGTAAATTTTTAAAAAGTTTGGCGACTTAGGAACATTCTGAATGTTCAAATCACTGATAAACTCATCGTATAATTTCGCTCCAAATAACTCTATTAAATAACGTTTTTCGTACTTATCAATGTAATCTTGTAACTTAGTCACATCATACATTCCCGTACTTAACTGATATTTTCCCGTAAAATCTTGAACTGTTAAAAACATCGTATTACTTTTTTAGTTTTCCAAACCCTTTTTTGATAAAATGTTTCAACATTTCACCCGTTATTTTCCAAATTGTCCCCTTAGGTAAATGCTTTGATTCTCCATTTCCAACAAATTCATAAATAACCTTGTCGTCAATTTCAACTTGTACCTTTACTTCATCAGCCGTCTTGTCAATGTGAACGTCAATTATTCGAGTATCGAGGTCTATTTCTGTTCCATTAATATCTCTTTTAACTTTCAATTCAGCATTATTCACGTTCAATGTAACGTCAATATCCTTTTTTTTACGAGTTCTTTTTTCCATTGTGCAAATTTAAAAGGGGGGCTAAAAACTCAACCCCCGTTATTTTTATTTATTATGGTGCTACATCTAATGCTGCGATTGCCGTAGCAACAACTCCATCAACAAATGCTGGATAATCGTTTGCCTTAACATATTGAACTAAACGTGCTTCAGCCAAAATCGTTACCATGTTACGTTGGAAATCGTCATTTACATAACCAACCTGAACATTCATAGCCTCTCTCATTCTAACATTTGACTTCGTGAAATCTCCAACAAGGAACGTTCCAGCGGTCATATTAGTAGTCGAAACAACTGATAAATTAGCCACTCTATTTACATCCAATAAGAACATAGGATAAGTGTACTCGCCAGTAGACGACTTAGTCAATTGCATTGCCGCAACATCCTCAGGATTCAAGACAACGTGCGTTGGCTCAAAATTAGCGTTTTGAATTTGTGCAATTGCCACTCTAATAACGTCCGATATGTTTGGAGTTACAACAGTACCAGCAAATGTACCAGCTGAGAAAGTAACCGAGTTTGTCAAAATTCCATTGATACCACCAACAGCTCCATTCAACAAAGCGTCTTCAATGGATTGGTCAATAGAAGCCATCAAATCCGAGTTGATTTCAGATTGAACGAAAGCCAAATCTGCCAACATTTCTTTTGATACTTTTACAGTTCCAGCGATTTTCTTAACTTCCTCAGAAATTTCCTCATAAGACGGTTGTCCTGAAATCTTCTCTCCAGCTTCATTAACCCACTCAGAAGACGTTTGAACTGACTGAGAAATATAAGTTACGAACTTTGACGCTGTTGTACCCATGTTGACAATATCACGAATCTTGATAACTGGACGAGCAATTTTAGATACTCCAGGCTCCAATGTAGACAACGCAACATTTCCAGTATAATCTCCATTGATAGTTGTGTCAAATAACGCTTTAGTTTCTAAAGTCATCATTCCGCCTTTTTCAGCTGTTTCCTTAATCTTGTCGATATTTGCAACATAAGCCTGAGAAATAGCCTCACCCATTGAGCGTGGCGCACGTTCTGTCTTAAATCCTTTTTCAGCCATTGCCTCCATTTTACCCTCGAATCTCGCTATTGCTTTTTCGATTTCTTGACTCTTTGCCTCTAATCCTTTAAGGGCGTCAACGTCATTTTTCAAACCGTCAAGGTCTGATTTTGTCGGCATTGTAGCCAACGTTTCATTGAACTTTGCGTTGATTTGCTCAACTACTTGTTCTGGTGTTAAATTTTCACTCATTTTTTCTTAGTTTTTGTTTTTACTTTTTTGTTTAAAATTCACTTATTACTTTACTCCAATTAAACGGTACATCTGTTATAATTGGCTCGGTAATCAATGAATGTTCTTTAACGAACGGCTCACTTTTTGCGAGTATTAACATTTGACTGTTCAAATATTTTAATTTCATTTCCATTTCAAATAATCTTTCATCAGATCCCTTACCATTTGCAAGTCCTTTGATTAATATATCTATTTCATTAGAGATTTTGACCGCCTTTTCGACCTTGTCTTCGCTCTTCATTACGTCAACTACATTTGTTTCGCTATTGGCTCCAAATGTTACAGCGCTCCCCTCATATAATTTTAACTCACTAATCATAAAATATCCTTTGTCAGGAGCGTTCATATCTTCAATAAATTTCATTTTGTCTTGAATGTATTGAAATCCGATTGAATGTTCACGTATTATTCCATCCGTATAATCTCGAAAAGCATCCTCACCCAGTTGACTTGTACCTAACTGACTAACTGCAAACAGCCCAAAATCATCTTCCTCTAATGTCAGGAATTTACCAATAGGCTTTTCCCAGTCGTGCCATCTTAAAAATGCTATTTTTCTGTTAGATGGGCTTTCGGGACCACGTTCCTGAATACTTTTAGTGAACGCACCCTTTTTAATCATATCGTTGTCTGAATCGATATTGTCAAACTTCGCTAAGTATACAGCCACTTGACGCTTATCTGAGCTTATATCCTTTATTTCGGCTGCTCCTTTTGTTTGGTAGTTATTTGATTTCATAGTTAAAACGTTTGAGGTGTTTGAGGTGTTTCAGGAGTTGCCGTTATCATTGATTCAGCGACTATACGGTCATATCCGTAGTAATTTACTAAGGTATTAACCGCTATTTCGTTAGTCATTTGTCCCGTTGCAACAGCCGTATTAAGCGAAATTATACCGTTCAAACCACCAACTGTACCTCTCAATTCAGTTTGCGCTTGGATAAGTCCGTTTTGTTGCGCTTGTGCCTTGTCAATAGGCTCTAATGTATAGCCAAATTCCGCTGCATATTGCTCTTTAGTTATAACTCCGTCAGTTAATAGCAAATTATATGCTGTTACTTTCTCGGTCAATGCTTGATATTCCGCTAATTCATCATCTTGTAACACTGGTAAATGGTCGAAACAAGCTTCAATTCTTATTCCCTCTTTATCCATTCCTAATTGGTGGCAAATTGAATCGTACATCTGTTGCGTTTCAGGGATAATCGTATCGGTGTAAACCATACGAATCGAGTCCTTAACGTTGCTGAATGTACTACCTTTATCACTTGAGAATAGATTAGCATTCATTCCGTAAGCGTCTATAATAGCCATTTTGTCGGCTGTTAACTCTTCAAACAGCATCAAGTCCCTTGTCGGATAACTCATGGATTGCCAATTAACCTGACTTTCTGTTATAATTACTTCGTCTTTTGAACGGTTAAACCAATCACGCTGGATCTCTCGTTTTTCTTCAGGAGTCATCGGAATGGCACCTCCGATATCCGAGTTCTGAGCGGACAATATACCTATTGCTCCAATATTTTCTAGTAGTACATTTCGTTTATGATAAGACGCTTTAATATTACTTAATGGATATTTGAGCGCATCTATTCGACTTGTCGGCTTAACAATGCTCATTCCATCCGTTGTTGTTAAATAGATAACATCTTCAATAGGTAACGTTTCGATTTTATTGTCATCGTATTCGAATTTATACCCGTCAATCAATCCGTTTACATCCATTTGCTTAAGCGTTTTACCACTAGTCATTATCTGAATCTTATTACTAGGTAACGGAACAAACAAGTTACGCTGGTTAAATGCTCTCAACGGGCAATAACCGAACGCATTTGAGTATAAAGCGTCATTAACTGACAAAGAATAAACCACATCTGACCAACTTTGAACGGGGTTAGGTCTTTTTACCATATCTAAAAACCAATGATCCGTTATTTCAACGTTATCTTTGTCATATAATTTTGGGATGTTTGAACTCATCATTGACGCTCTCTTGTCGATTACAGCTCTGAACTCAGGAATAGATAAGAACCATTCCCATGCGTTATTTGTGTCAATCCATATTGCGTTTTTAACTCCCCAAACCTGATTTTGTATAGGTCGAAGGCGGTTAAATTGATTTATAAATCTGTTTTGTTGTCCTGAATTGACGCCAAAAAAAGAATCCCAAAAATTAATTTCCATTCTGTTTTGATTAGAATTTAAGCAAAGTTACGATAAATTTTTAAACATTGATTGTACAAAAATACTTAAACCAGCCAAACAATCTGGAGCGTCATCATTTTTATTCTTCCCTTCCTTACTAAAACTTAGTACATTTTGGATAAATAACTCGCTTTGATTGTCCCCATTGCGTACAAAAATCATTGAATTCATAACGTGTGCGCTTGACATTATAATCCTGGTGATTTTGTTTTGCGTGTTATGGACCTGTAATATTCGTGTTTTTGTCTGTGTTTGGAGTTGCCTACTGAACATTGCACCCATTGAATTCGATTCAACTCGACAATAAGTTACACTCCATTTATCTAATAATGCAGCGGTTTGAGGTATCGTTATATCGGTATTGTCCCTGGTCATTAAATAGTCGACAATAAACAACTGTTTTTTAATTACAGCGCAAATCGCAACGGACGTATAATCAGTACCTTGGTCTGATACGTCCACGTAGCCAATACAACCCTCGATAGGGTTATTTTTGTTTATTTCTGCAAATTCGTCTTTTGATACGAAATTTAACTCATTAAACAACCTACCTTTCATGTCGACTGGCTGTTGTTGGTATTCCGCTTCCCATATTTCAGGAGCTGTTCGTTTTTTCTTTTCGATATATTCATCTGTTGTAAGTACATCCTCACAAAACGATTGCCCTTGTTCATTCATTGCGCTTACAATGATTGATTTATCGTATATTTTTGAGTCCATATTGCGCCCTATAACATCGTTTAAACTCCAGCGTGTGCCTATATCAATCCTTGCGCATCCGCTTTCAAATCTACTGTCATGCGTTGATTCCTTCCATTGGTTTATTCGGTCGTTTACGGTGTCGCTTAATGCGTCTTCAATACCTCGGTAAAGGTCATCTGTTATTGCAACGTTTGACGCTCCAAACCCTATAATAGTTCCCCCAACTCCAGCTCCAAAATACCCAACTTGTTTACTTGTATTCGTGTTCCAACCTTGAAGATTAGATTTGTCATCTGAAAGCGTTACATTGTTGAAAACTTTACGGTATTTGTCTGATTTAACGATGGCTCGAACGTCATAACTGAATTTAAGGAATAGCGTTGCTGTACACGTATTCCTCATTACTGACTTCTCAGGGTTGCGCCCAATAGTCCATGCGCAAAATAATGACGTGATATAAGATTTTCCCGCTCTAGGTGGCATTGAAACGGATAAACTTTTGATTGTTTTTTCCTCTATCTCTTGGAATGCGTCTGCTATTTCTTTGAGAAAAGGTCTGTTATGAAAGAAAATAGGATCATAATAACAACAAAACTGCCATAACTCTCGTCTTGACAACTCCCTTTTGAGCAAGTCTTTTGCGTGTGCTTTCCTCTCATTCATCTTC
>Ga0315295_10004558_pt1 | contig 11824 bp, 10 predicted proteins | sample YL17G14_0_MG_FD_204453 | JGI IMG/M metagenome (GOLD analysis project Ga0315295, IMG submission 204453) | Sediment microbial communities from Yellowstone Lake, YNP, Wyoming, USA - YL17G14_0 | ecosystem: Environmental > Aquatic > Freshwater > Lake > Sediment | place: USA: Wyoming | collected...
CGAAGTCCACGTGGGCCGGGGGATGGGCGTCGGTCATGGCCACATCCTAGTCCACATCGAAGGCCACGCGCTCTGCGGCGCGGCCGCGCTGCACGAGCAGGACGAGCCGACCGGTCCGGCGGGCCTGAACGGCGGCCTTTCTCCACTCGGCGAGGGAGGAGACCTCGATCGAGTTCACCTCCCGGATCCAGTCGCCGGCCTGCAGCCCGGTCTCCGCCGCGGGACTGCCGCGCTTCACCGATCGAACGACGACGACGATCCCGCCCCGCACCTGGTCCTCGCCGAGCGCGAGGCCGGTGCGCTCGCGGAGCAGCGACTCGGCCCGCTCCGGCGACAGCTCCACGCATCGCATCGATACCGGGATCCGGGCGTCGCCGCGCAGGAGCCCGAGCCGGACCGTTCCGCCCACCGGAACGTCCCGGATGCGGAAGCGGTACTCGGCGGCGCTCTCCACCTGGCCATCCCCCACCGACTCGACGAGGTCGCCCCTCTTGACCCCGGCCCCCGCCGCCGGCGACCCGGCCTCGACGGAGCTCACCAGGACCCGGACCCGCTCGCTGCCGATCAGGTCCGACTTCACCGGCTGGTCCTTCACCGCGATCCCGGTCCAGCCCTCCCGCACCTCGCCGTGCCGGATCAGGTCCTCGGCGATGCGCAGCGCCCGGTCGATGGGGATGGCGAAGCCGATGCCGGCGTTGCGGTCGCCGAGGATGGCGGTGTTCACGCCGATGAGCTGCCCCTGGATGTTCACGAGCGGCCCGCCCGAGTTTCCCGGGTTGATGGAGGCGTCGGTCTGGATCATGTCGAAGAGCGAACGGCGCTGGTCGCCCACCTTGCGGTGGAGCGCCGAGACCACCCCCGCGGTGACGGTGTGGGAGAGACCGAAGGGGTTGCCGATGGCGATCACGCTCTCGCCGATCATGAGGTCGTCGGAGCGGCCGCCGGCGAGGAAGGGGAGCTTCTCGCGGTCCTTTGTCTCGATGCGCAGCACGGCCAGGTCGGTGCCGGGGTCGGTGCCGAGCACCCGGGCCGGCAGCTCGCGCCCGTCGAGGAGCTGGACCCGGTAGCGGGCGCCGCGCTCCACGACGTGGGCGTTCGTAAGGACGTATCCGTCGGGCGAGACGATGACGCCGCTGCCCAGCGAGGAGACCGCGTATCCGCTGCGGTAGCGGGGCTTGCCGAAGAACTCCTCGAAGAGGAGCTGGCCCATGTCGGCGCCCGGCGTGGGCACCCGCATGCGGACCAGCTCCTCGGCCGACACGTTGACCACCGCGCCCCGGGATCTCTCCGCGGCGACGACGACGGGATTGCGGCGCTCGGCAGGGGGGCGAGGCTCGGCGCGCGGGAGCGCGGACGGAGCCTGCGCCGGGGATGCCCGGGGAAGAAGGAGGACGATGGCGCCGCACAGGGCCGCGCCGGATCGCAGCCTAGTCCTCATCCCCGGTCTCGACGTGCTCCACCTCGGACTCGACCGGGACGGCCTGGTCGGCCACGTCCGGCAGGCTCTTCAGATATCGCTCGTAGTCCTTCGCGTCGAGCTGCCCCTTGCGGATGTATCGCTCCACGACGCGCTGGTCGACGAGCTTGTTCTCGAGGGTATCGGCCATGGTTCCTTCCGGGCTTCGTCTTGCGGAGGCGGGAAAATAGGCCCGGCTTGCCGGGGCGTCAAGCCGGGTGCAAAGTTGCCCGTCCATGGCCGACGCCTTCGCAGAGCACGCCTCCCGGATCGCCCGCATCCAGGGCATCTACGCCATCGTCGGCGACGAGGACCCGGTCGGGCAGGCTCGCGCCGCCGTGGACGGGGGCGCGGGGGTCGTGCAGGTTCGCATGAAGAGGGCGCCTTCCGGCGCGGTGCTCGCCGCTGCGCGGGAGATCGTGGCCCTGGCACGCGGACGGGCGCTCGTCATCGTGAACGACCGGGCCGACCTGGCGGTCCTGTCGGGGGCCGACGGCGTGCACGTCGGCGACGAGGACCTCCCGCCGGAGGAGGCGCGGCGGATCCTGGGGCCGGCCCTCCTGGTGGGCCGGAGCACGCGAACCCTCGCCGAGGCGCGCGCCGCCATCACCGCTGGCGCAGACCACGTCGGCTTCGGCCCCATGTTCGGCACCCGGTCGAAGGAGCTCGCCGTCCCGGCCCGCGGGACGGCCGCGCTCCGGGAGGTGGCGGCGTCGCTCGGCGCTCCGGTGGTGGCCATCGGCGGGATCACCCTAGAAACGGTGGGTGAAGTGGCCGGCGCCGGGGCGGCAGCGGCGGCGATGATCGAGGATCTCCTGGCGCGCGGCGACGTCCGGGCCCGCGCGGCGCTGCTCGCCGCCCGGTTCGAGGCCGGCCGCTTCGAGACCGGCCCCGGTCAACGCGGAGGGGCCCCGTGACCCGTCCCCGCATCGGCATCCCGCTCGATCTCGAGGAAGGGTGCGGGCGATACGAGCTCCCACAGGCCTACGCCGACGCGGTGCGGGATGCCGGAGGCCTGCCGCTCCTGCTCCCCCATGGCGACTCGGCGATCGCCGCCGACTACCTCTCGCTCTGCGACGCCCTGCTCGTCGCCGGCGGCGCCTTCGACATCCCGCCCGAGCGCTACGGCGAGCAGCGGCGCCCCGGCTGCGGACCGTCGCGAACGGGGCGCACCGCCTTCGAGGCCAGCCTCGCCGGGGCGGCCATCTCCGCCGGGATGCCGGTGCTCGGCATCTGCGGCGGGATGCAGCTCGTGAACGTGGTCGCCGGAGGTACCCTTCACCAGCACCTCCCCGACGACCTGGGGGTCTCCCACGAGCAAGAGGAGCCCAAGGAGGCGCAGAGCCACGAGGTCCGTATCGTGGCGGGCACGCTGCTCGCCAGGCTGTGCGGCCCGGAGCCCCTGGCGGTGAACAGCACCCACCACCAGGCGGTGAGCCGGCCCGGCAAGGGCGTGTTCGTCTCGGCCCGGGCGCCCGATGGCGTGGTCGAGGCCATCGAGCTTCCGGACCACCCGTTCGCCCTGGGCGTGCAGTGGCATCCGGAGTGCCTGGCCGGGCGCGAACCCCGACACCGCGCCATCCTGCGCGGCCTGGTGGGGGCGGCGCTGGAGCGGGACGTGGAGCGAGGCCGGTGACCGGCCCCGTGACCGGGCCCCGGGTGCTCGTCTGCGCCGGGCTCGACCCGAGCGGCGGGGCGGGGCTCCTGGCCGACCTCGCGGCGCTCGCCGCGGCGGGGGTCCGCGGCTGGGCCGTGGCGACGGCCTTCACCGCGCAGGGGGCGCGCGGCGCCCGGGCGGTGGAGCCGGCCACGCCGGGGATGCTCGTCGCCCAGATCGACGCGCTGCTGGATGGCACCCGGGAGCGTCCACTTGCAGTGAAGACGGGGATGCTGGGCAGCGGAGCCAACGCGATCGCGCTGGCGGCCCGGCTCCGGGAGCGCCCGCTCGGGCGGGTGGCCGTGGTGGTCGACCCGGTGCTCGCCGCATCGTCGGGGCTCTCGCTGCTCGACGCCGCCGACCCGCGCGCGGCGCTCCAGGCGCTCCTCGCCCGCGCCACCCTCGCCACGCCCAACTGGCCCGAGCTGGAGGCCCTCTCCGGCCGCTCGCTGGGCTCGGACGAGGAGGCCGTCCGGGCGGCGCGCGAGCTGCCGTCGCGGGCCGTGCTGGTGAAGGGCGGCCACCGGGAGGGGGAGCCGGTCGACCTGCTCGTCCGCGGCCGGACCGTGGTCCGCATCCGCGGGCGGCGCCGGGCGGGGACCGCGCGCGGGACCGGCTGCCGGCTCGCCTCGGCCATCGCCGCCTTCCTCGCCCGCGGGCTGACCCTCGAGGAGTCGGTGCGCCGGGCCAAGCGGATCGTGGAGCGCTACCTCGAGGGCCGCGGGACGTGCTGATCGACCAGGATGGGATTTCCGTCCGGGTCGACCACCATGAAGCTCGCCGGGCCCGACGTGGACTCGTCGGCTGCGGGAGCCGGCGTGAGGCCTCGATCCCGCAGCATCCGCTGGAGGTCGCGGACGTCATCGAAGTCGGTGAGCGTCGCGCCGCTCCGGTCCCAGCCGGGATTGAAGGTCAGGACGTTCCCGTCGAACATGCCCTGGAAGAGCCCGATGGTGGCGGTGTCGCTCTGCAGGATCACCCAGTTCCGCAGCGGGTTACCGCCGACCATCCGGAATCCGAGCTTCTCGTAGAAGGCGCGGGACGCGCCCAGGTCCTTGACGGCCAGGCTGACGGAGAAGTTCCCCAGGCTCCTCGGTGAGGGCGCATCGGGACGGGCGGCCGCCGGGGACGCGACGGGCGTGATCGCACAGGCGGTGAGGAGGCAACCGAAGGCGGCGGCGAGGAGTCGGGCCATGCGAGTTCCCCCTTCCTCCTTATGGCGGGGGCCGCCGGGATCAATCCGACGACGGGGCGACGGGCTGGGCGGTGGAGCCGACCACGCCCGGGATGCTCCTCGCCCAGTTCGACGCGCTCCTGGAGGGCGCTCGGCAGCTTCCTGGCGTGGTGAAGACCGGGATGATGATAAGCGGCGCGAACGCGGCCGCGCTGGCGGCCCGGCTCCAGGAGCGCCACCTCGACGCGGCTCGCTAGGTGGGGGAGGGCGCCCGGAGGACGGCGTCCGCGATGGCGCGTACGTGCCGGACGTCCGTTCCGCAACACCCTCCGAAGACCACGGCATCCTGGAGCACGCCGCGAAGCGTCGCGTAGGCGGCGGCGAGCTCCTCCGGATTCCCGGAGTCGAGCTCCGTGGCCTCGTTGAGCTCTGCATGGCTCCGCCGCGAGGCATTGGCGCGCACGGCGCGGATGCGGCCGGTCCAGCCGGTGGGTTCCTGGAACGCTGGCATCATGTGATCGGGGTGCGCGCAGTTGATGCCGTAGCAGGCGACGTAGCCGTCGGTCGCCGCGTCGATCCCGGCGATCGCGTCGCGCAGCGTGGAGCCATCGGGCAGCCGGCCGTCGGTCTCCACGGTGAAGTGGAGCACGACGGGGATCCGGGCGTCGCGCGCCGCGAGCGCGATGCCGATGCCCTCGGCGGGGTAGGTGAGCGTGCATCCCGATACCAGGTCGCAGCCCGCGTCGTCGAGGACCCGCACCTGGTGGCCGTGATAGCGGCGCGCCTCCTCGACGGTCATGACCGCGCCGACCTGGTAGCCATCGCCGCGCGGGCCGAGCAGGCCGCTGATGGGCATCGGGCCTTCGACCTCCGGGCTCGAGTCGCGGATCGAGGCGAGGAACTGGACACCCGCGCGGTCCAGCGCGTCGAGCTCGGCCTGGCCGTAGCCGAGGGACGCGCCCCAGTCGGGATTGCTGCGCCAGGACGGCGTCTCGAGCACGTAGCCCAGGCCGTGCTGCGCGGACACCGCGAGGTGTTCCCGGTAGTAGGTCTCGAGGATCCTGCGCCCCTCGTCCTCGGCGAGCAGGGGAAACAGCGCGAAGCTCGGCAGGTCGCGGCCCGAGCCGAAGATCACCGCCGTCTCGATGCCGGAGTCGGTGAGCATGATCCGGCCCTGCAGGTGGGGAAGCGCATCTCGGTAGGACGCCATGCTGGCTCCAAGGACGGACGGGGTGCCCGGGAGACCTAGCGAGGCCGCCGTGGGGAAGCAACGCCGGAGGGATTTCGCCGCGCCGACCGCTACCGCGCGTCCTCGTCCCAGTACCTCCGGAGCCAGGCGCCGCCGCGCCGGAACCCGGTCCGCTCGAGCAGCCAGGGCGTCCAGGCGAGCAGGAGGGAGGAGAGGCCGAGCACGCCCAGCCCGGTGAAGGCCGCCAGCGCGACGGACCGCCCCCAGCCCAGCAGCGGCCGGTACCCGAGCGTCATCCACGCCACCCAGGCCAGCGCCGGCCCGAAGCCCACGATCCCGGTCACCACGCCGCGGACCCGCAAGGAGCGCTACCCCTCGCGCCGCTTCTCGGCGAAGAAGGTGTGCTTCCTGAAGAACACCAGCGACATGAGCCCGGTGGGCCCCTGCCGGTGCTTGGCCAGGATGAGCTCGACGTCCTGCACGTCGGCGTTGATGGCGTCCTGGCCGCCCTCGCCCTCCTGCTCGGGGCGGTGGAGGAACATGACCACGTCTGCGTCCTGCTCGATGGCGCCCGACTCGCGCAGGTCGGCGAGCATGGGGCGCTCCCCCTTGCGCTTCTCCACCGCGCGGTTGAGCTGCGAGAGCGCGACCACCGGCACGCTGAGCTCCTTGGCGAGCGCCTTCAGCGACCGGCTGATGGTGGCGATCTCCTGCTCGCGCGACTGGCTGGACCGGCTGGACGGCGCGTGCATGAGCTGCAGGTAGTCGACCACCACGAGGTCGAGGCCGCTCTCCCGCTTCAGCTTGCGGCACTTGGAGCGCAGCTCGACCGGCGAGAGCATGAAGCTGTCGTCGAACCAGATGGGCGCGCCCATGAGCTTCTCGCCCTGGACCATGATGCGGTCCCAGTCGTGCTGGGCGAGCTTGCCCTTGGTGAGCCGCTCGCTGTCGAGCTTGGCCTCGCTGGCGAGCAGCCGGAGCGCCAGCTGGTCGGAGGGCATCTCGAGCGAGAAGAAGACCACCTTCTTCTCCCCCTTGGTGGCGGCGTGGGCGGCGATGTTCAGGGCCAGCGCGGTCTTTCCCACCGAGGGGCGGGCGGCGACGATGACGAGCGTGCCGGGCTGGAACCCCAGCGTCTGGTCGTCGAGCCAGGGAAGCCCGGTGGGCACGCCGGTGACGTGGGAGAGCCCCGCCTTGGCGCGGGCGTGGATGGCCTCCAGCCTGTCGAGGGCCACGCCCATCGCCTCGGCGAAGGGCTTCATGGTCTCGAGCGAGTTGCCCTGGGCGGCGCCGAAGACGTCCTGCTGGGACTGCTCCAGGAAGTCGCGGACGCGCGGCCCGGCCTCGTAGCCCCGCTCGACCACGCGCTGCGCGGTGAGCATCATCCGGCGCAGCCGCGCCAGCTCGTTCACGGCCTCGGCGTAGTGGGAGGCGTTGGCGGACGAGCCCACCGACGCGGCCAGGCCGAAGACGAGCTCGCGGGGCACCTGGGCGCCCAGCAGCCCCTTCGCGTCGAGCCGCTGCTGCACCAGCACCGGGTCGATCTTGCGCGACTCCTTGGCCAGGTCCTCGAACGTGGCGAAGACGTGCTGGTGGGCGAGCGAGTAGAAGTCCTCCGACTTGAGCAGCGCCGCCACCTGGTCGAAGGCGGTCTCGTCGAGCAGGACGGCCCCCAGCACCGCCTGCTCCGCCTCGAGGTTGTGGGGTAGGTCGCGGACGCCGCGGAGTGCCAGTGGCTCGCCCATCAGGGCGTAGATCGTAGCAGGCGGGTCCGACGGGATCATCGTCGGCACCCGGTGGACAAGACCGATTTGTTGGAGGAAAACCCGGTGGTCCCGGTGTGGACGGGGCGTGGACGCCGGGAGGGGCTTCAGGCCACCGGGACGGCGCCCTTGACGGTGTAGTAGACCGCCTCGGGGTGGTGCAGGACGATGGCGGAGGTGGACTGCTCCGGGACCATCTGGTCCGCGCTGGTGAGCGAGACGCCGATGCTTCGCTCCGGGTCGAGCAGCTTCCAGAGCTTCCTCTGGTCGGTGAGCTCCGGCCAGGATGGGTAGCCGGGCGAGTAGCGCTTCCCCTGGTCGGCGGCCATGCCGAGCTCCAGCCGGACGTGGGCGTGCCAGAAGTCGGCGAGGGCCTCGGCGGTCTCCACTGCCAGTCCGTGGAGGAAGAGGGCGCGGGCGTAGTCCCCCTTCTCCTGCATCTCCTCGGCGACGCGGGAGGCCTGGTCGCCCACCGTCACCACCTGGAAGGCCACCACGTCCGCGCCGCGCTCGGTGCGGAAGTAGTCGGCGAGGCAGAGGTTGCGCTCGTCCGGCTGGCGCGGGAAGCGCAGCCGGATCAGCTCCTCCCGGCGGTGTTCCGGGTCGAGGACCACGAGCTCGTCCCCCTCGGCGTGGCAGGGGAAGTAGCCGTAGACCACTCGCGGGGTGAGCCAGCCCTTCGACTGGACCTCGGCCTTCAGCTCCTCGAGCTTGGGGCCGAACTCGTCCCGGATCATCCGCGCGTACTCCTCCCCCTTGGCGCGGACGCCCCACTGGAGCTTGAAGAGCTCGGTGAGGTCGAGGTGCGGCCAGAGGTCGGAGAGGGAGACCGCGCCCGACGGGACCACCCGCGTTCCCCAGAAGGGCGGCGCCGGAGCCTTCTCCACCGGACGCACGTCGCTGCGGCTCGGGGGTGCCGACGGCGCCACCTCGGCGACGGGCGCGTTGCGGGCCTGCAGCGCCTTCTCCACCGTGCTCCGGCGCAGGGCCTCGCGCTTCGACGGATCCACGAGCTGCCGGATCAGGTCCAGCCCCTCGAAGGCGTCCTTGGCGTAGAAGACCCCGCCGGCGTAGGGCGCGCCGTCGGGCAGGAGGTTCGTGCGAAGGCCGAAGCGCCGGTTGATGGCGGCGCCGCCGATGATGACCGGGAAGGAGAGGTTCCGCCGGGAGAGCTCCTCCACGCAGTAGGGCATCTGCTTCGACGTGGAGACGAGCAGCGCCGACAGGCCGACGGCGTCGGCGCCGGTCTCGACCGCCTTCTCGATGATGGTGGCCACCGGGACCTGCTTGCCCAGATCGTGCACGGTGAAGCCGTTGTTCACGAGGATGGTCTTCACCAGGTTCTTGCCGATGTCGTGCACGTCGCCGTAGACGGTGGCGAGGACCACGGTGCCCTTGGTGGTTCCCTCCACCCGGTCGAGGAACCTCTCCAGATACCCCACCGCCCGCTTCATCACCTCGGCCGACTGGAGCACGAAGGGGAGGATCAGCTCTCCCGCGCCGAAGCGGTCCCCCACGTCCTTCATGGCCGGGAGCAGCACGTCGTTCAGCACCTCCACCGGGGGGTGGCGGGTGAGCGCCTCGTCGATGAGGGCCTCGATGCCCTCCGGACGCCGGTGGAGGATCTGGAGGTGGATGCGCTGCTCGGCGGGCTTGCCCTCGCCGAGCACCTCGGCGGTGGCCGCCGCCTGCGGGGTCTTTCCCTCGAAGTGGGCGATGAGGCGGGCCAGCGCGTCCTCGCGCCGGTCCAGGATCAGGTCCTCGGCGAGCGCCCGCTCGGCGGCCTCGATGGCCGGATAGGGACGGAGGTCCTTGGGGTTCACGATGGCCAGGTCGAGGCCGGCCTGGACCGCGTGGTAGAGGAAGACCGAGTTCACCACCTCGCGGGCGCTCCGGGAGAGCCCGAAGCTCACGTTGGAGACGCCCAGCGTGGTGAAGACGCCGGGGTTCTCGGCCTTGATGCGCCGGATGCCGTCGAGGGTCTCGACCGCGCTGTGTCGGTACTCGGCGCCGCCGGTGGCGAGCGTGAAGGTGAGCGCGTCGAAGACCAGCTGGTCGGGCTCGAGCCCGTACTCCCGGGCGATGGCGACGGTGCGCCGGGCGACCTCGGCCTTGCGCTCGGCGGTCTGGGCCATGCCCTTCTCGTCGATGGTCATGCAGACCACCGCGGCGCCGAAGCGCTTCACCAGCGGCAGCACCTTCTTGACCCGCTCGCCGCCCTTCTCGAGGTTGACCGAGTTGACGATGCAGCGCCCCGGGTAGACCTTGAGTGCACTCTCGACGACGTCGGCCTCGGTCGAGTCGATCATGAGCGGCGCGTCCACGCTCTGGGCGAGGAGGCGCACCAGCGTCCGCATCTGGGCCGCCTCGTCCTCCCGCTCGTTCAGGGCCGTGCAGACGTCGAGGACGTGCGCGCCGCCCTCCACCTGGCCGCGGGCGATCTGGAGCAGCCCGGCGTAGTCGTCGGCGAGCAGGAGCTCCTTCACCTTCCGGCTGCCCTGGCTGTTGACCCGCTCCCCCACGATGAGCGGTCTGGGCTGCAGGTCGAGGGGCACCGCCTTCATGGCCGACGAGAGCTCGGGCGACGGCCGGGGGCGGCGCCTTCGCGGGGCCGAGAGCGCCCGGACCCGCTCCACCACGCGGCGCATGTGCTCCGGGGTGGTGCCGCAGCACCCGCCCACGATGTCGACCCCGAGGTCGCCGGCGAACTCGGCCAGCGCGTCTGCGAGCGCGTCCGGCGAGAGCTTGTAGACGGCGCGGCCGTTCACGTTCTCCGGGAGGCCGGCGTTGGGCATCACCGAGACGAAGTGGCTCGACTTCTGGCACAGGGTGCGGACGCTCTCCCGCATCTCGGCGGGGCCGGTGGAGCAGTTGATGCCCACCGCGTCGAGCGGCAGCCGCTCCATGGTGGCCAGCGCGGCCGAGATGTCGGTGCCGAGCAGCATGCGCCCGGAGGCGTCGATGAGGGTGGGCTGGGCGATCAGGAAGACGTCGCGCATGGCCTCGCGCCGGGCGGCGTCGGCGCCGAGCACCGCGGCGCGCAGCTCGAGGATGTCCTGCTGGGTCTCGATGAGGATGGCGTCGGCGCCTCCGTCCACGAGCGCGCGGGCCTGCTCGAAGAAGATCTTCTCGAGCGCGTCGCCGGTGATGCTGGAGAGCGCCGGGTCGGACGAGGAGGGCAGCATGCCGGTCGGGCCGATGGAGCCGGCCACGAAGCGGGGCTGCCCGGGCGTGGCGTGCTTCTCGGCCGCGCGGCGCGCCAGGATGGCGGCGCGGAAGTTCACCTCGTAGGTGCGGTGGCCGAGCCCGTACTCGTCGAGCTTGAGCCGCGAGGAGCCGAAGGTGTTCGTCTCCACCACGTCGCAGCCGGCGGCGAAGTAGCGGCCGTGGATGGCCTCCACGAGGTCCGGGCGCGTCAGCGTGAGGAGGTCGTTCGCGCCCTCCTTGCCGCCGAAGTCGGAGGCCTTGAGGTCGAATCCCTGGATCTGGGTTCCCATGGCCCCGTCGAAGACGAGGACGTGCCTGTCGATGGCTTCCCGGAACGTCACGCGTGCTCCCCATCCGCTGGAACGGAACAGCCATGCTTATCATGTAAGATGCGCGCCCATGCAGCCACTCCGCGGCGACATGCGCACGGTCTGGGCCATCGCGCTGGGTGCCGCGGCCTTCCGGCTGCTCCTCTTCCTGGGCCTCGACCTCTACGCCGACGAGGCCTACTACTGGATGTGGTCGCGCCGGCCGGCCTTCGGCTACTTCGATCACCCCCCCGCGGTGGCCTGGCTCATCCGCGCCTCCACCGCCGTCCTTCCCGGCGAGCTGGGCGTCCGCATCCTCTTCCTCGCCTGCGGTGCACTGGCGGTGGTCTTCGCCGCGCTCATCGCTCGCGAGATGAGCGACGACCCGCGCGCACCCGCGGTGGCCGCGGCGCTCGCCGCCACCTCCCCCATCCTCATCCTCACCGGCGGTCTCGCGCTTCCCGACGCGCCGGTGGAGGCGGCCTACGCCTGCGCCACCTGGCTCGTCGCCCGCGCCCGGGGGCGCGGATGGATCTGGGCCGGCATCGCCGTGGGGCTCGCGCTCCTCTCCAAGTACACGGCGGCGCTCCTCGCCCCGGCGCTCCTCCTGCTCGTGCTGCTCGACCGGGACCTGCGCGACGAGCTCCGGACCCCATGGCCCTGGCTCGGGGGCGCGGTCGCGATCCTCCTGTTCCTTCCCAACCTGCTCTGGAACGCCACCCATGACTGGGTGGCCATCCAGTTCCAGATCCGGCACGGCATGGTCGGCCAGGCGACGCTCCGCTCCTCCCTCGAGTTCGCGGGCGGCCTCGTCGGGGGTGCCGGCGTGGTGGCCCTGCCGCTGGGGATCTGGCAGCTCGCCCGCGGTCGCGGTTCCTTCTCGCTGCGGGTCGCCGCATCCACGCTGGTTCCCATCGCCGTCACGGTGCTCTCGGCCTTCCGCGGGCGGGTCGAGGCCAACTGGGTGGCGCTGGCCTGCCCGGCCCTCTGCGGCGCCGCCGCGGTGGCGCTGGTCCGCATTCGCCCGCCCTGGTCCCAGGGACTGCTCGCGTTCACCGTGGGTCTAGGCC
>Ga0315295_10004559_pt1 | contig 11821 bp, 8 predicted proteins | sample YL17G14_0_MG_FD_204453 | JGI IMG/M metagenome (GOLD analysis project Ga0315295, IMG submission 204453) | Sediment microbial communities from Yellowstone Lake, YNP, Wyoming, USA - YL17G14_0 | ecosystem: Environmental > Aquatic > Freshwater > Lake > Sediment | place: USA: Wyoming | collected...
GTGCAATCCCACCGGTGGATGAGCCAGTATACCTTCAACGGCCGGAAATTACTCCATCCGGATGACATCATCTATAACGACCTGCCCCTCTACCATGTCGGGGGCGCTTTCAGCAATCTGGTTCGGGGAGTATGGAGTGGATGTGCCGTGGCGATTTGGGACAAATTCAGTCCCCGTGATTTTTGGCGGCGGATTCACAAAAGCGGGGCCAGCCGAGCTACGCTTCTGGACGTGATGATCCCGTGGCTGATGAATGTTCCCGAAACAGACCAGGATCGGCTGAATCCATTGAAATTCGTGCACATGCAGCCGCTGCCTCAATACCATCACAAGGTGGCCAAGAGGTTCGGAATTGATTTCGTATCCGGGGGGTATGGCCAAACTGAGGCCGGCGCAGGTTTTTTGGGTATCATTGATGAACTAGAAGAGGGGGAGGGAACGCCCTTAGAGTTCTTTAAAGGTTATTCCCGCGAAGAGATCAAAGCTATTGCCCGAAAATGGGGCTTTCCGGTACTTTCCGGAAAGGAGGAAATCAAAAAGGGGTTTATGGGCAAATCGGTGGCGCTGGAGCCCGCCGTTTTAAACGAGAGGGATGAAGAACTAGGACCGGGGCAATACGGACAATTAGCCTTCAGAAGCAAGGTGCCTTATTCGATGCTCAATGGGTATTTCAATAAACCGGAAGCCACCCTGGAGGCTTTTAGAAATTTATGGTTCCATACGGGGGATGCTGTCTATCGGGACGAAGATGAAATATATTATTTCGTGGACCGGATGGGTGGATTTATCAGGACCAAGGGGGAAAATATCTCCTCCTATCAAATAGAGGACTTTATAAACAGTCATCCCCAGGTTGACGTTTGTGCGGCCTTTCCCATTCCTGCGGAAGAAGGCCAAGAAGATGATATTGTGGTCTATGCAGTTTTGAAACAAGGTCAAAATCTATCGGAGGAAGAACTCAGAAGGTGGATTGGATCGGAGATGCCGAAGTTTATGTGGCCCAAGCATATCCGGTTTATCGATGATCTACCCAAAACTCCAACGAATAAGGTAGAGAAATATAAACTGAAAGAAAAGATCTTGATTGAACTGGGGAAAAGGTAAGATGCCAAGTCAATGGCTACCTCATACAGAAAACCGCAAAGAAGGTAGCACTTCATTTGACTATGCTTTAGTTCAAAATAATGCGTGATTCTAGCCGCAATCCCGCCCCCCGGGGGTTGCGCTAGTGCTTAGTTGCCGAAATTGAAGTACCATCCCCGGCCCTGGGGACCAAGCCGGTTCGCTTGACATCCTAAGGCGGTGAAATCTCCGTGGATTAGGCGGGAAGAAACACTCCGCCTCCTCCGGCGGAGGCAAACCTGAATCTTTTGACCGGCTTTTGATCCCAGCCGAGGCTGTCGGCGCGAACCCCCTTGATCCCCAGGGCCGAAACAGAGGTGGTCATAAAAACGCGCAACCAGGAGGAAATTGATTACCCGGATTTGATTTTTGCAACTAAGCATTAGTTATGAAAGGGAGAACAGCGTGGGTGATTCAAAGCATGATTCTGGTAAAGGGTGGCTGCCTGAGGTAAAAGAGCTTCGCCTCCGTGAGTCTCTGGCTTCGCAGAGGAAGGTCGTTTGTAGATTATCTTTAACCCTTTTGCATTAATTTGTATCCCCATCAACAGGAAACGGGGGAAGAGAAAGATGGCAGAGAAGTGCCGTCAGCGGTTCCTGCCCATTTTCTCACAAATCCGGAAGGAAGGAGCCCATGAAGATGCCAGAAAAAACCGTTTTTCAAAAGTTGGCAGAAGAAATCGGCGCCGGGGATTCGAAAATCATTCCGAAGATCTTTGCCGCGTTAGTGGATGAGATCGGGGGGAGAATCTTGCTGGCCGCGGCACCGCCCGCCACCCGGGAGGAGATTGCGGAGAAATCGGGGATCCCCAGGGAAAGAGTCGAGGAAAGGATCGCCCCCTTATTTCAAAAGGGTCTGCTCTTTATGTCCCAAAAGGGAGGGCTTACTCGATATTATCGAGTCCGAAATGTAGGGCAATTTCATGACTCCAGCGCCGTTTCCCTGGATGCTTCCCGGGAATTGCTGGACCTCTGGAAGGAATACATGGCTACGGAGTGGATCGGATACGGGAAGAAGATTGAGCAGATGCTTCCCCGCCCCGTTGTCAGGGTCGTTCCTGTCAATGTAGGGATTGATCAAAAAGCAGAAATCCTGGCCTTCGAGGACGTCAAGAGAATCGTGGAGTCGGCCGCAAATCTTGCGGTTACGAAATGCTCCTGTCGGGCGATCGACGGGAAATGCGGAAAGCCTGTGGAAGTCTGCTTCCAGGTCAATCGGGCGGCAGATTATGCGATTGAAAGGGGAACGGGAAGGAAGATTGACAAAGAAGAAGCCATCCGGATGCTGAAGGTGTGCGAGGAAGAAGGGTTGGTACACGTAACCAGCAACAGCCAGGAGATGGGCCATTTCATCTGCAACTGCTGCAACGATTGCTGTATGAACTGGGTCCTTCTTAGAAGCGGCGTAAAAAAATTCGTGGTTCCCAGTCGTTTTCAGGCCGAGGTAGATGCTGACTCATGCTCATCCTGCGGGGCGTGTCTGGATCGATGTTATTTCGATGCCCTCCGCGTAGAGGATACGGCGGCGGTGGATCCCAGCAAGTGTATGGGGTGCGGGCTTTGTATGCCCACCTGCCCGACAGATGCCATTCAATTGAAAGAAGTGAAGGGCCCGGATTCCGTTCCTAAACTGCACTAGACCGGAATGGGACTGTTCCCTTATTTGAAGATTTGAACAGAATAAAATGGTTTTTAAGGATTGAATTAAAACATTCCTGACAGGCGCTTGTCTGAGGAAAATACCCCAATTCTGTCGAGAAAGGAGACAGGGCATATGAGTTCCAAAGAAGTCGTTTTTGTAGACGGAGTGAGGACCGCTTTTGGGCGGATGGGAGGTTCCTTAAGGGATTTGTTCGCTTCCCGGTTGGCGGGCATCGCCATTAAGGGGCTGCTGGAGAAAACCCGTATTCATGAAAAGGCCCAGGTAGACAGCGTATTCTTGGGAAGCGCGACGCACTGTTCCAATTCCTTGAACCCGGCGCGCTGGGCCACTTTGGCCGGAGGCCTGGGTTATCGCACGACGGCGTCTTATGTGGAGATGCAGTGCGGATCGGCGATTGACTCGATCAACCACGCGGCCTGGAAGATCATCGCGGGTCAGGCGGAGATTATGATCGCCGGCGGGATGGAATCGTATTCCCAGATGGCGGCCAAGTTTTCCATGTCCGTTGAGCCGTACCGGCTGATTCCACCCATGCCGCTGGCCCAGAAGCTTTCGCCGGTAGAGGAGGAGTGTATCGGGATGGGGATCACCGCGGAGAATCTTCAGGTGATGTACAACATTTCCCGGGAGGCTCAGGATGAATTCTCCTACCGGAGCCAGATGCGGGCCGCCAAAGCCATTCAGGGCGGTCTTTTTGTTGAAGAGATCGTTCCGGTGATTACGCCGGCGACCAAGAAGACGCCGGAGATCGTCTTCAAGGTGGATGAACATGTTCGGGCGGATACGACCCTTAAAGATTTAGCCAAGCTGCCCCCCGCCTTCAAGAAAGATGGGACCGTGACCGCGGGCAACGCCTCCGGGCGGAATGACGGGGCCGCTATGGTTTTGATGATGACCAAGGAAAAGGCTGCGGAACTGGGTTATAGGCCTATGGCGCAATGGATCAGTGGTGCGGAGTATGGGGTAGATCCCAAGATTATGGGGATTGCTCCTGCATATGCGATTCCGGTGGCGCTGAAGCGGGCCGGGTTGAAGCTTTCAGATTTGGACATTATTGAATGCAATGAAGCCTTCGCCGTCCAGAATCTGGCGGTCATTAAGGAGCTGGAAAACCAGACCAGCCACAAAATCGATTTGGAAAAATGGAACCCCCTGGGAGGAGCCATCGCCTTTGGCCATCCCAACGGCGCCTCCGGAGCCCGGATCTGCATGTTTGCGATGCGCGAGATGATTCGCCGGGGTGGAAAGTATGCGGCCTTCAGTTCCTGTTGCGGCGGCGGGCTGGGAGTAGTCACCCTGATAAAGAATTTGGGATAGTGCCCATCCGGAAACCCAGGAATTCCCCTCCCCCTCTGAGGGGGGAGGGTCAGGGTGGGGGTGAGAACGAGGGGAGAGGGAGTTTCCGCATGAAAACGAGATAGGGCAAGAAAGAACGTCCATGGAACAACACCGGAACCCAAGCACATCAAGAAGGTCCTCGAAAATCCAATGGTTTATAAAAGAAACTGGATATTACTGCAAGAAGGCGAATTTCGAGAACCATCATGGTCTCGCCTTTTCTTTTCCAGAGGCTGGGGGGGATTTCCTCCCCCTTGTTTACTTTATAAGTTTGATGTTATATTCACTGCAATAATATCAAAAAAGGAGGTTTCCATGGTGTCCTATCAGGACGTCTTATTGGAAATGAAGGGGAAAATCGCAATCGTAACCCTCAATCGCCCTAAAGCAAGAAATGCCTTTAACCGGGGAATCATGGAAGGGTTGTATGAGGCCGCGAACCATATCCAGTCTGAACCTTCGATAAACGCCGTCATCATCACCGGTGCGGGAGACCAGGCCTTTTGCGCCGGGATAGACCTAAAAATGGTTTCTGCGGGGGAAGACCTAACCGGCGGAGTCAAACGGCATGACCGGTTCGAGCAGATTCAGGTCTACCGAAACTGTTTTACAGCTTACGAAAGGCTTCCCGTTCCGGTTATCGCAGCCATTAACGGGTTTTGCCTGGGCGCAGGGTTGGAGCTGGCTCTCAGTTGCGATGTCAGATTGGCGGATGAAACAGCGGTATTCTCAATACCCGAGGTTCAACTTGGGGTTATTCCGGACGGCGGCGGGACGCAGCGGCTTCCTAAAATCGTGGGGGTCGGCAAGGCCAAGGAGTTGATCTACACCGGACGGAGAATCGACGCCCAGGAAGCGCTGCGGATCGGATTGGTGGAACATGTATATCCCAAGGCCCAGCTGATGGAAGAAGCCAGGAAGATGGCGCAGGAAATATCCGATAATGGTTCACCCGTAATGGGCTGCAAACGGGCGATTAACATCGCCCTGAATTATCCTTCGGACGTGGGACTCCTGTTTGAGTCGGCCGCGCAGCAGGCCTACCTGCATGGATTCCAGCAAGGCGCCAGTCAGGTGCTGAAGAAGGTAAAAGAAGGAAAATAGGCCTGAAAAGGTCGCAAAAGGGATAGAGCAATTCATACCGCCGATCGATATGCTGTTTTCGAGAATCGAATCGCATTTAATTTTCGTTCCGGGATTCGCCTGAAATCGGGAAGACCCTCGGGCGAAAAAATCCATGAACAAGGAAAGAAAGGAGTAGAGAAATGAGGACGAAAGAAGCTTACATTGCGGGTTTATCCAAGATGAAGCGCAACATTTATTTCGACGGCGAGGTGATCAATCGCACGGACGAGCTCCAGATGGATTGCATCAACACGATCGGGTCCACCTATGACGACGCCCTGAAGCCGGAAAACCAGGAGCTGTGCACGGCGATCTCCCACCTTACCGGCCAGCGGATCAATCGTTTCACGCATATCCATCAGAATACGGGCGACCTGCACAAGAAGCAGGATATGACCCGGTTTCTCTGCCAGAAGGTCGGCGGCTGTATCCAGCGCTGCATGGGGATTGACGGCACGAATGCCATCTACAACGTCTCGTACGAAGCGGACAAACTGAACAAGGGGGCCACCCAGTATCATGAGAATTTTAAGAAGTGGCTGACCCGCTTCCAGACCGAAGACCTGGTCGGTTGCTGCGCGCAGACGGACGTCAAGGGGGACAGGCTGCTGAGGCCCGCCGACCAGCCGAACCCGGGTGCTTATCTCCGGATTAAGGAGAGGCTGAAGGACGGGATCGTGGTCGAGGGCTGCAAGCTCCACATCTCCGAGGCGTCGGTCGCCGACGAGGTCCTGGCCCTCCCCACGAGAGCGCTTCGTCCCGAGGACAAGGACTACGCCGTTGCCTTCGCGGTCCCGGGGGACTGGGAGGGGTTGAAGCAAGTCATCACCATCCACAATCTCCGGCCGAGGGAGCACTTCAAACGCGGGTTCGTTCCCGGCGCAACCGATTCCTACATGATCTTCGACAACTGCTTCGTTCCCTGGGAGAGGGTCTTCCTGGCGGGTGAATATCAGCACGGCGGCGCCCTCGCCCTTCTCTTCGCCCTGTTCCACCGCCACTCCTATTCGGGATGCAAACCGGCCATCGGCGATGTGATCCTGGGGACGGCGGCCCTCGCGGCGGAGATGAACAACATCCATAAAGAGGCCCATGTCCGGGAGAAACTGGCCGAGCTTATCATGACGATAGAGCTCGGATATGCCGCCGGATACACCGCCTCCGATCTGGGGAAACCCGAGGTTTACATCCCGGGCCTCGGCTTCACGCCTTACGGCCCCGGCTCCTACATTCCCAATTCGATTTACTGCAACGTCGGCCGCTGCCTTTCCGGCGAGGCGGTCTGGCGCGAGGCGGAGATTCTCTGCGACATCGCCGGCGGGGTCGTGGCCACCTTCCCGCACGAGAAGGATTTCCTGAACCCGGCCACCAAGGACCTTCTCCTCAAGTACACCAAGCGCAACCCGAAAGTTTCAGCGGAAGACCAGGCCCAGTTCTGGCGATATCTCGGCGATATGCTCTGCTCGGCGACGGGCGGAATCATGAACGTCGGCAACTACCATGGCGGCGGCTCCCCGATTATGGAACAGATCGCCATCACGACCCAGTATGATATCGAGTCCCGGAAGAGGCTGGTTCGGTATATTGCCGGCATGAGCGGCGGGGATCGCGAAGTCTTCGCCAAAAAGATGAGCCCAACAAAGGAATAAAAGAATGCCGATTTTGGTAGGAATGAAAGCATCCCCCCCACCCTTCCCTCCCCCCTCCGAGGAGGAGGGAAGGGGTGGGGGGGAACAATTCACCGGAAGTGAGATTTTCGGCTTACCATTCAAAATCCTTTTTTCCTGTGCCGGTCCCTGAATCGAACGCAGTTTTCATCCATTTTTTTGCAACGATGAGGATAAGATAAGGAGCGTAGCGTGTTCCAGACCAAGATTACTGAAATGTTCGGCATCCAATATCCCATTATTGTGGGTACCATGATGCATATTGCCCGGGCGGAAATGGTGGCTGCGGCTTCCAATGCGGGGGCCCTGGGGATCTTGGCCTCGGCCATCTTTCAGAACCAAGAGGAATTCCGTGAAGAGATAAAGAAGATCAGGGGGCTGACCGATAAGCCCTTCGCCGTAAATCTAAATTTATTCCCGGCCATGAGGCCCATCGATAATCGAGAATACCTGGAGGTGATTTTCAAAGAAGGAATCAGAATCGTGGAAACGTCCGGCTATCGGGCTCCGGAGGAATTGGCCAAGGATTTGAAAGATCAGGGCATCCTCCTGGTGCATAAATGCGTGGGAGTCCGCTATGCCTTAAAGGCCCAATCCGTCGGGGCGAATGCAGTCACAGTGGTGGGGTTTGAGAATGGCGGCGCTGTTGGCGTCCTGGACATTACCACTCTTTGCCTGGTCCCCCGGGTTGTAGATAGCGTTAAAATTCCGGTCATCGGAGGCGGAGGGGTGGCCGATGGGCGGGGATTTTTAGCTGTTCTGGCGCTGGGCGCTCAGGGGGTGATCATGGGCACTCCGTTCCTGGTGGCGGAGGAGTGCCCGATTCATCCCCGCCTGAAACGGGCCTTGATCGAGGCCACGGAACTGGATACAATGATCCTCATGCGCAGTATCCAGAATTCTTATCGGGCCTGGGTCAATGAAGCCTCCAAAAAAGTCGCGGAACTGGAGAAAGCCCAGGCCGGGTTGGAAGAGATCGTCCGGGCGGGTGCCGCTGAAAAAACCAAGAGGATGATCCAGGACGGAGACCTGAACGCCGGAGTCCTTTCCTGCGGGCAAGGGGTCGGGTTGGTAAAGAAAATCATGCCCATGAAAGACATCATAGAAGGGATCGTCCATCAGGCGGAAGAGCTGCGCCAAAGACTCGCGGTCATTTAACCATGCTGTCCTCATGGCGCCAAGGATTAGCGCTTATAAAAAGGAAGCCGGCGAGGTATTGATTCAAGCCGCTATCGGGCCGGTCCATAATCCATCGAAGAAAGGAATACACCATGAATCTCTCCATGTTTTCTCTGGAAGGAAAGGTAGCCCTCATAACGGGCGGTAGCCGCGGTATCGGACGGTCCAGCGCTCTGGCCCTCGCCGACGCGGGCGCCCATGTGGTGGTGAGTAGTCGAAAAATCGCGGATCTCGAACTGGTAGCCGCAGAAATAAAAGCCAAAGGGGTCAAGGGAATGGCTATCGCGGCCCACAATGCCAAGATGGAAGAGTCCAAGGCATTGGTCGACCGGGTCATGAAGGAATTCGGAAGAATCGATATTCTCATGAACAACGCCGGAACCAATCCCTACTACGGTCCGCTCATGGACCAGGATGAAAAAACCTGGGATGTAACCATGAATGTCAACCTGAAGGGTCTCTTCTTTCTGAGTCAGTTGGCAGCGAGAGTCATGAAGGCGCAAGGTGGAGGATGTATCATCAATACCGCGTCTACCGGCGGTTTGAGGGCCGGCGATCTGGGCGTATACTGTGTGACCAAGGCCGCGGTCATTATGCTCACCCAGGTGATGGCCAAGGAGTGGGGACAGCACAACATCAGAGTGAACGCCATCGCCCCGGGGATCATCAAGACCCGTCTCAGCGAGGCCCTTTGGAAAGAACCAGCCGTCAATGCCAAAGCCATTGCCCGGATTCCCCTCATCCGCCTCGGTGAGCCGGATGAATGCGCAGGCGTGGTCGTTTTTCTGGCATCCGATGCGGGGAGTTACATCACCGGGGAAACAATCGTGATCGACGGCGGCCTTCTCCACGGGGAACCGGCACACCTGCAAAAGAAATGATCCTTAGGTGATTATCGATGTGACCGGCAGCGCAGGAACGCTTCCATGGACGGCAGTCGAAGAGTGGCGAAGGACCGGGCCAGAAATGAGAAAGGCTCCGGATACCCCATCGGAGCCCATCGGACACCAGGAATTCTAGAAGAAAAACAGGAGGAGCCATGCAGGTTAAATCGGTGGACCACATTAGCTATGCAGTAACCGACATCGACAAGGTCGTCGAGGCGTGGTCGAGGCTTTACGGGATCGGGCCGTGGACCTTCATGGAAAACGGTGGGGCGGATGTGAAAGGACGTCCTTGGAAAATACGAATGGCCTTTTCCTATGTGGGACCCGTAGAGATCGAACTCGTTCAGTGCCTGGAAGGAAGAATCTTCCAGTCCAAGTTTATCGACAAGTGGGGAGAGGGTGTCCATCACCTCGGGTTCTACGTTGACGACGTCGATGCGGAAGTTGAAAAACTTGTGGAAGAAGGAGCCAAACTGCTCATCCATGATCCGGGCAGATTCGCCTATCTGGATGCCGCAGGCCCGGGCGGCGCCATTTTCGAACTTATGAAAAGGCGAGACTGAGAAGAGCGTAGGGTCAAGCCTTCTTTTTTTGCATGATCTAAGCTTTTCCATCCGAGCACCCACAGAAATTTGCCGAAATCCAAAATGTGAAATAGAAGACGCCCATAAATTCATCCTGATCTATTTTGGGCAGTCTTGAATGAAAAGACCCAATCCTGATCAACTTCTGTTTTGGAATTTTAGATTTGAGATTTGTTTAGGTGATGAACTTCGTTCGCAAGCCCAAGCACTATGGCCGTCTGTTCCAAAACCGATAAGTTCACCTAAACATTGCAAAAAAGACATTAAAAACATCACCCCCACCCTCCCCTCCCCCCTCCGAGGGGGAGGGTTAGGGTGGGGGGGCAAAGGACACCAGGGGTGAAGTCCTGTGACCATCAAAAAAACCGTAATTGCCCTTTACATGCAGGGGCGAAAACGAAATTTCGGAGAATTTTTTTCAACTACTGAGTTCGCTTAGAAATAACGACCCCTTCGCTGTATGGGTCACAGATAAATGCCTCAATGAAAAAGGAGGGTAAACGATGATAAAAACAGTTGAACAGTACCTGGAAAGCTTGAATGACGGCAGGCAGGTCTGGTGTCTGGGGGAAAAGGTTTCTGATGTTCGAACCCATCCGACACTCAGCAGCATAATCAAAACCGCCTGCATGGATTATGTCCTGCCCAACCATCCGGAATTCCGGAATTTGTTCGTAACCAAGAACGAGGACCGAGAGGATGTGAACTTTCTGCTCACCGCTCCCAGGACCCCGGAAGACCTTTTGAGGAGAAGGGAATGCTACATTATCGGCGTCAGGTCCGGCGGAGGGGTGATCGTTCATTGCATGGGCGCGGATGCCCTCGCCGCCTTTACGGTCGCAGCCAAGGTCATGGATAAAGAACTGGGGACCCATTATACCCCCCGGGTGGAGAATTACCGGAAACTGCTTCAAAGGCAGGATCTGGCCATTACCGGCGCCATTACGGACGTAAAGGGCGACCGGAGTCTGCACCCCTCCAAACAGAAACAGCACAAGGATTATTACCTGCGCATCGTGGATAAGCGGAAAGACGGCATCGTCGTGCGCGGGGCGAAAGTGCACATCAGCGCCACCCCCTGCGCCAATGAGGCGCTCTGCCTCCCCTGCAGGACCCATAGCGAGGAAGATAAGGATTATGCCCTGGCCTTTGCCACCCCTCTCAGTGCCCCCGGGGTTAAACTACTCGCCGTGGAGCCTGTATCCCGAACTTACGGGGAAGAGGGCGAATTTGATTATCCGAAGACGAGTGAGCTCCAGCCAACGGAGTGCCTGATTGTTTTCGATGACGTGTTTGTCCCCTGGGAACGGGTGTTCATGTGTGGGGAGTGGCAGTTCAGCCGCCATCTGGCTTATGCCTTCGCCAGTTATCATCGCCTTTTTGGCACTTGCAAAATGATCGGGAAGCTGGAAATCATCACCGGGGCGGCGGCTTTGGTCGCCGAGTATAACGGCGTGGAAAATGCACCCCATGTAAGAAAAAAGCTGGCCTGGATGGCCATGATCACGGAGACGGTGGCCCAATTGGGAAAGGCGGCTTGTTTGGATCCTTATACGGAATTCGGCCAGGATGTCGTGATGCCCAATCGAATGGCCATCAATGCTTCTAAGTACACCTTTGCCAGCAACTTTCACCAGATGTGCCAGCATTTGCAGGACATAGCTGGAGGCCTGTCGACAACGGTGCCGACGTTCCGGGATTGGAACAATCCTGAGATCCGGCCCTACATCGAAAAATACCTGGGAGCCAAGGACGGGGTTCCCACGGAAAATAGGATTCGCGTGATGCGGCTGGCCAAGGACATGACCTGTAATTTTTATCAGATTGATACCATTCACGGAGAAGGATCCATGGCTGCTCAGGAGATGTTCTTATACGGCAGCGCTGATTGGAAAAAGCTCAAATCGGCGGCCAAACGAGCCGCCAACGTTGACGGCTGGCAGGACGATCCCATCTATGGAAAGCTTTTAAATCCAAAAGAGCAGGTAAAAATGCCCGCGGTTGATGAATCCTATCAGAGCATACCTGTAACAGCCAAAAGGGAATGACCGAAGAAGAGCCCAGGGATAAATACCCCTGTTCAATCTTTGGAGACTTGCCTAACCAGCTTTGCGATTTAACTGCTTGCGGGAAAAGTCCTTCCCGGCCTTAGGTTGTCATTCCTGCCGAAGCAGTCCCGCCTTCGGCGGGATGGACTCCCGCTCCCGACTTTCGCTGGGACAAGCTTGGCGGGAGTGACGGTGAATCGGAGTTTTTC
>Ga0315295_10004561_pt1 | contig 11819 bp, 9 predicted proteins | sample YL17G14_0_MG_FD_204453 | JGI IMG/M metagenome (GOLD analysis project Ga0315295, IMG submission 204453) | Sediment microbial communities from Yellowstone Lake, YNP, Wyoming, USA - YL17G14_0 | ecosystem: Environmental > Aquatic > Freshwater > Lake > Sediment | place: USA: Wyoming | collected...
ACGGGAAGGTTGACATCCTTGTCGCTGGCGAGGGCACCGGCGGTACGATCACGGGAGTGTCGGAGGTGATAAAAGCACGCAAGCCCGCGTTCAAGGCCATTGCAGTCGAGCCCACAGACTCGCCAGTGCTGTCAGGCGGAAAGCCCGGGCCGCACAAGATTCAGGGCATAGGAGCCGGCTTCGTGCCCGAGGTGCTTCGCATGGACCTGGTGGATGAAGTGATACAGGTAAGCCACCAGAACGCGGGCCTCATGGCGCGGAGGCTTGCTCACGAGGAGGGAATACTCGCGGGCATTTCCTCTGGAGCGGCCTTGTGGGCGGCCCTCGAAGTAGCGAAAAGATCCGAGAACGAGGGCAAGCTGATTGTGACGGTGCTGTGTGACACAGGGGAACGCTACCTGAGCACGTGGCTGTTCGAGGAGGCATAGATGAAAAGACCGAAAGAAGGCGGCAGACGGAAGACGGCGGGCGCCGCGAGCGACACTGGACGGAAAGCGAGCAGGCTCAGGAACTCGCGTTCACCCGAAGGCCTTCGCGCGCTCAGCAGCACGCTCTCCTCCGTGGTGGAGGAGCTCTGCGCGGTCACAGGAGGACCAGAGAGTCCGTTCGCGAAAAGTCCGGGCGGGCAGTCTCTCCCCTCTCGTGAAGTGGTCATCGAAATGGTGGAAGCGCTCAGAAGGGTCATCTTTCCGGGCTATTTCGGCGTCTCCGATCTCAGCGCGGAGAGCATGCACTTCCACGTGGGCTCCACTCTGGACTGGGTCATGCGCACGATGCAGGAGCAGGTGCAGCGCGGTCTGTGTTTCGTGTGTCACGGCCCCAGGGACCACTGCGCAGAGTGCGAAGACCGCGCCCTCACGATCAGCAGGACCTTCCTCGCCAGATTGCCGGAGGTGCGGCACATGCTGAGCACGGACGTGAAAGCCGCCTACGAGGGCGACCCCGCGGCCACCAGCCCGGATGAGGCCATCTTCTGCTACCCGGGCGTGCTTGCAGTGACGAGCCACCGCCTGGCCCACGAGCTTCACATTCTTGGAGTGCCGATAATCCCGCGGATGATAACCGAGCACGCACACAGTCTCACTGGAATCGACATCCACCCCGGTGCCAGGATCGGGGAGGGTTTCTTCATCGATCACGGCACCGGAGTGGTCATCGGCGAGACGTGCATTATCGGGAACCGCGTGCGGATCTACCAGGGCGTGACGCTCGGGGCCAAGAGCTTCCCGCTCGATGCGGAAGGGAACCCCATCAAGGGCGTCGACAGGCATCCCGTCGTCGAAGACGACGTAATCATCTATTCCGGCGCCACGATTCTCGGCAGAGTGGTGATCGGGCGCGGCTCCGTCATCGGCGGCAACGTCTGGCTCACTCACAGCGTGCCGTCTGACAGCCGCATCACGCAGGCGGAGACGGGGTAGGCGCGCCATTCTGACTGGGCATCGCCGCAGGCCGGGCGGGGCGTCCGCCCCCCGGCCTGCGAGTGGCTATTCGTACCGCAGGGCGTCGATGGGGTTGAGGCCGGCGGCTTTCCGGGCAGGATAGAATCCAAAGAAGAGACCCACCGCGAAGGCGAAAGAGAACGACAGGATCACTGACTGAGGCGTGACCACAGTCGGCCAGCCGCCGAAATTGCTGGCCACTCTGGTGGCCGCGAATCCCAGCAGAACCCCCACGGCCCCGCCGCTCAATGAGACGATGAGCGCCTCGATCAGAAACTGGCCGAGAATGTCCCGCGGCTGTGCGCCGATCGCCTTGCGCACACCTATCTCTCTAGTCCGTTCCGTGACGGACACGAGCATGATGTTCATGATACCGATTCCACCGACCACCAGGCTCACGACGGCGATGCCCGCAAGCAGCATGGTGAAGGTCTTCCCCGTTTCCTGCACTGTGGAGAGAATCTCCGCCTGTGAGTTTATGTGGAAATCATCTTCTTCGCCGTCCCGAAGCCGGTGCCTGTCTCTCAAGAGCGCCGAGATCTCCGACGACGCCTTGTCCATCACGTCTTTGGATTTCGCTTCGACGTTTACGGACGACACGTAGTCCACGCCGAACAGGCGCTTCTGGGCGGTCCTAAGGGGAACAAAGACGACGTCGTCCTGGTCCCTGAAGCCGCTGGCCCCTTTCTCGGCCATCACGCCGATAACCTGGAAGCTGCTGCGCTTGATCTTGACGTACTCCCCGATCGGGTCTTCGTCACCGAAGAGGTTCTCGGCGACTGTCTTACCCAGAACCGCCACGCGACTCATGAAACGGCTGTCGTTGTCACTGATGAAGGAGCCTTTCGCCAGCTTGAAGTTGTTGATCTCCGGGAAATTGGGGGTCACCCCGTTTATGCTGGTGTTGGTGTTCGTATTCCCGTAGACGACCTGGGCGTTCCTCGAGAAGGACGCGTCGACTTTCGCGACGGAAGGGCATTCCTCGGCAATCGACCGTGCGTCATCAGATGTCAGAGACGTGGCGCCTCCCATCGGGCCCCTGGCCGGCCCCCTGAACCCGGCGCCCGGATGCACCATCAGGAGATTCGCCCCCATCTGGCTTATCCTCTGCGTGATCTGAACGCTCGCGCCCTGGCCGATGGCCACCATGGTGATGACGGCGCCCACGCCCACCACGATGCCGAGCATTGTTAGGAAACTCCGGAGCTTGTTGGAAAAAATGGAGAACAGGGACACAAGCAGGCTTTCTCTTAGCTCGGAAACTGAGAATCGCCTCCTTTTCTTGTGATTGCGACCCCGTTGGGAGGTGTCTCGTGTCCCCGCTCTCCCACCGTTTCTTGTGTCTTCCACGATCTCGCCGTCTTTCAAGCGGATGATCCTCTCCGCATAGGCAGCCACCGAGTTGTCGTGGGTCACGAGAATGACCGTCATCCCCTTTTCGTGAAACCCGGTCAGGATCTTCATTATCTCCTCGCCCGACTTGGAATCCAGGTTGCCGGTCGGCTCGTCCGCGAGGAGCACAGCAGGCTCGTTCACCAGCGCTCTGGCCATGGCCACGCGCTGCTGCTGCCCGCCCGAAAGCTCTCTCGGCCTGTGCCGTGCCCTGTCTTCGAGGCCGACTGACTTGAGTGCCGCCAGGCACGTCTGTCTTCGCTTGCCGTGATTGCCAGCGTATATGAGCGGAAGCTCGACGTTGGAAAAAGCCGTCAGGCGCGGCAGCAGGTTGAAGGTCTGAAACACGAATCCGATTTTCTCGTTCCGAACCCGCGCCAGCTCGGAATCGGAGAACTTGCTCACGTTCACGCCGTCAATCAGGTATTCGCCGCTGGTGGAAACGTCCAGGCATCCCAGTATGTTGAGGAGCGTGGACTTGCCCGAGCCGGACGGACCCATTATGGCGATGAGCTCGCCCTCCTCCACCTTGAAAGAGGCGTTCTTGAGCGCGGGGACCTTGATGTCACCCATGCGATAGATCTTGCTGACGTTCCTGAGCTCTATCATTTCGACCCGTCACATCCTCTCGGCCCGAGTATCATTTCGCCTCAGCACATCGTTCCCCCGGGTGTATCACTGCTTCTCATCGCACGTCCGCGTGTGAACTGCGGTGCGCCGCGCCCTTCACCTCAATGCGCCCCCGGCCCCATCATCATGCGCATTCTCCGCGAGCTGTCCCCACTGGATTCGTCCTTGGTGGAGGTTCCGCTCTGCTGGATGATCACGCTGTCTCCTTCACGGAGCCCATCCACCACTTCGATCATCTTTCCATCGGTAATCCCGGTCTTGATCTGCCGTCGCACCGGCGCAGAGGTCCCGACAGTCACAAACTCTCGCCCGTGCTCTTCTACCAGCGCGCTCCTCGGAATCACAAGTACGTTCTCCTTGCTCGCGACGCTGAACTCCACGTTCGCGGTCATGCCGGACGCCCAGTGGCGGGGAACCCTAAAAGGTTCCACCATCACGTCGTATTCAACCACGTCAGAGACCAGCGTGCCCTCGCGCGAGATCTTGCTGACTCTGGCTTTGATGCGCTCGTCTGGGTAGGCGTCCAGCACGATCCACGCGTCCTGTCCCGGCTTTATCTTGCCGATGTCGGCCTCGTCCACCTGGACGGTGGCCACCAGTCTATCTGCAATCGCGAAGAGAGCCGTCTGCGTGGACACGTTCTGCCCCGGCTCGCAGGTGCGGCTTATCACCTCTCCGCGTATTGAATTTGTAAGCGGCACCGGCCTGTACGCTTTATCTGCGATCTCATAACCGGCCTTTGCCTCCCTGTCGGCTTCGGCATCGTTAGCTTCATGGGCCGATTCGAGAGCTGACCGGGCCGCGTCCAACAGCGCGATTCTGTCTTCGCTGGAAATCCAGGCGAGGACGTCGCCTTCTTTGACCATGTCGCCTTCGTCAACCAACACCCTGTCTATGCGTCCGTTCACCGGCGAGCTGACCTCGACCCTGGTGTACGGCTCGATTGTGCCCGTGGAGAGCACTTTGACTTGTATGTTCCCGCGGTGAACCGTGACAGTCTCAACGGTCGTCTCCTGTGAGCCGTTGGCTTTTCTGTCGCGGAAGTAGAAGAAAGCGGCCAGCACGACTATCATGGGAATGATCACGAACCACAGCTTCTTCATTAACTCACCCTCCCCAGGACCTTCTCCAGTCTGGCCGCGGAGACACGGACGTTGAGCAGCGCACCCAGGCGACTGGTCTCTGCCTGGGTCAGGCCACTTTCTTTTTGCTGCAGGAAGAAATAGGATGTGAGGCCCTGCTCGTATTGCATCTTTGTGAGCAGATACATCTCGCGCGCCGCCTCCAGGGTCTTCTCCGTGACCTGCACGATGTCGCGGGCCAGCTCCCAGGTCGAGTAGGCCTGTTCGACCTCTTCCTCCACCTGAAGCTCGATCTCGCGGATGACGTCGGTTTGGTTCTCGAGCGAGAGCGTGGTCTCGGTCACCTTCGCTTTTTTCGCGAAGCCGTCAAATATGGGAAGCGACAGGCTCACGCCCGCGCCCCAACTGGTCGTCTGCCTCGTGAATTCATCACCCTGAAGGTTGTACGAAGTGGAGAAGGACACCTTCGGGAAATAGTTGCTCTTGGCCTGTGTGACCTGTGCCTCGAGCGCCGGCTTGTTGGCCTTTTCCGAGCGCAATTCCGGCCTTTCCTGCTTCGCCTGCTCGATCAGCGTGCCGACAGCCGGGAAGCTGGCGTCCTTGCCCTCGTACTCCAGCGAAAGCTCTGCCCTTGCGGTTCTCCCGAGGAGGAGGTTCATCTCCACTTTCGCCTGCGCCAGCTCTTCTTCTGCCCGCTTCATATCGTATTCTGCCTGGAGGAGACTGGCCTCTGCTTCCTTCACGGCCGGGGAGCTCTCGCGGCCCGCCTCGTACTTGAGTCTGATGAGCACCAAGTCTTCCTTTCTCCGCTTCGCCACGTCCCCCACCAGCGAGATCTGTTCCTGCTTCTGCAGTATCTTGAAGAACGCCTCCTTGACCTGGAGTACCAACCGGTCCTCGGTCAGGCGGAACTGCTCCCTCGCCACCTCCACTTTGGCCCGCGCCGCCTCTACCGCGGCACGTCTGTATCCGCCCTCGTAAACGGAGTAGCTCACGCCGATGCTCGAGGAATAGCTGTTCTGGCGCTCGCCTCCGTACCCCTCCGAATTCCTGACTCCGGTGGAGAAGTCCGCACTGGGATAGTAGGAGGAATACGCCGACGTGACACTGGCGTTGGACTTCTGGAGCGACGTCCTCTGCTGGGCGAGCGCGGGACTGTTCTCCATCGCAAGCTCGATGCAGTCATTGAGGGTGAGTGAGTCCTGCGAGATGGAGCGTGTGACAGGCAGTGCGGCCGAAGTCGAAGGCAGTCCGAATGAGAGTGACAAGGAAAAAGAAAGCGAGACGAGCAGAACTGCGACCCGACCCATCACGTTCGTCACACCGATGCGAATCACCGTGTCCGTCACCGCGACCCGAGCTGCCGTCTTCATCGACGCGATGCGGGCTACCGTGTTAATCTTGACCACCTCTTCAGTCCCCCTTCTCCCCTGCATCCGCTAACGCGGCCCCGGTCCGCTCGCAGGCCTGGTTCCCGGATTCCGCCCAGGCCCCATCCCACGCCCCGAATCCGGGGGAGGATACTGTCCCGGTGCCCGCCGGTGGCCCCGCCCTCGCCAGCCGTCACGGTCTCGACCCGCGCCCATTTCGTCCATGGGCCCACCTCCCGGACCGATCCACGGCATGTCTTCTCTCTCCCGAAAGTGTTTGTGGAACATCAAGTCGAATTTCTGTCTCTGCTCGGGCGTCAGTATCCTCTGCTCCATCAGCATGTGGCGGATCATTTCCTTCTCGAGCCCGACCTGCAGCGCGCCTATTTCCCCTACGAGTCTGTCAATGCTCAGCGTGTCAGGTGTGTCCGCTCTGAGCGATTCCATCAGGGCCTTTCTCTTCTCGCGCAACTGCGTGCGCGTGGCCTGGAGCTCGTTCTCGAATGCGCTCCGCTGCGCTTCGAGCTGGGTCATCTGTTCCTTCGTCAGCGCAAGCTCTCCGCGCAGGAGCGCGAATGGATGCGCGGGACGATGGGGTGCGTGCTGGCGGCCGGGGCTGAGCCAGCGTTCATATGCGACGGTCGTGAGCATCGACAGGACGATGATCGCGAGAACGACGAGTATCACAGCGAGTGTTTTCTTTCTCATGGTCTGCCTTCCTGACCGTTGTTCCGAGTCTTCCTAACCATTGTCCTTGGGCGTAACGTAGGCGCTGTCCCCGGAGTCTGTGGCGCCGTTGTCTCCGGTCGCTGCGTCAGTCCCGTTGCCCGGGTTCGTGTAAAACTCACCGACAGAGCCCCTCGGAGAATCGTCAAGGCCTCCGAGGTAGTAATCAAACAGCTGTTCCGTTCTCGAACTGGCCTGCATCTGTGACGAAACCGCTCCCCCCCACACCACAAACCTGCCTATGTAGCTCCCTGCCAGCACACCGGCGACCAGGATTCCGACAATCGCGACCGGCTGTAGCCGGCGCACTCCCCCCAGGACGAGCGAGGCGATGCCGACCCTCTGGGCCTCGGTCTTCTTGATTCTCTGCCGTAACTTGAACCAAAAGGCAGGCGAGGGCTCGATGCGCTCCTGCTTTTCCCATGCCTGCCAGAGCTGCGCAAACTGCGTCACTAGATCTGCGCAGTGGTTGCAAGACTTCAGGTGGGCTTCGACCTCGCTCATCCTATCCGGGGGGAGCGTTCTATCAACGATGTCTGTCATGTTCTTCTTGATGAATTCGCAGTTCATGCTTTCCTCGCTTCTGCGCCTTGTGTTTTGCGTTTCACCTTGTTTGACACGCCGTCAGTGGGAAATCCTGCGGTCTGTTTCTTGTCGTCGCTTTCCTGGTGTGCGCAGAGCCGCAATGACGGACCGGAGTGTCCGGCTGGAGCTTCATCGTTCCCCGAGTGCGCGCAGCAGCCGCTTCTGCAGACTCTGCTTTGCGCGGTGAACGAGCGACTCCACTGCGGCCGGCGTGACCTCCAGAACCCCCGCAATCTCGTGCTGCGAAAGGCCTTCGTACTTGTGAAGTACTATCGCCACCCGCTGCTTGTCGGGCAGAGCCTCGAGAGCTTCCTTGAGGATGTTGCGTCGCTCGTCAGCCTCGAACTCTCTATCGGGTCTCCGGCTCTCAGGCGTCTCAACGGCTCTGCCAGCTCGCTCTCCCCTGGGTTCGGAGAGACTCAAGAAGCTCAGGTAGCGGTCCCGCTTCCGTTTGCGCAGGTGGTTGAGGGAGAGGTTCACCGATATGCGGTAAAGCCACGTGGAGAGCTTTGACTCACCTCGAAAACTACGGACCTTTCGATGGACCTGTACGAAGACATCCTGCGTCACGTCCTCGGCGTCCTCATGGCTACCGAGAACGCGGTAGCACGTATTGAGCACTGCGGCGTAGTGCGCGTCGACGAGGCGTGAAAAGGCAGTCTCGTCACCTGAGGCGACTTCGCGGAGCAGGAGCTCGTCCGTTTCGAGGCCGGACATCTGGACCGGCTGAACAGGGTCGGCCTGGTCACTCGCGTCAGTGCGTGCTCCGGCGCCGTCGCCTTGGGCCGCGACTCGCCGGGTGTCATTGTTACTGTCCACGTGCAATCCTTGACCGGTTTGCCGAAGAAAGACCCCGTTGCAAAGACTCGCTGTGCGGGATAGACCTGCCCCCAGAATGGAGCTCGTGACCCTCGCCTTTGGTCTCGCACCAGCGCCGCGCGGGACAGACCTGCCCCTGCACAAGAAGCAGGACTCTATAATTAGACACCGGCAAAGTCCAGAAACGTTGAGGAAAATTGACGTCAGGGAGAATTGACTGGGAAGGGGTCGCTCGACACGTCGTGGGGGCTCGGGGAGAACAAGCTTGCCGACTCAGTCCAATCCACTGCGGCACTGGAAATTAGGCGGCTGTGCCAGCAATTCAACAAGATCCAAAGCGCATAGAACTTTAGGAGAACTGGCCGGTCGCTGGTGCCGCGAGCAGTCAGTCTGCTAGTAGTTCAGGGTGCCCCGCGCGTCAGCACTGAGACCTGCGACATTACAGCCAGTCAGATCTCTGTCTGCCACGGCCAGGAGATCTAGTGTCTCTTGTCGGCTTGTCTGGTGCTCAGTGACCCAACGATTTGCCAGCCAGTCGCGCAAGCTCACGTTCGTCTCCGATAAGGAATACCTTGCTTCCGGTTATCACTTGCTTGACGAAACTGTGTCCGCCAGCCATCTTGGTCCTGAATTCCGCGGCAGGATACACAGTGGGGTTGATCTCTCGACCCAGGGCCTCTTGGGCAGGACCGAGGGCAGAGACAACATCACCGAATTTCGCATTCCCAACGAGAAAGAGATCCACGTCGCGGCTTGCGTTTTCGTCGCTTCGCGCGAAGGAGCCGTAGATAAACGCCACTCGGATGAGCCCGGCTAGGGGTGCCAGGGCGTTTCTAAGGACGTCTGCCACGCCCGTGGGCCGGCGCGGGTGGTGGCAAGACACGGGCGGCCGCAGTGTCCGTGATCAAAACACGCGGGACGGGCACCCCGTCCCTATTCTTCCTTTACGTCGAAGACGTCGCCCTCTGTGAAACCGTTTCCGATGCACTTTCCGAGTCCGTAGTATCTTTGCTCTCCCGGCGCATACATGATCGGCCTCAATTTCTCCACCACGGGAATGTTGTCTGAGCCCACCAGGTGCGCATCGACTTTGACGTCCACGATCTCACCTATGAACTCGGTGTGGAGCCCGACGCCCACGGTTCGAGCCAGCTTGCACTCGAGCACTAGCGGAAACTCCTCGCCGTAGGGCGCGTCCACGAGCGTGCTCTTCACGGGCGTGAACTTGATGGTTGCGAACTTGTCAACGCTCCTGCCCGACACCATTCCGCAGAAGTCGGCCTCCTTGACCTGCGTCTCGGAGGGCACGTTCACTGTGAAGGCCCGCCGCGCTACGATGCTCCCGTGCGTGTACGTTGCCTCCCGCAAAGAAATCGCAATGCACGGCGGCTGCGAACAGCAGATACCGCCCCAGGCCACCGTTGCAAGGTTGGGTCTGCCGTCCTTGTCGTATGTTCCCACAAGCAGGACCGGCGTAGGATAAAGCAGTGTCTTCGCGCCCAGAGACTTTTTCATCGTACTACCTCCGATTGGAATGCCAGGCTCTTCATTCGTTCTTGAGCCATCCGGCTTCCCCGGTGCTTCTCAGAGTCGCGCGGTCTCCCTGGCGGCTTCCCTGCTCGAGGTGACGGCCGGAAGAAATATCCTGAACCTGGTACCTCTGCCGGGTTCACTGTCGACGCTTATCCAGCCGCCGTGTTGCTTTATGATTCCGTGAGCGACCGACAATCCCAGTCCGGTGCCTGACTGTTTTGTCGTGAAGAAGGGTTCGAACATCTGGTCCAGAGTGTCCTTGTTCATACCGACGCCGGTGTCGACTATTGAGAGCCGCACAAACCTGCCCGGCCTCGCCTCCGGCACGCCTTTGCACTGTTCAGGCTGCAGCGTAACGTTCTCGGTCCTGACGGTGAGCCGTCCGCCATCCGGCATGGCGTCGCGGGCGTTCACCACCATGTTCATCAGCACCTGCTCCAACTGACTCTGGTCCGCTTTGACCGTCGCGAGCTCCGGCTCGAGCAGCAGCACCAGCTCAACCTTGTCCCCTGTCACTCGCTTGAGCATGTTCTCTAAGTTGCCGACGATGGAGTTCAAGTCAAGCACCCGCGGCTTCAATTCCTGCCGTCTGCCAAAGGCAAGCAGTTGAGTGACGAGCTGCCCGGCCTTCTCAGCAGCACCCAGGATCTCCTCTGCGTCCTTCCGCCGCTGGTCACCTTCGGGGAACTCCATTTCGAGAAGTTCGGCTGAGTGGATTATCGTGGTGACCAGATTTCGAAAGTCGTGAGCGACGCCGCCCGCCAGCTTCCCTACCGCCTCCAGTTTCTGCGAATGCCGCAGTTGCTCCATGCTCCGCAGTAGAGCTTCTTCCATGCGCTTGCGAAAGAGCAGGTTGTCGAGGCAGACGCGGAACCTGGCAGCGGGCAGGTAGTGGTCTGTGAGCTCGGCCGGCGCGATGTAATAGAAGTTCTCGCAGACTTCGGTGCCCACGATGATGATCGGGTGAGTGTGCAAGATGTCGAGAAGAAACTCCGGTTCGAAACGGCCTCTGTCGTACTGGCAGACCATGAGGATGTGATTTCTCTCGGCAATGTCATTGAGCGCGCGTTCGTAATCCATGAGCTGTTCTGATCCAGCCGGTCCGCGCAGTGTCCAAGTCATCTCGCCCGTGCCTCGCAGACCTGCGAAGCCTTCGGCCAGTGTGCGTTCCGCCTCGCGCATTATCGTGGCCCCCATTCTGCCGGCGTCAAATACGTCTCCCCTGGCGTAGGTTTCCTCGGGACTCAGGAAGACGAGCTGGTGCCTGTCGAGGTAGGTGTCTACGTCTACGCGGTCGCTGCGGAGATAGTTGGCGATCATCTCTGGGGTGTGCATGTCGGCGATGTAGACCACCTTCTCGCCCCTATCGAGCCCCTGGCGCACAAATCTGGTCATCACGCTCCTGTGCTCAGGTTCGTTCTGGTAGAGAAATGTGGCGTGGTCTCCGAGCCCCAGGTCGCCGATGGTTCGGACAGGATGAGGATTCATGGGATTTCCTCCTCTCCTCGTTCAGACCCGCGGAGATGGGAATGTTGCGCCTGTTCTTTGGTCTATTCTAAACCTTCCAACGTGGCGCCGCCAGCCTGGCGCCTGAAGGATTCGGGAATCTCCATCTTGGCGGTGCCGGCGGTGCAGTACTCGATGCTCCGCATGACACCGTGGAGGCGATGATAGGGTATCGCTACCAGCAGGTCTCCCGGCCCATATCCCTTTATGCGGCGGCTGGTGTAGTCCATGAGACTCACGTTCAATTCCCCGCTCACCAGCGGATAGCCGACCACCTGATGGCACGTGGAGCCCGACATGTCGAGCTTCGGAGGGATCCCGGTGTCGTACATGTCCAGCTGCACAAGCCGGCAGCCCTGCTCGGCGTTGCAGACGAAGAGCACGATGTCCGGCCGCAGCTCCGTCTTTTCCATGGGCGCCAGCACGACGTGGTCTGCCACGCCCAGCGGCGGCGCAGTGCTGAGCGACTGTATTCTGTGGAATGAGCCCACAGAACAGAAGAGTTTCTCGCCGTTGACGAGGAACTCCTTCAGCCCCCTAGCCGCCGGGCCCGTCGGCGGCGGGCAAAGGCCCAGGTGCCAGCTTCCGCCGCTGCATGAAGATGTCGAAACTGTGAGGTCGATCACCTTGCCGTCTCTGGCCTTGATGAACGCGTCGCATACTCTGAATTTCCCTGTGACTGCTCCGCCTGGCGCGTCCAGCGAATACGTGATGGCCACGGGACTTCCCTGCAG
>Ga0315295_10004563_pt1 | contig 11818 bp, 11 predicted proteins | sample YL17G14_0_MG_FD_204453 | JGI IMG/M metagenome (GOLD analysis project Ga0315295, IMG submission 204453) | Sediment microbial communities from Yellowstone Lake, YNP, Wyoming, USA - YL17G14_0 | ecosystem: Environmental > Aquatic > Freshwater > Lake > Sediment | place: USA: Wyoming | collected...
CCGGCCCTCGGCCGCCTGCACCCGATCACCCGCGCCACGCGCGAGATGGTCGAAATCTTCGGCCGCCTCGGCTTTGAAGTCGTCGAAGGGCCGGAGGTCGAGGACGAGTGGCACAACTTCACCGGGCTGAACATCCCGGCGGATCACCCGGCCCGCGATCCGCTCGATACCTACTTCCTCGGCAGCAACGTGGTCCTTCGGACTCAGACGTCGACGGTCCAGATCCGCATCATGGAGAACCGCAAGCCCCCCGTCCGCGTCGTTGCCCCAGGCCGCGTGTACCGTCCCGAGGCGGTCGATGCCGGCCACTCCAACATGTTCCACCAGCTGGAAGGGTTGTGGGTGGAGAAGGGGGTCACGTTCGCCGACCTCAAGGGCGTGCTGGCGATGTTTGCGCGGGCGTTTTTCGGCCCGCAGGTCCGGACGCGGTTCCAGCCCAGTTACTTCCCGTTCACCGAGCCCAGCGCCGAGATGTACGTCTCGTGCCTCCTCTGCGGCGGGTCGGGCTGCCCGGCGTGCAAGCGGACCGGGTGGATCGAGATCCTGGGCTGCGGCATGGTGGACCCGAACGTGTTCCAGGCCGTCGGATACGACCCGGAGGAAGTGACGGGTTTCGCGTTCGGCATGGGCATCGACCGGCAGACGATGCTGAAGTACGGCATTCACGATATCCGGTTGATGTTTGAGAACGACCTGCGGTTCCTGCGGCAGTTCTGAGCAGGCGCGCAGGCACAAAGCCAACAAGAAAGGGTCGGGAGCCAATGCTCCCGGCCCGCGTCATTTCCGGCTCCTGCATTCGTCATCTAGTAAAGCGACTTGCCCGGTGTGGCGGTTATCGAAGCGTGAGACGTGGCCTCGTGGCCGGTCAACGTGAGGCCGAAGAGGCAGCCCGACTCGGCTTCCTGCACCGAGAACGCGGTGACGTAGGCGGTGAGCGTCACAGGGGCGCTTTGGATGCCGCCGGCGGGCGTTTCCACGTACTGTAGCGTGCCTGGCGATTGGCCGTCCCACGAGTAGGAATGCACGGAGCCATCGGCGAGCGTGATGTTCACGGAAGTGCCCGTCGGGACCTCAAAGGAGGCCGACCGGCGCACGTCCATTGCCAGCCGGTCCATGACGCCGCGCGACCGGGCCACGAGTTCGGCCTTCTCCGCGTTATAGGAGTGTGCACTCTCTGCGGCCCGAAGGGCCACGGCGGCGGCCACCATGATGAGGGCCATCAGTGCCATCGAAATCATCATTTCGACGAGCGTGAAGCCGCGCCGGCGTCGGTTGGTTCGCATGGCTCGATCACTCCGCATAGGAACCCGACACGCACACCAGTTTGGTGCTGCTGACGATGCCGGCGGGATTCTGATTGGCATTCTCGCGGTCGATGACAAGCGCCGCGTTGCCCGTCAACTGGAACGTGGAATCGCGCAGGTTGACGACGCCGCCCTTGATCGTTCCGCCGGCGTTGCCCGTGAATTTGAACTCGCTGGCTACCATGCACCCGTTGACCGTGCTGAAGTTGCCTGTGAATTGCGTGCTGAACCCCGGGGCCAGCAGGAACGACCCGGTCAGATCGCGCAGCCCGTCGTACTGCGCGCCGGCCGGCAGGCTTTCAACACCCGCGGTGCTGACGTTGCCCGTGAACTTGATCTGGTTGGCCGTCAGGTTGTCCACCGCAGGTTGGTCGGCCACGATGCAGCCGATGACCGTGACATTGCCGCTGAACGTGACCTTGTTGGGCGCCTGGACGTACACCACGCCCTGTATCGTTGTATTTCCCGAGAAAGTCGGGTTGGTGTTCGGCGGGATGCGGATGTTCGAGAGCGAGATGTTCTCCGACGCGCCAGTCGAACGAACATTCGTGGCATACGGGATGAAGGAGGTGATGTCCACCTGCGGCCACTGGGGCTCCGCGGCGCCGATAGTCTGGGCTCCGCCGATGGTGACATTGCCGGTCTTGGAGATTCTGCCGCTCGGGTTGACAACCACTGCGTCGCCGGCGATGTTGATGTTGCCGGTCAACTGAATGGCGTTCGTGGTGCTGTACGTGGCCGAGACAACGTCCGCTTCATGGGGATTGTTCAGGCCGCGTATCGAGGCATTGCCCGTCATGGAGATGGCGCTCTTGCTGGCAACGCCGAAGTTGTTCAGCACGGAAGTGCCGCGCTGGATCGTCATGTTGTACGTCGCGGTCCGCGAGGCGGCGCCATAGCCGGCGGCAGAGCGGATCGTGACGGTGGTGTTGTCCTGGGACCCGCCGCTGGCGTGGATCGTTATGTTGACCACGCCGGAGTTTCCGTCGGAGCGCGTCAGGGTCACCGCCGGCAGGGTGACCCCGCCGGCGTTGCTCGTAATGCTGTTGGCATCGATCATGGCCGAGCCGGCGAAGTCCGACGCCAGATGATTGCGCATGAGGGCATGCATGGCCGTCGCATCTGCGGCGCCGCTGGCGGTCATGCCGCCCAGGCTGGCCTGCATCATCTGGATGCCGGTCCCGGCGAAGGCCGAGGCCTGCTGGCCCTTGATCCGGTTGTGCGAGACCGTAAGGTTGGCATCGGCGGAGGCCGCAATCGCCACCGCCAGGCACGCAAACAGTGCCAGGAAGATCAGCGTGATGACAAACGCGACCCCCCGGCTGGCATGCCGTCGAAACTCTTGCCTTGAAAACATGGTACGCCCCTCCTTATTATCGCGTCGCACCGGGGCGTGCAGGTGCGAGTCACATTTCGCCGTCAGTCCGTACATCGCTAGAGGCGCTGGCTGCCGTCCGTAAACGGAACCGCCGTCAGCTTGAAGATGTAGTAAGTCTGCGTAAGCACAGACCTGCCGTTGGCGCGGACGTCGACCGCCACTCGCGCGGCAGTGGCCGAGCCTGCGGCCACCGCTTGATTGAGATTGGTTGCCAGCACCGGCGTAACCGCAACGACCTGCGACCAGTTGGTCCGCTGCTCGGTCTGCCCGGTGCTCAGGATGACGGGGCTGTACGTCGTGCCGTTCAGGGCAAGGACGTCGGCAAAGGGCATCCGGAGCGCCATGTCGCGTATTTCATCGGCGAGGAACGTGGCGGTGGTCGCGTCTTCGCCGCGCTGAACGGAGACCGACTCCTGGCCGAATGCCGCCACCAGCGCCATGAAGCCGATGAGTATGATGACCGAGCAGATCAGGACCTCGGCCAGCGTAAACCCGCCTGGGCGGCTGCGTGAACCGCGTTGTCTTGTGTGGGCCATGCTATTTCACCAATTGCGACATCTTGAAGATCGGCAGCAGGATTGCCGCCGCAATGAACGCCACCACGCCGCCCATCAGGATGATCATGAGGGGCTCGATGGCGCCCGTAACCGTCTTGATCGTCGCCTTGAGTTGTTTGTCGTAGAACTCGCTGACGTCCTTCAGAATCTCGGCCAGGGTGCCGGTCTCTTCGCCGGCGGAGATCATCTGGGACACGCTTACGGGAATGAACGCGCTCCTGGAGAGCGTCGGAGCGATGCGTTGACCCTTGCGGATCGCCAGGTGCACCCGCTGCCAGATGCGGGCGTAATGGATGTTGCCCGAAACCTCGGCCGTGATGGCGATCGTGTCGAGCATCGGCACGCCCGCGTTCACCAACTCGCCCATCGTCCGCAGGCCCCTCGAGAGGTACAGCGCGTGGCAGAGGTTCCTGAGGATCGGGATTTTGAGCTTCGCCATGTCCCACCACGTGCGGCCGAAATCGGTCTTGAGGAAATAGTGAGCACCGACCGCGAATCCTATGGCGGCCAGCACGTAAAGGTACCAGAACCCCGTCAGCGAGGCGCTGGCGGCCATCAGGATCTTGGTCGGCATGGGGAGGATGTCTTCGCGGCCCTTGAACAGAACCATGAACCGCGGCAGGACGAACACCAGCATGAAAACGGTTGTCGTAATCGCCATGCTGACGATGATGAGCGGATAGACCATCGCGCCGATGACCTGGCGCTTCGTCTCGGCCTGCTGGGTCAGGTACTCGGTGATTCGCTCGAGCATGTGTCCGAACGAGCCCGTCAGTTCGCTCGCGCGGACCATGTTGACGTACAGAACGGAGAACACCTTGGGGAACCGTTGGAGTGCCTCGGAGAACTGCCGGCCGGCCTCCACGTCGTGTTTCAGGGTCCGTACCACGTTGCCCATGCCCTTGGTGGTGATCTGTTCGCCGATGGAATCCAGGGCGGTCGTCAGGCCGATGCCGGCCTTGGCCATGACGGCCAACTGGCTCGAAAAGGCGAGAATTTCCTTGGAGCCGACGCCATTGCCGAACTTGTCGCTCAACTGCGCCAGCCATCCGCCGGCCTCCGCGTCCTTCTCGTTGAGGCGTACCAGTTCGACGAGCGTGCCGCCAAGCGCGCGGGCCTCCTGCGTGGCGATCATCTGGCTTTCGGCCTTCAGAACGCCGACCATCATCTGGCCGCCCGTACGCTTGATTTGGTACTTGTACGCGTTCATCGTTCACCTACGCCGACAAGGCGCGTTCCATCTGGTCGGGCGACCGGGCGGAGCCGACGGCGTCTTCGCGGCTGATGAGGCCGCTGAAGTACAACTGCTTCAGCGACTCGTCAAACAGCCGCATGCCCATCGCCCGGTTCGTCTCGATAATGTTCGGAATCTCAAACACACGGTTTTCTCGAATGCAGTTGCGCACGGCCGGCGTCGTCACTAGGATCTCGGTCGAAGGCACCATGCCCGACTCGTCGATGCGCGGGAACAGCCGCTGGCAGATGACGCCCTTGAGGGTGTTGGCCAGCATCGACCGCACCTGGTTCTGCTGCTCGCCCGGGAACGTGTCGATGATGCGCTCGACGGTGGAGGCGGAATCGTTGGTGTGGAGCGTCGAGAAGACCAGGTGGCCCGTCTCGGCAGCCGTCAGCGCCGTCGAGATGGTCTCCAGGTCGCGCATTTCGCCGATCAGAATGACGTCCGGGTCCTGGCGCAACACGTGGCGCAGGCCCGACGCGAAGTCTTTCACGTCTTCGCCGACCTCACGCTGCTCGATGACGCACTGATCGCTGACGAGGAAGTACTCGATCGGGTCCTCAAGCGTCATGATATGGGCCTGGCGCTTGTGGTTGATGTGGTCGACCATCGAGGCGAGGGTCGTGGACTTGCCGCTGCCGGTTTCACCGGTCACGAGCACGAGCCCTTGCTCCATTTCGGCGAATTCCGTCACCACTTCGGGCAGGTTCAGCGTCGATAGTTCCGGCACCTCGCCTGGGATGGCGCGGAAGGCCAAGGCCGGCGTGCCCCGCTGGAAGTGTGCGTTGACGCGAAAACGCGTGCCGTCGGGCAGGGCGGTCGAAAAGTCCAGGTCCAGCCGGTCCGTCAACTTCGCCAACTGCGCCTCTGTGAGGAGCTCCTCCAGGAAGCCTGACGCCTCTTGCGCCGTGACGGGCGCCTCGCCCTCCATGGCCGCGAGCACCGTGTGAATACGCTGCAGGGGGGGCAGTTCCGCGACAATGTGCATGTCGCTGCTGTGGTTGGCCACCGCACGGGCCAGCAGGTCCCTAATGCGGCGGGCGCCTGCCCGCGGCTCGGCCACCGACGATTGGATCAAGGTCATCTCCGTCACGCTTCACCACCCCTTATTCGCCTGCGTCTTCCGTAGCCTGGAGGATCTCTTCTAGGGACGAAAGCCCGCGTTTCATTTTTCGGACCCCGTCCTCGCGCAGGGTCACCATACCGTGTTCCTTGCAGTACCGGCGCAATTCGATGACGTTGGGCCGGCCTGCCACCATGTCACGGATGGCGTCGTCGAGGGCGACCATTTCGTAGATACCGCACCGGCCGCTGTAGCCGGTCTTGCGGCAACGTTCGCACCCCTTGCCGCGCCACAGGCGGTCGGCCTCGATGCCGGCCCTCTCAAGGGCGAGTTTCACTTCGTCGGCCGGGGTGTACTCTTCCTTGCAGTTCTCGCAGATGCGGCGGACCAGGCGCTGGGCCAGCACGGCGTTGACCGCAGCGCTGATCAGGTAAGGCTCGACGCCGATGTTAATGAGGCGCGTGATGCTCGAAGGGGCGTCGTTCGTGTGCAGGGTCGAGAGGACCAGGTGGCCGGTCAGCGCCGCCTGGACGCTGATGCGGGCGGTCTCCTCGTCGCGGATTTCGCCGACCATTATGACGTCCGGGTCCTGCCTCAGCAGTGCCCTCAGGGCGCTGGCGAACGTAAAGCCGATGCGCTCGTTGATCTGCACCTGGTTGGCGAACCCAAGCGAGTATTCCACCGGGTCCTCGACGGTCGAAATGTTCATCTCGCCGCCGTTCATCGTCATCAGCGCCGAGTAGAGCGTGGTCGTCTTGCCGGAGCCGGTCGGGCCGGTCACCAGGATGACGCCGTGCGGGCGGTCGATCTGCTCCTTCAGGAGCTTCAAGTGGTCCTCTTCAAATCCGAGCCGCTCCAGGCCGATCATGATGGAGCGGTTGTCCAGAATGCGGATGACGGCCTTCTCGCCCTGGGTCGTCGGCAGGGTGCTGATACGAAAATCGACGTACCGGTTGCGGACAATGGCCCGGATGCGCCCGTCCTGCGGCAGGCGGCGCTCGGAGATGTCGAGGTTCGCCATGATCTTCAGGCGGGAGACCAGGGCCGGATGCATCGTTTGTGGCGGCGACATCACCTCGAACAGGACGCCGTCAATCCGGTACCGGATGCGCATCTTCTTCTCGCCCGGCTCGATGTGGATATCGCTGGCGCCGTCCTTGACGGCGTTGCAGATCAGGTAGTTGGCCAGGCGCACGACCGGCGATTCCCCGGCCACGCGCGCCAGGTCGGCTATTTCCTCCTCCTCGTCCATCACGACCTCAACGCTGTCGTCCGCGATGTCGCGGATGAGGTCGTCCAACTGGAAATCGTCCGCGCCGCCCGTCAGGTCTTCGGTGGCCTTGTTGATCTCCGTCATCGTCGTGACGGCCAGGCGGACGCGGCGGCCAAGCCGTCGGCGAACCTCGTCCAGCAGGAACACGTTCGCAGGGTCCGGCGTCGCTACGGTCACACAGCCGTGCTCTTCGTCCTCTGCGACAACCAGAACTTTGTGGCGACGGCAGAAGTCGGGCGGCAGGAGTTCCTGGACCCGGCGAGGAATGTCCATCTGGCTGACACGGACGAACTCCAGGCCGTATTCCGCCGCCAGAGAGGACATCACGTCGTCCTCCTTGGCGTAGCCCTTACGGAGCAGAATCTGGCCGAGCCGCTCGCCGGGGCTGGACCGCTGAAGCGCCAGGCACTCCTCCAACTGGCCCTGGGTCAGTATGCCACGTTCGACCATGAGGTCGCCCATGCGGACGGGGGCCGTCTTCGCGGCCTTGCCGCCGGCCTCTTCCATCGCTGTGATTTCCTCAACGGGCATTCGGGCTTCCTTTGATGCCGCTTTTCGTACTCATGGGCAAACGTACGTCCACGGCCACGTCTTCCGAAGTGACGCGCACCTTGTCGGACTCGATGGCCGTGACCTGGAACCCCTCGACCACGTCTCCGACACGACAGAAGTTTCCGTTGATCATCGCCAGACGATTGCTGCCGGCCACCAGGACGGACCCCAGAATGAGCCGGGAGGCCGCATCACTGACGCGCTGTGCTTTCGCACGCACCTCGGCCGCGGGGTCGGCGGCCGCGGCCGCCGTCTCGGGCTGGGCATGGGCTGCGGCGGCCTCGGCCTGGGCCTTCGCGTCGGCGGCAACCGCAAACGGGTTCGCCCGCAGGTCCTTCAGCGGCACCTGCCGCTCCGCCACGTAGCCGTCGAACTTCTTGACGAGGTCTTCCACCTGTGCCACGGTGAAGTCCCTGGTGCCGTTGGTGTCGGCACCGTCGAACCCCTTGAGGGTGGCCTCGATGTCCTGGAGGCCGGCGACCGGCACAGCGCCGCCCAGGGTCGTAATCGCCGCCGCTTCCTTCGGGCTGCCGCCGCCCAGGAACTGGTAGGCCACGACGCCGAGCCCGACGACGGCCAGGACGGTCACGATGACCACCTTCTTCTTGTCCTGAAATCCCGAGCCCGCGGCCCGGGCGCGGCCCGGGCGGCGATCCGGGGCCGTGGCTTCCAGGCCGCTGTCCGACATTCGGAACGTCTCATCGTCTCGTTTCATTTGGATGTCTCGAAGAAAATGTCCATCAGCAACTCGACCTGCACAATGCCCTCTTTCATCGGCGACTTGACAAGCTGCATCTGGCGGATCTTGGTCAGGCGCGGCAGGCGCTCCAGGCCCACCAGGAACTCGTAGAAGCCCTCAAACGGCCCTTCCACGGTCAGCGTGATGGGCTGAGAAACGTACCGCGCCTGCGCCTGCGGCGCGGCGCAGCGGATGCTGCGAGGCGTCAGTGACTTGGATTCGGCGATGACCCAGACTTCCCGGAGGATGACGTCGACTTCACGTTCCTGCGGCAGGCGGTTTTCGAAGAACGCCAGCGCGCCTTCGAGGCGGCCGACTTCCTGCTGGAGATCGGTGATGCGGCGGGCCACGCGCTCGAGTTTCACGAGTTGGGCGCGCCGGTCGTCAATAGCCGCGCGATCGGCCTCGGCGCGCTGCAACACGGGCAGAACGACGAACCACGTTGCGGCCGCCGACAGGAGCACGACCGCCACCAGCGTCACCAGAATGCGCGTCGAGCCTTTCATGACTCACCTTTCGCCACGGGGGCGGGGGCCGTCACCGCCGACGTCGCCGTGGGGACGAGTATCTTTTCCGCGTCCGGGCTCAGCCGGAACGACAACTGGAATTTCCGCATCGTAACGCCTTCCCGGTACGGAAACTCCTCGGAGTACTGGAGGTCCACCACGCGAAACAGCGGGTCGGCGGAAAGACGCGTCATATACTCGGCGACTTCGACATCGGTCGGAGCCAGGCCGTCGACGCGGAAGGTCCACGCTTTCACCTTGGTCGTACTTTTGGCGTTCTTGCCGCCCTTGGCCTTATCCTGTTCGCCGGCCGCAGCGCCAGCAGGCCCGGCCGCACTTGCCGGCGCCGGCCCCTCAACGTCATCGAGTTTCAGGACCAGGCCCGTAAGGCTTGCCTTCTGCGGCAGACAATTGGTCAGGCGGGCCAGCAAGTGGCTCCTCGGGACGCGTTCCAGAAGGTCCGTGCTGAGTTCCACCTTGTGAATCAGGCCGGCCCTTCGCTCCTCGAGGTCTTTCAGTTGCTTGATCTGCTGGCTGGCATCCACGTACTGCTGCTCCACAACCGCGCGCATCGCGGCGCTGCTGAGCATGCTCACGAGCGCCAGCGCGCTGACGAGGCTGAGCCCCAGGACCGCCGCGCCGCCGATGATAAGGCACACGATATTGGCGCGGCGCCGATGCCGGCGCTCCATGTAATCGTTCGGCAAGAAGTTGATGACGTTGATCATGCCGCTATTCCTGGCTCATTGAGCCGTAAACAGGCTGAGGCCGGCCGCTGCCGCCATCTCCGGCTCGGGTTCTCCCTGGCCGGACGCATCGGCGACAGCCCCGATCGGGCTGCCGATGTCGCAGGGAACGCCCACGTGGGCGCCGATGACTCGCACCAGGGCGCGGTCCCGCGCCTCCGGCCCGACAAAAATGATTCGGTCCACATGGGGGCCCCGCGACAGCGAGGCGTAGTACCGCATGCACGACTGGACCTCGTCGACAATGTGCTCCAGGTCGAACCGGATGCTGTTGTACGTTTCCACGGCCTCCGGCACCGCCGTCGAGGACTCGCGCCACCTGGCCCGCAGGGCGGCCACCTCGGCTTCCGTCACGCCTTTGGCACGGGCAATGGGGCCCAGGAGATTGTCGATGCCCAGTTCCACGCCCTTGACGAAGGTCAACTCCTGCCCACGCGCAATCGCCACATACGTGGCCCGCGTACCCAGGAAGACGAGCATCAAGGACGGCGGGCCGTCCGGCGTCGGGGCCGCATGGGCCGAAGCGAACATGTACGGGTAGCACATGGCGCACGGCTCAACGCCGACACCGACAACAGAAAGGCCCAGGCGCGCCACGGCCGACACCTGGCACTCGATCGCGTCGCGCAGCGTCGCCAGCACGATGACATCCTGCTTCGTCTCGCTGTTCTCGGAAACCGTGCCGGCCACGATGTGGCGAATCTCGGCTTCTTCCGGGTCAAAAGGCAACTTGCCCTGAAGTTCGGCCATCACGGTTGCCGCCAACTCCTCGGGCTGGGTCGGCGACAGGCGCACGTGTTGGATCACCAGGCTCTCGGCAGGCAGGCTGAGGACCACCTCAGCGCCGCGAAACCCGTTCGACGTGATTTTCTCTCGAATGAATTGCCGCGCCTCGTCGTATCGGGTGTCATCCACGCCGGCCAACGGACGGCCCCCCCGAGCCATCCCCATTTCCGTATCGGGGTTCGAGGCAGGGGCGGTTGCAAACCGCTTGGCTGCCTTTGAGACCACCGACACCGTGCCCTCTGCCTGCTCGAACTGAACCATATAAACGGCATCCGCGTTCAGGTGGATACCGATGGGCAAAAGCGTATGTTTGGCGCGCGTCATGGCGCTCTCCTTGCATCATGCGGATGCACTCAGACTCCAACTACTAACTCTACGCCTGGGACCCAGACAGTCAAACAGTCCTGAAACGCCCCAGAACCGCCGACCGGAGCCGCCCAACGGGTCGCCGTAACTCCTTATTGCACAAGCCTTTATGCGCAGACACCTCGTGTTTCGGCAAAGGATGCATCTTGTTCCTGCGGTAGGGGAGTGTGCGGCAGCGATGGAAATTCGAGTGTTTTTGCCCGGCTTATCAGCCCCCTGCAAGGTCGCCGGCGGGTGCACGCCGACAACCCGAGACACGGCGCAGGGACACTATTCGCCGAGTTTGCTACTGTAATCTTCGGCACAGAGTCCGAATAGCCTTCAATGATTCCAACCCCTGCGAATTGCCGCCAACGCCGCATCCTATGGCCCAGGCAGGATCGGCATACCCCAGGTATCGCCTGTCAGCCGCCAGGAACGCCTGGGAGTATTTCATGCTTCGCTTCGTCGCTCTTTTTGTGTTGATTCGTGTCCGGGCTCTTGCTAGGCTTGCCTCTCGTTCAGGGGAAAGGCAATTCGGCTCTAGGAGGACAGCGCTCATGCAAGTGAAACTCCACCTTGTGAAGGGGAACCCGCAAGGCAAACAGGTGGAGGTGCCGCTCGGCACGCTGACCATCGGGCGAGCCGAGGAAAGCGATCTCATTATCGCTTCAACGCGCGTCTCGCGGCACCACTGCGAAATCCTTAATGAAGCCACCCGCGTCCTTGTCCGCGACAAAGGGAGCGGTAATGGCACACTCGTCAACGGCGAGAAGGTCCAGGAACAGCCCCTGAACCCCGGCGACGAGATCCAGGTCGGCCCGCTCACGTTCGCCATCGAGATCAACGGTAAACGCGAGCACGCCGCGGCCCCGGCAGCCAAGCCGGCAGCGCCGGCGGCAAAGGCTGCGGCACCGGCCAAACCGGCTGTTCAGGCCAAGGCGGCGCCCCAGGTCAAGGCGGCCCCCAAGGCGCCCGCCGCGCCGGCGATGGGCGGCGGCAGGTCGAACCCTAATGACATCCTCGCCAGCCTTGAGCGTCTTGCCGGCGCCAAGCCTGGCGCCAAGCCCGGTGGCAAGGCCGCGACTCCGCCGGCGCCCGGCAAGCGGAAGCCCAACGAGGTCCTTGAGATCTCGGACGAGGACCTTCTCGACTCAGACAAGTGACCGGAGTCCGGCTTCCCGTCGATCGCCGCCTGCGCGATAGTGCAGTTCAGATCCGATGCGAGCCGCCCATGCCGATGGCATTTGCCGGGTGGTTCCGCACAGGATCTCGACTCCGAAACGCCGGCAAACACGCGCAAAATGAGGCCAGCACAGACACCGCGGTTTT
>Ga0315295_10004565_pt1 | contig 11814 bp, 7 predicted proteins | sample YL17G14_0_MG_FD_204453 | JGI IMG/M metagenome (GOLD analysis project Ga0315295, IMG submission 204453) | Sediment microbial communities from Yellowstone Lake, YNP, Wyoming, USA - YL17G14_0 | ecosystem: Environmental > Aquatic > Freshwater > Lake > Sediment | place: USA: Wyoming | collected...
AGAACGAGGTGCGCCTGATGCTGGAGGCTAGGAAGGCGGGCATTCCTGTGCCTGTAATCTACTCAGTCGATCTCGCCGAGAACAGGATCGTGATGGAGGAGATCCCCGGCGTGCGGGTGAAGGACGCTCTCGAGGACATGCCGGAGGATAGGGCGAGAGACGTCTGCGTGAAGATCGGGGAAATCGCGGGCAAGCTACACGCGAACGACATCGTCCACGGCGACCTCACGACGAGCAACATGCTTCTAGACGGCGACAGGATCGTGGTGATTGACTTCTCGCTGGGATCGAAATCGTCAGAGCTTGAGGACAAAGGCGTCGACATGCATCTGCTCGAGGAGGCGTTCCATTCGGCGCACTACAGGAGAAGCGAGCTCTATGAGGCAGTCAAGGATTCGTACGTGAAGACCTATCCTGGCGGGGCGGAAGTTCTCAAGAAGGTCAAGGAAATCGAGAAGAGAGGGCGATACACACGAAAGGAATAGCATTCGTCACGTCCAACGACGGCAAGTTCAGGGAGATCTCGCAACAGATGGCCGAGCGCGGATACGAGCTCGAACATATCAAGCTGAGCTATCCGGAGATACAGGCGGACACGATCGAGGAGACTATCAAGCCGGGACTTCAGTGGCTCATGGAACGATACAGAAGACCGCTCATGATCGACGATTCGGGGCTTTTCATAGATGCGCTCATGGGTTTCCCAGGGGTCTACTCCTCGTATGTCTTCAAGACGGTCGGATGCGAGGGGATATTGAAGCTCATGAAAGGGGTTGAGGACAGGAGCTCGAGGTTCGAGTGCTGCATAGGGTTCATGTTGCCGTGCGGCAGACCGACCGTGGTCAAGGGAGTCTCCAAAGGGTCGATCGCGCAGAAGATGGCGGGCACAGGAGGCTTCGGCTACGATCCCGTCTTCGTCCCCGAGGGGTATTCAAGGACATTCGCTCAGTTGGACATTTCTGAGAAGAACAAGATATCCCACAGGGGAAGAGCCATCGAGGCATTTCTGAAGGAACTGCCCAAGCTCATGGCACCATGATAATCCTTTTATTGCCGAGGATGTTAATCCAGCCTCGGGACCAGGCCTTCCATGGGGTAGTGGTCTAGCTTGGTATGATACGTGCTTTGGGAGCATGAGGTCATCGGTTCAAATCCGATCTACCCCACTGCCACTATATCTGGCTAATTTTCAATTTCGCCTGATTGAAATTTGGCCAGCGTCGAAAGTTCAAATCCGGCTCTGTTCAAACCGAGACCTTGCCCTTCTAATCCCAGAGACCGGAGTGCTTCTGAGTCAGATATTGAACGAACGGTTCAGCAGTTAGGGAAGAACCTGTGACCTTCTTCATCAGGTCTCCTGCATCATAAAAAGATCCCCAGTGTTGGACATTGCTTTTCAACCACTCGATGGCAACGGTGGGCTTCCCCTTCTCAACTTCAGCAGACCAATCGCCCAGCTGCTCATCCATTTTCCGAAGGAGCATCCCACCGTACACGTTGCCCAAAGCGTAGCTCTGGAAAGAGCCGAACATCCCGACGCTCCAATGCACGTCCTGAAGGATTCCTTCTGCGTCATGGTCGATCTTGACTTGCAGGTACTGGTCGTACAAATCGTTCCAGATATTGGGCAGTTCTGATATGTCGATTTCTCCCTTGAAGAGCGCGCGCTCGATCTCGAAACGGATGACCATATGAAGAGAGTATGTGACCTCGTCAGCCTTCACCCGTATCTTGGATGGCTCGACTTTGTTCACAGCTCTCAACAGCTCTTCGATGGCAACATCTGAGAATGTGCTTCCGGTGATCGCCTTCAACCTGGGGAGGTAATACGTCCAAAAAGGTCGGGACCGCCCGATGATGTTCTCTGCGAATCTGGACATGGCCTCATGCATCCCCCCGCTCGTTGCCAGTCCAAGGGGCTGATAGATCCAGTCGTGGTTCATGTTCCGCTCGTAAAGGGCATGGCCAGCCTCGTGCAGACCTCCAAACAGAGGGTCGAACATCTCGTTCTCGTTGTAGTGCACGGTGATCCTCACATCGTCGTAGTAGCCAGTGGTGAAAGGGTGCTCTGTCGGATCTACCCTTCCCCAAGCCGCATCCGAGCTCGTGTCATAACCAATCAGAGCTGTGGCATCTCCCACAATCGCGCGCTGGACCTGGACAGGGACCTGCCTTCTCATGAATGAGGTGTCAACATTCCTTGATGCTTCCTGATACTTCCTAACGAGCGGAAGAAGTGAATTCCTCATACTGGCCAGCAACTCAGCCACTTGTCTTTGTGTTATGCCCCTGTCGAAGTCGTCGATCATGGCATCGTAAATGCTCGACGCTTCCCTCGCGTTCATCGTCCTCTCAGCACGCTTGATACTAAGGTCAAGGAGTTTCCGCAACTCTGGTTCGAACAACGCCCACTTGCGAGCCATCTTCGCCCTGAACCATGCGTCTCTGGCGACTGCGATCTGGCTTGCCAAATCGGCGACGAGATCTTCCGGCACGCTCATCTCAATATCTCGTCCTCTCCTGAGCAGATACAGAGTTCTTCGCTCGATCTCACCAAGCGAGCTGTTGTCTCTTTCCGCTTCTTTGAGAAGACTACCGAGTTCATCGCTGACCAACATGCGATGACTGATACGCTCCAACACACCAAACTGGTTGCTCCTGATCGTTACCCCCAGTGGAGGCATGTATGTCTCCATGTCCCACTGCATGAACCGCATTACCGAACCCACGAGCGCGATCTCACGGTACTTCTCCATCAGCTTGTTGTACGAAGTCACATTCACCACCTTGGACTTCTTCTCAGGTCGCCTCGGACCATCGGTCAAGTCAGTATGACGCCACTTGTATTGGATGGCTGCGATGAGGTAGCGAGATGCCCGGAGATTAGGTTGTCTGCCGTTCAGTCCCATGTGCATACATGCGAGAATCGGAGGAAGAGGTCTAACTCGGCGCAGTAATCCTATGATTAAGAGATGCCACGCCTTTGAGTTCAAATGACGTGGACTCTGAACTCAATGTTTCACGAGGAGAGTTAATGAAAAGGCTTTTGTCTCGGTACGAAAACCCCCCTGATTGAGAATCAGCCATACGTTCAAGTTCAAGTCCGGCTCAATGTGCACTTGGCAATCATGCTATCATGGGGTCGATCACCTTCACGCCTTCGACAAGAACAATGATTGAAAGACGAGAAAGGGTCTGTGGCGTTCTCCCGAATGCTAGTTCGGTTTGATCGAATTCTGGCTAGTGCGTGTGGAATTGGAGCGGATCTACCTCACTTTCTGATTCTAGTAGACGGGTTGATGGAAGGTCTTATGTTGTTCCTTGCGAATCGAGTGAATGGCGATTAGATGGTTCAATGTCCCGCTTGCGGAGCCAACATGGTAGAGGGTGCGTCGTTCTGTGCTAGGTGCGGCAGGCCGTTGCTCGCTTCGCAGACGCCGGCCATGTCTGGTCTCTGGTACCAGAACTACTATCGGATAAGGAAGAAGGTCATCGCGATAGCGAACCAGTACTGGATAGAGGACGCGAACGAGAGGGTGCTGGGATTCGCGAGGCAGAAGATCATCAGGATCAAGGAGAACATCCCGATATTCGCGGACGACAGCATGAAGCAGGAGATCTTCAGGATACAGCAGGACCAGGTCATGGACATGTGGGGCACCTTCTCCGTGGTGGATACCGCCACTGGCGCATGCGTGGGGAAGGTTCGCAGGGAAGCGTTGTCATCGGGCGTTTACAAGGATCAATACCAGCTACTTGATCGTACAGGAAGACAGGTCGGCAGAGTGGCCGAGCGCGCAGGCAGGGGCCTTGCGAGGAAGTACTTGCCTGGAGGTAACCTCGTGCCTGAGCATGTCGTGGTGGAGTTCTACGGTCGAGAGGTAGCCGAGATTAAGCAGCAGTTCAAGATCATTGGCGACATCTGGGAGGTCGACTGCAGCCGCGTGCCGCGCGAATTCGATAGGCGAACTCTGCTCGCGAGCATGCTGTTGATGGGAATGATCGAGCGAGACAGGAAGTGACCTTTATCATCTTGAGATCATCCAGCAAAGCTCCCGCTAAGTTCGGCAGTGAAGAAAGAAGCAAAGGGTTTGTCTGGCGTTTTCAGCCGTCATGTTGAGTGTATGTCGAACATGACTCCTGCGTACACTCCGTAGAAGTTGCCCTTCTGGCACTTGGCGAAGTCGCCCCACCACAGAGTGTTGTCCCAAGTACTGTAGAATGCGTACAGCCTGGCACTTCCCAGGTCGCAGTAGCCAACCACAGTGACCATATGGTCGGTCTGAGCGTTGGCGTCACTGTCCACAACGAACACCATTGGGCGCTTCGCCAGGACCTCGTTCATGACGTTCTTCCACGTGAGTGAGTTCTGGCGCAATGTCTGGCTTACGCCATAGTACGCTCCTTGCGACTTCCAGTAGGTGTATTTCACGAGCGCATCGTCCACCATGTCGAGCGGGCTCTCTCCATAGGCGAGTTTGTAGTAGGATCGACTTGTCAGCATGAAGTCCGCAAGGCAGTCATCAGGGCGACCACTGCTCCCTCCAATCGCGGAATCATCGTCAATCGGCTCCACATAGGTCCAGCTACCATCCGGATTCTGTATCCAGCCATCCAACGGGATTGCGTAGTCCTCATAGTGGTCAGCACTTGCTATCATATTGTTCACGTTGGGTGACTGTAGCCAAGCGTCGCCATCTACCAAGAATGGATAGCCGTTCGCTGCCCAATATCCCATTATCATTCCCGCGGAGGTGGGACCGCAGCCCGCGTACCATTCGTAGAGCGGGACACCGGGAATCACGACCATGTTGGCTGATATGTCGGCTGCCAGTGCAGCGACTGCTGCATTGGCATCACTAGTTAGTTCCCAGGCGTTCTTGCCATCGATCTTGCCTGCAATTGTGAACATCGAGACCAGGTTGTTGAAGGATTGCAGAACGTTGGCAACCTCTTCGCCGCCAATCTTCCGTCCTCCCCCGATCTTGCGACCTTCAATTAGCCAATACGCGGTCAGCACTCTGTCCTCTAGGACTTCTTTTGTCTGCTCATCGGTCGGCAGAGTCTCAATCGTGGCCACAATGTCCGTGACGATAATGTCCTGAGCTTGCTCTTCCGGAGGGTACGTGACCATGACTTCCAGGGATGCGGCGCCTGTCATGCCATCATTGTCGGTGACAGTGAGAGTCACCGTGTAGGTACCTGCCACCCAATAGTCATGGCTTGCTGCGTAACCGCTAGCGACCCTGTAGTCGCCGAAATCCCAATCGTAGTGGACAATACTGCCACCAGGATCAGATGAGCCAAGGGCATTCAGACTGACTGTCAGGTAGTTGGCGCCAATCAAGTTGACGACTGCCAAAGGTGCCGTCGGAGCTTCTTCCGTTGTCACTTCTCTGGTACAGGTGCCAGTCGCCCCTTCATTGTCTGTCACCGTGAGGGTGACCAGGTAGGTGCCGCCGGGAGCCATGTACGTATAGGTGGCCGTGCTTCCAGTTGCTGTCTGTCCATCTCCGAAGTCCCATGCGTATGACACGATCGTTCCGTCTGAGTCGGTAGAAGTCGATGTCAGAACGACATCTAGAAGATTGGTCGTCACATCGAACGAGGCGCTTGGTGCCTGATTGGGGACTTCATTCATTTCAAGGGTCATACTGGTTGTGCTCTTTAAGCCGTACTCGTCGGTTATCGTGAAACTGATGGTGTAGATACCAGCGGAGGCATATGTGTGCGAGGCATACTCTCCGAGTTGCACAGCCGAGCCATCTCCGAAGTCCCACTCGTATCCCACAATAATGCCGTCGCCCATCCAGACATCAGAATTGAAATCCACTTGCAGACCAATGCGCGATCCCCAAATCATAGGCGAAGGCGGGACCTGCGGAGTCCAGATAAGGGGACAAGCAATGCTTCTGATTCCAGCTATCTCGCCATGCAGATTTATGGATGTTGGCACTCCACCACCGGGATTCAGAACGTGAATCATCCCATCGGTGTGTAACAAGACCGCACCGTCGGGACTATAGCCGACGACTTCGCATCTATCGTTGACGGCCTTCGCAGCACCCATCTGTCCAGGGAGGGAGCACACTGACCAGCTATCTGACGCTTTCGTCCACAAACCTGCCAGCTCGTCACCTGTCAATGGATTCCAGCAATGGCCTACGACCCACCCGCCTGCGTTGATATCGCTAGCAGCGGAACAGGCCTTGCCGTCAAATGACTCAAGATCCTTGAACAGAGTGTTGTAGGTCCCGTTCGGATCCGGAATATTGTATGTCCAGGCAGGACCCTGAGGATCCGGATTTGAGGCGGGCTCAAGCACCCATCCTTTCCATTTCATGGATACTATATCTAGGTAGTTTCCGACGATGACTCCGTTGTCATTGATCGCGGACACCGTCATTTCGTCCTGCGAATTCATAGGGTGTCCACAATCCTCTCCAAAGCCTTGAGGGCCACCATGCCAGAGCCTTATGCGGTCCCACTGGACCGCCGCCGCCGTCCCCGCATAGTTGTTGATAGCCACTTCGGGATCGCTAGCCGGACCCAAGTCCCACATTAGATCATTGACACCGTCTACGGTGGCGACATCCTCGTTCCAAGTGTCCGCAACCCCATCTGGTACTCCGTGAGGCCCAGTCCTATCAACTGGTGTGATGTAGAAGATGTGTGGCACCGCTGCTATTGTGGCTGTGCCTACAACCTGACCCATTTCGTTGATATCGCTCGCTTGCGACGAGGCATTGGGCACGATAACTCTTGACTCGAGTGTGCCAAGATCTATCATGAGAGAGTTCTTGCCGCCAGCGCCAGCAGCGTACCACTCATTTTCGGAACCGACATGGTTTGGGTCAATCAGAAAAGCATGGGTGACCTCAGGAGTCTGATCAGGCATCGTCGAATCGTGGTAGCGGCCAACTACTTGTCCATGGTCGTTGATTGATGTAGGCACTCCCCAGAACCCATTTCCTTGCTGATCCAGCAGGATCTCTTCGTGAGCGGATACCTCATGCGGGAGCACCACAAAAGCCCCGCACCCCATCAAAGTGACTATCATCACGCATGCTACCTTGCTCATTCCCCCTATTCGCCCTCTATTCATTCTCATTTCCCCCATTCACAACCAGAGCGTCCTAGAATCCACAAGAAGTGGACCACGAGGTCGGGGGCGAACGACTCATCTGCGCAATGACGCAAGCTAGAGACGGAGCTCTGCTAGGTCCTCCTCGATCTATGTTCCCCCCTCGAACCCGCCCTGGAACTGGCTTGGTCGGACGGGGAATCCAATTTCACAGTATATTACACTTCTCTACGAATTGCCTCACGAGCCCACGACGCGCCAGAAAAGACCATAGGGGTGAGAAGGTTATTAGCTCTCGAGCCGGAGGAAATGTCCGACGAACAATCGCCCTATAGATCCTTCGTGGATCAGGCAATCGAACACGAGAGGAATCACGATTGGTCCAAGGCTGCGGGGTCCTACGACAAGGCTCTTAAGAATTCGGACCAGTTGAAACCGCTCCAAGCAGGAGAACTGCTCGAGCAAAAAGCATACTCCTCTCACAAGGCTGCGATGCAAGCCGAGAACGGTGATCAGTTCGAAAACAGGGCTCGTGGCGCGATCGAATGCTACCAAAAGGCGTTGCAGGCATACCAAGGTGCATCTGAGCCCGAGACCCCAGGCAGAAAGCATCGCTGCAATGCTATGACGGCCTATCTCAACTATTGGCTCGCCGACAATCCCGCTGACAAGAAGAAGTTCGTCGACGACGCGTGGACACACACGAAAGCCTCCTTGAACGTCTTTGAGGCAATCGGGAAATCCTTCGATTTCGCCGTGACATTCGATCAGCTTTCGTACGCTGCTGCGTTCTCATACAATTACGACGGCAGCTCGCAGGGTCGGGAGAACAAGTTGAGAGAAGCCTTGAGCTATGCCGAGAAAAGCATTAGACATCTCTCTGGGTCGGATTCCTACCAGATGCTCGCAAGAGTGCATGCGAAATCGACTGGCCTTATGGTCGCAATAGAGAGGGACTTCGCGTCGTACAGGGACAAGGACAAGCTCGATCTTGAAGCGTGGAACCATTGGGTCAAGGCTAGAGAACTCTCCGAGGAAGCAGCCCTCTCCGAGATTCCATATATGGTTGTCCTCCAATCGTGGCCATCTGCGTGTAGTAAGGACGAGCGATTCACATTATACTTGAAGGGAAAGGAGCTCGCTGAGAAGATCAACGACCGGTTCATCCTGGGTTGCGTGCTCGACGGACTGGCTCAGAGGAATTTCTAGATGGCATCATCGGCCGATGATGCGCATCAGAAAGAGATGCTGGCAAAGGAAGGGTTTGAGACAGCCAAAGTCTCACATGAGACTCTTGCCAGACTTCGTTTCATGTCTCCCAACTTCAACTTCGTCTGGGTTCCGGTGGCTTCGGCCGGGTATTACTACTCATATTCCGTCCAAGAGAGAGATCCGAAGAGCCAGCGCGAACTCCTTTTCAAGGCTCATGAACCCTGCATCGAACAACTCCGGCTCGCGCACGTGGCTGGGTATCCTGATGTCGAGTGCGCATCGCGCTTCATGCTCGGTTCAGTTCTAAAAGGTCTGGGCAAGAGCGAGTCTGGCATCGACATGAAAAGGACATATCTCGAGCACGCCGTCGAACATCTCAAAGACGCGATTGCCGTCGACAGACAGATTCATCCATTCCAATACTACACACAGGGTCTGGATCTCCTGAGCCTCGCGGAAGCACATTTCGAGCTCGCGCAGATAGCGCCCGACCCGGAGATGAAGAAGAGCGTCCTGAAGGAAGCTGTGGCGCGGAAGCAAGAGGCGTTGGGCCTCTGCGAGAAGGAATTGAACGCCATACAGGACACGAACCCTGATGTCTGTGGCGAGATTGCTGTTGGATATCATACGACGGGGAACTGGGCAAGGGAGCTATGCAACATCACTAGTGACAACAGTTGCCTGGGCATAGTAGCGGAGTGTCTTGAGAAGGCGGTCGCCTGGTACTCGAAAGCTGGAGAGCCCAGCCAAAGCGCTGAGTGCAACTGGGAAGCGGCAGAGGCCTATGAGAAGTTGGGAGAGTACCGCAAAGCGTCGGAGAGGTTCGAGCTCGCTGCCCAGGACTATATGAAGGCTGCTGAGAGCGTGCCTCGCCTAAAGGAGTTCTACGCCGACCACGCCATTTACATGCGCGCGTGGGGCGAGATAGAACAGGCCAACTATCACCACCTGAGACAGGAACCTGGACAGGCAAAGGAGCACTACGAGAACGCATCGGCAATGCACAAATCGTCGCGAAGATGGAATTACCTGGCCACGAACTATTCCGCCTGGGCCGAGGTGGAACACGCTGAGGATTTGAGCAGGAGCGAGAAGTCCGAGGAGGCGATGAAAGCCTTCGAAGAAGCCGCTCGTCTATTCCAGGAATCGAAGAGCGCTATTCACGATCAGGTCGCGAAGATCGAAGATGCCGATGAGAAGCAATTGGCGAGGAACCTGGAAAGAGCTGCGAATCTCAGACGTGAATATTGCAGGGCCAGGATAGTCCTAGAGAAGGCAAGGTCATTCGACAAGCAAGGTGATGTTTCCGCAAGTTCGGACAAGTACGGACAAGCTGCGGAACAGTTCGAGAAGATGCTACCTGAGCTGGAGTCCGAACAGGACCGAAAGGAACTCCAGCTGATGACAGACTTGTCAAGAGCCTGGCAGGCGATGGCCAAGGCAGAATCGGAGACCTCGCCGGACTACTACGAGGCGGCCTCGGAGCTTTTCGAGAAGGCGAAAGACTTGAGTACGGGGGAGAAAGCGAAGCTGCTGGTGGCCGGGCACAGCCGATTCTGCAAGGCACTAGCAGTTGGAGCGAGGTTCGTGGATACCGGAGACGTCGCGCTCCACGCAGAAGCCACGAAACACATAGAGAGTGCAGCCGACTTCTATCTGAAGGCTGGACATCAGAAGGAGTCCGATTTTGCGAAGGCGAGCAAGCTGTTGTTCGACGGATATGTCCACATGGGAAAGGCTAGCAGGGAAGATGACCAGGAGAAGAAGGCCAAGCTATACATCATGGCTGAGAAGGTTCTGCGCACGTCCGCTGACGCCTACGAGAAAGCGCAACAGCCGAGCAAGAAGAGCCAAGTCCTGAGGTTGCTCGAGAAGGTCAAGGATGAGAAGGATCTCGCCCTTTCATTGACCAACGTCATCCGGGCTCCTGATGTGTTCTCTAGCACCGCCGCGTTTCCGACCCCCACTCCATCTCATGAGACAACTACGGGCCTCGAAAAGTTCGAACACGCCGATGTTCAGATGACCCTAATCGTACATCCGAAGCGTCTCCATATCGGCCAGGAGCTCGATGTCGAGGTCGAGATGACGAACGCGGGGAAGGGCGTGGCGAAGCTGACCAGGATTGAAGGAATCGTCCCCAAGGGGTTCGAGGTTCTTGAGAAACCTGAAGGCTGTCGCGTCGAGCACGACCATCTCAACATGAAGAACAGGGATATCGATGCTCTGAGGACCGAAGTCGTCAGACTGGTCCTGAAACCCACCTCCAAGGGAACATTCTCCCTCAAACCACGTCTGCTCTACGGGGACGAGACCGGCACGCTCAAGGATCGCGCCGCCGACCCGATCGAGATAACCGTGAGCGAGATGGGCATCGCGGGCTGGCTCAAGGGCCCGGACAAGAAGAGATAGGGTTCGGCCCCCTCTCGCGCTCACTCTATATAGGAGAAGCATATACTCATTTTCAAGAGAGGCCATTTAGGGGGCCTTTGACATGAGAAGATACAAGGACATTCCCCTTTGGAAGGACGTCAGCCCGAAGCAGTGGACTGACTGGAAATGGCAAGTGAAGAACAGGATAACCGATGTGGGCACACTCGCCCAGGTGATCAATCTCACCCAGAAGGAGCGGGACGAGATCGCCCATTCGATGAAGTACCTTCGCATGGCGATCACGCCGTACTATGCGACATTGATGGACCCGGACGACCCCGAGGACCCAGTGAGGAAGCAGGCCGTGCCTACCTCCAATGAGCTTCATGTCACGAAGGATGAGATGGAGGACACCGTCTTCGAGACGGTCGACTCCCCGCACGAGGGTCTGACGCACAGGTACCCCGACAGGGTCCTGCTCCTGCTCACGGACCAGTGCAGCATGTACTGCAGGCACTGCTGCCGGAGGAGGATCGTTGGCCAGACGGACCACCAAAGGTCGTGGGAGGAGATCAAGGCCGGCATCGACTACATCAGGGACACGCCCCAGGTGAGGGATGTGCTTCTGTCCGGCGGCGACGCTCTGCTCGTCTCGGACGACTTCCTCGAGAAGGTCATCCGGGAGATCAGGAAGATCAAGCATGTGCAGATCGTGAGGCTGGGCTCAAGGACGCCCGTCGTGTTGCCCTACAGGATCACGCCTGGGCTCGTCAAGATGCTCAGGAAGTATCACCCGATCTGGCTCAACACGCACTTCAACCACCCTAAGGAGATCACGCCCGCATCGAAGCGCGCGGTCGAGATGCTCGTGGACGCCGGGATCCCGGTCGGGAACCAGACCGTGCTGCTGAAAGGTGTGAACGACTGCCCGAACATCATGAAGAAGCTGTGCCAGGATCTCACTTGGATTAGGTGCAGGCCGTACTACATCTACCAGTGCGACATCGCGAAGGGGCTCGAGCACTTCAGAACATCGCTCGCGAAAGGCATCGAGATAATAGAGAACCTCAGGGGCCACACGTCCGGATTCGCCGTGCCCGAGTTCATAATCGACGTACCCACGGGCGGAGGCAAGATCCCAGTCG
>Ga0315295_10004566_pt1 | contig 11814 bp, 8 predicted proteins | sample YL17G14_0_MG_FD_204453 | JGI IMG/M metagenome (GOLD analysis project Ga0315295, IMG submission 204453) | Sediment microbial communities from Yellowstone Lake, YNP, Wyoming, USA - YL17G14_0 | ecosystem: Environmental > Aquatic > Freshwater > Lake > Sediment | place: USA: Wyoming | collected...
CCGGAAGGTCGGGCAAATCAGGGCGCGGGCCTCGCTGATGTACTTGAAGAATTCGCTGGCGTATTCCGGGTGCTGCCGCAGGTACACGTTGCCGTTGCACCAGCGTTTCCACCGGTCGCCCGCCTCGCCGGGGTACGGGTCCAGACTGGAGAAATAGGAGCTCTCCGGGCTGCAGAACTTGTCATCATTGTCCTGCGCGTACATGACCACCGCGTAGGTGTAGTTTTTGAGATTGCCCTGGCAGGCGGCGCTCTGGGCCTGGTTTTTGGCCTTCTTCAGCGCCGGCACCAGAATGGCCATGAGGATCGCGATAATGGCAATGACGACGAGGAGCTCGATGAGGGTGAACGCCCGTGACCTGCTCATAACTATCCTCCTTACAAGTCCACGGGCCTATTCTACCCGACCCCGGTACACAATTCAACCACAAGCCTCGCGGCAATCCAGTGGAATGTCATGCTAATTTGTCGGCGCGTCATCGACCCACTTGACGGGGTAAATGGTGATCGTATTACCCTGAATCTCCGGCTTTTCCTTCCGCGTCTGTTCCAGTGAGTCCTGCAAACGCGTCAGGTCCTTTCGCTGCTCGTCCAGATCCGCGGCGGTCTGGCCCTTCTCGGCAGAGGTCTTCTGGAGCGTCTCATTGAGGTCGACAAAGGTCTGCGCCTGCTCGCGGAGCTGCGTGGCCATCTTCCGGCGGGCTTCCGCCCCCTGGAGGGCGACGGATTCCTCCACGAACATCTCTCTTAGTCTGTCGAGAACCACTTGAGGGGGATGCTCCGCTTCCAATTTCTGGATGGCCGCGATCTTCTCGCGGATACCCGCACCATCCACCAGGGCCGTATTCACCGTGCTATTCAAATCGCCGATCGCCGCCAGAGCGGCGTCCGTCGTCCGGTAGGGAACCGTTTTCTTGAGTTCGTCGAGCGACTTTCGAGTGGCCGTGAGCAAGCCACTGAGTTCCGCCGTCTTCTGCTCGCCTGCCGCAATCTCTCCCGATATCCGCTGGATTTGTGCTTCGTACGTGCGCACCCTGTCATTGAACACACTCATGGCGTACTGGACATATGCTTCGGCCATCTTTTTGGCATCGTCCAGGGTCAGCGCGTACAGGACGACCTGAGGTCGATTGGGGTCCGGCGGCTCCGGGAACTTGAGCGCGGACCGCCACACCGGTCGAGGACGCTCTCCAGGTCGTCGAGGTGCGGACTCAAATTGCCGGAAGGAAGTGAGCTCGTTGCCTCGGGCAAAGAGCCCTCTCATATCCTCCACGAACTTCCTCTGCTGCTCGGAGAGAGACGCCTGACGCGAAAGAAGACCGGAGATATCGGCCTGGGCCCCGTTTCCAATCAGAGGGAAAAACGTCGTCGCGCCGCCCAAGGGAATGGCTGCCGCGTAAGAGGGTCGCCAGCGATATAAAAATATCTGCTCGTTCTTCGACAGGGTCCACAGAGCGCCGCTCACGTCGAGCGGTGCGGCGCTGATCTTGAACGTGGGCGGAGGCGCGCTCTCGTTCGGCTCGGCGGCCCATATGGTCGGGCTGAGGGTGGCGAGAATGATGAGGAGCATGGATGGAACGTTCTTGAGACTAATCATTGTGCGTGCCTCCCAGGTTCAATGCGCGGCTGGCTTTGATACTTGCGGCCGCCGGGGTGTCGGCGTACTCACGAAGGATATATTGATACTGACGTTCGACCATGGATTCCGTGCCCTCGCACCGGGCGAGGATGTGCGTGGCCGCCAGTAATTGGGCCGCGGCACCTGCACGGGCAACCTGGCGCTTGGCCTCCTCATAGGTGATGGGCGGCAGTTGTACGTTCCGGTGCAGGACCAGAGCAGTAAGACCGCCTATGGTCAGCAGGATGCTCGCCGCCGTCGCGAGACAATAAACCACACGGCGCTGCGGCTTCCGCGCATGAGAGGAATCGGCCGCGGTCGTATCCCCCAGGTTATCCTCCCAGAGGACCTTGGCCAGGCCGAGCGACCGGTCCAGAGCACTCACGGTTTGCCGGCAACGCTCGCATGCGGCCAGATGCCGGGCCACCGCCCCTGCTTCCTCTTCCGGAAGCGCGCCGTCAACGTAATCGACGAGCTTGTCAACGAATTGTTCGCATGATGGTTTCATCGCGGCTCAATTCCCCGTCGCAGGAGTTTTCCCGCGAGCAGCATCCGGGCCTCACGCAGGCGGGCCCGCACCGTCGAAGCATTCATCTCCAGCGTCTCGGCGATCTCCTTCGAGTCGAGGTCGCAGAAGTACCGCAGGACAACGACCAGCAGCAGTGACGGATCGAGCTCCCTCAGAGTCCGCCGGACGATTTCGAGCTCTTCGCTCAGGCCCGCCTGCTCCATCGCGCTGCCAGCGCCGGTCAGGTTTCGGGCCAGATCCGGGCGCCGCCTGACAATGCGGGACGCCTTGTGCCGGAACCGCCGCCGGTGCTCCGTCAGGCACCGATTCACCGTCGTTCGGATCAACCATCGGACCATCATATTCTCTTGCTCGAACCGGCCGGCATATCGCACGACCTGGACCGACACGTCCTGCAAGACGTCCTCGGCATCCGCACGATCCATGCCCATGCCCGCTGCAATCCGCCTCAGACGCTCGCGCTCCCGCAGGAACACGCCCAGCAAATGCGATTCGGGCGGGCGCCGGCTCACCGGCCCGGCGTCCTCGGCGGAATCCCTGCTGCGGTCTTCGACCATACACATGCGTTCCTGCCCGGTTCTATGTCCGTCCATAAAGATAACGCCCACGAGTACTTGCGTGTTGGCGGAATCTGCACTTTTTCCGTGTGGGACTAATCTTTGTGACGCGTGTAGGTCGTGCGTCCCCGCACGACTTCTTGAGGCGAGCGAGGACGGGGACCCCAAACGCGAGGAATCGCGTTTGGGAACCCACGCTCGCCCTACTGCGCGAAATCTCGCACTTATCAATCCGGCCCACAAGAGTCAATCGCACGTTGTTTTCTCGCAGGGATCTGGTAATCGCGCGACGTCTGGCGACCCTCCGGCTGCAAATCCAACATCACGGGGTGGCATCGCCAGAGGCGAAGGCCTTCGCGATGGCCCGCGTCGCGGCAGGATGGAGTACCTCCCGCCATTCGCTCTCAAGGCAGAGGTTTTCCTTCAAAGCAGCCGGTGGCGTTGACCAACGTTGTGGCTCCCTGGCCCTTGTTGAGCGTGGCCGTGCCGGCGGTGACGAAGCCCTTCTGCCGGGTTTCATCGGCAATTCGAATCTTCTCACAGGGACGACTGTCCGCCGCCTGCGAAGGGCGTCCGCCCTCGTTGATGATGGGAATCTCTTTGAGTTCAAGGTCGATGCGGTCGGGGTAAACCGTGGCGACCAGGTAGCTCACTTTCGGGCTGCCGCCGAACGAGTTGCCATGAGCGACCTGGAGAATGCCGTCGGCCTGCGTGCACGCGAGCGATGGGACCTCGGCGCAGAGATACAGGTCGACTTTGTGCTTCTTGAGACTCTGCCAGAGCGGCGCTTCCCGGCCGCTTTCCAGCATCAAGCCCTTGGAGCTTTCTATCGCTACGGGACCGAGGGCCGGCGTGTGACTCATCACGACGACGTGCTCGACGCCGGGATTGTCGGTGAGGGTCTGCTCCAGCCACTGCAATTGCTCCCCGGTGACCTTTGGGACAATGCCCCCCTGCGAGCCACTGCCCTTCTCGAAGACATCGAGGGCCGCGAACAACGTATCCTCGTGAATGAACCAGTAGGCCGTGCCCTTCATGCGGAGCGGTCCGCTCAAGGGCATCTTCAGATACTTTTGAAATTGGCGTTTGAAGATGCTGACAAGCTTGGCTTTCTCGTCGGGCCAGGGACTGCCGCCGATCTCATGGTCGCCGATCGTGGCGTAGAACGGCAATCCGTGCTCCTCCATCCGCTTGGCCCAGGCCGGGTAGAAAGCGGCTGCATTTTTCTCGATGGATTCCTTGTCCGGCCAGCGGCCCATGACCAGGTCGCCCGCCACAAGGACAAATTCCGGATTCTCCGCCTTGACCGCCTTAAGGACGTAGTCGAGCGTGTCCTCCCAGCCGGGCTGCGGATACGCGAGGTCCGCACCGACGAAATCCGGAATACTGACAAACCGCCAAGGCTGCATGGACGCCACGCCGTTCGCGGGGACATCCACCTTGGCCGCCCACAAGATGCCATTGAGGACCAGCTTGCGGAACGGCTCCATGTGCCAATTCTTATCGAAATGCCCGCCCGTGAATCCGAAACCCCGCCCGCCATCCGGTCGCGCGTAGGCCCAGGCAAGGACCTTGTCCTGCGGCTCGCGCGGCGGCAGCTTGCCGGTCAGGAGCGGCACGACATTGGAATCGTTCGGACGCAGCCGGATGTCGAAGTACCACTCGTCCTCGGCGACATAGCCGCGGCAGCCGCGGGTGATCGGATGGCCGTTGGCGACCGGCGTCACCGCCGCTACGTTGATCGGGTTTTGCGAGTAGCCGACCTCGTAGGAGCCGCCCATCCAGTCGAGGAAATCCTTGAACGCCCCTTCGGGCGGATCGACGGAGTAGTGCAGAAAAGCGATTCCCTTGCCCCGCCTGGCCAGTTCGCGGATTTTCTCGATTCGGCCGGGCACGGCCAGCGGATGTTGCTCGCGTCCATCCGCGAAGAAAATCACCGCATCGACATCGTCCAAAGCGGCGGCATTCTCCGGCCAGCCGTTCCGATAAATGTCAATCTGTGGCGGCTCGACGTTGGTGGCCTGCTGAAGGCACTCTTTCACGAGTTGCGCATCCTGGTTCCACTCGTGGCAGCCCTCGCCGTGGCTGGGCTTGCCGGCCAGGAACGCGATCTTCTTTGGCTTTGTATCAGCGACGGGCGACAGACCCGCCGTCCACGCGCAGCCGCGCCGGAACAGCTCCGCCGCACCGGGGTTGGTGATGGCGCCCACATCGTGACCGAGCGGACTGTGGAACACGCGGCCTTTGCCGTACTTCAGGATAAATGCCATCGGGTAATTCTTGCCGTCCACCTTCGATTTCGATTCGGCCAGGACCTGGATGGGAATGTTGCCCGCCACGCACGTGTACAGCTCATCCGTGATCTCGAACGGCTTGAGGCCGCGAGTGATCGGGTGGTCCGCCTCGGTCATTCGAACCTCGAACGGCCCGTACGGATCGTGGCCGCGCAGCTTCGGGTCGTAGACCCGCCCGATAATCTTCTCGAACTCCTTCCAGCCCTGGAACGCCCCGCAGGCAAAGTGCACGACGACCACGCCGCCGCCGTTGCTCACGAATTTGACCAGATTCTGCCTCGCCTGCTCCCCGGGATCGGGGGTCTCCCAGTTCATAAAGTGCAGCACGACGGTGTCGTAACCGCCCAGCTTCTCCGAGGCGAGAAACGCCGGCGTCTCGACCACATCGACCTTCAGCCGCGGGTCCTTCCGCAGCACCTCGGCCAAAGCGGGCGCCGTCTCCTTCCACTTATGCCCCGGATAATCGATGCCCGTGACAATCGCCACCTTACGGGTCTGGCCCTCGGCGGCCCCTACCCGGGCATTCAGGGCCAACACAAACCCACATACGGCCAAGCATAGCCACAACAGACGTGCATACCGCTCTTTCATACTTTCCCCTTACGTGCCTGGTGTGCCGGGGGCCATGTCCACGCTCGCGTGGACATGTTCCGTCCGATGATTGCGACATGCTTACGCGAGCGTAAGGGTTCCCAAACGCATCTTTTCGCGTTTGGGGTCCCAAGCATGGCACCCGAGACGGAGCACGACACCCTCTGGAGCACTCGGCATCAGACTACCCAACTTGCCGCACAAACGCAAACACTCCCCGGCTCGGTGAGGTGCGTCGTGGCGCTGCGATCATCGCTGGAAGACCAGTCGGCCGTCGGAGTAGGTTCGCAGGACTTGGGCCTGCCGGATCGCATCGTCCGGGCACGTGAGCAGGTCGGTGTCCAGAACGATGAAGTCGGCGAGTTTGCCCTTTTCCAGCGAGCCAACGTCCTTGTCCAGGAACATGGCCCGGGCGCAGTTGATCGTATAGAACCGAATCACCTGCTCGCGGCTGAGAGCCTCTTCCGGATGCAATTGTCCCTCGTACCATCTGGCCCGGCGTGTGACGGCCGTCCACATCGCCAGGAACGGGTCATACGGGTTGTTCGAGCGCAGCGATCCGATTTTCTGCATGTGGTCCGAGCCGCCGGCGGCAATGCCGCCCGCCGCGAAAATACTCCGCAGCGGCTGGAAGTAGCGAAGCCGGTCATAGCCGAAATGGCTGACCAGCGTTCGCGTGTCGAGATAGAGCCAGGCGGGCTGGACCAGCGGTATGACGCCGAGACGGGCCGCTTTCTCCACGCTCGCGCGGCTCATGAAGTTGGAGTGCGTGATGCAGTGCCGCATGTCGCGCACCGGCAGCGTTTTGCCCAGCTCACCGTAAACGTCCAGCAACGTCTCGACCGCCCCATCGCCGACCGTGTGGGCCGTGAACTGAAGGCCGCACTCCGTGGCGGTCCGCACCATCGGCAGGAGCCGCTCTTTCGGGATGAACAGGACGCCGCGATAGTTGGGGTCGTCAATGGCGTAAATCTTGCTGACGCCCCACGGCCGGCTCATATAGGCACTGCCGGTCAGCATGCCGCCGTCGAGGTAGACCTTGACGCCAATGACTCGAAGCATCGGCCCGCCCTGCCGCAGCGGATGTTGCGCCACTTTGCGGATGCTCTCCTCGATCTGTTCGATCGGACCGATCGTATCCACGTGGTACTGGGAGGAGATGCGGACAGGCAGTTCGCCTTTTTCCAGCATCTGCCGGTAGAGATCAAGGTCTCCCTGGCTCACGTCGCCGTCACAGATGCCCGTAATGCCCACGGAGCTGTAGTCTTTGAATAGCGACAGCACTCTCTCATAGTGGTCGCGGTCGGTCGCCTTGCGGCCGGTCTCGCGGCTCTTGAGGTACCGGGTACAACTGCGCAGGATGCCGGTGGGCTCGCCCGTTTTCGGGTCCTTCTCGATGTACCCGGGGCCGCCGTCGGTGACGCGGAAATCCTTGTCGATGCCGCTGAGCTGCAAAGCCAGCGTGTTGACCGAGGCGTCCGGGCCGGTGCGAAACACCACGGGATTCTTGGGGGCCACCGCGTCGAGCTCGGCCCGTGTCGGATACCGCTGCTCGCGCAGCCTCGTGATGAACACCTGCTGAAGCACGATCCAGTCACCGTCCTTGAGTATGTCGGCCCGCGTCCTGAAATAGCTGAGCACATCCTGGACGGACTCCATCTCCGGGATCGGGTGGTCGAACTCGGTCATGGCCGCATCGCAGGGGTGCACGTGCGAATCCATCAGGCCCGGCAGGACCATCTTGCCGCCGAGGTCGAGCACTTCCGTGTTGTCCGTCTTCAGCCGCAGAACCTCCTCGTTGCTGCCGACCGCGAGAATGTGATTGCCCTCAACCGCCAGGGCCTGCCGGATCGAGAAACCGGGATCGACTGTGACGACCCTGGCATTGAAGAGAATCAATTGCGGCCCGCTCGCCCACGCCCGATTCGGCGTGACGCCGGCATCGATCAAGAAGATTACCCCTACGCTCAGCAGAATGGCACCGATTCGTTTCATTGCCGCACTCCACAAAACAGGCCGCATCACTCCAATGCGAATCCGAATGTCCACGAGACATCATTGCACCGAACCTCATCCCTTCTGTCAACCGCATTCCCATTTCGGCCAAGTACACAACGAGGCTATGGTAGGCCCAATACCCTGTTGGCTGGGGCAAAGGTTCAGAATAACCCCCGTCCGTTCATTGTCATTTCGACCGGAGACCGAAGGCCGGAGCGGAGAAATCTGGCCCCGAATTAACGACACGCCAGATTCGCGGCCAGATGACTGGGGCCCCCAAACGCGAAATACGGCGTTTGGGGAACCCCTCTCGACTCCGCTGCGCTTCGCTCGACATGACAGACAGCGCGACGTTCACTCCAAGTCGACGTGAGCCCCAGATGGATTCGTCCCTCCTCCATTGTCAGTCTCTTGTCGTACGCCCTTGCACCCCCACGCCTCGGAGTAGAACTTGAATCTTGGGAGCCCGGCAGGTATCATACATGGCTGGGTCGGCCACGACGGATTGGTGACTTGGCCGGCCCGTGTGAGCAACGGGGCCGCACGTATTGAGGCTCGCGGCCCGGGACAATGAGGATCGATCCGACAAAGACACATCAAAAAGGAGGCAACATGGGACATTCGAACGCATCAGGCAAAGGCGCGGGCACAACGCGACGTGACTTTCTGAAGGCTTCCACCACAGTCGCTTCGGCCGCCGCCCTGGGTGCCCTGAACATCCGGGCGTACGCCGGCGGCAGTGACATCATCCGTGTCGGCATGATCGGCTGCGGCGGGCGTAACACCGGTGCGGCCGATCAGGCGATGGCGGCCGATAAAGGCGTGAGGCTGGTGGCCATGTGCGATATCCTCATGGACCGCGTGAAAGCCGTCCGCGAAATCCTCAAAAAGAACAAGGGTGCTCAGGTCACGGTGGACGACGACCATTGCTTCGCCGGCTTCGACGGCTACAAGCACGTGATCGAGGCCTCGGACGTCGTGGTCATTGCCAATGCCGCGAAGTTTCATCCCTTCCACGCGTTGTCGGCCCTGCGGGCGGGCAAGCACGTGTTCGTCGAGAAGCCGCACGGCACCGATCCACTGGGGATGAAGACGATGCAGCAGGCTGCCGAGCTGGCCAAGCAAAAGGGACTGTGCCTCGTCTCCGGCCTGCACAGCCGCTATCACACCGGCTACGCCGAGACGGTGCAGCGGATTCACGACGGCGCCATCGGCGACGTCATCTCTATCGAGGAGAACTTTCTCCGTGCCCCCTACGGCGTGGTCGACCGCAAGCCGGGCCTGACGGAGGTGCAGTGGCAGTGCAGCACGCAGTACCACTTCCGCTGGCTGTCGGGCGACGACGTCGTCCAATCGCTGGTGCACAATCTCGACCGCGCCAGTTGGGTGATGCACAACCAGGTCCCCGTGAAGTGTCACGGCCTGGGCGGGCGGTCTTCAATGACCGAGCCGATCTACGGCGACGTCTTCGACCATCATTCGGTCGTTTACGAGTTCGCGAACGGGGTGCGGATCTACGCCTTCTGCCGGACCACCACCGGCTGCTACGACGAATACTCCAGTCTTGTGCGAGGCAGCAAGGGCAAGGCGGATATCATGGGCTGCCGGATCACGGGCGAGAAGAACTGGCGCTGGACCGGCCAATGTGATCCCTACCAGAGGGAGCACGACGTGCTCTTTGCGGCAATTCGCTCGGGCAAGCCCGTCAATAACGGCGACTACATGGTCCCGAGCACAACGATCGGCGTCATGGGGCAGATCTCCTGCTATACCGGAAAGGAAGTGACCCTGGAGCAGATCAAGCAGTCCGATTACTTCTATCCGCCCAAGCCGGAGGATTGCCGTGACGACATGGAGCCGCCGGTGAAAACCGAGGCCAGCGGCAGCTACCCCGTCCCCCTGCCCGGCCGCACGAAGATGATATGAACAGAATGAGTGTGAAGTGTGAAGTTTCAAGTGTGAAGAGTTCAAGCTTGAGACTTCACATTTCGAGGTCCATTTTGAGGAGACAAATGGTGACGAGATGTAGCATGTTGGCATGTGTCGTTCTGCTTGTGGTCTGTGGCGGCATCGTGGCGGTGGGTGTGGTCCCGGCCGCGCAGGACAATAAGCTCCCGAAGAAGTACACCGAGACGATCACGGCGAAGGACGGCTCGAAGCTCTCGTTCGACATGGTGCTCATCCCCGGCGGCAGTTTCACGATGGGCAGTCCCGCCGGCGAGGCCGACCGCACGGGGCATGAGGGGCCGCAACACCAGGTGCAACTGAATCCGTTCTACCTCTGCACGACGGAGACTACGATCGAGATGTTCCTGGCCTACTACCAGGAGACCGGCACGGCCAAGAAGGAATTTGCCGAAGAGCAGGCCGCTCAGAAGGCCGAGGCGGAAAACGCGGCGGGTGTCAACGCCATCACCGGGCCAACGCCCGTCTACGGCGATATGACGATGGGCTACAGCAAAAAGCATCCGGCCATCGGGATGACCTGGCATAACGCTGCGACCTTCTGCAAGTGGCTCTCGAAGAAGACGGGCAGGAAGTACCGCCTGCCGACCGAGGCCGAATGGGAGTACGCCGCCCGGGCCGGCTCGAGCCGCCCCTTCGGCGTCTGCGATGCCGCGGACGGACTGAACGACTACGCCTGGTGCAAGGCCAACGCCGATATGGAGCCCCACGCCGTGGCGACGAAGAAGCCCAACGCCTGGAGCCTCTACGATATGCAGGGCAACGTCCGCGAGTGGGTCCAGGACTTCTACAGCCCCACCGGATATGCAGATGCCGGCAAAGAGAACTCCACGGGTCCGAAGGAAGGCAAGGTGCACGTGGCCCGCGGCGGGTTCTACGACAGTCCGGCCGGCGAGTTGCGCTGCGCGGCCCGGGCCTTCGAGGAGGACTGGTGGCGCATGAACGACCCGCAAATCCCCAAGAGCCGATGGTGGCTGCCGCAAATCGACTCCATCGGCATCCGCGTCGCCTGCACCGTCGAGCCAGACAAGTAGAAACCAGATCTGGGTGCCACGGCCAAACTCGTTTGGCCGTGCTTGCCCTGCTATGTCTCTGTACATAGGGTGCCACGCTCAAACAAGTTTGAGCGTGGCACCCGGCGAAGCGGAGATCGAAACCTTCGGGAGGAACCGACATGGCTGGCGATTTTGTGTCCCAACGTATGATGCTGAGAACTCTTGTGGTCATGGCGACGGTGTTCCTTGGCCCTCTGGCGGCCGGGGAAGAGAGAGCGCCCAAGCCGGCGTTCGTGGCGAACGACAAGGGCGAATACACGTTCGACACGGGCGTGCTGCGCGGGACGCTGCGGCAAGGTGGCAAGTCGCAGGGCCTTTCCTCCGTCACCTACATCCCCACGGGAGCGAAGCTGGACCGGAGCATGGGTATCCTGAGCTACTACCGCGTCTTCACGACGAACAAGCGTTACGGCGTGGGGGCGTGGGACTGGCCCAGCACCGCGAAGCTGCGGCCCGACGGGGCTGTTCAGGTGACTTGGCCCGAGGCTCCGGACCGCCCCTTCGAGATGGGCGCCCTGTACCGATGGAAGGACCCGCAAACGATTGACGTCGAGACGACCGTCACGGCCCGCAAGGACTTGAGCAAGTTCGAATCGTTTCTGGCCTCGTATTTCGACGAAGCGTTTCCATCGCCCTGCGTGTACGTCAGCGAGAATCCGGAGGCGGCCAACAAGCCCGGATTCCTGCCGGCGAAGAAGTCTTACGGCGACTGGCAAATGTTCCCGAGGGACGAGCAGACCGTGCCGATCGTTCGGGATGGCCGCTGGAAGCTCGAACCCAATCCGGTGAATTGGACGATCATGCCCCGCCTCGCCGCCCCCGTCTGCCTGCGACGCGGTGGTCCGAATGAATCGACCGTGGTTCTGATGTCGCCGCCGGAGGACTGTTTCGCGGTCGCGACCCCCTGCGAGGGCGAGGCGCACTACTCGCTCTATCTGTCGCTCTTCGGGCGAGACATCAAGACCGGTGAGACCGCCAAGGCACGCACGCGATTCATCATAGCCGCCGGCGCCTCGGACGAGCAGATTCTCGCTTTTTACCAACAATATCTGGGCGAGCTTTCCAGGCACACTTCTTCGACCGGCGCGAGCGCACGTTGAGGAGAATCGCCGGAGCCTTGACATGTCATCCTGAGCGCGGCGCGGCCTCCGGCCGCAACCAAAAATGCTTGCTAAAAAAACAAGATGTTGCGCCTTTGCAGCGCAGCG
>Ga0315295_10004567_pt1 | contig 11813 bp, 6 predicted proteins | sample YL17G14_0_MG_FD_204453 | JGI IMG/M metagenome (GOLD analysis project Ga0315295, IMG submission 204453) | Sediment microbial communities from Yellowstone Lake, YNP, Wyoming, USA - YL17G14_0 | ecosystem: Environmental > Aquatic > Freshwater > Lake > Sediment | place: USA: Wyoming | collected...
CGCGGCCCCCATGCAGACGAAGCAATAGAAAGGCCGCGCGAATCGGCCGCGGCCTTGACATGATCTGCTACTCTAAGGTGACGCAGTACTTCCGGGGCCGGTTTGGCGTTGCAGAAGGTTGTCGCATACAGTACGTTTGCCTGGGACGGGTCCGGAGGGCGGGCATGAGACTGTCTGTGGCTGTCATTCTGCTGACGATCACGATGATTGCCGCGGCCGAGATACCCTCGGACAAGACGCCGGCAGGCCTCAGCGAGGAACCCCGGCTGGCTGCGGAGGCCAAAGCCCTGGCCGAGGCGGCCCAGAAACGTTACGGCCCCGGCTATACCACGGAGATTGACGGCCGGCGCCACATCGTCTATGTCTCCGCGTTGGACTCTTACGCACGGGGTCGCGCGGCGGGCATCCTGGGCGCCTATTCAGATCAGCAGCGTCAGATTCTCTTTCGCCGGCCATTGCCGTGGAACGTCACGGTGATTCTGCCGACGCTCTCGGACTATCGCAGGCCGCAGCCCATGTTCTCTTTTGCGGGCCATTACGAGCCGTCGACGCGGACGCTCGAAAGCCTCAGCCTCAGCGATGTCCTGATCCACGAATTCACCCACGCGCTGCACCACGGCGACCAGGCGCTGGCAAACCAGCGGCATCCGGTTTGGATTCACGAGGGCCTCGCCAGCCTTTTCCAGCGCTCCGTGACGCGCGAAGGCAGGCTCGAAATGCTTCCCGGCCGCGACCTGGCAAGCCTCCAGGAGGCCGTGCGGGGCCACAAGGCCCGGCCCTTTGCGGCGCTGCTGGCCATGCAGCAACAAGCGTTTATGGACGACGCCGAACTCTGCTACGCCGAGTCGCACTACATCATGTTCTACCTGAATCAGCTCGGGAAGCTGAGAGAGTTTTACGAGAGCTACAAGGCGGGCTACGCGGCCGACCCTGCCGGCGGGGCCGCGCTCGTCAAGACGCTCGGCAAGCCGCTGGACGAGATCGAGTCTGACTGGCGCGAGTGGGTCCTTCGGCAGAACGTGCCGTGGACGCCCGCGCATCCGCCGAAGGCGCGGCTGGGCATCAAGATGGAGGCCGTGCCGGAAGGCGTCAAAATCACAGGGTTTGTTCGGGGCAGTGCGGCCGAGCGCGCCGGGCAACTGAAGTTCGGCGACATCGTCCTTTCCGTGGCGGGCCAGGGCGCCGGCACGCCGGGCGACCTGACGGCCGCCGTGCAAACGTGTCAGCCCGGCCAGACGATCGATATCGAAGTGATCCGCGGCGGCCAACTGACCCTCGTGAGGCAGTTGCTTGGCGTGACGTCACCGTAGTTGAAAACGCCTTACGGCTGCCGGCCGTAACGGTAGGCCGGCATGGCAGGGTCGGTCAGGACGCCCGGGCAATCGCGGACGCCGGTGAAACGGAATCGCGTAAGAAGCCAGTCCAGTTTCGCCTCGGTCCGCGCCAGTCCGACGCGATGGCGCCAGCACGCGAGGCGCCCCATTTCCAGGACGGGTTGACCCGGGTCGAGTTCCCACGGATGCAGGTAAATCATGCCGCGCTCGCCCCGGCGCTCGGCGGCCTTCAACGACCTTCCCAGGACGCCGATGGGCAGCAGTCGCAGATACCCGCCTCCGCCGACGGGCCAATTCATTCCTGCCAGGCGTGCGGTCAGGGGCGGAATCTCGACCAGGCTTCCGCCGGCCGGCCCCAGGGCACGATGGATGGACCTTGGCGCGTCGGGCACGCCGTAGCGGTCGTGACGAACGGGGAAGACGGACGAATCGTACAGAAAACCCGCGTCGGCCAGCACGTCAATCGCCCAGGCCGTGCGATGCGTGACGGAGAATGTGGGAGCGCGGTAGCCGGCCACCGGTCGCCCGGCGAGGTCTTCCAGCAGGCTGCGGCTGTCTCGAACGTCCGCGCGGAATTCCTCGGGCGAGAGGCGGTTGATCATCCAGTGCTGCATGCCGTGCGAGGCGATCTCGTGGCCGGCATCGCAAATCCGCCGCACCAGGCCGGGGTCGCGCTTGGCCACCCACCCGAGCACGAAAAAGGTTGCCGAGGCGCCGCGGGCAGCGAGCATCTCCAGGATGCGGCCGACCGGGGAGCCCAGGCGTCCCGGGAGAGAATCCCACTGTTCCCGTTTGACGCAAGCGGACGCGGCCTCGGCCTGGAAGTATTCCTCCACGTCGAAGCTGAGCAGGTGGACCGTGTCGATCGAGGGCTCAGGGTCGCCATCCGTATGGTGCGGCCGGTTCACGATTTCGGCCGTTCCAAGGCGGCCAATGCCTGGCGTGCCTGGTCGGCCGCTTCCAGGGCAGATGCCGCGGGGGTCGCGCCGTCGGCCTTGAGTTTCTCGACGAGGTTCACGGTTGCCGCAAGATGCCACCGCGCGAGGTCCACATGGTTGGCCTTGGCTTCCGCCTGGCCGAGGTGGAAATGGATCTCGGGCGAAGTGGGAAAGCCCCTGACGGCCTGGTGGAGCGACTGAATCGCCTCGTCGTTGCGGCCCTGCAGGTAAGCGACCCACCCGAGCGTGTCGCGGAAGCCCGGCACGCCCGGCGCCGCCTTGACGGCGGCTTCGGCCCATTTCTGCGCTTCGGCCAGCTTGGCCGCGTCCTTGGGATACAGGCACGAGATGATATAGGCGCCGTTGTTGCCGGCAATGGGGCTCTGGTTGGCATCCCACATCTGGCGGTAGAGGAGCAGTGCATCGGCGGGGCGTCCCGCGGATTCGAGGGCCATCGCCAGATTCACGACAAGCTCGGCATTGGTCCTGTCCGTTGCCAGGGCGGCCTGGCACAGTTCAACGGACTGGTCGTGCTGCTTCTCTTTGGCGGCCAGGGTTGCCTGCGCCGTCCGAGCGAGGAGGCAATCGGCCGGCTGGAGGATCTGGAGCATCTGCCGCACAGTCGCCGCATCGGGGGTGCTCTGCAGTATGATTGTTGCCGCCCACTGGCAGGTAGGCCGCGCCCTGAGGACCTGCATGGCCCATGTGCGCCCCAGCAACGGCATGCCTAATTCTGAGGCAAGAGACGCTTTCAGGAGGTTGGCGGCCTCCTCCGACGATTTCGGGTTCTGCTTGGACGAAGCGAGGGTTTCATCGGCCGCTTGTCGGGCAACCGAACCGCCTTTCTTTGCGGCGGCGACCTCCGCCTCCGCGTCGGCCCTGACGCCGGCCGCAAGCGCTACCAAGGTCTTGTGACCCGGTGAGATCGATTGGGGCGGGTTCATCTGCGACATGGTCTGCTGGATCTGATCCAAGCGTTTCTTCCAGGGCGCTACCGGTTGCCCTGTTTGCGAGGCGACCAGGAGCCCCAGCATCGCCTCATAAGGTCCCGCAGCGCTGATCTTGGGCAGCAGCGCCTTGGCGGACTCGGGTTTCTGGCCGAGCGCGAGCAGCACGGCGGTCTGGAGCCACCGCGGATCGCCGGTGCTCTGTGCGGCTTGCGCGGTCAGGCCCGCGGCGCCTGCCAGGTCACCCGTCATGAGCAGGGCCTGCAGGGCGGGGTTGAGGGCCTCGTCGGGCATCACGGCGGCCGGAGGCCGCCTGGCGTCGAGCTCCTTGAAGACCTTGAGGACGTCATCGGGGCGATTGGCCCGCAGGAGGATGTTCATCTCCTGAATGAAGAGGGCCGGGGAATCCGGCTTCACCTTTTGCGCCTGGCGAAGGACGGCCAGCCTCGCTTCCTCCGTGTCTTCCAGGCTCGCCAGAATCTGCCGCGCAGTGATATATTGAGACGCGTATTCCGGAATGGCGCCGAGTATCGCGCGGGCCCGGTCCTTCCCGCCCAGCTCTGCGAAAGCCTGGCCGAGGGCCAATTGCAGTTTCGGATCGGCTTCGCGGATCAGCTTGGCCGCCTGCTCGAACGATTCGACGGCCTGCGAGGGGAGCCCCCACCGCACGAACATGGAGCCTTGCTGTAAGAGGGCCTCGAGGTGCCCCGTTTGGCCGAGGCCCTCCAGTTGCTTGAGCGTGGCGAGGGCCTCAAGAGGCCGGGCCGTCGCGTCGAGGGCTCGCGCCAGAGCCGTGTACGACCTGAGATTCCCCGGCTGCCGCTCGATGGCCTGTTGATAGAACGCGATCGCCTCGTTCAACCTGCCTGCGGCCGCGAGAACGTTGGCCCGCACCAGGCAGGGTCCGGCGTCGTTGGGCAGCACTTTGTCCATCTGTTCGCACACGGCCAACGCCTTGTCGGTCTGCTTCAGGCGGCTGTAGAGCGACGTGACGCGTTCCAGCGTGGCCAGGTCTTTGTCTTTGACCGCCTGCTGCACCAGGTCGGCCAGGATGGCATCGGCTTCGCTGGAGCGGTTGGCAGTCGCCAACAAGGAGGCCTTGTCGTAGAGGGCCTGCGCGCGGACTGGCGAAGTGGCCGCCACCTGGTCCAATTCCGTTGTGGCTTGATCGAGATGCCCCGCGCTCGACAGCGATCGGGCACGGAAGATGCGCGCTAGGTTGCGGATGTCTTCCGGTGCGCCCTGGCGACTGGCCAGGTGGCCATAGATTTCCGCCGCCTCATCGAACTGGCCGCGGCGGTCGAGCAGCCAGCCCACCGCCAGGTCGACCAGATTCTGATTGGCCCCCGGGAGGGCCGCCAGGGCCTTCTCCACCGCTTCAGGCTTCAGGGTCCCGCTCATGATCCCGGCCAGTTGCAGATAGATGGGAAGTTTATCGGGCATCTGCTTCAGCACCGCCGTCCACTGTTCGATGCACTTGTCGTTCTGCCCGAGCACCTGATAGGCCTGGCCCAGAAGCAACAGGATCTCGGCATCGTTCGGCGTTTCTTTCAGTTGCGTCAGGCAGGCCTCAACGCACTGTTGCGGCCGCCCGTTGCTCAGGAGCGCCTGGGCCAGCGCACGGCCGGAAAGCGTGCCGGGGCCGGACTGTGGCAACAGGTCCTGGCCGCGGGCCAGCCGGATGAGATTGACCAGCCGGACGGCCGCGGCGTTCGACGCGCGGCGGTCCAGAATCGCCTGGCACTCTGTCAGGCATTCGTCGTGCAACCCCGATTCGTACAAGGCGGCGGCGAGGGATTCCCGATAGGAGAGGTTGCGGTCGTCCAGACTGACCGCTTTGCGGAACGGCCCGATGGCCTGGAGCAGCCGCCCGGTCACGGTGAAGAACCTGCCGAGTTCGAAGAGCACCCGGGCATCCTTGGGATTTCGCCCGGCCTCATCCGTCAGCATTCTCTCCGCTTCCGAGATGCGCCCCAGGAGGGCTGTGGCACGAGCAACGGTCAGCCGTCCCAGAACATCGTTTGCTGCAGGCGTGCATTCGGCCGCCTTCTCCAGCGTTTTCCTTGTGACCTCCGGCTTTTCGCCCAACTGACGGTATCCCTCGTAAACGGCAAGCAGAACATCGGGATTCGAGGCGTGGTCTTTCAAGGCGGCGTTCAGTGCGGTTCGAGCCAAGCCGACCTGCTTCGTCTCGTTTGCGGCCTGGACGTAGAGTCTCAGCGCCAGCGGCAGGTTTTGGACCGCCGCTTCGCTCGGATCGGAGCAGACGGCTTCGTAGAAGGCCTTCGCCTCGGTGAAGGCCTCGGCCGCAAAGCCGCTGCCGAGAAGAGATTCCGCCAGGTATCGGTGGGCCTCGGCATAGGCGGGATCGGGCCTGGGGAATTGCCTCTCGATGTCCGTCACGGCCCGCATGGCCTCTCGTGCCCGTTCCTCCTTCCCCATCTCGTGGGCGACCTTGCCATAGAAGTACTGGCCGTTGGCCCAGAGGGGGGCCTCTGTCTTCAGCGAATACAGTTCCCGTTCGGCTTCGCTCCACTTGCTCTGAGATACGAGGATCCTGGCCCGCAGGAATCTGGTGCCGAACTTCTGCTCGCCCTCCGGCTTGGAGTCGAGAATCTGCGTGCAGAGTTCGAGTGCCCGCCCCACGTCGCCCGCGCGCACCGTAACCTCGGCCTTTGCGAGTTTCGCATCGTTATCGTCGGGGTGTTTCTCAAGAATGCGATCGAGTTGGCGCGTGAGCGACTCGAGATGCTTGGCTTCTTCGGCGACCTCGCCTACGCTTCGGAATTCAGATCGTATGAGTTTGACCACCGCGGCGGGGGGCGGATCCTCCAGGGACATGATCGCCTGGCGGGCGGCCTCCAGGGCCTTCCGGTCGTTACGTTGCACGCACAGGTCGACCAAGGTGCGGGCGGCGCCGGCGCGCCCGGGGTCCTGCTTGACGACGGCTGCCAGGACGTCCGTGGCCTGCTTGAGCGACAGGCCGGCCTCGCGCCCCGCCTCTTGCGCCGCCTTCTGCTTGGTGGCGATATTTGCGGCGGTGTCTCCCTTGGTTGCAGCCAGTCGGGCCTCTTTCTCCAGGCGATCCCGAAGGCCTTGCTGGGCGCCACCAATCTGCGTCAGGTTGAGGCCGATGATCTGTTGCACGTCGAGCACGCCCGCGTTGTCCTTGGCGGTGACCCGGGAAAGATAGTCGTTGGCCTGCCGAATTCCCGCAATGGCGTCCTGGATGACCGACGGCTGGCGAAGCGCCTCCTCGGATGCCAGCGAGCGCCTGGCCGGCATCGCATAAGTGTCGGCCATGGCCAGTGGGATCGTCACCCCGGGCGGGTCATGCTTGGCGCTTTCTTCCAGCAGTTTCCGGGCCTCGTCGTACTGACCCTTGCCGCAGAGGGCCTGGGCCTGCTTGAAGTAGGCCAGCCAGTTTGCCGGTTCCTTGTCAGCGGCGGCCCCGGCCAGTTCCATCGCACGGTCGTACTGCTTGGCACGCAAGGCCAGTTCCGACCGCTGGAGCAGTTTCTCGGCCGTATTTCGGTGCAGGTACAAGAGAACGACTCCTGCCAGGCCGAGCACAACGAGAACGACGATCAGAATCAGAAAGACGCGGCGCATCGGTTCTTCCTCCTTAGACCTACGGTAATGTCGCATCCAGGAAAGGAATGGCTGCGCTGAGCATTCTCTCGCATCGCCGGCGGGCAGCCTCCTCGTCGTCTCCCATAGGGGTGGAGACGCGGATCAGGACGCTGCTGGCGTTGCGGCGCAACAAACCGTTCGCAAAAATGGTGAATTGCTGTTTCCAGAAACTCGGCGTGTATTCTCGTCCGCACTTGTATACGTACAGGTAGTACGCGCGGCGTGCGCCGGACTGGACGATGATCACGCGGCACGGCACGTTGCCGCGGCCTGCGACGTCGGGCACCACGATGTCGTGTTTGGCCACGATGTCGTTGCCGCCGCCCTCCAGGCAAAGATCGGGCGGATGCGTCCCCTTGCGGTTGTCCTGGCTGAAAATGATGCAGAAGTCCACAGGGAGAGAAGCGGGATTGGTGTAGCGGCGATACAGGTAGTCCCGCGTTTCAAGGATGGTCAACGTCTGCTCGTCCATCTCGATGTCCTGGCTCTGCCACCGGAGGCCGGCCATGTCCAGCGTCGCCGGCAGGGCCTTGCCGGCCATCTTCTGGTTCCACATGGAAGGGACCGAGCGGTTGATGGCGAGCGTCGTCCCGGCCGCCACGAGCAAGAGGATCGCGGCGGTCCATCCGGCGCGCCCGCCTACGGCGCGTGCCAGTTGCGGCCACTGCTCGTCATCCTCCGCGCCGCGGAGTTGGCCGTGGAAGAGCGGCAGCACTGCGGCGGGCCTTCCGACGAGTTTCCTCACCCAGAGCACGAGCCGCTCGGTGCCGAACATCAGCAGGAACGCGATGCCGTAAATGAGGATGCCCGACGTGTCGTGGTACCAGCCGGTGGCCGTTTTCACGTCCCAGACGTCGGCGACGACGATCAGGCTGACGATGCGGATGGAATTGCTCGCCACGGCTACTGGAACCGACATGGCGAACAGTCCGAGGCGCCACAGGCCCCGTAACTTGCACACATAGGCGTAAATGGCGCCGAAGGCCAGGAGGCTGATCAGCGTCCGCAGGCCGTTACACACGTTCGCGATGACCAGCGTCTTGTCGCCCGTGAGGAAGACCTGGTTGCCCGACCGCTCGACAATGATGCCGAGGAAGTTGGCGAGCGAGACGCCCCAATCGGCCGCCAATAACTTCAGCCGGAAGTTGAGTTGGGCGATCGAGAGTTCGGGCAGGGGAACCATGAAAAAGAGCAGGGCGATCGGGAACCACAGCCTCCTCAGGGCGGTTGCCCCCCAGAAGAAGAGCACCAGGCCGGCCAGCGCCCCGATGAGGCTGAACCCGCTGGCGAAATTCACCCGAGCGAAACAGGCCGCCAGGTGGATCAAGAGGCTTCCGATAAGCACGAGGCCGCCGATAACTCGCCTGGGCGCCACCGGGAACCGCGTGTGGCGAATGAGCAGAATGCCCATGATCAGGCTGACGAGGGGCACCAGCGGGCCGTGCGTGTAGTAGCTTTCCCCCTCGACGAGGCGGTCGTACAGGCCAAGGGCTGAGCGCTGCCATGCCGGGAACCAGCGAATCCACATCTCGGCAAAGGTGTTGGCATAGGCCGCGAGCAGTCCCGCAAGAAGCAGTATCCAGACTGCCGCTAATAGCTGTTTCTGGTGCTTCGCTGGAGGTTCGTTTCTCACAAGGTGCTCCGGACCTTGATAGACACGCAAGTGTACAATAGCACGACAATCCCATTCTGTCCACAGATTGCCTAATTTGCCAGGCCGTATTGTCCCGCGTGGCGAGGACCAGCCACCCCTGTATCGGCATTTCCGCGCCGAATACTGTTATGAGATTGATCATCTGGTTCCGCGTTTGGATTGGTCGGCATCCCAAGACCGGCGTAAGCAAGTTGCAGGTGCGGCCGGGGCACAGGCAGGGAAACTGCAATGCCCGCCGCGGGTGCAGAGAGGAAAATGGCCCGCGGCGATGCCTATACGGCCTGTAAGTTGGCCCTCCAGGGGTACGCTGACCGCGGCGATCCTGCGTGTAAGGCCTTGATTTGTATGGTCTTGCGTGGCCCGGAGCGGGCGTCGTTCCAGGCGAGGCCGCCAAGCCGTAAGATGGGTAAGATGGGCATCATGTGCCGCGCGGTGCTGGAATGCCTCCTCCGGCAGGCTCTGGAGAGGCGGGCAGGGCATGCGGCCGGAGTTGCCGGTGGATCCTAAAGTTGCGAAACATATATTATATAGCTGGTCCCGGCACAGGTTTGCTCAGCGCAAGAAGTTTTTTTGCGGACGTCACTTGACAAAACGGCAGTTTTGAGGTATATATGCTTTGCTCGCGTACTACTAAAACGGGGGGATGAGGCGGTGAATAACCGGCGGCGACAAGAGCGAGGCGGCATCTGCGGGGCAGATGGTTGGCCGTTTGGGGTCAGGACCTCCGAGAAGAGCGGGTTGCGTTGATATTTCGGGGGCCGTGTGGACGGCCTCTTTTTTTGTCGTCAGGGCGGCGGAGGAAGAATCCGCCGTCTCAGGTCATGAGGTAGGGTTTCAGGGCGTGCAGGGCTGGAGTAGTTGAAAAAAGGGGCGGATCAGCAGGACACCTTGCCCAAGGTCGCTGATCCACCCGGGACGATGCGCGTATCGCTACGCGCCTATAATTTATTATAGGCAGGCGTCGTCTCGGGAATCAAGGAAATCGCGGTGAGCCAGGCGTTGGCTGCCGCGGGAGACGACGCAATGCCGGAGCCGGTTACTATCGTTGGCGTAGGGTTGGGCTTCGTCGCCCTGACGAGCCATTTGGCTCGCAGGTATTTCGAAACCGCCAAGGAAGTGGCCGATATCGTCATCGGCTTCGTTGCCTTGGTCCTGTGTTTTCCCGTTCTTGCCGTGTGTGCCGCGATTATCAGGCTGTCCAGCGACGGCCCGGTCTTCTACAGGCAGAAGCGCGTCGGCAAAAACGGAAAGCTCTTCATGATGTACAAGTTCCGCACGATGTACACGGGCGCCGAGTTGGGAACGGGGGCGGTATGGGCTGCACGCGGCGATTCGCGCGTTGTGCCGGTATGCCGCTGGATGCGCCGCAGCCACGTGGACGAACTTCCCCAAATCATCAATGTGATCAAGGGCGAGATGTCGCTGGTCGGTCCGAGGCCCGAGAGGCCCGAGATTCTAAGCGAACTGGAGAAAACCTACCCTGACGTGAGGAAGCGGCTTGCAGTTCGTCCCGGCATCACGGGCCTGGCACAAGTCCGCAACGGTTATGATACGACCGTTGAGGCATTCCGCGCCAAACTTGAAGCGGACCTGGAGTACATCGAGCGGCGGAACTGGAGCATGGAATTCCGGATCATGGCCGCCACCGTCGGCAAATTGCACGACCGAACGGCTCATTAGCCGCGCGGGCGTTGTTGTGGCAGCAGAGGGGTATTATAAGGTCGGCAGCAGGGTCTTATAACAAGGATGCTGTTAGGAGAATCGTAATGATGATGAGGGGTAGTCTGATGAAGGCAGGGGCGCTTACGGCGGCGGTTGCCGTCGTGGCGTTGCTTCTGGCCGGGCCGGCCAGTGCGGGCGGTGTGTCGCCGCCGACGAGTTACGGTTTCCTGGAACTTACCTATTCCAATTGCAAGCCGGCCGAAGCCGCGAGAACGTATTCGTCTTACGCGGGGGTCGGCCCTTGGTACGCCGGCCAGTACAACCTGAGCGTCAACAGTGCCGCAAACTCGCACAGCAGCGGCGACGCGGGCGGAACGCTGTGGGCCCAGGCCCAGGCGAATGGCTTCCTGGTCGGGGCCTACTGCATCGATATCCGCCAGGATGCGCCCACGCCGGGCGGCAGCAGCCCGCAGGAGCCGTTCAGGCGCTACGAGTTGTACGATCTCCAGGATGCGCCCCTCGTCAAGGGCATGACCGCGGCCATGGGGGCGACCAAGGCCAGCGACCTGCGCAAATTGTTCGGCTACTGGAACCCCGCGTGGGCCACCGCTGGCTACAGTCTCAATGGGTGGTCCGGCAACGCGTATGCCGGTGCGTTCCAGGTCGCCGTGTGGGAGATCGTCAACGAGACGAACATGGTCGGCGACGCGTACGACTACAACCTGAGTTCCGGGTCTTTCCGGATCGGCGAGTATACGCTTTCGGGTCCCGGCGGGTGGTCCGGCATTGCATGGAACGCCCAGGGCACCGGTTGGCTCAGTAACCTGGCCGGCATGACTCCGAGGACCGATGTCGTGGCCCTCGTCAACGAGGATTTCCAGGACTACGCGTTGACCGTCCAGGGCTTTGGCAGCCGGCACACTCCGGAGCCGGTGACCCTGGCGGGGGTGGCGATGGGCATCAGTTGCCTGGTTCGGTACGTCCGGAAGCGCAGGACGGCGTGAAAAACGACAGCGGTTTCCCGGCCGGTTGCCCCGTGCGGGCCGGGGGCCGCGATGATCTAACGTTGGATAATGACAAGGGGATCCACGGAAACGCGCGGCTTTAAGAAAGGGGGGTGTGAACGAGACAAGGCGTTCCGGCCTGATGTTCGGGCCGGGCGCGGCAAGCGAGGCTTCTGAGGCTGGAGACCGGCGCCGTAACCGGTCGGTCGTCTGGGATGGGCCTGGGGGTCAGGCACGTCTCGCACATGAAACGATGAACCCTTTCCGGAGAGAGCGAGGGTATCAACAATGACCATTCGGTGCGCGAGTTGTCAGTAAGGCCGATTCTGGCCGTCACCGGGACGGCCGGGGCCATGTCATAACGAACAGACCGGAGTGCTGCCCGTCGAGCGACGTGGTGGCCGAAGCGAAGGTTTCGGAGAGGGGCTACCAGATCGCCCAGGACCTTCAGTTCAACACGTAGAAAGGATGTGGTTTTATAGGAGAAGACGGGCAAACACTACGATACCTGTCCCGGTCAAGCGACGGCCGCTGACTGATCGGGGTGAGGGGAAATGGCGACCGGGGCGGTTCCTGATAGAGGCCGACTCGGGCACTCGTGCGGCGGCCGAAAAGAGGCTTCCGGCATACGCTGGAGGCAG
>Ga0315295_10004569_pt1 | contig 11813 bp, 12 predicted proteins | sample YL17G14_0_MG_FD_204453 | JGI IMG/M metagenome (GOLD analysis project Ga0315295, IMG submission 204453) | Sediment microbial communities from Yellowstone Lake, YNP, Wyoming, USA - YL17G14_0 | ecosystem: Environmental > Aquatic > Freshwater > Lake > Sediment | place: USA: Wyoming | collected...
TCCTTTTTGATATAGCTTGCACCCTTTATCCCTGGTATAAACCAAGGCTGTTTACCAAAAGCACCGAATTGTTTTTGAATTATATCTTTTAAATGATTAATCGCTTGAAGCGCTAAGGGTCTGTCATTTTTGTCAATATCCGGATTGAAATGAATTGATCGATGCCTAAGTTCAGAAAGATCTCTAAATATTTTAGCAACTTCCGGGAGTAAGACACCCCATGATTTAAGAGTATCGATAGCAAGATCCCAATTATCAAAGGAATTCTTATTATAGATCTTTTTGTATTCAGGAGTGGATAGAAATTCTTCACGAAGAGTGCAAATAAGATGATTCAGAATTCGCTCGCCTAATGCACAAGCTGCAGTCAGGGCAGGATAATAAGCCCCCATAATAAAAGCACTTCGGATTTGATTGAAAAACTTATTGTGAAAAGCAAGTATCGAAATTGGTTTGTTTCCTAAATCTTTAATATTTTTTATTTTTACTTCTGAATCGTTTTGACCATATTGTTCTATAAATCTTTTTTCTATTTTTTCTTTATTTTCACGATGCTGCTTTTTAATTTTATCGTCCCATTCATTAAGGATTTCCCTCTTTAAATATTCGGGCCTGGAATCAAAATCGAAAAATAGTACTCTATAACGCTTCATAAGTTATTTTGGAAAAGGCTTTTTGAATTCTTTTTTCAAAGTCCTCATTTATTGAGTGAAGCAGAAGTTGGAAATGCGGGAGCGATTTTTAAGGCGTTGGGCGAACATATTATTTAATTTATTTCTTAAGTTTTAACTTGGCTTTGGCTGTGGGGAAGGATTTTAGATTTCCTTTCCGGATAGTGGATACATAATGGGCGTTGCAGAGGCCGCGGGCCTTTGCTGGATTTTTACAGCCTCTTTTGGAGCAGATTTTCTTGGACATCCTCGCTGGTTTCCTTTTGACCTTTTTCCTGGTCTTCCTGGCAGGATTTTTAAAGGAGATTCGGGATAGGCGTTTTTAGATTTTTTTCACCGCCTTTTCCAGACCCGAAAGGGCTTGCTCGGCTTTCAGATGCTGCTTGTCTATAATCCTGACTACGGCGGATTCAACCAAGTGAGAGATAATTTTGTTCAGGTTATCCGCGGCTCTTCTTTTGGGCATAAGATTCCTCCGTTTCGAATTATTTCCTACATTATCCATTTTTCTTCTGGTTTGGCATCAAGGTACCAGGAAGAAAAGTGAGTTGCCAACATCCACGTCAAAACCGTTAATAAATACGGACCACCATCAACAATCTTTACCATCAAATCCACTATTTCTCCTTCAGCGGAAATTTTCTCAAACTCAAAATGCTTTCCCATCATCAGAGATATGGCAGATAGTAGAATGATCAAACCATAAAGGAAGGACAAGTCATCAACGCCGGGAGAAACCCCCAACCGCTTAGAAGCTATTCTATCAAGTGAATCAAGTAATTTTTTTATATCATCCTGCAAATTCTTATCATATTTCTCCTCATCCTCTTTTTTAATCACAATTCAATCCCTTTCATAAATTTCCAAACTTTCCCCATCTCAAAGCTATTACTTAATGAGCGTTGCTGAAGCCACTAATTTTAATTGAAAATGTTTCACGTTTTTGATTTATTGTTTACTTTTTTAATTTTATTTCTTTTTTTAAGTATTTCGTCACAGGGAGATATTTTTGTTTTGTAGTGAGAAATATTACCGCCACATACATCGCAATTACATGTTAATTTAATAGCTTCATCTTTAGAGAATCGCTTCGGGCAATCTTCGCATTTATATTCTTCCATTGGCATAAATATTCCTTTCTCTTTATTCTACTTAAAAATAAATTCTAAAGGTAAAATTAAAGTTCCTCCAATTAACCATGCTGATTGTTTAGAAACAGCTCCGAGATCGAACGGAAAGGCAAAACCAGAATGTGCCTCAAATCCGATTGGATAATTTACACTAATTTGGCGAATGCCAAAAGTACCCCCTGCTAGCCAATAATTTTTCGAAGATGTGTTTGATGTTTCCCGAGATTTGTTTGATGTTTCCCGAGATTTGTTTGATGTTTCCCGAATGATAGCATCGAGAAAACCTCCGACAAAAGCTCCCGCTTCCCATTGATTTCGTCCACCAAAACGATAGGCAAGTCCTATCTTATCTAATAATGTAAGGTGCTGGCTTCCATTGTCTCCACATCTAAGATATGAATACCCTAGACCAACATTGAACAAAATTGGCGTATAATGTAAGGGATCAATTTTCTCCAAATTAAGTAATACATTTTGGGCCAATCTCTTTTGTGTTATTGAATCAGAATTATCCAAATATGTATAAGGTACGATCGACTCAACTAATGACTCAGCCAGCACCCTAACTCCACATGTTAAAGTAATAGCTTGCCTTTCATTAGTTATGCAGTTTTCCAAAACCCCAATTTGCGTATCTAATTGAGATTTTATGTGTGTTAAAAGAATACTGCTACTAGCCTGCATAATAATTCTTTTTGCTTCCTTCTGTTCATTATTTCTTAATTTATTATAAAATTTAATGAGGTTTTCGATAATTTTTGAGATATTTTCATTCTTTTCAATAGAATCTTTTTCGAAAATACTTTCTATTAATGTAAAAATTAAATCAAAGGCTATTTCGGAAGACATACTATCTGAAAGTCGAAGAAGGATTTTATCATTACTAACCTGAATAAAACGGCTAGTATTCCAACGAGTTAGCTCATTCTTCAATTCGTTTAGTTCGTCTGACGAATTCAATTGGATCAGGAATTTTTCGAACCCTGGACCATATTGCTTTAAAATAACTCCCAAGGGACTATCCGAATGGATTTTCCGGCAATAGCCTCCTGGGCTATAGATCGGATTTCCACCTTTTTGTAAAACGGTCGAAACAGTTTGATATAAACAAGTATTTCGAGCCGCTTCTGGAGAAAAACGCAATTCAAGGAAATATTTTACAAAATCATGTTCATTAACATTTGGAGGAATAGTTAATTCTAATTCATCTTCATCAGGTTTAGCAATTTTTTGGCATTTATATTTATTTTCATTTCCTCTGCACATATAACCAGGTTCATCATTTGCTGCAATAATTTTAGCAAGCAATCTTAATGAGAAATCTATCAGTCGGTCATTCAATATATCTTCGTTTTGATTTTCTGCATAATCTACCAATAATCCCATTAATAAAGCAGGAATCATGTACTTGTTTAACTTCATTGTAAGACTGATATCTGCTATGTATATTTTTCCGTAATTATTAAATTTATCAAGATTCACAAAACTTTTTTCTTTATTTTTACATTCAGAGTCATTGAGATCTGTTGGGATATTTTTTAATATCTCAACTGATGGATTCTCCAATTTTGCAATAGATTTGCCAACTTCGCGCATAACAATATATCTATCTTCATTTTTCCAATTTTCGATTTTTTTAAGCAATTCATCACATCCTCTTTTATTCGCTTCATCAACAAGATCTTGGATAGTATCGTCACTGAAAATATCTTCTCCCCAGGGATAACCAAAGCTATTAAGATGATTTTCATTATTTTTTTCAGTTTCAATTACAATATTGTATAAATCCTTCTGGTTGATCTGAACAACAATATTTGTAAGCGATGTAAGTAAAAGTCTTACATTATTATTTTTAGGATTATTTAGAGGAATTCTCTTTGTAAATTCTCTTAATAATTCAAAAATTGAATTATTTGAATTGGTGGAATTATTTTTTAAATATTCAGACATTATTTTCATATTAATTAAATTATTCCGAAGAGGCTTACATCCCGATTCAGTATTAATGTTACTTCTATAAATTACACTCATAAAACAATCAGACAAATTATTGGAAAAATCAGTTACATTGGCCGGGTAAGAATTAATATTCTCAAAGAAATCAATATTAATTTCTCGAAGAAATTCATCTAAAGTATTCTTCATTGCAGCTATAGCTGATGCTCTCGCAATGCGACCGAACATTACTCTAATTTCGTTGTCAATTGCCGCTTCATTTGGTTTTTCATTTAATGAAATTAAAAGTAATTCTCCAAGTCCCTCTGTGAGAGAAAGGCATACCTGTTCCCCTTTTCCATTATTTTTACAGACGTCCTTTAGTTTACCCGCAGCCCACTTTTGAGCAAATACTTTTGCAACATGCTTAAATTCATCACTTACCTGTACGTCCGCCTTCGCATATTGAATAAAAGCAATAAAAACAATGAAAAATATTAAAGCAGAGATAATATATTTTCTTATCTTTTCCATTTATAAATAATTCTTGAAACAAAATCTAAAGGCATTTGAGTCTCCTCTCACAATTAACAACTTTCGAAGTCTGAATTGGTATTTAATTTCTTTTGCGATCTCCCTCATCTTCCGAATGGTATCATACCGTGCCTGGTTATACCTTTCCTGAGCTCCCTCCGGGTGAAGATGGGGTCAACCCTTGACATTGGACATATTCCATCGCCTTCGAGACATCATTTCCCAAGTCCCTTAATCGAACCGATTTATCTTATCTTTCTGGTTTATCTTGTCTATCTATCCGGTTTCTTTGGTTTCAAACCCCTTGGCCGTGGATACTTTAAAATGAATTTTTTCTATGGCTGTCAAAAAGCAAGACCTAACCCCGGGCATTTACCCCGGGCATTTATTCTGGCTCATTTTAACCTCTTTTATCCAGAGAATAATACCGGGATAAAGCCATCCATCTTCGTCATGGCAAATGGGTATGCTTGGAAAAGACCAAGCCATGGCATCGGCTTTGATTGCTCTGGCCTGCTTCAATAACCTGTTTATTCTTACATCGATTTCATCCTTATTTTTAGTCTTGATATATGGTTGGCCGAATAAGAAGGCAAGACAGCGCTTTCGTTCAGCCTGGGTTCTCCTAGCATCATCACAGGCATCGTTCATTCCTTGCGTTATTTCTTTGAGATTATCCTTTTTTTGAGTAATGGCGATCCATTTTTGCTTAGCTTCAACCATGAATTCTTCTGATTCTATTGCAAATTCAAGATCAACCCGGCCGGCTTTAAATTTTCTTCCCCGGCTGGAGCGCTTTAAGTCAGAGTATTCCTCGAATGAATAACCTCCACATTTCCAGACCGCCCCCGCAAAAATGCTAATGAGGGCCCGCTCGTTATACCACCAGGGCGTATCGTTCTCTTTGTTCCAGTCTTTGGCCAGAGCGCAGTTCATGTCTATCCATTTCTGTAAAACTGGTCGCAGCGTTTGTAGTCTTGGGGTGGAAACTCCGCAATTATTTTTCATTTTTACCAAGGTCTTTTTCCTGCTTTATTTATTACTCATCACCTGACTTTACTGCGGTCTGCGGTCGGCGGTCATTCTAGTGATATCCCCGAAATACTGGTTTTTCATTTGAAAGGTCAATACATGAGCAATTTTTTAAGTTCGTTAATATGTTTATCGTTAGAGATTGTTCTGGGTGGGATGCTCCTCTGAATGGAGCCGGAGATCCCTAGAAGCTTCTCCATCCTTGAAGAAACCGCTTGATAAGCCCGGCCTCTTTTATCGAGCTTTCTTTGACTGATCGGGACGGCTTTGGTTATAAGCTTGCTTCTGTTCTTATCGCCAATGATTATAACCAAACCCCAAGTTGAGCAAGACCTTTTCAGGTGGGCATTATTAGGATAAAGTGCATAACATCTCCTGATCTCCGTCCTGGATAACTTGTTGAAATCAATAACTTTTTTAATAGTAAAATAACCGATCAGGTATAAGCTTTCCTTGTGTTTGGCATTTTCGAAAGGCTTAAGACCGGCATAAAAAACCAGCAGGTCTCCAGTCCCAAGTTTCAGGAGGTAATTTCTTTTAATCGTCGGATCCCCGTAGGTAAAGGTTTTAAACTCAGGGTCGAAGTGGATCTTCCTCCCCGCGATTTTCGATGGCAAATAAACTGAAAGTAGTTTCCCGGTCCGGCCTATGGTGTTCCTATAAGTGCGGTCTTCCTTAGATCTCGAATCGCCCTCGGAGATAGGAATATACTCAAAAGAGCCATCCGCAAAGATCGGAGCCAGGGTCCCGTCAGTCCCCTTATCGATCCCGACCCGGAGAAGCATCGCTTTCATTCGTATTTCCTCCGGAGGCAGGACTTTTTATATTTGCATTTCTTTTTTAAGCATTCTTTTTTCAGGGGGATCTTTTTGCCCGCCTCGCAGGCCTCCCTTTCGAGTCGCAACATTTCCCTTATTATCTTGCGCCGGATATTTTTCAAGGAATGAATCCTTCTCAGAATTTTTTTAGTCGTTCGAGCATCGATTTTTTGCATCCACTTGGTGCGACGAAGGCCGAGGTTTTCGTACATTAGCTTTTCATTGAATGGAACCATATAATTTTTTCCAATCAGAGCGGTTCGATTCTTCCTGCGTATAAAATCCCCTCTTTTGATATAACCAACAATGAAACGGTGACCATTAAATCTACCACCCCCTGCCTTTTTATTGCGGCACCTGGTACAGAGAAAAAGATATTTTTCAAAGGAATTCTTGAAATTTTGGAGATTGTATGGGAGGCAGGCCCTTAAATAATTCTCTGCACCGATCTCAAAATGAGGCTCGGTCTTTTTAGTAATGTGCCTTATTGGCAGGTTTGATTTCGGATAATGCCAAAAATACTGCTCCCGGCCGATGGGTTTCAATTCATCCAAAATTAAAATTGGTCTTCATTTTTAATTCGCAACAATCAAGACCGAAAACCAGCTACGAACAACTTCAAATATCGGAAATATTTTTATCGCGCTTTATTAGGTTTTAAATATCTTCTTCTTTTATCTAACATTACCAACTGATTTTCGTTCAAGTTTTGGCTGTGGTTTTTATATGTTTTCCAGTTCGGAAAATAATCATTAACTTCATTTCCCCATTGAACCCATTTTTCACGTTTTCCTCTTGCAAATAGTTCAAGATACGGTCCTGGGCTACAAGACTCGATTATTTCATACAATTCATCTGGTTTGCGACTATGTTCTCTTTTTCTCGAAGTTATTATATTGGGTTGCGTACGGCCAGCCTTGAGAGTTCTTGCCTTACTTCCTCTAATGCCAAAAAGTATCATTTCGGTTACATTTCGGAAATAGAAACCAACTCCTCTCCTATCAGGGCCTTTGTCTTTTCTTATTTTATACCAAATTATATTTGTTTTATATGTAAATCCCCATCGTTTCATTACTTCAAGTCCTTCATAAATGAGTGCATTTGGTACCCAAAGATATAAATGACTAGGTTCAACTAAAATTTGCGATAAAGGTAGTTCTTTGATGTCTTGCAGCGTCATTGTTTGATATCGGCTGAGGCGTTTATGTTCGGGAGCCATTTTTCCTGTTCTGTTAGAAAACTGCCATGGTGGATCAGCCAGTATGGTGGAAAATTTTTGTTTACCTAAGAAGGTAAGAATGTCTTCTCCTGGCTTTCGGTCTATTTTAGATATCATGATAATATTATTTTATGAGTTTTTGTTTTATGCCAAATACTAATATGGGACAGCCCCCATTTCTACCAGCTTTGAGGCGAGGCAATAATTTCCCCATGTGTGTAGTGCTAGCACCGTATTTATGCATAATTCCCAGTTCTTTAAACCAAGGATTAAGATCATCACTTCTAGTAACTATTACTCCAACGCTTATTCTTTCATAATCGAAAAATGCACGAAATGCATATAAATCACGGTCAAAAGTTTGGTCTTTACTATTCCATTCAAGGTCGAAAGCAACTCTATTTTTAATATAATCGACTTTGTGGGTTTCGTGCTTGATCTCTCTTTTATCTACGGTGACTTTCGCCTCTAATTTATCTTCTTTCCAACCTTTTGGAATTAGAATTTGAGAAAACTTTTTGGGTATTTGACTTTCATTACCACCACCTGACATAACGTCTTTCTTCGTGATGCAAAATTCTCTTAAAGATTCACATAGTTCCCGAAATTCATTTGGAAATTCGTTTGAAAGAATTGCCGCAGCGTGTTTAAAATCCTGAATTTCATATAATTCTTGCAGATCTTGGGGTACATATTGTTTCCAAATCATATTACCACTTCCTTTCCATATTCGCTTATCTCAATAAAAACCAAAAAGGAAAATATATTTCCACATTCCGAAATAAATTCGATATTTTAATTATGTCCCACAAATTCCCAAATATGTACACATGATTTTTGATGACCATTACTTCTTCCAATCGTAGGCCAACTTGCCGCACCCACACCTGATTTTGCTCTCTACATTGTCAAAATATTTAATAGAAATATACTTTCTACACTCGTTCTCGTTGCAGTAAAAAACTCGAATGGTTTGCTCAATATCTTCCCATATTGCCGCCAGGTCTTCTATATTTTCATTGAACTCATTATCATGAGACGTGATATTAGCAACGAACATTGGCATTCCTTTTAGTTTTTGAATGTTGGCCTTATCTTTTAATTCATTTCCTTTCTTTGAAATTCTATTATGAACAGCATCCATTAGTTCAGCAGCCATTCTCTTCTCATTTATGTCATTATACTTAAAGGATACTTTAGCTCCTATGTTATATGCGATTTCTTTCATTACCTTTTCAGTATAAACTCTAATATCATTTCCAAGTCCATTTTTATCCTTGTCTTTTAATTTATTAAGAATAATATCTTTCATATCAATTATACTTTTTTCAATTTCTACCCCTTTCTCTTTTGACCATTTAAAATCTTGGATTAGCCAACCTTTGTTCTTAACATCACTCACTACTAATTCAAAAAAACCTTTTTCGTGCGTAAGTAATATAATCTGGTAGTCTTTGAATTTATCAATTAACAATTTTGTAAATCTTGATCTGTGTGGCCTGTCAAAACTTGAAATCACATCGTCAAGTATAATAAAATCGTTTTGCTTATTGAATGCTTTAACAGAAGCTAAAAAGAAAGATAGTCCGAGGCAGTTGATATGACTTTCACTTAAATAGGCAATTGGTGTTGTTTTGGTCTCATTAAAAAAGGTATATTCGATTGTTATTCCGGCTAAGTCATCATTTTTATCCTTGATTGGTATTAGTTTAATATTCTCAATTTTTTCATTTGGATTCATATTGGTGTAATATTCATTAATACTTTCAGAGAACATATTCAGAAATATATTTAAAGCTTCTTCTTGTCTTTTAATAAAATCGTTAAAAAGTAATTGAAATGTAATTTGTTGTTTTGCTAGTATATCCTGTCTTTTCTTAATATTTTGATATTGATTATAAGCTGTGACCGCGTGAAATAGCTTGGTATAAATTTGGAATTTTATATTTGAACTCATACTTTCCGTGAGCTTTCTCGCTATGTCTTGCTCTTGCTTAGATAAATCAAATATTTCTTTTTTGTCAATTTGTATTTTGCTAAGCATCTGAATTGGTTCTTTGTCAATCAACTCCTTTTTAAGTTCATCAGAAAAAGCATTCAATGAGGTTTTAATTTGTTTTACCTTCTTGAAAAGTTTGGAATATTGTTCCTCTTTAATTAGTTTTTCTCTAAGCAATATATCAATTGTTTTAATGTTACCCTGCAAAATATCTTTTATTTTCTGCCCTTGATCTTCTAGCTTTTCTTTTACTTTTTCGAGTTCCTCTAACTCCTTAATCCTTTCATTTAATTGTTTAATCAATTCAATTTTATTCTTTTTTTGAAGGCACAGTGGACAGTAGTCATCTTTTAATACATCATTTTTCAAAACACTCAATCCTTCTTTAAGTAAATCAAGGAGTTGCAATTTCGGAAGGTTCTCTGGTACTTTTCGTGTTTCTGTATATATTGCATGATATGCTTTATAGCTAGCGTGTATATTATCAATGTTTCCAACAATTTCTTTTAAATATTCTCCAGTTTTAGTATGAAAGCTGATTTGCTCAAAAAGTGCTGTATCTTTTTTAGTTTCAATCATTTTTAAAACATTCTCGATATCTTTATATGATTTGACTTCTTTTCCGATGTTTAATGGTTTTATTAACAGATTTGCTCCGACATACAATTGTTTATCAGAGTAAGCATTTTGCCCAAGATTATCTAGAACAACAGATTGTTGAGCGTTTTTTTGATTATCATAGTTGGCCGATTTGATGCTTCGTGCAATTCTTCCAGCAGACTTCCTGAGAAGGTCTCTAATATCAGCAACATCAGAAAATCCAATAATAGTTTGGAGTTTCTTGAGTTTTTCGGCCTTAGAAGCGATAATAAACTCTACCAAATCCCTATAACGAAGAATCAAGTTTTCAGATTGAGTAGCATGTAAATAATCTTGGTAATTATCTGTTGTATTAGAAGTAGATACCTTTAATGAATTGTCAATAGATTTTATTGAATTTATTTTATTATTAGAATATTGTATATCAACAAATGCATTTTCACTTGTAGAAATGAATAGATTGCGCAATGACCCTCTTCCTTTGGTTGAGCCAATTTCTTCAGTAACTAAATGTCTAACGCCATCTGAATAGTACCACTCAATAGCATCAGTCAATGAGCTTTTTCCAGCACCATTCTCACCAAATACTAAAATTGATTTATTATTCAGATTTAACATCAAAGGACTTTTAATACCTCTAACTCCACTAATTTCAATTGACTTAATTTTTACCATCTTTTCCTTCGGTTTTATTAAGTTCTTCTTGAAGTAGTTGCTCCATTGCATTTTGGATATTAGTATCAGTCAATTTACCTTCGCTATATAATGAAGTCAGCTTCTCAACAGTTCTTTTATCTACTCCTTCAATATTCATAATCTCTGCGAAGAATTCATCAATTACATTTTTGCCGCTTTTAATCTTGTTACTCATTGTGTGATATCTCTTTCTTGAATATTATTCAAAATATGTCCAATCAATTATAAAGTTTGCTTTTAATTTTTTATCTAATATCTCATACCCTGATTTATTATTGCAAATAGGATAAACACCATATTTTTCAACGAAGTCTAGAATGAAATAACTTTCAAGATCTTCTATTCTATTATTCCAGAACTTCCGAATCATTTCGAAGTTGATATAAGTAAAATAAAGTTTTTCTGTTTTCCCATAGTTTATAAGACCCCAGTTTTTGCTTTTACCTTCAAAATGTTCTGTTAGTCTACTACCAATGCTGTTTGTTTTTTTCTCGCTCATTCCAATATAAAGCAATCGAGATGTTTTAAAAGGGTATTGGATTCTCGTCTTATCGTTAAAAATAAAATATAGACCTGTCAGCCCCACGAGTGGTTTAATGTTCTGTATTTTAAATATTTTTGGACCGTCAAAGAATATTTTCAGACTAACTATTTCTTCGGAAATGTTCATGTAGTTTAAATGATTTTCAAATTGCTTGTATTTAGGTCACGCACACAACTTTGACCAAACAATTCAATTTCTTAATATTTACATTATCTAAGTTTTGATTCGTAGCTATTTTTAACATTTTTCATGATATAACTATTTAATCCCTCCCCTGCCAAAGCAAGTGATTTCATTTTTTCAATATTATTTCTACCTGCACTTTTATAGGTGTAAAGATATAATGAGCCATCGCTAAATTGAACAGTTATCGACTCAACACCAATTTCATAGGCTGACACTCCTGAATCCCCTCCCAAGTTCTTATACCTTTCCATAGTAATCCTCCTTTTGGTTCAGTACTAAAATTCCAGGGTCAAGTCTTTAAGTTGGTGCTTGTTCCCGTCAACCGCCTAATCCCCGCCCGAAAAAGAAACGTCTATCTGGTTTACTTGGTTCCTTTAGTTTATCTGGTCAGGTATTTTAGGTTGGATTATTGTCTGATGATTGGTGCTGCAAGTCAAGTAAAATCAATT
>Ga0315295_10004570_pt1 | contig 11812 bp, 9 predicted proteins | sample YL17G14_0_MG_FD_204453 | JGI IMG/M metagenome (GOLD analysis project Ga0315295, IMG submission 204453) | Sediment microbial communities from Yellowstone Lake, YNP, Wyoming, USA - YL17G14_0 | ecosystem: Environmental > Aquatic > Freshwater > Lake > Sediment | place: USA: Wyoming | collected...
GGTACTGGTGTCCCTTGTCGCTGAAAAGAGATTGACGGTCGAACTCCTTTTTCGCAACTTCGATCCGGGACTTGTACTCGCCCGCATAGTCCGTTTCGGGCAGGATCAGGAGCGAGGCATCCAGGATTTCGAGCAGTGCGGCCTTGACGGCATCGCCGGAGGAGGAACGGTCCAATATGACGGACGTGGCGTGGGTGACCATGCTTTCGGCGTCCGTTTCGGAGCACCGAAGAAGGGGAGTGGCGGATAGCAAAAGTCCGAGGGCGACAAACGCGATCGTCGGCCTGTTTTTCATAGCGGCCTCCTTTGTCCGGATCGGATGCTCTTTCGCATCCACACGGTAACCGGCCGGGAAACCTGTCGCGTTTACATCCTTATGAGTCTTGCAGGGCAGGAAATTGCTTTGTCCTAGGGAGGAGCGTCTTGACCTTTGTCGAATCTCGGCCTACCGAGCTTCTGGCCGTGTCCTTAGACCTCGAAATGCTCCCATTCGTATTTGACGCGCTCCATGAAATGGATAAAAAATTCGTTTTTGCTGTGATAAATAAAAGCTTGGGCAGAGAACGAAGGGGGCAAGAGAGAATCAGGAAAAATATTCAGGGGAGATCAACTTCATAGATTTTCCGGGCTGTGGACGTTGAACCCTGTGTGCCGCCAGGAAAGCAAACGTTCTGCCCATTCCGGGCTGAGAAGCTGCTTGCAGACAAGATCGGCCAGGACCTCGCGGCCGAAGATCTCAGCCAGCCGCGAGTCGTCGATCCGGGGGATCTTATGGAAGAGGCCCGCCTTGTCCACTCCGCCCTCGGTCACCAGGAAATGGAGGTGGGGGTGAAGATTGATCCGATCGCCGAATGTCTGAATAGCTGCGATGACTCCGGGCACAACGTCTCTTTCAGCCACGACTTCGAAATTCCGCGTCAGGGAGCGGAGGGCGCAGTGGCAGTGGTATTCTCTCGGCGGCCGTGCTGACGAACGCCTTCCCGCTGAGCAGCCATTTTCCCGTATACAGAACCTTTGTTGTCACTACAACAGGCGATGGCGAGAGGCCAAGCCCTCTTCGGTCATCTTCTTCCATAGGTGCGATCGTGGCGGGGACGGATGTCTCGCCGGGGGCGGGCCAGACAGCGGCCCGGGCGATCGACCCCCACCTTAAAGACGGTGTCTGGTAGCGCGCCCTCTTAAAGGACAAACGTATACGAATACTTGATCATGATCGCCCGGCTGCTGTAGGAGGGCCGGCTGGGGTGATAGCCGAAGCGGTCGGTGTTCAACCCCTCGTTGACCACGATGTAGAAATCGTTGCCTTCTTTAGGATTAAAGCGGAACCTGAGATTGGCCGTCACCTCATCGGCGGCGCTGTCGTATTGGATGAAGGCGGACGCCGAGAATTTCGTGCTCAGGGTGGCCAGCAATCGGATTCGCGCGATCTGGGCGGTCAGCGCCTGGTGGCGGCGGGAGAAATCCACGCGATCGAATTCGTAGTATCCGTCCAGGGTGAGGTCTGAGGAAATCCCCCAGGTGGGTTTGACGCTTATCGTCGCCTTTGCGCCGTCGTAGAACGAGCCGGCATCGATTGAGACGGTCGCATACAGAAGATTTCCGAAGGGAGTCTCGAAATATCCCTTGAGCCCGTAGAATTCGTACTCGCCCGGGGGGACGAAGACCTTGTCGTAAAAAGATATCTCCTCCCGAACACTTTCGCGATACAGCTTCAGGGCGAATTCGCCATTCCAGCCGGACTTGGCGATAAAACCCCAACCGGGCCCGATTTCGGCCGATTCCAGCGTCCGGTCCTCATTCCGGAAATAGACATACCCGTCGGCGAAGACATTGTGCTGGTTCAGAAAGGATTTTTCCCCGGGCATCCAACCGTAGGTGATGCGGTTCCCCAGCCGGATGAAATCTTCGCGCAACTCGAAGCCCAGGCCCGGGTTGTAGTCCTTGCCCGAATAGGACAGGCTCAAGTTGGACCCCAAGCCCTTCTGGGTTCGCCGTTCCCAGCCGATGCGGAACCGGGCCGGGTCGAGGGACACGGCGCTGTTCGATTTCCCCGTCTCGTACGATTGGGCCCAATTCAAAAAGATATAGTCGTCGCCGTGGACGCGGAATATTCCATCCAGGCCGTAGACCGTGTTGTAGGAGCCGTCGGTCCCCAGACGCGTCGTCAATATCCCTCCTACATAGGAGAACGGATTGAAGACACGATGCCGGACACGAAGGACGCCCATGTTCTCGGAGGGAACTTGCGCCGCGTCGAGCGGCGCTGTCTGCATATCAAGAAACCCCAGGTCCCAGGAGCCGAGCCGGCCGACCACACGCGCGCCGCCGTAGATGCGCACGGCGTCGTGTTCGTGGAGACCGATCCTCCGGCTGTAAAAAAGCTGGTTATACTCGCCGAAACTGAAATCGAAGATCCCGGCCCGCTCCAGGAAAAAGAGCCTTTTCTCCGGGAAGTAGAGGGAGAAGCGGGTCAGGTTGACCTGATAGTCATCGGTCTCGACCTGGGCGAAATCCGTGTTGGCCGTAAGGTCCAACGTGAGGTTGCTGGTGAAGCCGTACTTGATATCCAGTCCCGCTTCCGTCGTGGGCTTGTCCTTGTGGACATAAGCCGTTTCCTCATCGTTCAGGTCATATGACTGTCCGTATCCGCCGATGGCATACGGGGCGATATAGAACGGCCGGCGGCTGCGCACGTTTTCCAGGATGGCGTCACGGCTCTGGGAGGGTTTATAAAGCACGACCGTCCCCAGCCTGGGGTCGACGTCCGGAAAACAGATGAGCTCCGCCCGGCGGGGGATCCAGCGGAACGCCTTGAGACCCATGACGACACGGCCGTCTTTTTCCTGAAAGCGCAGACTGGAATACGGGATGCGCATTTCGGCGAACCAGCCCTGGTCATTCTTGACGACCGCCACGTCCCAGAACGTATTCCAGCTCAAATTGACATAGCTGTCGTTGATCGACCGCCGCACGGCGTCGTTGACCACCATCCCGTCCCACCGCAGGCCCGACGGCGTCGTGCAGAAGCCCAGGGCGTTTTCCTTGTCGTTGAAAGTATCGAAGAAGACGCCGAAGAAATCGCTGTTGGTATTCGGGTAATCGCGCTTTTTTGAGGGGGATTGGATCTTGTCGGGCTCTCGGTCGTAGAGCTGGGCGGCGATATAGATGAAACTGTCGTCGTGCCCGAGAAGGATCTCGGTTTTTTCCGAGGGGGGATTCCCGAAGGTGGGAAAGATGCTGACCAGGGGCAAAGAGGCAATGCCCTGCCAGGCCTCCTCATTGCTCAGGCCGTCGAGGGCGACTGGGCCGGACATCTTGGGGATGAGCCAGGGGCTCCTCTCGGGTTTTGGAGACGCCGAAGTCTGGCCCAGGCTGGCCGTTGCCGTCGCTAAAAGAAGCGCCGCAGCGCAAAAGGGCACGATTCCTGTTTTGCTCATGGTTATTTTTTAAGAGTTTGCTTTTTGGCTGAGCCTGCCGGGCGAATCTTCTTGAGGTCAAAGGCCCCTTTATCCATCCGGAGAGATTATAAATCTCAGCGAGAATGGATGTCAAATTGAGCTCCCTAGAGTGGAGGGGGGTCGGAAGCACGCCGACAACCCAAAAAGCGCCGGAAATCAGCCGGACATCCGCGGGCCCTGGGGAAAGGAGAGAATTATGCGGAATATTCAGGGGAGGCCTCAGCGGCCATCAGGACTTCCTGATAGGCGATATGAGGAGGCGGGGGCCTGTCCGCAAAGAAGGTGAGCTTGAGGTGGTCGATGATCCTGTCCACCACGGCGTAATCCGTGCGGAAAGCGATGACCTTCATCTGTCCGCCACATTGGCGGGGCAAGGAGGAGGCGGCGGAGGGGACGGCGGCCGGGGCGAAGGGAGCGGCGGAAAACGCCGACCTCGCCCTAATCAAAAAGGAGAAGATGCCCGACGGCCGGACCAAGCTCATCTACAAGGAGAAGGCAACTGGCAAGGTCGTTCAGAAGATCGAGTAGATCTCACCGCGACGGGGCGACGGCGATCAGGCCCCGCAGCATCCTGAACCCCTTGAGGTAATCCTCCGCCTGGAAGCCCACGGCCCGGGCGTTGAGGCGCTGGACGCCCGGGAAGTACATGGCCATGTCGGCCTGGGCCGAAACGAAGAACTCGAGCTCGAAGCGGGTGGGCGAAACGATCTTGAAGGGCGGGACCTTGCCGATCTTCTTCAGCGCGTCGGTCACCCGGTCGCGGATGGCGCGGCGGGCTTCAGCGAAGGGCACCAAGCGGGCGGCGGTCCGGCCGATGCCGTCCTTGACCGGGGCCGTGACGACCTCGCTCCCCAGGATGGCCTTGGCCTGCTTGCATACGGCCACGTCGCCGCTGATGAAGACGACCGGGACGCCGTGGGCCCCGGCGATGGCCGCGTTGAGGCCGAGCTCGGGGAGCTCTATGCCGTTGATCTTGACGGCCCGGACCCGGCCGCCCGAGATGGTGTGGTCGAGGACGGCGTCCTGGGTGCCGGCGCCGGCGTGGTAGCCTACGAAGAGGACGGCCTGGTAGGTCTCATCGATGCCCTGCATCATGGACTGGGGCTTGGGCGAGCCGGAGATAAGCACGGCCTTGGGGTGGAGCGCGGCGGGGTCGATGTTGCGCATGTCGCCGTGGGAGTCGTTGACCACGACCTCGACCGCTCCGGCGCGCAGGGCCCCCTCGACCGCGGCGTTGACGTCGTCGACCATCCACCGGCAGGCCGCGGCGTACTCGGGGTTGCCGGGGGACGTCTGCTCGGAGGCCACGACCCCGCAGATGCCCTCCATGTCGACCGAGATGAAGACCTTAAGCTTGGGGGCTTCGCGCTGCTGGGCGGGGAGGTCGGCGGGGAGGAGGGAGAAGAGGGCGACGGCGCCGGCGGCCGAGGCGAGGGTGATCAGGGGGAGTAAACGTTTGAATGGAATATTGAATGCACTGTTTCTGTTTTTCATGACCCCTCCTTGCACAAGGAAAAATAGAAACGTCCCCTTTTTCTTGCCCCGGATGCTATTGCAGGCTTTTCCCCTGTCATTACGAGCGACAGGAGGGAGCGAAGCAATCTCAACTCCCCGTCCCGCCCTGCTCGTATTTTGCGGCTAGCGTTGGATCGAATGGTGTGCGGCGGCTCGGGCATTTTTCGCGCTCGCAGAGCTGGCAGGAGCTGAAGCCCTCCTCGGACGGGAAGAAGATGCCCGAGATGGATTTCCGGGGCACCATGAGCAGGCTGTCCGTGAGGCGGACGCCGATGAGGCGCTCGGTGTCGCCGAAGATCGAGAAGAGCTTGGGCTGCTCGGTGATGGGCCAGTCCTCGAGCGAGCCCGGGTCCATGCTGGCCAGGCCGGGGAAGCCCCAGCGCGTCCGGAAGCGCTCGGAGAGCCAGGCGGCGCCGCTCTCCAGCGCGAGATTGGCCATCTCCTCGAGGTAATACTGCTTGAGGAGGTCGCCGGAGGCGGCGGCCTCGGCCTCGAGCGCGGGCCCGGCGGTCATGATGAAGGGGAAGACCTTCTGGACCCGGTCGAGGTTGCGGCGCAGGACCCGGCTGCGGAAGGTGACGCCGGCCACTTCGACCCTGTCCTCCCCTTTCGCGCCGGTGTAGGAGATCTCGTAGACGGCGCGGAGGGCCACGAGGGAGCGGGCTTGTTCGAGGAGTGCGTCCAAGTCGAGCGCGCCTGCCCGGGCGGGGTTATGGCGCAGGCGGGCGGCCACGGCTTCGCGGTCGAGGGTGACGGGGATGCGGTCGAGGACTTCCATGGCGTCCCCCTATGATTACCCCAAAGGGCGGGCCTGAATCAACCCCGAAAAATGGCGTTGCACCGCCGGCCGTTCTTTGGAATCATGGGAAGCACCCGGAGGGGAGGACGAACTCATGAACAAGAGGATCCTGCTGATATTATAAGTTTTTCGTTTTCTGTTGGGCTGATCGAATGAACGTTCAGGTGCCAATTTCCCCCTCCAACCATCGTGGGGAAGGATAGATCAAACCCTCAAGTCGTGTCAAGGAGGCGTTGAGGGGGCGGGGGTCTGTCAGCGACAAAGGTCGGCTACACTTTCTGGAACCCATGGTTTTCGCCAGCATAAATGGAGCCTGTGAACTATGAGCCTGCTCTATATGCCCGTCGGAAGCGCGCGCTCGGTCGGATTGTTGTTCCAAGTGTCGATGACGCACTTCCAACCGTATCTTGCCTTCCATTAAAGATATTCATTTCGGGAAGTTCATGCGCCGCAGGATATCTTCGAACCGCGGGTCCGAACGGACCGCATCGAAGAAATGGTCGAATGTCAGCAAGGGAAGCCAGGCGTCTCGTTTCTGATACGCCTTGTTGAGATAGCTAAAGCCCTGATCCTTATCCCCCATGGCGAAATAAAGGTACGAAAAAAAGTAGGGCGGGACGTATTCTTTTTGTGATTGGGCAAGGAGGCCGTTGAGAATGTCTTTCCCTTTTTCAACGAATCCGCCCTTGAACTGGGCGACTCCCAAATAGGCCAGAAACAAGGGGCGAAGCGCCCTTTGCAACTCGAGGTCTTTTTGAATTTCCTCGATGGCTTCTAGATACATAGACTTCTGGAGGTACGCCAGGCCAAGATAAGAATGTGCGTAGCTGAACGCGGGTTCCATCTCGATCGTTTTTTTCAAGGATTCGATGGCCCGGTCGTATTGTCCGGAATGATAATAGAAATCCCCCAGGGTTCTGTTCGTAATCATGTTCAATGGATCGACGGCTAGCGCTTTACGGATCTCCGAAAAGGCCTCTTCATAACGATTCATAATGACCAGAAAATAGGAATATAAATGGTGGGCCGTCACATCATCCGGCTTAAGCGCAATCGCGGCCTTGAATTCCCTTTCGCCGGATTCCCAATCCCAATCATAATAGACTAAAACGTATCCCAACACGGTGTGAGCTTCGGCCAGGGTCTTGTCGAGTGAAAGGGCCTTGAGTGCGAGCTCTTTAGCCTTGGGATAAATCTCTTCTGGGCGGACGATGCTGTAGTGGGATAGCGTATTGTAGGCTTCGGCCAGGCCTGCGTAGGCCAGAGCATAATTGGGATCGATGTCGATCGCCGCTTGGAAACAATCCATGGCCTTTCGAATGTCAGCTTCCGTCCATTTATTCCAATACCAGCGCCCTTTCAGGTATAGATTATAGGGTTCGATATTCTCCGTATATCGCTTCGTGACTTTCGCTTTTTCCTTGGCTAACAGCGTAAACTTCAGTTTATCTGCGATTGTTAAGGCGATCTCATCCCATGTGTCAAAGACGTCCATAAGCTCCCGGTCGTACGTTTCCGACCAGAGATGAAAACCATCGGCGATGTTGACGAGTTGAGCCGTGACTCGGAGCTGGTTGCCCATTTTCCGAATGCTTCCCTCTAGCACTATCCGGACATTGAGCTTCCGGCCAATTTCGCGTATATCCTCGGCTTTTCCCTTGAACATGAATGCCGACGTTCTGGCTGGGACCTTGAGCTCCTTGATATTGCTCAGCCGGTTGATGAGTTCCTCCGTCATGCCGTCGCAGAAATATTCCTGATCTTTCTGTGGGCTCATATCGACAAACGGGAGGACGGCAATTGAGTTTTTCCATTTAGTGGTGGGGATAGCCTCTGATTCGGGGCCTTTAAGATGGAGAAGGAGACTGATATCTAAAAGAACGGCTACCAGGATAACCAGCGGTATTAAAACCAGTTCCAGCTTGAACTTACGTGACTTTTCCTGTCCGGAAAACCAGCGCCAGATCAGCGTGCAAAGGAGGGTGCCGAGGACTGTGATGAATGTGATGTCAATCATTTTCTCGGGGAAGTGATAGTGGTCGACAAGAAGCCAGTGCACGAATTCCAACAGCAGCCACCCGCCCCCAATAAAAGCGGCCAGGATTTCGATGATCCTCTTCTTCCGCAGATTGCTAAAAAAGGTTTTAAGGGAGGATTGCATTTTCATCCCATCCTCACACGTCAAAATGCTCCCATTCGTATTTGACGCGCTCCATGAGCTTCTTGAACTGGGGCTCGTTACGGATGTTGGCAAAGAATGGGTCGTATTCAGCGAGGAACGGGTAATGAATGAATCCGCGTTTGACTGCCTGTTCGATCCAGCCGATCGCATCCTTGGCTTTTCCGAGTATCGCATAGCATGCGCCCACCATCCACGAAAATTGTAGGTCGCTTTTAGCTGCGGCGATAAGTTCAGGTGTCACCGCTTCCAGCGCCTTATCCACTTCCCCCCTTAGAGCGTAAAGAAGAAGCGCTCCATAACGTCCAAAGGTCGAGCTGGGTGAATCCAGCACAAGCCGCTCGAGAATCTGACATGCCTCATTGGTATGACGAGCCCATGCAAGCACGCTTCCGTAGGCCCACCGGCCAAAAGGGCTTTGGGGGTCCATTTCGTATTCCTTGCGGTAGCCGTCCACAGCGGCCTCAAATCGGCCACTGTAATACTCAAGCCAACCGGGGTTACCGCCGAACCAGGGGTTTATAACGCTGAGTCTCGCATAATACGATCGTGAAGCCTCCATGTGACCCGACCAGCCTGCAATACTAATTAGATAGTACAGAGCATCGGAACTGTTCGGGTTCAAAAGGATAGCCTTCTTCAATTGTGTGACTGCTGCCTGGCTTTGCCCCCGGTGGAAGAAAATTGTTCCCCGCAACGCATATCCTTCGGGGGAGTTTGGGTTCATCTCGAAGACTCGGTCAGCGCACGTTTCCGCCTCTCTTAGCAGCGATTCCTCCGGTCTCAAGCCCAGCAGGAAATAGCGCGCGTACGCCCCACCCAGGGTTGCCAAGAATAATTCGTTGGGTCCCTCGATCTGGAGAGCCTTTTTTAGCAATACGATGGCATTATCAACGGCCTCTTCCGTGTAGCGTGTGAGTTCCTGGCCGGCTCTCAAATAACACTCGTATGCTATAGGGTCCACGATGCGACGCCGTTCGATCCGGCGTGCCTCCTCGGGACTCAAACTGACCTTGAGTTTCTGGGCAATGTCCCGCGCCAGCCGCTCTTGGAACTCGAACACATCACTCACCGTGCCCGAGTAACGGTCTGCCCAGAGGTGCGTGTCCTTGGTTATATCAATGAGCTGCGCCGTAATCCGCAGCGCATCGCCCGCTTTGCGAACGCTTCCCTCGAGCGCGTACTGAATATTCAACTCGCGGCTGATTTCCCTGACATCCTTGGCAGAACCTTTGAGTTTCACAGAAGTGGTGCGCGAGATGACGCGGAGTCCTCCGATCTGCGACAGCTCAGCGATGAGTTCATCCGTTAGCCCGTCAGTGAAGAAGGCATTTTCCGGATCAGGACTAAGGTTCTCGAATGGCAGGACCACGATTGAGGGCCGCATTTCGCTCACACTCGGGGTTTCAGCGAAAGGACTAAACGAATCCCGGCGAGCTAACGTTTCTTTAGGCAATGCATTTTGTGTGATCGCCGCCCATTGCAAGGACTTGAAGATAATCCAGGCGATTCCGAGAAGAAAGGCAACAATCCCTATCAGCAGCCTCTTGCCTGGAATGCCTGTGATTTGGAGAATGAGGTTTAGATCTATTGACAGGGTGACCAGGATGATCAACGGAACGAGGAGAACTTCGACCTTGACGTTCCCCGGCCTCTTTTCCGTGCCCCGGAACCATCGCCAAAAGATGATGCAAAGCAGAGCTCCGAGCAAGGTTATAAACGAGACGTCTAGCCATTTTTTATTTAGCTCGTAGTGGGCGATTAAGATCCTGTCGACAAACTCCAGAAACAGCCAGCCTCCGGCGATAAAGCCAGCAAAGGTCTCAATGATGTGGCGCTTTCTTAGCTTCGTGAGGAAGGTTTTAAAATGAGATTGTCTTTCCGGCATCATCACACCTCAAAATGCTGCCATTCGTACTTCTCCCGCTTCATGAGCTTCTTGAAGCGCATCACACGAAAGTTCATTTGCCGAATCCCACTTTCTTTAGCAGCGCTTGAAAGCGAGGCTCGTTTCGTAATGGATCGTACCAGGGACAAACATTTATGTCCCACATCCAGCCGTCATGTTCCTCGACCGCCTTCTCTAGCCAATCAAGTGCGACGCTTTTTTGACCCAGGCCTAGGTAGATAATAGCCCTTGCCCAGTGCGTAACATAGCGTTTGCTGGCCAGTTGGTCCAAGTCCGCTAGCGCTTTTCTTGCCTCCTCGGGGCGACCCGTTAAAGCGTAGAAATAACCGAGCGCCCCTTGCACCCATGGCAAATCAGGGGCCAATTGAGCAAGGGCCTGAAACTCAGCCAGTGCTTCAACCGGCATGCCTGTCCATAGATAGGCCAGGCCGAGAAGATGACGTGAGAAGTGAAAGCTCCGATCCAGCTCCAGCGCCTTGCGAAAATGGGGTATGGCACGGTCGAACTGCCTTGAATCCCAATAAATAATACCCAAATCGTTGTAAAGTGCCGGCGACAGCGGGTCTAACTCAAGGGCTTGATTTTCCACCCCTACGGCTTCGTCAAATCGGCCCCACGCCGTCAAGAAGGTGGCATAGGTATCTAATGCTAATGACGAATTCGGATTCAACTCGAGCGCCTTTCTGAGGGCCTTTTCAGCGCCTGGCCAATCCCAATCAAAATTTATTAGGGCTTGTCCCAATGCGGTGTAACCGTCGGCGAGTGAGGGGTCCGACTGGATGACCTTTTGCGCGATCTCCTTCCCTTTTGGCACCCCCTCACGCGGAGGCCAGAGTTGTATCCAGGTTGAAGCCGCAATGTAAGCCATGGCCAGCCCCGCCTGTGCAGGAGCATAGTTGGGCTCAATATCGATAGCGCGGCGGAAGTGAAGAACGGCGTTCTTTATTCCGTCTTCAGACCATTGCCACCAATAATACAGTCCTTTGAGATATGCCTCATAGGCAATGGGGTCAATCTCATGATGCTTCGTGAGTCTTTTCTTTTCTTCGCCTAATAATGTTAATTTTAGCTTGTCCACAACCGCCAAAGCTATCTCATCCTGAATAGCAAAAATGTCTTTCAACTCCCGGTCGTATTCTTCTGACCAAAGATGAAAGCCGTCCGCAATATTTATGAGTTGCACTCGGGCGCGAAGCTTCGTTTCGACCTTCTGGATACTGCCTTCAAGCACTGTGGCGACACCCAACTTTTTTCCGATTTCACGGATATCCTGTTCCTTGCCTTTGAAGAAAAAGACCGAGGTCCTGGCCGGGACCTTAAGTTCACTTATATTGCTCAGTCGGCTGATGATTTCATCTGTTATCCCGTCGCAAAACCAGTCCTGATCTTTCTGGGGGCTCATATCGACGAATGGAAGGATGGCGATTGAATTATTCCACTTCGAGGTGGGGATAGCCTCTGATTCGGGGCCTTTAAGGTGTAGAAGGAGATTGATATCCAGGAGAACCGTGATCAGGACGACCAGAGGGATTAAGACCAGTTCAAGCTTGAACTTTCTCGGCGCCTCCCGACCTGAAAACCACCGCCAGATCAAAGTACAGAAGAGGGCGCAAAGTAGAGTGATAAACGTAATGTCGATGGTTTTATCCGAGAAATGATAATGCGCTACCAGAATTCGGTCTACAAACTCTATGATGAGCCATCCCCCGGCAATGAAAGCGGCCAGGATTTCGATGATCCTCTTCTTCCGCAGATTGCTAAAAAAGGTTTTAAGGGAGGATTGCATTTTCATACCATCCTCACACCTCAAAATGCTCCCACTCGTGCTTCACCCGCTCCATGAGCTTCTGGAAGCGCGGTTCGTCCCTGAGCCTTGCTAGTAACGGGTCGTATTGACTTAAGTACGGGTAGTTGATGAAACCGTGGTCTACGGCAGTCTCAACCCAGTAGAG
>Ga0315295_10004571_pt1 | contig 11812 bp, 11 predicted proteins | sample YL17G14_0_MG_FD_204453 | JGI IMG/M metagenome (GOLD analysis project Ga0315295, IMG submission 204453) | Sediment microbial communities from Yellowstone Lake, YNP, Wyoming, USA - YL17G14_0 | ecosystem: Environmental > Aquatic > Freshwater > Lake > Sediment | place: USA: Wyoming | collected...
TAATAAGAATGAGGTTTGGTATAGGATTTGATAAAGACCACACCCTTGAAGAAGTAGGGAGGCACTTTTCTATTACACGTGAAAGAGTAAGGCAGATAGAGGCAAAAGCACTCAGAAAACTGAAACATCCAAACAGGCGGAGTGCATTGAAGATCTTGATAGGGTAGAACCAAATCTTTCAGGATTTGGTTCTTTGCTCTCTGCTGTTTTTTCTGTTACAATTCCCCATGTTTCTGCAGCAACTGATCAATGGTCTTACCGTCGGCAGTGTTTATGCGCTTATTGCTCTCGGTTATTCCATGGTCTATGGCATCCTTGAACTTATCAATTTTGCCCACGGTGAGATTTACATGCTCGGTGCATACCTCGGGATTATCTTTCTTGCATTTTTTACTGCTATCGGTCTGACAGCCTATAATCTTCCCCTTGCCTTAATACTGACTTTCATATTGTCAATAATCTTCTGCTCTTCTTATGGGTTTACCATCGAAAAAATAGCATATAAACCGCTGAGGAATGCTCCCCGGCTGAGCCCGCTCATACGCGCTATCGGGGTTTCCATATTCCTGCAGAATTATGTGATGCTCACACAGGGAGCTACAGACAAGGTTTTCCCGGCTCTCTTCGGGGTTGCCGGATTTCAATTCATGTCAGTCAGGATGACCTATCTGCAACTTTTCATAATACTCTCATCAATAGTCCTGACGATCGCACTTCGTCTGTTTGTGAGAAAAACAAGGATGGGGAAGGCGATGAGAGCGGTTGCACAGGATAAGACAATGGCCTCACTCGTCGGCATAAACATCGATACTATAATCTCATTAACATTCATCATAGGCTCGGGTCTTGCAGCTGTTGCCGGACTCATGGTCGCAATGTACTATGGACTTGTGAACTATTCTATCGGGTATATCGCAGGCATTAAAGCTTTTACTGCGGCAGTATTAGGCGGGATAGGAAGCATCAGGGGTGCAATGTTCGGAGGCCTCCTGCTTGGGCTTGTGGAAAGCCTCGGAGGCAGTTACATCTCAGGCGAATACAAGGATGCGTATGCGTTTTTGATCCTGATCATCATACTCCTTGTTAAGCCGGGCGGACTCTTTGGCAAGGCAGATTTGGAAAAAGTATAAAAGACAGTGAAAAGTGAAAAGTTAAGAGTTGAAAGTTCCAATATAAATACCCCCCCATCACCCCCCTTTAGCAAAGGGGGGATGGTGGGATTTTTCGATAATAGATATTACATCGCAGTAAAACCATTCATCATTGCACTCTGGCTGTCCCTGCTTTTCCTGCCATTCAAGGGGGTTAAAGCGGCAATCCTGTTCTTTGCAATTTTCTCCGTCCTGCTTGTCTCTTTAAAATTAATTTTCCCTTATCAAAGAGTTTTTCTGGAAAAGTTTAAAACTTTCAGTAATACAATTCATTCTTTATCTGTTAACAGTTATATATCTCTTGTTATTCGTTGTGTCATTTTAGCGCTCATTCTTAGCATGCCATTTATGGTCAAGGATTATTTTATTGATGTGGCAATACTCGTGTGTATATATGTCATACTTGCACTTGGGCTGAATGTAGTAGTGGGTTTTACAGGCCTTCTTAACCTCGGTTTTGTGGCTTTCTATGCAATTGGAGCATATACATATGCACTGCTGAATACAAAATTCGGAATAGGTTTCTGGTCAGCATTGCCTTTTTCTCTTATCATTACATCAGTCGCCGGTTTCCTCCTTGCGATACCAGCCTTGCGGCTGAGAGGAGATTACCTTGCGATTGTTACGCTGGGTTTTGGAGAAATAGTAAGGCTTATTCTGAATAACTGGGACAGCATGACAAGAGGCCCTAATGGGATCTCTGGAATTGCGCCTCCTGAAATTCTGTCAATATCATTCGGGAAGCTCTCACATTACTATTATCTTGTCCTTTTGTTTGTTATTCTGACACTTTTCATAACCAGGAGAGTATATGCATCAAGGATAGGGAGGGCATGGGTTGCCATACGGGAAGATGAAATAGCAGCCTCTGCCATGGGCATAAACACTACCCTATATAAACTCTATGCCTTCGCCTTCGGTACGTTATGGGCTGGTCTTGCAGGGGCTCTATTCTCAGGGAAAATGCAATTTGTATCTCCCGAGAGCTTCACATTCATGGAATCGGTACTGATACTCTGCATGGTCATCCTTGGAGGTCTTGGCAGCATCACCGGAGTAATCTTCGGAGCCTTTATTTTAGTATTGCTGCCTGAAGTGCTGCGCGAGGTTCAACTGTACAGAATGCTTGCCCTTGGTGTCGGACTTGTGCTTATGATGATATTCAGGCCGCAGGGATTACTTGGAGGGAAAGGTGTATCTCTTAGAAGTTAGAGACATATCTATGCATTTCGGCGGCATCAAAGCTATCGAAGAGATGAACCTCAGGGTAAAAGAGGGTATTATAATGAGCATTATCGGGCCGAACGGAGCAGGAAAAACCACATTCTTCAACTGTCTCACAGGTCTTGCAAAACCTGCAAAGGGGACTATCCTTTTTTCTGATACTGAAATTACGAGGCTCGCAACGCATGAGATTGCAAGGCTCGGCATATCAAGGACTTTCCAGAACATCAGACTCTTCAGGGAAATGTCTGTTATAGAAAATGTTATGGTTGCCCAGCACTGCAGGACACGATCAGGGTTTATTGGCTCCATAACTCGATGGAAAAAATTCCGTAATGAAGAGAGAGAGGTAAGGGAAAAAGCCCTTGAATACCTTAACTTTGTTGGTCTGTCCGATTTTGCAGAAACCGTTTCGGGCAATCTGCCCTACGGTGCCCAGAGGAGGCTTGAGATAGCAAGGGCTCTGGCTGCAGAACCTGCAATGATATTGCTTGATGAGCCAACAGCAGGAATGAATCCACAGGAGACATCTGAGGTTATGGCTCTTATCAGGAACTTAAAGGAACTCGGCAAGACGGTTTTGCTTATAGAACATGATATGAAAGTGGTCATGGGGATATCTGACCGGATCTCTGTGTTAGATCACGGTGTGAAGATAGCAGAAGGCTTCCCTGCTGAGATAAAGAAAGACCCGGCAGTAATAGAGGCATATCTTGGAAAGGAACACTGATACTTTTATGCTTGAACTTATAGACATCCATACATTCTATGGTCCTATCGAAGCCCTCAGGGGCATTGATATAGAAGTGAAACAGGGCGAGATTGTCAGCCTTATTGGAAACAACGGAGCTGGAAAGTCAACGACCCTTATGACCATATCCGGCATACTAAAGCCAGGGGCAGGTGATATCGTATTTGAAGGGAAAAGTATCAGGGGGATTCCTCCGCACAGGATAGTTGAGATGGGTATCAGTCAGGTGCCTGAGGGCAGGAGGATTTTCCCCAGGCTTACCATCAAAGAGAACCTTGAGATGGGGGCGTATACAGTAGGTAGTAGACAGGTTATAGCTTTCAGGAAATCACGGACAAACAACCAGCAGCTGAAAAATCAATTTGAAAAAATATTCGAACTGTTTCCTCTTTTAAAAGAAAGGCAGAAACAGCCGGGTGGAACCTTAAGTGGCGGCGAACAGCAGATGCTCGCTATCGGAAGGGCGCTTATGTCAAATCCAAAGCTTTTACTTCTGGATGAACCCTCCCTTGGTCTTGCCCCGATCAGCGTGAGTAAAATATTCAGGACAATAAAAGAGATCAACAAGGAAGGGGTTACGGTCCTCCTTGTCGAACAGAATGCACGCGCAGCGCTTAAGTTATCGAACAGGGGATATGTGCTTGAAACCGGCAAGATAGTATTGGAGGGAAAAGGAGAAGATCTCTTAAGCAACGAACAAGTCAAAAAGGCATATCTTGGAGAGTGACGGCAATGAACCTATATTTTTCTTTTATCTCATGATATCTTATGTCTAATTTATGGCTCACTTTTAACCACTCACTTACACGATGAGCCCGAATTATTTTGAACCTTTTTGAAGAGAAGTCAGAGCAGTTTCTCATCGTTAGGTCGGTTTCTGTTGACGACCCTGGTCTTGTAATCGGGAACCCACTGCCGGGCAGATCGCGTACCTTTATTGACACGTTCGTGGCACCTGGGCAGTTTTACTGGTACAGGGTTGTTGCTCTTGATAAAAAGGGAAACAGGAGTGACCTGAGCAGCCCGGTCGTTGTGCGGGTAGGTACACCTTTGATCCCGGTACCCAAGAAACCCGAAGCGGAGTTTCTGAAGGAGCCTTTTAAACGTGTCGAGATACGTTTTGAAAAACCGCCTGCAGGTCTATTTGTAACAGTGCAGCACAGGATCGACGGCAAGGATCCCTGGTTGACAATTATGCGCGGCCTCAGTATTGACCATGCCCTTCACACAAGTCTTCCGGAGAATGGAAAAGTCGAATACAGAATTGTTTATCAGGCATCTAACGGTGTTCAGGGTGAGCCGTCAGAGACCGTTGAGATTTCTATACAATAATAAATCAATATAGCATATAATTTAAGTCATCTTATGAGGGGAGGTTTGTATGAGATGGCAGCGGTTGTTTGTTATTCTGTTATCTTTAATCCTCTGGTTTTCTGTTGCCTGGGCTGAGAATCAACCACAGACAACGGCAAATATCCAAAAAGATATTATACGTGCGGTAACGCCAGCTGAAAATGCAGTAGTCATCGGCAAAAAGCCGGATATTAAAATCGAATTTTTAGAACCTATTCCCTCCAACTCCCTTGTGGTGATTCTTGATGGGGCAGATATAACTCAGTTACTCACGATCAAAGATAAAGGGTTTGAATTTACACCTGTTATGGTTCTGGCTGCTGGGTCTCACAATCTCAGTATAGCTGCGACAGATAAGGAAGGCAGGCAGCTCCGGAAGAATATATCTTTTAGTACCCGCCATACCAGTACCTTTGAAGAAGCTTATTCCAGTAATGAAGCTTCAGTTATCTATGAGACCATTCTCTCCGAACCAGACAAATTCCCCAACATCCCGGATTCAAGGGTTGAGGGAAACCTGGGTTCAAACTCAAAGATAAAAGATAAGGAATGGGAATTTACCTTTAATACAAACGTGAGATATCTTGATCAGAATCTGCCTGTAATGATGCCGATGCAAAAAGGCTTTGAAGTTGCAAACTGGGTTTTCAATAGCTCTTATGCAAAAGATAACCTGAGGCTTAAGGCAAGCATAGGAGATGTGCAGGTGAATGAAACGCAATATACTGCTAACGGCCTGGCCAGAAAAGGAGGGGTTTTCAGTTTTCAATATGATACTGTCCAATTAAGCACTTTCAGCGTCCAGAGCCAGCAGTTTTACGGCCTTAAGGGAATAGGCATTGAGGGTTCGCTGGATGACCATATAATAGGCGCCTCAGGAGGGATCGCATTATTTAACAGGAAAATGGAATTCAAGGCTGTATATGTAACAGGCGGGGAACCTGGCGATTCCTATGGCATTTCTACATCAGCAGGCTCCAAAAGAGGAGATGTTTTTGGATTCCTTCTTACATCTGATTTCTTTGGGAATAAACTGAAGACAGAATTCGAAACAGATTTTTCCAGGTATGATCCTGATACCTCTGATGAATTCAGGAGTAAAAGTGATAACGCATACAAACTTAAGTTGAGCGGCAATCTTGGAACATATAACTATGAGGCATTGTATGAATATATAGGAAGGGACTATGCCGTTGTCGGGAATCAGATGATCCAGAAGGACAAGCAGGGCGTGAGCATGAGAAACGGTTTAAACCTCGGAGTGCATAATATCAATCTGTTTGTCTCGCGGTACAACGATAATGTCAAAGGTGATGATCTATTCCCGCGGATTGTTAATTACCAGGGGTATCTGGATTATTCTTTCAATGGCATACCAAACCTGCCCATGGGCTTTAATTACCAGAAAAGCGTCCAGGACAGCACAAGGGAGCCAGCCGGCGCTTACAAGCTTTCTATGTATACCGATACTGTATCAGGAAGAATAAATTACACGGTAGACAAGTTTAATATTGGATTTCAGACAGTATATTCATTGCAGAATGACAGAACACATTCAAATAACGACACAACAACAGTGAACTGCACACTGATTCCATCTTACAATATTCAGAATTTTTCTGTCAGTCCCTCGTTCTCTTTTAACCAGTCCCAGTACCATTCTACCGATCTCATGACAGATACCTATACGATCAATCTTGATGTAAGAACAAAGTTTTTTCAGGAGAAGATGTCCTTTGATGTTGGGGGAACCTATAATATAACCAAGGCGAATAATGGATCAGTGAATACAAGAAACCTCAATACGAATTTCAGGCTTGCATATAACATTAAGGGCTTGCTGAAGGGGTTTCTCAATCCTACCATTGCCCTCAGGGGAACCTATATGAAGAACATAGATGAGGTTTACTCACAGTCGACTAAGGATGAGTTTATATTGTTTCTTGTGCTGGCTACATCTGTGCCATTTTCATTTTAAGGAGGGATAATAATGAAACGCCACATACTTCTTGTTGCACTGCTCTCAGTCATATCTTTTATTTTCCTGACTGTAGATGTGACCCATGCCATTACTGTCAGCGCCACTCCGAATCCCGCAGCAATTGGCCAGACGGTTAACGCCACAGTGACCGCATCATATCCTACTTCCGCCGCTCCATGCGGCGTACAGATAAGATTCGCTGCTACTGAAACATTTACGAATCTTGGCTCCTGCATTACTCCTTGTAATATAACTCATGTATATTCAAGTCCCGGTTTGTATACAGTCACTGTGCAGACAATACCATCGGCTGGTGGGTGTGGTTCTGCTTTTCCGCCCTCTCCTGTCTCAACGAATGTAACCATCAATTGTCCTGCATTGAGCATCACATCACCGTCAGCCCTTCCTTCAGGGACTGTAGGGCAGGGATACTCAACCCAGCTACAGACAACAGGCGGACAGGCTCTGATCAGTTTCAGTCTTGTATCAGGATCATTGCCGACAGGGTTAACTTTGAATTCGACAGGACTCATATCAGGGACGCCGACAGGTTCAGGGACATATCCGTTCAGAGTGAGAGCAACGGACAGTTGTGCAATTGCACCTCAAAGTGCTGAAAGGGATTTCAGCATAACGGTAAATGCAGCGCCATGTCCTGCGTTGAGCATTATCTCACCGTCAACACTGTCTGCAGGAACTGTAGGGCAGGGATATTCATATCAACTGCAGACAACAGGCGGACAGGCACCTATTACATTTAGTTTTGTCAGTGGCTCATTACCTCCAGGATTAAACTTGGGTTCAACAGGATTGATTTCCGGTATACCAACGAGTTCAGGGAATTATTCATTCACAGCAAGCGCAACTGATAGTTGTGCAACAGGTGCGCAAAGCTTACAGGGGAACTTCAGCATAACAGTAAATGCAGCGCCATGTCCTGCATTGAGCATCAATTCCCCATCAACTTTATCAACAGGAACTATTGGAAATGGATATTCATATCAGTTGCAGACATCAGGCGGGCAAGCACTTGTAACCTTCAGCATTGTGTCAGGTGCATTGCCGTCCGGATTAAACATGAGTACATCAGGACTTATTAGCGGAACGCCGACAGTTGCCGGAACTTCAACGTTTACGGTGAGAGCGACAGACAGTTGTGCAGGAGGGGCACAGACATCTGACAAGAGCATGACGATAACAGTCAACCCTGCACCATGTCCTGCATTGAGCATTATCTCACCGTTAACACTGACATCAGGAACTGTTGGGCAGAGTTATGCATATCAAATAACAACATCAGGAGGACAGTCGCCTGTCAGTTTCAGGTTCTTGTCTGATACATATCCGCCTGGGTTGAGAATGACTTCGACAGGCTTGATCTCCGGTACTCCAATCAGTGCAGGGAATTATTCATTCCGGGTGAGAGTGACAGACAGTTGTGCAGCAGGAGCGCAGAGTGCAGAGAATGATTTTTCAATAACGGTACGGTTAATTCCACCACCTGTAACTATTTCAGTGAATCCTGTGCCTTTGTCTTTCATTATTCCAAGGGGATACAGCAGTTCAAACAATGTCCTTTATCAGTTCAACGGGTCTGCTTCAATAAATACAACACTGAACTCTGCAGAAGGGAACTTCATGGCCGGAGGTGAGATAATAGGGACCAGTTCAATTCCTTTGACAGTTCAAATCCATAATGGTACCGGCAGAGTAGCGGAGGTAATCAATATGCCGGTTGCGGTAATTGAAAGGGCATTAAAGAGAGGAGCAAATACCTTTATCTATGTCAGGAATTTCAGCGATGCTTCAATGAACGTCGCTTCTACTGTGAACTTTATGATTACCACTGAAGCAGGCGCAGACTTTGAAATAAAGCGGATAGACCTCTATTTCGAAAACAGAAGGCCTGAGATAACGGTAGACAGAAGCTTCCCAAAACTCAGGGCATTTGCTGATATCCGTTTTGTCGGATCAGGATTCCTGCAGGGTTACTGGGAGGTCGATGGCAGGTTACTGTCACATGTTTACCAGCACCTTACATATGGGGCAAGTGTAACCTTCCAGACACCCGACATTCCACATCTGCCGACATTCGATACTGGCTCACACGTCGTTAGGTTTGTTATTACGAATCCGGTAACAGATTTGCAATTGCCATCGATTATCTATTTTGTCACGGCGGAGGAAGGCCAGAGGAAGCCGGTAAATATCGTTCTTCTCTCACCCGTGAACTACTCTCTCATTGAATATGCGCCTGTTAAATTTGAATGGGAAAAACTCGATAAGACGCCTCTTTATTTCATCCAGTTCTCTGATAAACCTGAATCAGCCCCTGTTTTCTCTGCATATGCGAAGGAGGCATACTATACCCTTCCTGACATTGCTCTGAAGGGCATCTTTTCGCCCGGCCAGAAATATTACTGGAAGGTTTCCGGGTTTGATGCAGAAAACAATGTCATCGGTGAGAGTGAAACATGGAGCTTTACCTTTGCACCTGAAAAGGGCAAATTGCAGGGGATTGTTGTTAATAAAAAATAATCCAGGCTATATTGGGGGGGAAATGAAAAATCGCATATCATTCGCCCTATTAATATTTGTAACATTGTCTGTTTTTGGGGCAGTATCTCAGGAGCAAGAACTGTCAGCTGCGGCGCCGGCATTCAGCATCAACAGGATTGCGCTTTATTTTGAAAACCGGAGGCCGGATATAACGGTTCAGAGAAATCAGCCGGTTAAGGTCTTTGCTGATATCAAATACACAGGGTCTGGCCTGCTCCAGGGATACTGGGAGGTTGACGGCAGAATACTGTCTTATGTAAACCAGCATCTCATATCAGGAAACACGCTTACCCTGCAGGCGCCGCAAATACCTTCAATCCCTACGTTTGACCCCGGGACCCATGTCGTGAAATTTGTGATTACAAACCCGGGGAAAACCGTTCCCATGCCTTCAATCGTCTATTTTGTTGTCCCGTCAGACTATGCGGGCAAATCCATTCTTATCAAAATAATATCGCCAAAAGATAAGTCCGTAATCGAATATGCTTCGGTAGCTTTCGCCTGGGAAGGGTTCCAGACAGACGCTTCGTATTCAATACAGTTCTATGATAGCCCCAAGGCGGAAAAGCCAATTTTCTCAATGTGCGTTCTGGGGTCTTCATACACTCTCTCAGGAGATGCCCTTAAAATGATTTTTGTGCCTGACAGGAAATATTACTGGAAGATCAAGGGCTGCAGCGCCGAAAATGATTACGGTGAAAGCCAGTTAGGGGAGTTTACCTTCAGAAAATAATTTTGTAAAAGGAGGAGAATATGAAAAGGTCAGTATTTCTCCAAATAGTTATCATATCAGTGTTTTGTATTGTGAGCCTTATTTCAATAGCATGGTCTTCAGAACCGATTTCTCTCAAGCCTGTGCCTGCCCCGCCTGATTTAATTATCGAAAGCTTTTCTGCTCCTGCAACCGCAACCCAGAGCGAGATGATATCTCAAAAGATCAATGTGGTTGTTAAGAACATTGGCGGAAGCGAAGCAAAAGATTTTATTATTGCGATCATTTTGAAGGGAACAGTCCTGAATCCATCATTCCCAACAATATACCATGTTCTGGGTATTGGAAAAGTAGAAAACCTGAAAGCCGGTCAATCTGCTCGGGTGACCATGCAGAATTTTTCTGCAGGGACAATTGTGCCACCAAAGCAATATGAAATATGTGCCATTGCAGATGAGGGGAAAAAGGTGAACGAGAGCGATGAAAATAACAACTGGAGCAAGTGCAAATTTATTGATATTACACCCTAATGTTTATTAATGATTTAAAATGAAATGACATATTATTATTTGGTTGTGATAAAATTAGAATTAATAAGCCTCCTGTTAAAATAATTTTGAAGTCTTTTGAGGGAAATTGTTGCCAATCAAACAACAGGAGAAAGGAGGTGAAAAGACATCCTCGCCGCTCTCTTCGATTAGAACAAATACTTTTTAAAAGGAGGGAATTGATATGAAAAAAATTATCATAGTAATGGTTGTTATATCGTTTTGTATTGCGATGGCTGGCATCGCAGGCGCTGCAGAGGCTGTTAAGCCTGGCACAACAATGCAGCAGGTGCCGGGAACAATTCCGCCAGGTACATTATTTGTGTGCCCTACAGGATGGACGAAAAAACCTAATGCACTTGCATGCGTGCCCAGCAAGCCTTCACCTATTAATTGTCCGGCGGGCTATCAGTATTATGAAAAGCTTACATGCAGTGCCTCAACTTTCTTTGGGGGTTGTCAAGTGGAAGGATGTGAGGTGGGCTGCTTTAAACCGCCTGCACCTCCAAAATAGCAACACAAGAAAGGTTCTGAGAATCATCAACCGGGGTGTCAGACAATGGCACCCCGGATAACAAAGACAAGAATTCAGCTGCTTTCTTCCAGATTCTCTACGAGCTATTGACTGGCCTATCCTGCATCACATTCTTGATAAAATAAAACTTCCAATAACTTTAAGTATTTTCACTCATTCTCCAACTTTACCAATAAACATATAAAAATATGATATAATTTTTTGTTATGGGAAATGCCAGGGCTCATCTGTTTATTGACGGAAGGGTGCAGGGCATTTTCTACCGGGCCTTTACAAGGGAGCTTGCCCATACCCTTGGGCTTGATGGCTGGGTAAGAAATCTCAGGGACGGCAGGGTTGAGGCGCTGTTTGAAGGTGAAAAAGGTATCATTCAAAAGGCAATCCAGGCATGCTACGCCGGCCCTGCAGGAGCAAGGGTTACAAACATTGACGTGCAGTGGGAAACGTATACAGGGGATGAGAAAGGGTTTGGCGTAAGATATTGATAGAATATTGATATTGATAAAGAGGAATGCAGACATTGTTTTCGCCCCGGCGAATCCGCTGAGGCGGACAAAAATTTATAATAGAATAAATTACGACATTGAGGCAGGACAGAGCATTTTCGCTCATTCTCGTCCCGATATCAATCGGGACTCTGAGGAATCCCGAAAGCTTTCGGGATAAAGCCGCTCAAATACTCTATCCTGTCTATTTTGTTTCATGACGGATGCTGAAGGAACTTAAGATAAAGAACCTGGCTATTATTGATGATCTGGCGGTCAGATTTGGAGAAGGGCTGAATGTACTGACAGGTGAAACCGGCGCCGGGAAGTCGATTATTGTTGATTCCCTCGGTCTTGCCCTTGGCAGCAGGGCGCAATCAGATTTAATCAGATCAGGAGAAAAGGAGGCTGTTGTCGAGGCGTATTTTGAGATTGAAGAAAAGAAAGGGTTTCCTGATATCGGGGTTGATCTGTCCGAGGGCCTTATCCTCAGAAGGGCTCTCTCTGCTGCAG
>Ga0315295_10004573_pt1 | contig 11810 bp, 14 predicted proteins | sample YL17G14_0_MG_FD_204453 | JGI IMG/M metagenome (GOLD analysis project Ga0315295, IMG submission 204453) | Sediment microbial communities from Yellowstone Lake, YNP, Wyoming, USA - YL17G14_0 | ecosystem: Environmental > Aquatic > Freshwater > Lake > Sediment | place: USA: Wyoming | collected...
TTTCGCCGACGGAACGATTGGAGATTTTGTTCCAGCTTCGGGCCATGGCGCACAAGGAGAGCGATGCCCCTTCCGGAAGACTGGCGCGCGTTTATCGAATCGCTCAACTCCCACGAAGTTGAGTATGTGGTGGTAGGCGCGGTGGCGCTGGCCCACCACGGATTTCCGCGCTATACCGGGACCCTGGACGTCCTGGTCCGCAACTCGCCGGATAACGCTCAGCGGCTGGAATTGGCGCTGGCGGGGTTTGCGTTTGGCGCGCTGGGATTAAAAGCCGCCGATTTTGCGAATGCCTACCGCGTGATTCAGTTGGGTGTCCCGCCGAACCGCATCGACGTTCTTACCTCGCTCACCGGGATGACCTTTGACGAGGTGTGGGCCGGTCGAGTCGAGGCCCTCGTGGGAGCAACCCGAGTGAACTTCATCGGTCGGGAGGCGCTGATTCTTAACAAGCGGCTGACCGGGCGGGCGCAGGACAAAGCCGACCTCGAAGCCCTGGGCGTGAGCCAAGAGGGGTAGCCACGGCACGGGGTCTGTGCCGTGGGCTTTTTCAAGGCTGCAATGTTACGAACCCACGGCATGAAGAGCGTGCCGTGGCTACCAGCTCAACGTTGCCCGGAAGGCTGCGGCTTATGGTGACGTTCCCACACCACGCCTGGACGCGGAGGACGTTGCCTCGGAGATCGAACGGTACGTGGATGCCGTGGCACGGCTTCTGGAAGGGGAATCGTGACGATGTTGGACAAACCCCCGAGTACGACAGAGCGTGTGTCAGGTCAAGTTCTTCGATGGCCGACTCCTCGATCGAGGGATTGGACTAACGCGTTCCTGGAGTCTGCCGACAGGGACCCGAACATCATTGCTGTAGTTGCCGTTGGCTCGGCCGTTCGGCCCCGCGTTCCGAGCGCAGACATTGACCTAATTGTCATTTGTAGAGATCCGGACGTGCTCAGTGAAGTTCCACCGCTAGAAGTTGATAGGCGCGCGTATTCCGTTGCGGACATCGATGCTCGGCTCGAGAGCGGCCATGACCTACTTGGGTGGGCAGTCAGGTTTGGTCGAGTTCTGTTCCAGCGTGAATTCTTCTGGGACAGGCTTTGCGACTCTTGGCGCCTTCGGCTACCGTTACCTTCTTCCGAGCTTGCCCGAGCGAGGGCGGCGAGCGCGTATCGTCACTTGACCGACGTCTTCCGACTCGGCGATGCCGATGCCGCACATGAACAGGCGCTTTCCTACTTGGCACACTTGGCCCGAGCGGAGCTTCTGGACAGAGGTGTTTATCCCGCTTCGAGACCGGAGCTAGCCGAACAACTCCGGGGTATAGGCAACTTTCGGCTCGCCGAATCGCTAGATCACGTCTTGAACGACGAGTCAACCGAGTTGTCACAAATCGAGAGGGTCTTGAAGCTCGCCGTCTAACGCGCGGCTGCAACGGGCCGAGGACAGACCTCCCAATGTTCACGCGAGTGCCCAAGAGTGGTCCCGCAGGGCGGGATTGCACGGAGTGCTGGCCCTTTGTTCGTTTCAGCTCCAGCCCTCTCCGAAGGGAGAGGGCTGCTTTCATTATTTCACACCGCCCCGCATCCTGGGGCTGCCTTCGCGCCAAGGGAGAGGGCTGTTAGTATCTTATCGCCAGCGCGTGAGCGCTGGATCAAAACAAGGTAAAATCAGATTGGGCGCTTTTCCCCCACGGCTTTCGCCGTGGGCCACAATCTAGCGCCCCTACGGGGCTAGAGGCACGACTGACGACTGACAACTGGCACACCATGTCCAAACGCGGCTCCGAACCTCAGATGAACGTGCTCTACGGCATCAACGCCGTGAAGGAGGCCATTCGCGCCCGGCCGATGGAATACGTGCTGGTGGCGCAAGGCCAGCACAGCCGGCGCGTGCAGGAGATTGTAGACGCCTGCCGGGCGGCGGGAATTTCCGTGCGTTTCGCGCCCCGCCCCGCGCTCGACCGCGAGGCGGGCACCGGGCAGCATCAGGACGTGGTGGCGGTCTGCGCGGCCAAAGCCTACGACGATTGGGAGACGCTGGTGGCGGCGCGCGCGAAGCCGCTGCTGGTGGTCCTGGACGGAGTAGAGGACCCCGGAAATCTGGGAGCGATTGTGCGCACGGCCGTGGCCGCGGGCGCTGACGGGTTGATTATTCCCGAGCGGCGGGCAGCGGGGCTGTCGCCGGCGGTAGCGCGCGCGGCGGCGGGGGCGCTCGAACACGCGAAGATTGCGCGGGTCACGAACCTGGTGCGCGCCCTGGTGGAATTGAAAGAACGCGGCGTGTGGGTTTACGGCTTCGAGGCACAGGCGGCGAAGTCGTACCTGGAGCTCGATTACACAGGAGCCTGCGCGCTGGTGCTGGGGGGCGAGGGACACGGGCTGCATCGGCTGGTGCGGGAGGCGTGCGATCAACTGGCGCACATCCCGTTGCACGGACCCGTCGAGTCGCTGAACGTGTCGGTGGCCGCGGCGGTGGTGCTCTACGAGGCGGCCAGGCAGCGTGGCCTGTAGTAGCGGCGGCCTTTAGGCCGCCATTTTGGATTCGGTGCGATGGCCGCCTGAAGGCGGCCTCTACGCAGCGCGGCAACGCGCTCTGGGTTATATTCATCATATGAGTAACGCGGATAAAGGTGTTATGCTCGGCGGGAAAACGATGGAATCAACTCGCGCGCGCCGGATGCTGAGGGGTCTAGCCCTGCTAATTCTGGCGGGGCTAGCGTCCGCCTCCGCGTGGGGGCAAGACAGTGTGATGGGGGCGCCGCCAGTAATCTCCGGGCCACCGAAAAAGCCCGCGGCGGACGCTCCGGCTGCCAAGGAGCGCCCTGTCATTCGCGTCCAATCGGCCCTGGTGACGACGCCCGTCACGGCCTTCAACTCCGCCGGCGACTTCCTTTACGACCTCCGGGAAGAAGACTTCAGCGTCCTGGACAATGGCGTGCCGCAGCGCCTGGAACGCTTCACGCCGGCAGAGCGAGCGGTGGCCGTGGTCATCGTCGTCCAGACCAACCGCAAGGTGGAGGCGCTGCTCGACCAGGTGCGCCCGCTCGGGTCGGTGTTTTCCGGCCTCCTGCTCGGGCCGCAGGGGCAGGCGGCAGTGATTACCTACAGCGACCGCGTGAATGTGCTGCAAGACTTCACGAACGACAGCGATCAACTCAGCGCCACGCTGCGCGGAGTCACCGCGCAGGGCTTCCAATCGCGGCTCAACGATGCGCTCGCGCGCGCGGTGGCGTTGCTGGAGAAGCGTCCAGACACCGAGCGGCGCATCGTGGTGGCTTTTTCGGACGGGTCCGACTCGGGAAGCGAGACGCAAGGCAACGGAGTCGTCCGCCGCGCCACCGGCAGCGAAGTCACAATCTATGGGCTGGGATTTAGTCCTATGCACGCTCTGCTGGCAAAGCGGCCGGAGCTGCCGCCGCCGAGCCCGCTGGATACGAACGTCACGCGACCGCTGCCGCCGGGCAGCGTGCCCACACCCACGGCCTCGACGAACGTGTACGACACCCCCATCCCCGCGGTGGACATCATGGTGGCCACTGGAGAAATCATCCTCTCGACCCTGGCCTCCAGCCGGCTGGAGGCTTACGCGGGCTACACGGGAGGGGTCTTCTATTCGCATTGGAAGAAGAAGGTCGTGGAAGACCAACTGAGCCGCATCGCCTCCGAGATCCACAGCCAGTACGAGCTGGCTTACATCCCCGACACACTCGCCCAGGCCGGCTTTCACCGCATCAAAGTCCTGGTGCGACACCCCGGAGTGAAAGTGCGCGCCCGCGCGGGATACTACTACCAGCCGCCAACACCTTAGGCAGCGCGCGGGGCAGGGGCGGCAAGTCGGCCACCTTAATATTCTTCGAGGTGTTCTACTTCGACGCGCCGGTGGGCCTTCAGGTCAATCTCTGCCAGATAAGGCCGCATCACTCCCGGCCGAACACGCAGCACCAGGACATGGGTGGAGCTATCCACACGGTAGGCCACGGCAAAGAAGCGGTGCTGCCTGGCACGGAGGAGAGGTACAGGTACTGAGTAAGGGGGCCGAATCTTCCACATGACCTTGAGCCGGCTGATCTTCGGGCTGATATCGGAGCGGTACTGCATGCGGGTGATGGAAGCAAAGGGAATGCTGACGACTTCTCCCAGGCACCGGAAACCCATTCCCTCCTGAGTCAGTTCCAGGTTGCCCTCGCAGCCCTCCGGGAGGTTCTCGGTCCCCGCGGCATACTTGAACTGCGGTCGCAGGGGCTCTTCGCGCGCCGCAAGCGCGCCCACGGCGAGCAGGATTGCCAAAGCCCAGGCCAGGGTGACTTTCAACTTGGGTCTTCCAGTCATTGTTCCCCCACGAACTATAAGCTTGACACGACCTGCTGCCTGCAGGCAAGAGGGAGATTACACTTAGTTAGGGTGCGCAGGGAATCGGCCAACGTTTTGTCGCGGGATGGGTCGGGCCGGCATTCAGTGGCCGCCCGCGCCGGCCGTCGCCTGGGCTGCCGGCCAACCCTCGACTGGGACTTCGACGTCCAGATACCACGGGACCGATAGTGCGCCCCAGCGCGCTGGCCGGAACTTCCAGTGGGCCACGAGCTGGCGGGCCTCGGCCACATAACGCGCGTGGCCCTGGAGAACCTGCGAGTCGAGGATCCCACCTTCCGGACTCACCAGGAGGCGCAGACGGACCGAGGTTGCATTCGCGGAACTTCCCGGCCGTTCCAGCACTTCCGGGGGATGCACTTGGCGCGTCAGGTCCTTTTCCGGCTGCTGCGGGAGCTGGCCAATCTTCTTGAAGCGCAGCGAGAAGTTCACGTCCACGTAGGTCTGAAATTCCTCGGGCCCGGCTCGCGCCCTGGCGGGACGGAAGAGCCAATGGCGAATAGCTTTCAGCGCGGCCACCGCCAGGAAAGGATGCCCGCGGACTACGTGCGCCTCTTGGACGCGCCCCTCCCTGGTCACCACAACCTGCACGCGGACCCGCCCCTGGATGTAGTTCAGCTTTGCCAGCGGCGGGTATTCCGGTGTCTCCGACCTGAGCACAAACTTGACGGCCTTTTTTGCCTCCAGGAAGACCGGGTCCGCGTCGCCCGTGGGCACTTGTCCAACGGCCGGGAGAATCCCCAGCCAACACCCCGCCACCAGCGCCCAGGCGCTTGGGCCATACCAGCGTCCACCAGAAGTCCTAGCCATCGGATTCAAGAATCACCTGCGCGACCACGTAGCGATCGGAATGCGAGATCGAGACCGCGGCGCGCGTCACGCCCAGTTGCCGGGCCAACTCCTTGGCGCGCCCGGTGAGCGCCAGTTCCGGCTTGCCGCTCGGCTGGTGGGTGATTTCCACGTCCAGCCACCGAACGCCTTCAGCCCAGCCGGTGCCCAGTGCCTTGAAAGCCGCTTCCTTGGCCGCGAAGCGGGCGGCGTAACGCTCGGCCCTGTTCTTAAAGCGTTCGCAGTAAGCGATTTCGCGGGGCGTGTAGAGGCGCTTCACGAAACGCTCGCCGTGCCGCTCCAGAGCCTGCTCCAGGCGCGCCGTTTCCGCAATGTCCACGCCCGTTCCGACAATCATGCCGACGCTTTCTCCCCGCTCCCGGAACAGGCGCACCGCCAGGCCAGTCTTCCCCGCTCAATGAGCGCGCGCGCCCGCCGCCTGCGCCCGGTGAGACGCTGCTTCGCTCTCGTAGCTCTTGACCGTGTAATAGATCGCCCGGTCAAAGAAATGGCCCACCAGCCGATGCAGTTCCTGCTCCTGATATATCTCCACCGCCGAATCCACCAGCCCCGACGCGCGAATGTAGTCGCGCAGATGATACTTCACCAAGAGCAGGGCATAAACCACTTCGCAGAGCGCAATACCCTCGGCGTGGCGCTTCTTGCCCAGCTCGGCGTAGAAGGCTTCCATCATCTCGTCGGTCTTCTCACTCAGCCAGCGGCCCAGGTTGCGGTAAACCGCGTACGCTCGGTGGTGCAACTCCTCGGCCGTGAGCTTGTGATACGACGGCGTGCGCGGGTTCGTCTGCAGGTCGTGAACCACGCCCCGGGTGAGCTGTTCCGCGTGACTTTCAATCATGTGCACAAGCCGAAAGGAAAGCATGCCGTCCTCCTCGCCTGTCGAGGTCAGCGTGCTCGATGTCCGCAGGTAAGCCCACCATAGCAAATCGGGAGCTGTATTTCAACGCCGACCGGCGGACCGAGGTGGCCAGCTTGACTCAAATCGAGGCGAGATCAGTTCCGCTGTCAACGTTTCAGGGGATCTCCGCTTGCGAGGCATTTGTCCAGTTTGCGGACGATACGGTCAAGTGAGCACCAACGGTAGTGGCGAGGTACAATAGTCTGGCCGAGTAAACTCGAACAAGAAGAGTGGGATCGGGGCATGGCGCTGACATCGGGCTTCAAGGCGCAAAACGTTTTCGATCTGGCGCTCACCACAAACGAATGACACCGACTCTCTACAAGTACCTCCCGTATCAGTACGCTGAAGCGTTTGTCACGAACGGTGAGGTTTTGTTTCGTTCACTGTCCTACTTTCTTGCGTGCGAGCACGATGAACGAGGCGACGACCTGGAGGGCGCCCGGATCTACAAGCCCGCAACGGGGCTGGAGATCACGAAGCAGACCGGAGAGAGGCTCAGGTGGCAGGGGTCGTTTCGGTCCAGCGTCAAGGAGCCGGATAAGGTTTTCATCTTCTCGACGAGTACTCTGCTCAGCGCGGATCTGGCTCGGAACTTCCAGGCCGATGCATGCGTCGAAATCGCTGATGTCGGTACGTTCGTTGCTCGATTGAGAACCGCCCTTCGCAGGAAGCCCAGGGCAAAGCTGAACACCCTGATTCACGGCAAGGTCACGTACTACCGCACCGAGAACCCTCCCGAGGAGGTCTGGGCGCTCCCGCGCCGGATCGTGATGCACAAGCCACAGAGGTTTGCGTACCAGTCTGAGTATCGATTCGCTTTCAGCATCAAGACCAATGCGTTCGATTTTGAGAACGTTGATCTGGCTCTCGTACGGGGCAATCTCCATAGGGTACAAAAGGCCAGCTATCCGTCCATCCTGTTGAAGCTCGGCCCGATGAGTGACTGCTGTCGAATAAATCGTTTCTAAAGTGCCTGTGCCAGACACCCCACACGTGGCATTCTGGGAAATCCGTCCTGCCTCGTCGCCTTGTCTTTACCGATGACGGGGTACCCCGTATCAATTCACTTGGACGTATTACGCCCTACTCGTAGAAGTGCAACCCCTGTCCCCTGAAGTTTGCATCTCGGAAACTTACGACGATCTTCAAACTGACCCACTACCCGCCTGCCGGATGGCGGGCGGGCCCTGTGCTATATTGGGCGCTTGAAGCAGGAAGCTTTCAACCTCGTTGCGCGGGATGGCCTGGAGTGGCTGGAGTGTGGCGCCCTGGCGCGTCTTCCCTGGCTGCTGCACGCCTTCAGCACGCGCCGGGGCGGCGGGAGTGAAGCTCCGGCCGCGGGGCTAAACCTCGGCTTCATCGCGGCGGAAACCCGCGCGAGCGTCGAGAAAAATCGCCGGCGCTTCTTCGCCCAACTGAGCGCGGAGCGTTTCGCGCTGGCCGCGCTGCGGCAAAGGCATTCCACGCACATCTATCGGGTGGTGCGGGCAGCGTCCGGCCAACTGGAATACTGCCCCTCGGCTTTCCCCGCCCCGGACCGTCCGGATCGTCTCCTGCCCATCGGCGACGCCCTCGTGACTGATCAGCCCGGAGTCCTGCTCTCGGTGCGGGTTGCCGACTGCCTGCCGGTCCTAGTGCTGGACCCTCGCCAGCGCGCCGTCGCTGCCATCCATGCGGGCTGGCGCAGCGCGCTCGGGCGCATCATCGAAAAAACCGTGGGGCTGATGCGAGCCGTGTTTGGCTCAGACCCGCAGCACCTGCTCGCAGCCCTCGGGCCCAGCATCCGGGCCTGCTGCTACGAGGTCGGCGAAGAGGTGGTCGCCGCTTTCTGCGGGCGCTTCCCGCGAGGCGAACAGTTCTTTCGTGAAGCGTCCCCGGCGAGTCCTTCCACGGTGCGCGCCGCGCGCGATTCGCTGCCTTTCCTTTCTGCGCAGCCGCCGGGCCACGGGACGCGTCCCGCGCCCGGGGCGCATCTTGACCTCGTGGCTGTGGCGCTCGATCAGCTTTGTAGCGCGGGAGTGCGCTCCTCCGGCATTCAGGTCGCCGACTTCTGCACCGCCTGCCGGACCGACCTCTTCTTCTCACACCGCAAGGAGGGAAAGGACACCGGTCGCACGATGGCGGTCATCGGGATTAGGGGCTAGGTGCTGGGGGCTAGGGACTAGGGGAAGGCGGGATTAGCCCGCGAGCAGCGGCTTCGGATTCTACGCTCCCGTTCCCTGGCCCCTGATCCCTAATCCCGAACCCCTAATCCCTGTCCTTCGACCCCAGCCAGGCTCAACTGACCGCACGCCGCGCGGACGTCCTGGCCGCGAGAGATGCGGATGAAGACGGGAAGGCCGCGGTCCGCCAGCACCTTTTGAAATCCGAGGACGCGCTTCAGAGGAGAGGCACGGTACGGGAACTCCGCGCCGGCATTGTAAGGGATGAGGTTGACTTTGCACCGCATGCCGCGCAGCCATTCGCTCACGCGCTCGGCGTCGGCATTTGAATCGTTGAGGCCATCCAGCATGACGTACTCAAAGGTCAGGCGCTCCCGCGGGCGGAGAGGATAAGACCGGCAGGCCTGGAGCAGATCGCGCAGGGGATACTTCCGATTCAGGGGCATCAGGGCGGTGCGCTGCTCCTCGGTCGAAGCGTTCAGCGAAACCGCTAACTTGGGCCGCCCCGGCTCGCGCCCCAGCTCCAGGATGCGGGGCACAATCCCGACGGTCGAGATCGTGATGCGCCGCCACGGGATCGCAACGCCCTCCGGGTCGGTCAGGATCTTCACCGCTTGCATCACCGCTGCCAGGTTCAAGAGCGGCTCGCCCATCCCCATGAACACCACATTCAGCCGAGCCCGCCGCGGGATTCGCTGGGCCTGGGCAAGAGCCAGCACCTGCCCCACCATTTCGCCCGCCGTGAGGTTTCGCTTCAAGCCCACGAGAGCCGTGAAGCAGAACCGGCAGTCCACCGCACAGCCCACCTGGCTCGATAGACAGAGTGTGGTGCGGTGTTCCTCCGGCATATACACCGCTTCGATGGTCTGGCCGTCTTCCAGCCGCAGGAGATAGCGAACCGCGCCATCCCGCGAAACGAACTCCCGCTGCACCTCAGGATACGCAACCCGATAGCGCGCGGAGAGAGCAGCGCGGAACGTCCGGCCCAGGTCAGTCAAGCTGTCCAAGGTCTGCGCCCGGCGCGCGTAAATGCCCCGGTAGAGCTGCCGGCCGCGATAGCGGGCTTGACCACATTCCACCGCCAGCCGCTCAAGCTCTTCCCGACTCAACCCGAGAAGATTGCCACCGGATGCCGATAGCTCCGCCATGACGCCCCGATTCGCCCATGCTAGCACGGGCAGGTGGCGGGTTCAACGAGTTGCAGGACCTGGACCTAAGCCATCGGCCCCTGTTATGGACATTAAGTCAGCCAGGTGGATCAGCCTCTGAAATTCATTGACAAACAAGCTGAGATATTAATAATCCGTCCAGACGCCTTTTAATCTTGGAGGTTAAGATGAGCCCACGTCGCGCAGACCCTGTACTGACCGACCGTCGCCGCGGAGACCTGATCAAGGCAGGCTACGCCGAGATTCTGGAGAAAGGCATCCGGGAAGTGACCCTGGATTCAGTCGTGGCGCGGGCTGGCTCCAGCAAGGGCGGCGCCCTCTACTACTTTCCGACGAAGGAGGACCTTTTGTACGCCGTCCTCCAGTGGTTGCTCACCCAACTGAACCGCACGCTGGATGAAGTCACGCACAGTGAGGACTCGCCCCGCAGTCGCCTGGCGGCAGAACTGGAAGTGCTGTTTCACAGCGCGGAGGTCAACCGCAAGGTCTACCTGGTGCTGTACGACTTCGTCACGCTGGGCACGCGCTCGGATCGTTTCCGGTCGCTGTTTGCGGCTTTTTTCGAAAGCTGTCGTAAGCGGGATATGTCGGTAATCGAAGAGGGAATCAAGCAGCACCAGTTCCGACGCGTCCCTCCCGAGGACGCTGCCGCCACGCTTCGCGCGCTGGTGGATGGGTATTGTCTGCAATGGCTTATGGTGCCGGAGACCGTCTCGATAGAGACTTACCGCGACCGTTGCCGCGCCGTGCTCGGCGCTTATCTACTGCGCTAGGCCGGGGCGCAAACCTCCGGGTGAACGGGAGGCTGTCCCGGGGCGGGCCGAAGGTGGGGAATCGGAGGACGAGATCCCGGGATCACGGGGCGGCACGCTGCTGGTTGCTGAGCCATTAGTTCTTGACGGATTCAGCGCAGGGTGCGACACTACGCGCATCCACGGCTTCTGTCGGACCCCTCGAAGGTGCGGACCGCACGGGACCCGGACTTCACAGGGGTTACAACTAAGCACCTGGGGGATGAGGAGGTTGACATGGACGAGTCCCCGAATTTCAGATCTTCACAATTCGCCGCGAGCACTTCGGGGCGATCCTCCAGCCCGCCGGCGCGTTATCTTATAGCGGGCGTCGTGGGCCTGGCTTTGGCCTGGGCAGTGCCGCTGCTGCTGGCCGCACAAGTCCGCGTGCCCGACGGAACGCTGGTCCGCTTGAAGTTCCATGCCGACATCACCACGGAAAACGTGGTCAAGGGTGACCGCGTGGAATTCGATGTGACTGAGAATGTGACGGTGAATAACCGCGTGGTTATTCCCAAAGGCGCGGTAGCCCATGGAGTCGTAACAGACGTGAAGGGCGCGGGCAAGAAGCGGGCTAAAGACGCGGCGGTGTTCTTTCGGCTGGTGGCCGTGCGCGCCACCGACAATCAGGAGATCCCGCTGCGTGTGATGCCCACCAAGCCGCGGAAGGCGGATGCTTCGGAGAACGTGGTCGAGATCAACACCCCCATCCCCGGACTGCGGGAAAGGATGATCGGCGCCGAGAAAGGGAAGGATGTCGCGGCCTATACGGACGCGGATACGCTGGTCAATGCACCGGAGCCTGCGCCAGAAACGACGGCTACGGGGGGGACCGGCCCCGGCGGCCAGCCCCGGACGACTGCGGGACCCGCAGTACAGACGCCGCCACCTCCCGTAGTACTCCCGCCCGAGGATGCTTACGTGGATTTCAACAGCAATCCCGTGGGGGCGGATATCCTGATTAACGGCACTTCGCGCGGCAGTACGCCCCTCAGACTGCAGATCCCTCCGGGGCGGCATGTGATCGAGATCCGGCTGCCGGGCCACCGGACGTGGACTCGCAATATGGTGGTGGATCCCGGCTCGAAACCTTCGGTGCGCGCCACGCTGGAGAAGGAATAGCACGGCGATCCTGACCAGCACACCGTGAAGGTGGTCCAGGCGAGGGTCTCGGCAACAGGAGGACGACATGAACCTGAGGCGGTTGAGTGGGGGAGTATTCCTCTCGGTCCTCTTCTCCGCATGCCTGCTCTGGGCGGAGCGCGTGCGCGTGCCGGATGGTATGCCGGTACCGGTACGCTTGAAGGCCGACATCAGGAGCAACCAAGTACAGCCCGGCGACCGCGTGGACTTCGAAGTGGTGCGATCCGTCACCGTCCAGGGTCTGGTTGCTATCCCGGAGGGCTCGGTTGCCTGGGGGGCCGTGCAGAGCGTCAGGAGAGACAAGGAGATCAAGTTCGACGTGCAGGGCATGAGGCTGCCGAACCTTCAGGAAATCAAGCTCCGCTCGGTCCCCCAGAAAACCTCGAACCCTGGCAGGGACCAGATAAAGCTCACAAGCATGCTGGGAG
>Ga0315295_10004577_pt1 | contig 11806 bp, 10 predicted proteins | sample YL17G14_0_MG_FD_204453 | JGI IMG/M metagenome (GOLD analysis project Ga0315295, IMG submission 204453) | Sediment microbial communities from Yellowstone Lake, YNP, Wyoming, USA - YL17G14_0 | ecosystem: Environmental > Aquatic > Freshwater > Lake > Sediment | place: USA: Wyoming | collected...
TATCGTTTGTTGGGTGGCCTGACGGAGGCGATAGACACCTGCTTCTGGCTACACAAGGATTTGCTACGGAAAAGCTTATGGTAAAAGCCCTAAGTTTGAGGATGAAAGTGGTTGACAAAACGGCAGATCCGGAGTATAATGCTTCGCAAAGAAATGAATCAAATATCAAAATTGTGTATTCCTAAGAGAGACTCCATTTATTTTGCATTTTGATATTTGCGCTGGAAGGAGCATCACTATGGGTAAGCGGAAAGCATTCACATTGATCGAGCTTTTGGTGGTGATTGCCATCATTGCCATATTGCTGGCGATCCTTCTGCCGGCGATAAACCGCGTCAGGGAGCAGGGTAAGCGGGCGGCCTGTCTTAATAATCTGCACCAGTTGCAGCTTGCATGGGTGATGTATGCGGATGAGAATGACGACAGGATTGTTAACGGTGCGATGGGTTATGGTCCGCCCTACAACACAAGCTTCGGTCATGCAAACGAAGTCGCCTGGGTGCTCAACTGCTGTGCCTCCAATTGGGCAACTGGAGGACAACTGCCGGAGAATACACAGAAGGACGGATTAAAAGGAGGAACCTTGTGGCCGTATGTCAAGGAGGTAAAACTATACCGCTGCCCGACAGGTACGCGAGGGGAAATGCTGACGTACACTACAATGTTTTCGATGAATGCTATTTGCTACGCGGAAGTCCTGAAAGAGCCTGGCCTATACATCAAAAAAAGGAGCGAGATTCACAATCCAGCACCGGCCTATCGGCTTGTTTTCATTGATGAAGGGTGGGTATCGCCGGATGCATTTGCGGTTCACTATGGCGGCGAAGAGCAATGGTGGGATGCACCCCCTATTCGACACGGTGACGGCACAAATTTGACTTTTGCTGATGGGCACGCTGACTACAAGAAATGGAGAGGTATCGATACGATACAATATGGCAGAACCGTCCAGCGCGGACATTCCGGCAACTGGACGCCCCAAAGCGATGAGGGCTTTCAGGACCTGTACTGGATGCAAAGGGGCTGTTGGGGGAAACTGGGTTATACACCGACACATCCGTAGCCCCATGGATGGGAGATGACATATACAAAATACGAAGGCGCATCGAATTCCCCTGACCAGGATCCAGAAGCTGATTGGCCGAAGGATGCTGTACTCCAAGCTGACCAAGCCCTGTTTCTACATCGAGTCGCGTGCAGACGTGACCGAGCTGATGGCCGTTCGGCCCAGGCTTAGAAAATCATTAGGCGTGAAAGTAACCACGAACGCTTTTTACATTCGCGTCCTGGCCCTGGCGGCGCAACAATATCCTTTTGTGACCGGCCGATTCGACGGGGACGGCATAAAACTCGCCGATGCGATCAACGTAGGCTTTGCCGTCAACGCCCCGCAGGGACTGATGGTGCCGGTCGTGAAGAACGCCTGCGGCAAGACGTTGTCCGAGATTGCTCGTGAGGAACAACTGCTCACGGATAAGGCGCGTGACAATCAGCTCACGCTTGAGGACATAGAGGGCGAAACGATCGCGCTGAGCAACCTCGGCGCGTATGGCGTTGATTCGTTTGTGGGAATCGTCCCGCCGCCGGCAAGCACGATAGTATCCGTCGGCAACGTCGTGGCGGAGGTTGTCTGCCGGGACGGCGCAGCAGTGGTGCGTAAAATGGTCAGCCTGTCTCTTGCGGCGGACCACCGCGTTGTGGACGCCCTTTATGCGGCCCGGTTTCTGAGCTTCATTAAAGAGAAGCTGCAAGACCCGCAGGAGTTGATTTAGCTTCTGCGCGACGGCTGTTTCTCAGTAGTCCTTGAAAGAGCTCATCCATTTCGGCCAGTCCTCAGGCAGCACGCCCCCGGCCTTGGTCCAGGCACCGGTCCTGTTGAAGCCACGGTGCCAGTTGAGCGTGAACAACTCTTTCAGGCCCACTCTTTGTACGCTGTAGTCAAGAAAAATGGAATTGATGTATCCTTCGTGGCGGTTAAGGCAGAAACGGTTCATCGCATCGGCGTCACTGCGATTCTGCCATCCATCGTATTGCGGAGGTGTGTCGTCAGCATCCGGCCATCCACACCAGAAATAGCAATCCAGGAACATCGGTATATCGGCCGCTCCTCTGACGTTCGGGGTTCTCCAGAATCGATCGGCCGGCTTGCCATAAAGCGCGCTCTCACCCGGGACATAGATATAGCCATTCACTCCGTAGCTGCCATAGAAACCGATAGTACGGCCTCCGCCGGAATCCCATGAGGGAATCTTTCCCCAGCCCAACGTCGTGCTGCCCCACCAGTCCACTCCGCTTGCCATCTCCGGGTTTGCGAGTTTCTTGGCCACAGGACACAGGCGTATGTCTTCGGCGCTGGTGTAGTAGTCCACCATGGCGTCCATCCATCGGCCGCTGTTGCCCGTACGTGTGTTGAAGTTGCCGTTGTTACCGTCGGTGTACATCGCAAAGATAGTGCCCCATTGTTTGAGATTGGACTGGCAAATCACTCCTCTGGCTTGCTTCTTCACGCGCTGCAGCGCCGGCATCAGTATGGCCATCAGGATCGCGATGATGGCAATCACGACCAAAAGCTCTATCAATGTAAAGCCTCTTCGCAAACGCATAGAAGACGTTCTCCTTTCTTCAAACGTTTTCTGGTGTGCTGTCTTCCAATCAGAGCAACCGTACTTCTGTTGGTTGAGGCCATATTCGACGGAGAACGGTTCTGCCACTCGGAATCCACCGTCTCACTTGGCCTGTAGAACAAGGCGCACATTATCGAGACCAATCCATGTGCTGCCAGAACTTGCATTGGCAAATTCAATGCCAACTTTGTGACCCTCTGCCTCGGGGACGTCGGCGGCTGATGACGACAGCGCATACTCCTGCATCGCGTCAGTAACCAATACCTCATTATTCGAGAGCGGGATCCGCGTCCCGTTGTCGTCGTAATAGAGGGTCATCCGCAAGGTGGTAGCGGCCCAAGTGATCCTGGCATCCACTTTCAACTGCAAGAGATCGCCTTCAGCGAGGGTATGATCCGTCAACTGCCAAACCGAGGGATCGCCACTCATCAGATAGGCGGTCCAATTCCCATCGGTGGGCGTGTATCCGGTTTCTACTCCCGAATCGATACAAGGTCCATCCGTGTTCCAGCCCGGGACGTTGTCAAAGCCTTTTTGCTTCTCTGTTCCCGGCAGTTCAAAGCTGAAGTTCTCAATGGGAATCTCGATCGGCTTGGGAGGACGATAAAGCCGAATGTCGTCGAAGTATACAGTACCCGACCCGCCGGGCTTTGCGGTGTCACCTTTGGTGCCAAAGCCAAGCGCAATTCTGTCCACGTTCGTCAGATCCACGCCCTGGTCTGCAAACTTCTGTAAAGGAATGACCCACTCCGTCCACGTGTCTGTCGTCGAGGCGTTCGGATCCTCGTTGTAGATGGCTACCGGCGTACCCGCGCGGTTGGACAGAGCGACGTATATCGGCTCGATATCGTTGCTCTGTATGCCTATATCCAAGTCCGTCCACTGTGCCTCCACATTCGTATTTGGAAAGCTGACATTCGAGAATACCGTTTCACACCCCACGGTGGCGTTATGGCTGGTGACAGCCAAACCGATGTACATCGGCATGCCCATCGTGACCTGTACCAGGTCGAATCGCGTCCATGTGGCGCCGTCAGCCGAATAGTACGCCCTGACAAGTCCACCTATTGTACGCTCCAATTTCACCCACTGTGGTGCGGTAATGCCTTCCGCGAAATACCTCTCTGTGGTACCGCCGGCGGTCCTGCGGAACTGGAACCGGACGCCGTTTTCAGGGGTAATGAACACGGCCGCATTGCGGCCTCCCGGCTCAAGCGTGTCCCGGATCATCACACCCGCCTTCGCAAAAGGATCTGTGTTCTCCAGACGCTCCACTTTTGCGACAATCGCGGTCGCACCGGTGACCTTCTTGAAGGCAAAATGGAACTCATCGGAGCCGCCCCAGATATCTGCACCCGATCCGGTCATCATGTAGGTACCCGCCGGGGCCTCGACGAAGCTGCCAAGATAGGCTCGGTAGCCTCTAAACCACAGGGACATCTCCACAACATTGTCCGCGGTCCAGTCACTTCCCGATAGCAGCGTCCTCTCTGCTTCTGAATACTTCATGTTGTTGTCGTAGAAGAAGGGCATCGATTGCTTGCCACCGTGTACGATCGTGGTCTCAGCATAATGCTCTCCGGCGGCAAAGTCCGGTTCGGCATAACCGACCACGGCACCATTTGTCTCGATTCCGAATCCGTCCACCCACGTGTTGAATATCTCGTCGGGCGGATAGTCGGTGTAGCTTTCAAAATCGTCGACGACAATGAAATTAGCTGTTGTAAAGCTCCAAACGTTGCCCTTAATAACGGCGGAGTCAGGGGGAGCATTGACTTCATCGACTCGCCAGTAATAGGTTTGGTTGAATTCGAGAAGGCCGGGAGGATCAAAGGTCGTGTCGTCCAGGTTTTCACCCATGAGAACGCTCCGCGGATCAGCCACGCTGGCTTCGCTGACATCGTCGAGGGCTGTTCCGAAGTACACATTATGCTTGTCGGCTCTGTCTCCGGCCATCCAGTGAAGAACGGCGTCTCGGGGCACCTCTGTGGCCTGATGAGCCGACTCCGGAAGAGCCGCCTTGAAATTGAGAATCTCGCCGCCCGCCATGACGATTTGAATCTCGTCCGCCGTCAACGCCCCGCCATAGATTTGAACATCGTCGAGTAAGCCGGTGTACGTGCGCGAGTCATTTGCCATCTTTCCCAGATATATGTTTGTCAGCGGATAGCTGATGTTTGTCCAGTCGTAGGGCAGCTCATGCAGCAACTTACCTTCCAGATACAGCTTCGCATTCCCATCGGCGTTGCCCCACGTGGCCGTGACGTGGTGCCATTGCCCATCACTCATCAGAGCCGGACTGACAGGTGGATTTCCTGGTGGGTCCCCCTTATTGGGGTCCGAATGAAGGTGGACGTTGTTTGGATCGCCCTGAAGGTAGAATCCGAGCTCACCTCCTATCCAAATGTTTGCTACCGGACTTTCGACGTGGATGTGCATTTCATTTTCCGGGCCAAAGCCCCCGCCGCTCGTATTGTCGCCGCCCCACCATATCGTGTTGATAGCGGTCGGCGCACCCATATTCATCCAAAATGCGACCGTACCCGCGTCCGAGCGCAGCCCCATCCTGTCGGCCGGCAACGTAATAAAGTCTCCCCCGTTGAACTGAAGCGCTCCACCCATCCAGCCGACTGCCCACTGCGCATCACCGGTCAGCGCGCCATCATTGCCTTTGCCGCTCGAGTCAGAGGCGGTGGTACCGCCCGTCTCATCGAGCTTGTAATGCACCAGGAGTTGAGCCGACGCATTTCGCGCCGCGCTGAGCACCAGAGCAAGACAAGCCAGATAGAACAATCTCTTAGACATGATACACCTCCTTCAAAAAAGAAAAACGCTTAACCATGCTTTGGCTGCGGGTCTGAGCGACCCACAACAATCTTCACTCTTCTACGTCTGCATAACACGGATATTTCTTCGTTAACTCTACCTCCGCATCTTCAACGCCGAGTGTCAATTGCCAACTGAAGAGCGAAAGCAGGAACCGATGGTTAAGGTTCCGGCTGCTGCAAGGCTGAGAATCCACAGGTGTCAGTAACTTAGTTTATACCAAACCGGATGCCCGCGGGTCAAGGAAAATCCGCTGGTGGGACTGTCCGCGCTGGCTGCTAAGAATCAGAGGAATTCGGTTTAGAAGGCACACAATTTCTCTTTTGGTTTCCGCCCTTGACTTCCTGCTTGTGGCTTTTGGGGTTTGTCAAGGAGCAACCGTGAAATCCGCAGGAGTTGATTTAACCGTGCCGTTGGGCTATTCGACCTTTACGGTCTCATCCGGTTGTATGCCCAGCCGTTTGAACCTATCCGCCCGGCCTTTCTCATCGCCTGCGTTAATCTCCCGAGCAAGCCTTCCAACGGTCAGGGCGTGCTCTCTGGGAACGACGATGACGCCGTCGCCATCGGCGACAATAAGATCGCCGGGGTAAACCAGCACGCCGCCGCAGCTAATCGGAAAATTGTAAGACTCCGCGATGAGTCTGCCCGGACGGACGCCGCGGGTGCTGTATCCGTCCTTGCAGTACACGGCGATCTTCCTGACCTTCACGATCTCGTCAGTATCGCGGGCGCCGCCGTTCGTCACGACCCCGACGACTCCTTTTTCCACCCAGCCGAGACTGTTGTTGGAGCCGATGAAGCCGCATTCGGGGATTCCGCCGGCGTCAATCACGGCCACGTCCCCCGGCTTGGCCGTGCTGAGCCAGGCGTCCGGCGCTCGTCCATATTGTTGAGACTTGAACTTTTTGAAACCTTCCAAATCGGGAAATGAATTTTGTCCGACGCGGACGTCGGTCGGCACGTGGCGCACGGTAATGGCAAAGCCCACGATTCTGTGGGAGAATTTTTCGGTATCGCGCCACAAGGGCCGGATGTCCTTTTGCATCAGGCCGATATCCTGCAGGCCGATCAGGTCCATGCCGTCCAGCACGTCCGTCAGCCGTAAATCTTTGTACATCTCAAGAATTTCCTTCCGCGCCCGGTCGCTGTCATCGAAACTCTTATTCACCAGCAGCCTGACGCCTTCGGGCGTCGTCAGTTTTGGCGGATTCGGTTTTTGTGCCGCAGCGGCGAAAACAGTGAATAGTATTGTCACGACAAACAGCAGGATACATCTTGGTTTGAATCTTGCGGGGCAGTACATAACGATCTCCTAACAAGGGTTATAAGTTTCTGATACCCAAATTGAGAAACACAGGTTACACTAAAAGGCATCAGAAAAAATGCAAGACTTTTTTGTCGTTCGATGCGCGTGGCGCTCTGCGCAGGCGAACATTTTCTTGAAGGAGAAGAACAGATGAATCCGTATTTCAAAATCGCTCTTGTCTGTACCGCGCTTGCATTGACGTTAACGGCGGTGATCCCGCAAGTCAGGGCGGCTGATTCTCGCCCCGTCGAATTGCTCTGGCCGGACGGCGCGCCGGGCGCCAAAGGCGTCGAAGACGGCGATAAGCCCTTGCTGACCATCTATCTGCCGGCGAAGGAAAAGGCCAACGGGGCTGCTGTGGTTATTTTTCCGGGCGGGGGGTACGGCCATTTGGCTATGGACCATGAGGGTCATCAAATTGCCGAGTGGCTTAACTCGCTCGGCGTCGCCGGTTTTATTCTCCAGTACCGCCATCGCAAAAGCGGGGCCGGCTATGGTCATCCAGCTCCGTTGCAGGATGCCCAGCGGGCCATCCGTATGGTTCGCAGCCGGGCCGGGCAGTGGAACGTCGATCCCAACCGCATCGGAATTATTGGTTTCTCGGCGGGCGGGCATCTGGCCTCGAGCGCGGGCACGCACTTTCAGACTCGCTACTATGAGGCGGCGGATGCGATAGACCAGGTGAGCTGCCGGCCTGATTTTATGATCCTTATGTATCCGGTTATTTCATTCACCGAATGGTACACGCACAAAGGCTCTATGGCGAATCTATTGGGCGATGAGCCGGACGGGAATCTCGTTGGAAACCTCTCCAACGAAAAGCAGGTCACGCCGGAAACGCCGCCTACGTTCCTGGTCCACGCCGATGATGACAAGGTGGTGCCACCCGAGAACAGCATCAGCTTCTACCTCGCGCTGCGAAAGGCCAACGTCCCGGCGGAAATGCACATTTATGAAAAGGGAGGCCACGGCTTCGGACCGGGAACGAACAAAGGCGCCGTCTCGAGCTGGATGACGCGCTGCGCCGATTGGATGCGAGGCCGGGGACTACTGGACGAGAAAAACGCCGGCGGCCGGAAAGAATAAAGTCTGCTCCGCGACCGTTCTTGTCACGTTCCAAACATTGCTCGTTGTGCTCCGTACAGCCTGGGTGGCAGAGTCAGAATGTGGTGTACTCTGTTTCGGCCTGACTTGAGTCACTTCTCGTTTGTGTAAAGTCTGGTTGCGCGTGAGAATCAGACTGCCGGATTTCTCTGATCTCGATAGGAAGCTTGATCTGGGGCAGGGTGTTTGCGACGTGTTGTGGCGGTTCATGCGGCTCCGTCTGTGAGGACGGGCCATCTATGGCTGACGGCGAATCCTGATTTCCGTTGGGGTCGGCCGGCGGTGTCTGCGCCGGTGACGCTTCCGCAGACTCGCACGGGTCGTGAATCTCCCCGGCGGCCAGAGGCTCCGGCATCTCGGTCTGCGGCGTCGGCTGAAATTGGGCGTGGATGAATTCGGCAACCTTCCGGTAGTCTTCGGCGCCGTTGCAGTTCTGCTCGTACTCAAAAATCGTCTTGCCGTAGCTGGGCGCCTCGGCGAGCTTGATATTCCTTCGGATAAAAGTTGGCAAAATGCGCGCTTCCGACCAGGCGCTGTTGGTCCCGCGTGCATTTTCGAGAAATTGCTCGATATCGGCCTTGACCTCGTTCGGCAGCGACGCTCGGCTATCGAACATGCACAGCAGAATCCCTTTGACGGTCAGGTGCGGATTGATTCTTTTGTTGACAAGCTCGATGGTCTGGAGCAGTTGTCCGAATCCCTGCAAGGCCAGGAAATGCGGCTGCAGAGGAATCAAAACTTCGTCGGCGGCCGCCAGCGCATTGAGGGTCAGCAGACCGAGCGAAGGGGCGCAGTCGATGAAGCAATAATCGAACTGGTCCTCGCTCGATTGAAGGGCCTCTCGCAGGATGGTTTCCCTTCCGACGACACTGACAAGCTCGGTTTCGGCGCCGACCAGGTTGATATTCGCGGGCAGCAGCCAGAGGTTGGGACGGACCGGCAGAATCTGCTCTTCAAATCGGGCGGACTGGGTCAATATTCCGTATGAGCCAGCCTCGATGCTCTGCGGCTCAAGGCCGAGGTGTATCGTCAAATGGGCCTGGGGATCGAGATCGATAGCGACGACCTTCGAGCCCGCCGCAGCCAGAGCGGCCGCGATGTTGGCCACCGTTGTGGTCTTGCCGACCCCCCCTTTTTGGTTTAGTACTGCGATTGTCCTCATGGCAAATTGAAAAGTACCACTGGAACATCAAAATCCGTTTACGTCAGGTCTTTATTTTTTTCAGCACGGCGTCGATCACACCGTTCACGAACGCCGGTGACTTGTCCGTGCTGTACTTCTTGGCAAGCTCTATCGCCTCATTGATCACGACTTTCGGCGGTATGTCGGGACAGAATTTCAACTGGTAAACCGCCAATCTCAAAATACTCTTATCGACGGGGGAGAGCCTTCCGAATTGCCACTTGATTGTCGAGGCGGTTATCGCTTCGTCACATTCTTTCAGGTTTTCCCACGTTCCTTTTGTCCAATCGGTGGCAAGTTGACGCACAGATTCGTCCGTATCGGCTTCTGTGAAGAACTCGCCTAAGAACTCAAACACATCCGGGCCCTGTACGTCGAGTTGGTATAGCGCCTGCATTGTCAGCTCTCTGGCCCTTGTTCTTTTGTCCATGTTCACCGTTCGCAGCGGAGTGGCCTACGATTCCATGCCTACTGACTCCGTATCTGTTGCATCACGTGGGCCATTTCCATCGCTGTGAGTGCTGCGTCGGCGCCGGCGTTGCCCATTTTTGCCCCGGCCCTCTCGACCGCCTGCTCGAGTGTTTCGCAGGTCAGGACGCCGAATACTGCCGGGGTCGCCGAATCATAGTTGACCTGCCCAATGCCCCGGACGACCTGCTGGCAAACGTAGTCATAGTGAGCGGTCTGGCCTCGTATGACCGCCCCGAGACACAGAATAGCGACATATTTGCCGCTGTCGGCGAGCTTTCTGCAAACCTGTGTAATCTCGCAGGCCCCCGGCACCCAGACGACGGATATCTGCTCGTCCGCCGCACCGTGACGCTGGAGGCAGTCTATAGCGCCGGCAAGCAATTTGGAGGTGATGAATTCGTTGAATCTGCTGACCACGATTGCATAATTGCCTTTGCCGGCGGCCACCTGGCCTTTTATCTCTCTGATCATAGCTTCACTTCCCCAATTAATTATGGTCCATAGCGTTCATTCAGGCGTTCGCTATCCGCGGTTTCTTAATGCCACATTATAAGACTATCGGCGACGACTTTCCAGAAAAACAGATCAGCGCCGCAGGAGCTTCCGCACGCGGTGCGCCGGCGCTGAGAGCTAACACGTGTCATTATAAGAGCTTATCGGTCGAAATACCAGCGGAATTTTGCACCGGGCAAAAAGCCTCGCCGGCGCCGGGAAACTGCTAAGGCTCTGGCGTCTTGTGGGCGATAAGACCTGGGCAATCGTTTGCTTTTTGACCGACAGACGAAACAGGGTGTATCTATGATGTTCGACGAGATGGAATTCGGCCCCTTTGATAAGGCCGAGCAGACGGCTCGCAAGGCGTTCGAGCTTTACGAAGACGGCAAAATGTCACAAGCTCTCGACGAGCTGGAGACGGCCCTCGAAATCAACCCGTCCAGCAGCTCGCTGCATTTCAATAAAGCCCTGACGCTGGACGCGGTCAATCGGTTTGACGATGCGATCGTCGAGTACGAAACCGCGCTGCAGCTTAACCCCGAAGACCTGGAGATATTGAATTCTCTGGCGGTTGATTATACGCGCACCGGCCTATACGACCTGGCTCTCGAGACGTTCGAGCGCGTTGAGCAACTGGATCCGACGTTTGAGCCGTGTTACTGTAACCGCATCATTACCTACACGGAGATGGGGCTGCATGATTTGGCGGAGCAGATGTTTTATCTCGCTCAGCAGATCAAGCCGGACTGTGCGTTGTGCTATTACAACGTTGGCAACAGCCTTTTCGCCCGGGGCGAGTACAAGAAGGCGATCCGCTGCTGGCTGCGGACGGCGGAGCTCGACCCCACCCACCCGCAGATCAACTACCGAATCGCTCAGGCGTACTGGTCGGACGGCCAGACCGAACGCAGCCGGGAGCATTTCCTGCTGGAGATGCGTGCTAATCCGGGCGACGTTGACGTTATTTTCGATTTTGGTCTGCTCCTGCTTGAGGCCGGCGACGTCGAATCGGCAAAAGAAAAATTCAACCGGATTCTTGAGCTGGATCCGAACTTCGCCCCGGCGATGTTTTATCTCGGCGAGATTGCGTTCAACGCCCGTCATTACGACCGGGCGGTGGAGCTGTATAATCAGGCGCTGCAAAAGGACCAGGCGCTCCAGGGCCCCTGCTACCGGCTGGCCCAGCACGCTCTGTTGAACGGTCAGAAGGCGCAGGCCCGAGCGTACCTGGTATCTGAGATGAAGCTGGCTTTGGAGGACGCCGAAACACTGGTTTCCATGGGTTCGATGTTCATCGAAATCGGCGATCTGGGCTGTGCATCGCATTGCCTTCTGCGTGCGGTCGATATCGATTGTGCCAATGCGGACGCCTACTATTACCTCGGAACCGTCAGCGTTTTGAGGGGCGACTTTGAAGATGCCGCCGAGCTTTTCGCTCACGCGCTGGATATCCGGAATGAGCATATCCCCGCGCTGCGGGATTCGGCCCTTGTTTGTCTGGCCATGGGCCGGTTGGGCGAGGCCGCCAGCAGGATTGAGAAAGCCCACAGCCTTGAGGGCGGCGATCCGCAGTTGCGAAAACTTGGCCGCAGCCTGACCCTGGCCCGTGCAAAACAGCGCATCATGAACGCCCTTGAGCGATTCGGGCCCCGGATTTGACGGGCAAAACCTTCCCTCAGCATTTTTCGTGTGTAAGGTTTTTTTCTGGCGCGATGCAATTGCTTTGTTTATAGTGACTTATGAACCTTATAAGAAAGGAGATTAAGTCATGGAAGATCAACAGGTTAGTGTAGA
>Ga0315295_10004578_pt1 | contig 11805 bp, 8 predicted proteins | sample YL17G14_0_MG_FD_204453 | JGI IMG/M metagenome (GOLD analysis project Ga0315295, IMG submission 204453) | Sediment microbial communities from Yellowstone Lake, YNP, Wyoming, USA - YL17G14_0 | ecosystem: Environmental > Aquatic > Freshwater > Lake > Sediment | place: USA: Wyoming | collected...
GAAAGCTGAATCTTCATCAGTTTGCCTATGGCCCAACGGGTGAAAATCCGGACTATGGGAATATGCACAATCCCTGGGATAGGGAACGAATTCCGGGGGGGTCCAGTGGAGGCTCTGCCTCTGCCACGGCTTCTGGCCAATGCACTCTTGCCATGGGAACGGATACGGGAGGATCTATTCGCATTCCAAGCGCCCTCTGTGGGTTAGTCGGATTAAAGCCAACTTATGGTCGACTGAGTCGCTACGGAATGACCGTTCTTTCCTGGTCCCAGGACCACCCTGGCCCAATGACACGGACGGTTGAGGACTGTGCCTTGGTGATGAATGCTGTGGCAGGATACGATCCACGTGACCCTTCGTCCGCCAACATGTCGATCCCTGACTTTACTCAATCTCTTACAGAAAATATCAAAGGTCTGCGAGTGGGTGTTCCCAAAGAGCCTTTTGAAGATCCTGTGGATTCAGAAGTTGAGCATTTCGTTCGAAGTGCCATTGAATTGTTGGGCAAACTGGGCGCTACGATTCATGAGATGTCCTGGCCCATGTATCACGAATCCAAGGCCATCTCCAGCACCATTCTGATGGCGGAGGCAACGGCTTATCATAGCCAATTGATGAAGCGCCAGGGCTCCCGTCTCGATCCCAAAGTGAGGCTCCGTTTAGAAGCGGGTCTGCTTATTTCGGCCGTTGACTATCTTCAGGCCCAAAGGGCCAGAAGGTTGTTCTATCAACAGAGTTGCGACCTGTTCAAAAACGTGGATCTTCTGGCGGGCCCCACCGTGCCCATCACCGCCTGCAACATTGGGACGGAAGAGGTCCAGATAGGAAACACCCTCTTGGGAGTGATCCCTCTCCTCACGCAGCATACCCGACCTTATAATCTCAACGGCTTTCCTGCCATCACGGTTCCCTGCGGTTTTTCAAGAAATGGGTTGCCTGTGGGTTTTCAGCTTGCTGGAAAGCCTTTTGATGAAGCGACGGTGCTGCGAGGTGCCTTCGCTTATGAACAGGCCACGGAATGGCATCAACGAAGGCCGCTGATCTCAAAATAACTTGAATTTCGTTCTTGGATGAATTATTTTAACGTTGAACTGGTAACCTCCTTTTACTGTTACCAATCAGGGAGCAAGACATGGAAGGTTTTTATCTCGTCATAGGCCTCGTCGTCCTTATCGGAATGGTCCTCTTTTTCTTCATGGATCACCGTTGGAGAAAGGCGCTTGAGGAAGTGAGGAAGGATCAATCCTCCCAGCCCATGTGGGCTTTGATGCAACAGCAGATGGAACAACTGAGAGGGCAGACGAAAGAAGGCCTCGACAAGAACATCTCGCAACTTATTGATAACCAAAATGTCATCAATAAGAACTTGAGTGATATCATGGATCGAGTGAACAAGAGTCTTCAAAACTCGAGCGGAGATATTAACAGGCGCCTCGACAACGCAGCGAAGGTGATCGGAGATGTTCAGAGGAATATTGGAGAGCTTTCGACGGCGAGTAAGCAGATCTTCGAGGTTGGCAAAAATATTGCGAGCCTTCAGGAGATCCTCCAGCCGCCCAAGCTGAGAGGGGGGATAGGAGAACAATTTTTGGGGGAATTATTATCCCAGATTCTCCCACCGAAATTCTTCACCCTTCAACACCAGTTCTCCAGTGGGGAAAGGGTTGATGCCGTGGTGAAACTGGGCGAGCGGCTCGTCCCAATCGATTCGAAATTTCCACTCGATAATTTCAGGCGGATCATCGAATGCAAGACGGAAGAGGAGAGGAAGACCAGCCAGAAGGCCTTTACCAGGGACGTGAAAAAGCACATTGACGATATTGCCAGCAAATATATTTTGCCCAATGAGGGGACTTACGATTTTGCCCTACTCTATATCCCTGCGGAGAATGTCTATTATGAAACGATTACGAAGGACGAGTCCGTTGGGGAGGAGAAAGGCATTCTCAGTTATGCTTTGAGTAAAAGGGTGATCCCTGTTTCTCCAAACTCGTTTTACGCTTATCTCCAAGTGATCGTTCTTGGATTGAAGGGGCTTGAGATCGAGGAGAACGCCAGGGAAATACAGACACGTCTGGCGAGCTTAGCAAATGACTTAAAGATCTTTCAAAAGGATTTTCAAGTGGTGGGAGCACATATCACCAATGCCATGAATAAATTTGAGGAGGCGAGAAGGCGGCTGGATAGGTTCAGTCTCAAGTTTGAGCAGGCTGAAACCCAACCTTCTTTGCCATTGATCGAAAAAGGAAATGAATCTAAAGAATCCTGAAGTCTAAGGTTTCAGGACTTGGGATGAAGGGATGAGAAGCGGCAACTGAAAAGACAGGAATGAGCTTGTGGACAAGATAGTTCCGGCACGAGAAGAATGTTTGAGATTGATGAATCAATATGGGATGCTGGAAAATATTATGGACCACTCCATTGAAGTGACCAAGGTGGCGCTCTATCTTTCAACAGAATTGAATAAAAGGGGACAGCGTATTGACCTCCTTCTGGTAGAGGCGGCATCCCTGCTCCATGACTTGACCAAAACGGAATCGATCAAGACAAGGGAGGACCATGCCCGGACCGGGTCCCAGCTTCTAAAAGAGATGGGTTATGAGAAGGTGGGAGAGGTGGTGGCCCAACATATTTGGCTATCCCATGAGGTCGATCCTCTCTTCGTATCCGAAGAGGAAGTGGTCAATTATGCTGATAAAAGGGTCATGCACGACCGGATTGTTTCATTGGAGGAAAGATTCAAAGACCTGAGAGACCGATATGGAAGGGATCAAAAGGGCATGGATTATTTAGGAAGGATGGAGAAGGTGATCCAGGAGATTGAGAACAAGATCTTCTTGATTCTCCAGATCAACCCGAATGATCTCCAGTGCCTTCCGAGGAAGTAGAGGAGACAGATGGAGACCTCTTTCGAACAAGGCCCGATTCGTCCTCCAAGCGAAGCCTACAGCCTTCTCATCCGGGTCACACGGAATTGTCCCTGGAACCGGTGTGAGTTCTGTCATACCTACAAGGGGGAGAAATTCAGTGTAAGGTCTGTGGAGGAGGTTAAGAAGGATATCGATGCCGTCAAAGAGATCGTTGCAGAAATGAAGAGCCTGTCCTGGCAGTATGGTTTTGGAGGAGAGATCACAGCTCCTTTCGTGAATCTCATATTGCAGAATCCCCGCCACACTCCCGATGGATCTCGAAGTGCGCTCCTCTGGCTCTATGCGGGTGGGAAAAACGCTTTCCTTCAAGATGGCAACAATCTTGTCCTCAAAACGGACGATCTGGTAGAGATCTTGCGCACTCTCAAAGAGACGTTTCCTTCGATTGAACGGATCACCAGTTATGCCCGGGCGAAAACGGTCTCCAAGAAGACCATCGAAGAACTTCAGGCGTTTGGCCGGGCCGGCCTGTCCCGGATTCACATCGGCCTTGAGACAGGATATGATCCCCTCCTGGAGTATATGAAAAAGGGGGTGACGGCACAGGAACATATCGATGCAGGAAGAAAGGTGAAACAGTCCGGAATCTCCCTCTCCGAATATGTGATCCTCGGATTGGGAGGAAGAACGATGTGGAGAGAGCACGCCATCGAAACGGCGAAGGTTCTCAATCAGATCGACCCTGATTTCATTCGTGTTCGCACATTGAAGGTTTTGAGGAACATGCCTCTTTATGAGAAGGTCGAAAGAGGGGAGTTCACTCTGCTGGGCGATGATGAGATCGTGGGTGAGGAGAGATTGTTGATTGATCATCTGGAAGGGATCACGAGCACTTTCGTCAGCGACCACATCCTGAACCTCCTCGAGGAAGTGGAAGGAAAATTTCCGGAAGAGAAAGCGAAGATGCTAGCACTCATTGACCGTTACCTCCACCTCTCCCCGGAGGAGAGGGCAAACTACCGACTCGGTAGAAGGGCCGGAATCTATCGATCTGTAGATGATCTCTCCAATCCGGAGCTCAGAGGTCAGGTGGAGAGAGCTCTCAAACGGATTGTGTTAGAGCATCCTGGAGGGGTGGATCAAGTCATCTCTGAGCTCATGGAATCGTTCATATAAAAAGGCCATTTTCAAACAAAAAACTTGACTTTTAAAAAGTCGATGAGCTATGATGAGCATCGTTTTGAGCCAATAATTCGCACTTCAATGATGGAAAGGATGGGGTGAAAAAGGAGGTGATTTAAATGACAAAGGCGGAATTGATCGCCAGTATCGGTAAGGAGGCTAAGATCTCAAAGGCGTCAGCGGAAAAAGCAGTCAATGCTTTCGCAGGTGCGGTCACGAAGGCATTGAAGAAGGGAGACAAGTTGAGCCTGACTGGATTTGGGACTTTTTCTGTAGCAAAGAGGAGGGCAAGAATCGGAAGGAATCCTCAGTCAGGAAAGGAAATCAAGATTCCTGCTACTCGGGTAGCAAAATTCAAACCTGGTAATCTGCTAAAGAGTGCGGTCAAGTAATCCTTTAATAGAATAAATACTAAGGGATATCAATTTTGGACAAAAGGGGAGAGAAATATACTCCCCTTTTTTGTCATCTGAAGTGAATTAAAAGTTGCCACTTCATGGAAACTGTTAACAGGTTATAAACAATTGGGTTTAAGGGGATGAGCCGTAAGCCACAAGATGTTGTGGTTTAAGAGGTTAAAATGACGAGCATTCAACCCATTGAAACCTTTATGGTTTTCTCCAAATCCACGCCGGGGATCTAGGCCTTTACAAAAGATTTCATTGGATGGATGGCCTTTAGTCTTTTTTTTCCACAGGATTTAAACATAAGGAGAAGAGAGCCTTCCAGTTATTGATTTATCTACATCTAAAGCCTATATAGCCCGCTATCCCTTGATTTGGAATGATTTCCCAGAGCACCTCCCCGGAAATGAAGGAAGGACCGGTATGAGATCGATCCCCCCTCTGCAAATGCAGGGACGACTGATGATCCAAGGAGTGGCTCCTTGCCGGAAATAGAGTTGAAAGATGGTAGGGTTTTTGTTATCGTTCGAAATGAAAGATAAGAGAGACTAATTCTTAGACGATGGGAAAACACGTCATTTTAGGAACCGCTGGGCATATCGATCACGGAAAAACTGCTCTCGTCAAAGCCCTCACAGGAGTTGATACGGATCGACTGAAGGAGGAAAAGGAGAGGGGAATAACCACCGAACTGGGATTTACCTTCTTGGACCTTCCGAGCGGAATACGGATGGGCATCATTGATGTCCCGGGCCATGAAAAATTTGTCAAACACATGGTGGCAGGTGTCTGGGGAATCGATCTGGTTGCCTTAATCATTGCAACCGATGAAGGGGTGATGCCTCAGACAAGAGAGCACCTCGATATATGCCGACTTCTTGAAGTCAATAAAGGCCTCATCATCCTGACCAAAATCGATCTTGTCGACGAGGATCTCTTGGGATTGGTCAAAGAGGAAGTGACAGAAATTGTCAAAGATACTTTCCTAAAGGATGCACCCATTCTTGCTGTCTCCTCTATCACAAGGGAGGGGATTCCCCAATTGATTTCTGCTCTCGATGGTCTTTCGAAAGAAGTGGAGGAAAGATCGATCGACGGGCTCTTCCGTCTGCCCATCGACCGGGTCTTCGTCATGAAGGGTTTTGGTACTGTGGTGACCGGAACTGTGGTTTCCGGGATTCTCTCCATCGGAGAGTCTGTTCAAATTCTCCCATCTGGCGTAGAGGCCAAGGTCCGAACCCTTCAGGTCTACAACCGGCCTGTGGAGAAGGCCCTGGCAGGGCAGAGGGCAGCGGTCAATCTTCAAGGGATTGAAACGTCTGCCGTTGAGAGGGGAGATGTTCTGGTCCATACCCACACGCTTGGTCCAACGCGGATGTTGGATGTCTATATCGAATATCTCCCCAGTGCCCAAAGGCCGTTGAAGAATCGAACAAGGCAGAGATTTCACATAGGCACAAACCTTACCTCCGCATCGATCTTTTTCCTTGACCGAGAGGAATTGGTTCCAGGAGAGAGTGGGTTCGCCCAGGTGAGATTGGAAGCACCAGTGGTTGCCTTACCTCATGACCGATTTGTGATCCGGGGATCTGGAGTGATCCAGACCCTGGGTGGGGGAGTGGTTTTAGATGCCCATCCCACCAAGCATAAACGGAATGCTCCGTCGGTGATCGAAGACTTGACCATCCTAAGAGAGGGAAGCCATGATCAGGTCATTGCTCAGCATATCAGCCGTTCTGGCATGGGAGGGATCGCCCCTGACGACCTCTTGAAGCGCGTGGCCACGTCTTCTTCAGAGGTGCAGAGGGTTATTAAGAAGATGATTGATAAAGGGGAGGCTCTTTTCATCGACCCCGAGAAGATGAAGGTCATCGACATCCGTTCCTATCACCAGCTGAGGGAGATGGCATTGGCACAATTAAAGGAATTCCATCAGCGCTTTCCAATGAAGTCCGGGCTGGCCAAAGAAGAACTGAGGACGAAACTTCCTATGGAGGTGGATGTAAAACTCTTCCAGATTCTCCTCAACGGATTGATTAAATCCAAAGAGATCTTGCTGGAGAAAGATAAGTTGAGACTTCCCACTCATCAAATTTCATCGATGGATGAGAAAGGTCTAATCAAGCGGGTAGAGGAAGCCGTCCTCAAAGCAGGGCTCCAGTCTCCTTCGCCAAGGGAGTTATCTGAGGCATGGTCTGAGAAGGAAGAGGGGGTTCAGGCCGTCTTCGAACATCTCGTTCACGAGGGAGTACTGGTCAAAATAAAAAGCGGGATTTATATACACCGGGTCCCTGTTGAGCATCTGAAGGAGGAATTGGTCTCCTATCTCAAAAAGAATAAAGAGATCACAACCCCTCAGTTTAAGGAGATGACGAAGGCTTCGAGAAAATATGCTATTCCATTGATCGAGTACTTCGATCAAATCAAATTGACGATTCGGCTTGGAGAGAAGAGGGTCCTCAGGTCAGGTGCAGAGCATGGATGAATAGAAAACAGATTTCACCCCCTCGGTTTTGAGTCGTACGACTTTTCAACGGGAGGGGAAAATCGGGCGAGTCGGTCGACCGGAGATATCTCCAAAGTTTTAGAATCGCGACGTTTGAGAGGCAAAGGCAACAGGGCTCTGCAGGTGAAAGCGAAGGATTCGACTTTTTCATCGTTAACCGTCACGCAAAAAAGGTACCGCTCTAAAACTTTTTCAATATCCCCGCTCGCCCTCCGTGAGAACCGATTTCTTGACAGCTTGAGGGTGGCGAGGGAGATTTTTACAGGAGACTGAAATGGCAGGGAAGAGGAAGATTATCAAGAAGAAGCTAAAAGAACCGGATGAATTCATCAGTTTTTCTGACCACGCTTTTCGTTTTATCTCGCGTCATTACAAGCGGATCATCACAGGAGGTGTCATTCTTGGGGTGCTCCTGGCTGCTTTTTTTCTGTTTCAGAAGTGGGAAGAGAAGAAGGAGGGAGAGGCCTACCAGTCGTTTGGGACCGCCCTGGGGGTCTACCAGATGTTGGACTCTCCTTATCGAGAGGGATCTCCTGCCGATTATAAAAGTCTTATAGAGAAATTTGATGAGGTACTCACGAAATTTCCCCGTACCTCTTCAGGGAAACTCTCCCTCTTGTGTAAAGGGAACCTTCATCTCAAATTGGGGGAATTCGATGAGGCCATCAAAGCCTATGAGACCTTCCTCCAAAAGGCCGGAAAGGAGAGGCTTTACAGGTTATTAGCCACGGAGGGCTTGGGTTATGCCCATGAGGGAAAGAAGGAGTATGAGAAAGCGGTAGAGGCCTACGAAAGGATGCTTGAAATGGGGGAGGGTCTTCAGGTAGCCAACGCCCATTTAAGTAAGGGGCGCTGTTACGAGAAGTTGGGGAAGAAAAAAGAGGCTTTGGAAAGTTACAAGAGCTTTCTGAAAGTGGCTCCGAAAGCGATGATGGCCAACGTTGTCTCAGGAAGGATATCGGACCTCGAGGATTAGTATCAAGTTAAATATTTCACTTGACAAAAGTGTATAATTTTTTATAGTTGTGGCAAAAAATTACAAACCGTGAATTCAATTTTGAATGGGGTGATTTATGAAGAAGATTTTAAGTGGGAACGAAGCCATAGCGCGGGGAGCATATGAGGCCGGCGTAAAGGTAGCTGCGGCCTATCCAGGAACCCCCAGCACGGAAATCTTAGAGAACATTGCAGAGGAATACAAAGATATTTATTCAGAATGGTCACCCAATGAGAAGGTGGCATTGGAGGTTGTCTACGGAGCGTCGATGGCAGGCGCAAGGGCAATGGCATCGATGAAACACGTGGGATTGAATGTGGCGGCAGACCCCTTTATGACGCTCTCCTATGTAGGGGTGAGTGGGGGTATCGTCATCGTTACCTGCGATGATCCGGAATTATATAGCTCCCAGAACGAACAGGACAATCGGAATTATGCCAAGTTTGCTAAAGTGCCTATGCTGGAACCGAGTGATAGCCAGGAGGCGAAGGACTTTGTCAAGTTGGGCTTTGAGATCAGTGAAAAGTTTGATACCCCGGTCATGGTCAGAGGGGTCACCCGGCTTTCTCATGCGAAAGGGATTGTGGAATTGGGCGACCCGGTCACTCCTCCGATCCCTATAGAGATTCGTAAACAGTTTGATAAGTTTACCATGTTACCCTCGTTTGCACGGATTCGACACAGAGTCATTGAGGAACGCCTTCTCAAATTGCAGGAGTTTACAGAGCAATTCCCAGGGAATCGAATGGAGATCAACGACCCATCGATCGGATTCATCACAGCTGGCATTTCTTATCAATATGCCAAGGAGGCCTTTCCAAATTATTCCTATCTCAAACTGGGCATGGTATGGCCTCTGCCTAAGAATTTAATCGGAGAATTTTTCAAGAAGGTAAAGAAGGTCTATATTGTTGAGGAACTGGATCCTTTTCTCGAAGACAATATCAAGGCGATGGGATTCAAACCCAAGGGAGGAAAGGATCGGTTTCCCATCTGTGGCGAATTGAATCCCTATATTGTTACCAAAGGAATGTTGGGGAAGAAGTTCAAGGCTCCCAAACCCTTCTTTCAAGAAACCCTCCCTCCCAGGCCCCCCAATCTCTGCCCGGGATGTCCCCACCGAGGGATTTTTGCGGTTTTAAGGAAGTTAAAGGTCTTCGCGGCAGGCGATATTGGATGCTACACATTAGGTGCCTATCCTCCTTTAAGTTCCTTACATAGCAACATCTGTATGGGTTCAAGCATTAGCGGTGCCCATGGGATGACAAAGGCACTGGGAGAGGCAGGAAAGGGGAAGATTGTGGGCGTGATCGGGGATTCCACTTTCCTCCATTCCGGAGTCCATCCTTTAATTGACGTGGCGTACAATAAGAGCTATGCCACCATTATCATTGTCGATAATCGAACCACAGGGATGACAGGCCAGCAGGAGCATCCAGCGACGGGGTATACGATCAGTGGAGAGACAGCCCACCGAATCGATTTCGCTGAACTCGGCCGGGCCCTGGGAATTGAAAATCCGAGGAAAGTAAATCCATGGCATCTGGAGGAGACGGAGCGGGTAATCAAAGAGGAGCTAGACAAGGACGATCCGTCTCTCGTCATCAGTGAAGGCCCCTGCATTCTTCTCCGGAGGGCCTTTAAGAAGTATAATAAGCCTCTCCAGGTCGATTCCACGAAATGTATCGGTTGCAAGAGCTGTGTTAACCTGGGCTGTCCAGCCATCTCTTTCCATCCGGTCGAGGGAGACATGGCGATGACGGCAGACGGGAAGAAGCGAAAAGGAATTTCTCGAATTGAAGCGAGCCTCTGTCCTGGATGCCATCTCTGCTTTCAGGTCTGTAAATTCGGAGCCATTCAGAGCATGGAGGAAAAGCCAATCTTCGGATTTGAAACAACCTAGAGCGGTCTTTGAGCAAGGGGGAAAGATCTATGGAAAATGGTACGACCAATGTGCTGGTGGCAGGCGTGGGAGGACAGGGAGTAATCCTGGCCAGCGATATCATGTCAGAGGTCTTCATGGAAGCAGGCTACGATGTGAAGAAGAGCGAAGTCCATGGAATGGCCATGAGGGGCGGGATCGTCACCTCTCATTTCCGTTTCGGGAAAAAGGTTTATTCGCCTCTCATCAAAGAGGGAGAGGTTGACATCCTCTTCGCTTTTGAACAGTTGGAAGGCCTTCGTTGGATTAATCATCTCAAACGTGACGGAAAGATTATTATGAACGATCACAGGGTGAATCCCCCTGCGGTCAATTTGGGGGAGATGGAATATCCCAAAAACATTCCAAAGAAAATCGGGTCCAAATTCAAAGGGTTTTATCTGGTGAAGGGGACAGAGATAGCCGAGCAGATGGGAGACGCCCGGGCTGCCAATGTTGTCTTATTGGGGGCGATCTCAAAATTTTTTGAGGTGAAAGAGGAGATCTGGTTAAAGACCATCCTCAAATATCTTCCAGCAAAAGTTCATGAATTGAATAAAAAGGCTTTCGCCACAGGAAGGGATCAGATTAAAATGTAATTCCCCGCCTTCCCCTCTCCCCAGGTGGGAGAGGGCTTCGTCGTGAGCTCAGCCGAACGGATGGGGTGAGGGGGGATAGAAATTCAAGGGGCGAAGTTCTTCACGGGCTTCGCCCTTTGTTTTTCTTGGATCTTCATTTATAATTCTAATTCAAGGGCCTGCTGACTGATTTTCAGGAAGCTGTTCCTTCTATCTAAGGAGGAAAAAAGATGAGGTGTCCATACCGAAGATGGTTCTTAGCGGTGTCTGTAGTTTTGTCGATGATCCTGGCCTTCGGGATATGTACCTCCTTCTCACAGGACCGTTTTCGCCAATTTACGCTCGACAATGGCCTTAAAGTGATCCTCGAGGAGAATCGAAACGCTCCGGTGGTGGCCCTGCAAATCTGGGTCAATGTGGGCAGTGGAGATGAAAGGGATGAAGAAGCGGGGATGTGCCATTTCATCGAGCACATGATCTTTAAAGGGACAGCGAAGAGAAAGGTCCGTGAGATGGCCAGGGAAATTGAATCCATGGGAGGATCGATCAATGCCTATACCTCCTATGATCAAACGGTCTTTCACGTCACCCTTGCAAGCCGGTTTGCCGATATGGGTCTGGATATATTGGCCGATGCCATTCAGCGCTCCACCTTCGACCCGGTGGAATTGGAGAGGGAGAGAGAGGTCATTTTAGAGGAGATCCGAATGGGTCAAGATGATCCTTCGAGGAAGCTCTTTCAACAGACCATGGCGGCGCTTTTTCAAGAGCATCCCTATCGAAGGCCCATTATTGGATTTGAAAAAACGATCCAATCCATCCAACGGGACCAGATGGTCTCTTTTTTCAAGAAGTGGTATGTGCCGAACCGGATCGCCTTCGTTGCTGTCGGAGATTTCGGTCTTCAAAAAATGGAAGAGAAGGTGAGAGAGGCTTTTAAAGGTTTTGAGCCCTCACCGACCGGTTTTCCCTCGAGGACTGAAGAGAAGGGAAAAAAGGAATTTCGACCCGTCGTGTCTCAAGGGAATTTCAAGGAGACTTATCTTCAGATGGCTGTCCCCATTCCCTCGGTGAAACATGAAGATACGCCGGCTCTCGATGCCCTCTCCCATATTCTTGGAGGAGGAGAGGCCTCTCGACTAATTCAGAACGTGAAGCTGGGAAAAGGGCTGGTGAACTCCATTTCTGCTTCCTCCTTTACTCCCAAGGATCCTGGAGCTTTCATTGTCGGGGCAACCCTGCCTGTGGAGAATCTGGAAAAGGCCATGGAGGCCATTCTGAAAGAGATAAAAGGTTTAGGCCAAGAAGGGGTGACCACGGAAGAATTGAACCGGGTCAAGGTGAACG
>Ga0315295_10004580_pt1 | contig 11804 bp, 15 predicted proteins | sample YL17G14_0_MG_FD_204453 | JGI IMG/M metagenome (GOLD analysis project Ga0315295, IMG submission 204453) | Sediment microbial communities from Yellowstone Lake, YNP, Wyoming, USA - YL17G14_0 | ecosystem: Environmental > Aquatic > Freshwater > Lake > Sediment | place: USA: Wyoming | collected...
TAACGTGGAAGAATACATTCGCCGCGCACGGGAAGACTTCGTACGAAAGGGTTTTCTGTGAATACGACCGCCCGCCGGAAGCACGCAGGTTCCATATGAACAGAGGCGTTCTCTATGGAATCGCGGCCTACGGCATGTGGGGGTTCTTTCCCATATATTGGAAAGCCCTGCAATCCGTTCGCCCAGAAGAAATCCTGTGCCACCGCACTATCTGGTCACTGTTCTTTCTGCTGGGGTTGCTGGTCTATCGAAAGCGCGCGCGCAGTCTCATCGGCAAACTCAGTCTCAAGATAATCCTCATCTTCACACTGACCGCGGCGCTGCTATTCCTCAACTGGTACCTTTTCATATGGGCCGTAAACGGGGAGCACATAGTCGACGCGAGTCTGGGCTATTTCATCAATCCGCTCGTCAGCGTGCTGCTGGGCGTCGCGTTCTTGAGGGAGAGACCGCGTCCCTGGCAGTGGGTGGCCATAGGAATGGTGGGAATCGCGGTCACAGTCCTCACGGTGGGATATGGGGTGTTTCCGTGGATCGCGCTCGTGCTGGCTTTTTCATTCGCCATCTACGGCTACCTCAGAAAGATCGCCGTGCTGAGTTCACTGGAAGGGTTGTCTCTTGAAGTTGCGGTACTCTTCGTCCCGGCACTGGCGTTCTTGCTCCATCTCCAGAGAAACGGACAGGTCGCATTCGGTCACACGAGCATCTTCGTTACCTTCCTGCTCGTCATGGCGGGCGTTGTCACTCCCATGCCGCTGCTCTTCTTCGCCTCCGCAGCGAGAAGAATCACGCTCGCCAATCTCGGATTCCTGCAGTACATCAGTCCGACGTTTCAGTTGATACTGGGAGTGGTGCTTTACGGTGAGAAGCTGCCGCAGTTTCGAGCGATGGGGTTTGCGCTGGTGTGGGCATCGATTGTCATCTACATGATTGACATCCTCGTCGCAAGACACCGCATTATCATCTGTGAACCCGCCCCTGCGTGAGAAGGGCTTGCACGCTACGCAATGGACCCACGCGAGGTTATCGGCTGGCTCATGCGCGATAGGGAACTTACGAGACGCCGCACAACTACCCTGTTTGAGCCTGCGGTAGGGTCCGTATTCTGCTCACCGCTAGTTCGAATGACCGGAGAGGAATGACCGGAAGGGTTCGGGATCGACTATGGCAAGTAACCTGAGAGCAGGCTTGTGTCTCTTGTTGCTCTCGTCGTTGTTGGCAAACTGCATGCCGCAGTGGGCGGAGGCGGATTCTGAGCCCACCGCACTGACTGGCAGTCCCATAATCTATCTGGCGGCGGGCGTGATGGCCGTTAACGCGGGCGCCACCATTGCCAACGGGGCCGCCCTGGTTGCCGGAAAACCGAATCGGCAGAACGGCATGTTCGGACTTGTGCTCGGAAGTGCGACCGTGGCCGCAGCGGGAGTGGGCCTGGCCGCAGCTGACGGAGACGATAACTCGGAGCGCTTCTCGATTGTGCTTGCGGGTTGTGGACTGGCCTCCGTTCTCACCGGCTATCTTAATATCAAACTTGCGGGCGACAGTTCTTCCAAGGCGGAACAAATCAGAGGATCTGTTGCCCGGGTAATGATCGGGCGACGTGGCGCTGACCGGGATGCTGGTTGGCTGTTTGCAGTCGGGGTGGATTTCTGACACTTGGACTGTTCCACCGGGTCCGCGCCGCCCGAGACTGCCCTGCCTGCGTCTGCTCCGCCCATGTATACCTTGCCCGGAGCGGGTCCGGCCAGGTCTGCCCCGCCCGGGGCTGTGCGGGCCGGCTTCCGCAGCGCCCGTGTCTATCCCGCCTCGTTGCGGGTGAATGCCTGTGCGTGTTATGCTTACCGGGATTTTCTCAGTGAGTTGCATGGTCAGGAGGGAGCGTCCAGTTCGCTCCATGAAGACTCCGGCTGAGAACTAGATGCAGGAACAAGGAGTTGAAAATGGCGATTGTTCTGGATGGGACAGGGTTGACAGTCGAGAAGATGGTGCGCATAGCCCGGCACGGCGAACAGGTTGAGCTTCAGCCGGGGGCGCTGGAGAGAATCAAGGTCTGCCGCAGCATGCTCGAGGACAAGATCAAGGCCCGCGAGGTCATGTACGGTGTCAATACCGGCATAGGCGAGCTCTCGGAAGTCGCACTGGCTGACGAGCAGGTCGAGCAGTTCCAGCGTTATCTCATTTACAACCACGCTGCAGGCATAGGCGACCCGGCTCCCATCGAATACGTGCGCGGAGCCATGGCGGGCAGAATAAACGTGCACGCCCACGGCAACTCTGGCTGCCGGCCGGACATAACTATGACCCTCGTTGAGATGCTGAACAAGGGTGTCACTCCGGTAGTTGCTCAAAAAGGCTCCGTCGGCGCGTGCGGAGACCTGGCCCCGATGTCACAAATAGCTCTTCTCATGATGGGAGAAGGCGAGGCCTTCTATCGGGGCGAGCGACTCCCAGGAGAGACCGCGCTGCGGAAAGCGGGCATACCGATTCCTGGGCTCAAGGCCCGCGACGGCCTTGCCTGCATAAATGGTTCAAATCTCCTCACTGCGATGAGTGCATTACAAGTTTTTGACATGAACCGGTGGCTCAAGCAGGCGGAGATCGCTTGCGCCATGACGTTGGAAGCGCTATACGCAAATTTGCGACCGTACGACGTCAGGATCCACGAAGCCCGCGGATTCCCCGGCGCAGTCAGGTCGGCCAGGGCGATCATGAAGTGCATAGAGGGAAGCTACCTGCTTTCCGGTAAACACAAGATGAAGGTGCAGGACGCATATTCCATGCGCTCTTCGCCACAAGTTGTCGGCGCTGCGCACGACGCTATTGCGTACGCGAAGGCCCAGATCGAGATCGAGCTCAACGGAGTCGGCGACAATCCGATTTTTCTGCCCCAGTACAAACTGACGTTGACCGGCGCCAACTTCCAGGGTTCGCCAGTGTCGCTTCCGATGGACATGGCAGGCGCAGGAATCACGATGGTGTGTGTGCTGTCAGAGCGGCGCCTGAACCGGCTCACGAATCCTAACCTGAGCGTCGGTCTTCCGGCATTCCTCAGCAAGGGCGCGGGCATGATGTCCGGGCTCATGCTCAGCCAGTACACCGCTGACACTCTCATCGTCGAGCAGAGGATGCTCTGCATGCCCGCGAGCATCCAGTCTATTCCGGCAGCTGCCGACCAGGAAGACTTCGTCTCCATGGGCATGAACACCGCCATCAAGAATCACCAGATTATGGACAACGCGTACGGGATCCTCGGAATCGAGTTCATGGGGGCAGCTCAGGGACTGGACTTCAGAGAGTTCACCCCGGGCCTCGGCGTCGAGACGGCGCGCAAGGTCATCCGCAAGCACGTCGAGCATCTCGACGAAGACAGGCCGCTTTATCCTGACCACGACAAGATGAAGGCGCTCGTCAAATCGTGCGAGATTCTGGAGGAAGTGGAGAAGGCAGTAGGAAATCTCGAGTAGCCCGGCGTTGGGGCGACCTAGCCCGGCGCCGTGACGCGGCGGCCGACTCTACGCACGTCGCGGTTAACTCCCCCGCACACCACCCGATCTCGGCGGCCGGGTCTTCGGTACCCACGGCGTGATCCACTTCGAAGTCTGAACGCCGAAAACGGGAGACTCGCCTGGCTTCGCAGCGCGCACAGGCTCCCTCGATTCTGTGACGGTCGGAACTGAAAGCTGTGGCTCGCGAGCTTTATCGGCCCGCTCTCCCCGCGGACCCACGCCCTGCACCATCGTCCTTTTGGCCGCAAAGCGGAATGACTCTTCGGCGAGCTTCTGGATCCTGGGGTCTAGACCCTGGCCTGCGATTTCTTCCGTGAACTTGCGGCGGCCTTCAACAAGCTCGGCAGCGTATCGAACTATTTCTTCCTCGCTGTAGAACCGCGCCGGATCGTACGGAGTGAGGTCGCCCTCAGCGCAGGATACAATCTCGCCAGTGCCGAACCTGCCAACCTCGTACCTGTTGGTGCCGCGAAGGTCACCGCGCTGGATTGCGGACATGAGAGGAATCGGTATGCGCGTGACCTTGCGCACGAGCTTCTTCTTTGACTGCCCACCCTCGGTGGTCGTCTCGATAATCTCGCCGACACCGCCCGTGTTGTACTGATAGAACTTGATTTTCTCGGGGTAGCGGTCGACGAGCGTCATTATCATCTCGTAGAAGCGATTTATCTTGCGGCCCTGCCCGCCCACTATAAAGTCGTCCGTTCCCACGATGCGGGCGCTTTCTCCGGCTTTGGCGGGCACAGTCGCAAAGCTGTGAGTGGACTCACCCCAGAGATAGGAGAGCACTGCCTGCTCTGGCGTGAGCTCCTGCGCCGCGGGCAGAATCGTGTTACGCCTCGTTATGAATGCGAACACAAGCCCGTCGAGCTCTTCGAGCGGCGGAAGGTCTATGCTTTTCGCTGCGATGTTCACCATGCGCCGGCCCTGTCTCACCGTGAGCCTGTCTCGCCTGATAACGCCCCGGCCGTTCTCGCCCAGGCGTTCGTCGAGAAAATTGACCGTGCCGTCGGCCTCGACCATGAGGTTTTCCAGGAGAGCGGTCCTGTCGCTCAACGCATTGTACATCGCTTCCTGCTCGACCCTGTCAACGTCTGTCTTGACATAGAAGCCCACCTCCGTGCCGTAAGCGCTGCCGTCAGGACGCAAGAAAACGATGTCGTCCTGGACGACCTTGGTTCCCTCGCCCTTCCTGTAGTCAAGACCAAGCTGGTGACATGACCATGTCGACTTGCCCGTGGCGGTGAGGCCGAACATGAAGACTCCGAATGTCCTGAGCTTCCCGTCCTTGGCGTCACGCACAGTGACTGTCTTCGTGCCCGAGTGAAGACCCAGCATGCCTTTGAGGTCTGCTCGATACATACCCTGCCGGAGAAAGCCCTTCTTGTCCTCCCCCATGTAGTCGGTGCCGAGCGCCATGTTGAGGTCGTACTCCGGCATCGAAAGAATCTGCATGCGGAGCGAATGTTCCTCCGGAATATGAATCATCGTGAACTGCGGGCCGGGCTTCTTCTTGTCCGGGTCCGCCATCGTGTTGCCCCAGCCGTATGCGATGCGGTAATTCTTGGGGTCCTGCACGGACATGTAGAGCGTGCACGTCGGGTTGAAGTCGCTGTTGTCGCACATGCGGCGCTTGAGACGGACGAACGGCAGCGTGCGCATGAGGTGGAGGACCTTGTGGAGCTCCTCCGGCGCAGCTTCGACTATGCCCCGGTGGACGTCGGTCGGCTTCGGTACCCAGACATCCGGGCTACCCAGGAACACCGTCTTTGCCGCCATCCTGCTCGAGACCGCCGAGCGCCAGCAGTACGAGCCGTTCTTAGTGTGCAGGCCCGTCTGGAGCGCCAGCGGCTTTAAGTCAGAGAGCGTCACGTCCCGGATGTTGGGCGTGGCCGAGGCAGGCTGGTTGATGATGGATCTCAAGTTTTCAACGAAACGCGCGTAGAGCTTAGGGTCGTACGGGAGAGGGGGCATCGGTGTTTCCTTTGGTGATCATGGGCGACAATGTTCCTTGTGCTCGATCCCTTATTGGGGGGTTGAACTTCCGTCTATCATACCCCGCCAGCTGGCGCCCACGCAACAGCCGCGATTGACGGGCATGCGTGCGCTGTTATACGGAACCGCGTAACGCCGGTCTGGACATCGGGCGTCGATGACCCATTGCAGCCAATGCGATTGCGGCACATGCCAGAAAGCGCTTATGCAGACAAATCGACGGCATTTTCACGCCGGGCGGGGATGATGTTGGGGCTGCAACTTCATTTCTTAGGTTAGTCAGATTTTGCCGGCATTGTGAGCTTGACCAGGTAGTAGCAAGTGCGTAGACTTTTCAGAAACAGGCTCTAGGTGCGATTCTGTTTCTTTACCGACATGTTCTCGAGGGCGGTGGTAATGGCCGCTCGCGAAGCGGGCGTTACCAAGCGAGCCACATGTCACACTTTGAGGCACTCCTTTGCAACACATCTTCTTGAGAGCGGTTATGACATAAGGACAGTCCAGGAACTATTGGGCCACAAGGATGTCAGGATCACGATGGTCTACACTCATGTATTGAACCGTGGAGGCAAGGGGGTGCGAAGCCCGATGTATGCGATCTGAGGCGGGCGCAAAGCGACCACCGGGGCAACGTGTGCCGGTTAGGCTGAAACCGGATAATCCCGGTGAGACGGACAGGTTCCTTGACACAACGTTGAGATAGCGATAGTTTCAGGATCGGTGCAGATGCGGGATATGCGGAAAAGATAACAGCCCATAATCAATTATTCGGAAACGGCATAAGCCGTAGTTAGACAGCGTTGTCCCATAACAGAGGAGGATTGGATGGATTCACAAGTACAACCTGCCAGCTGGAGCTTCTGGGGGCGATGGCTTGTCGCCACATTTATTGGGTGGGTTGCAGGAATAATCATTGCCATCGTGCTCTCGTATCTCGTTGTGAACCTGTTCCATCCTAAAGAGACAAATCTGATCGTTGGCCTCGTTCTGGGTGCCGTTGTGGGCCTTACGCAAATGATCGCTGTTCGTCGACTGGTTTCTCTTACGTACAGATGGGTGTGGGGCGCTGCTGTTGGCCTGGGAATCTCGTTCATAGTTGCAGTGCTCATAGACGAGATCTGGTTTAGCGCATCTGAGGCGTCTGATATGTGGCTGGTCTTGGTTGCTATTGCAGGTGGGGCATTCGCAGGTGTCCTGCAAGCACCAACGCTGAGGCCTCACACTCCCTTGGCACAATGGTGGATTCTTGCGAGTATTATATCCTGGGGCATTGCCTGGCTAATCAGCACCGTACTGGGAGAGGCTGGATTCCTAGTCGGGGGCATCTTTCTGGGAGCTGTGAGCGGTGCCCTTCTCATCTGGATACTGAAATCCTCGCCGGCTGACGAGGCTGTCTAACAAGCGCATACACCTGTCGGACGGTTGAAAGGCTTAAGAAGCGCTCTCAGCTGGGACGGCTCCGCCGCCCGCAGCTGATGCGCCCCGTTATGGCGCAAGTCGAGCAGAAACTCCTTGCCAAGCAGAAAGGTTAGAAGTACAATTAAACGTACCAAAGGAGGTGCGTTCATGAGTAGGATTCCTAAGATCGTCCCGATAACCGACCTGAGGCAGGATGCCGCCGCGGTCTTGCGCCGCGTGCGCGGCCAGAAGCAACCACTCGTGATCACACAGAGAGGACGCGCCGCGGCCATAATGTTGAGCCCCGAGGCATATGAGAAATCTGAACACGAGCGACAGTTATTGCTGGCACTGGCCAGGGGAGAGCGTGAGATAGCAGTCGGCGTGGGTCATGACCTGGCGAGTGTTCTTGCAGAGGCCGACGCACTCCTCATGGAGGACCGTGATTGAAGGTTCGGTTTACGCCTTCGGCCCGGGAGCAATTCCTGGCCGCAGTCGAATACATTAGACGAGACAAGCCTTCGGCTGCCCTAAGGTTTCGCAAGCTTGCCGAGCGGGTTCTCCGCAGACTTGAGAAGTTTCCTCATTCCGGTAGGGTCATACCCGAGTTTCCGGGCTTGCCGTACCGGGAAGTAATAGTCAAGCCGTACCGCTTCTTCTACCGGTCGAAGGACAATGTCATATGGGTCGTGGCGGTCTGGCACAGTGCCCAGCTTCCTGAAGCCGGGCTTGAATGAGCGCCACAACCTGCGGCTAGAGCGGGCGGAAAAACCCCGCCGCTCAGCCACACCGCCAGGCAGAAGATGATGCGACTGATTACGAACCTTGTGTCAGTGCTTGTTCTTTCAGTTGGTCTCCTGAGTCTATTGGGCAACTGTAGCGAAAAGAAGCGCAAGAGTGAACGTCAACCATCATCCGGGTTGACGGAACACCAACGTGATAGCGCGATAGCTGCTTCAAGACTTCCGGGGGCAGAAGTGGTCGGTCGAGCTATGGAGCTATCGGACTCTGCCGAAGCCCGGGCGAAACGGATAGACGACGAGCATCCCTAGGTTGGAATTCTGCCTAACACGCGCATTCACCTGGCGGGCCGTGCCCTCTGGTGATGCGCTGACCGTTAGGCTCATGCCACGGAGCATATCATGCCAGCGAGATTCATCTGTCGAGGCGGCTGCCTCCTCTGTTTTCTCATTATATGCGGCTGCTCTCACGACTATCGAAGGCCCGAGTATAACTCGTTGATACCGCTGCGCGTCGGCAACACCTGGGTCTATTCAGTCTATATGCCTGATTCTGGCGGCGGGGAGCCTATCTACGGGTATGAAGACACGATGAGCATAATTGGTGTAGGGAAGCTCGGTGGCGAGGACTACTACCTAACAGATGTTCGCTTCGCGTTTCGGCCTACTCTTGAGGGCCTGTCAGTGGCGCTGTACGACGGGAACGATTTCGGTGAACTTGAGGTGCTCCTCCGATATCCGATAGCTGACGGCACGAATACGAATATTCTTCGTCGAAGGTCGACCAGTACGACTTGTTGGTGAGGGTGATGGTGCAAGACGAGGCCACACCCTCCGGTCAGTACAAGACCTGCACATATCAAGTATGCAGCCTGTTAGCTCGCCCACCCCACCTCTTTCTCACGCTTAGCTTTGCACCCGGGGTTGGCATGGTAGTGCTGAAGGACGGAATGTGGTGGCTGTTGTCGTCGTTCGTCTTGGCGGAACACGAGCCTAACTGGCCGCTACAGCCGCCCGATCCCAATTTTTGGAAATGAACCAGCTACTCGAAGGTGAGGATCATGAAGAATAGGCAGACAGCAATTCTTACGTTCCTTGGCTGCATTGTTGCGTTCTCGGGCTGCCAAGACAATTTGGCGGGGCCGCGAGACGGTCACCGCACATGGGTTGCGACTGAGCCCATCCAGTGTCTGGGGAATTCCTGGGAGAGAGATTGGCTCGCGAAACATGGGGAAGACTACGACTGCTACCCGAGGGATCTCGCTGGTCAATTCGAAGTTATAGAGGCCTATTACGAGGAACTTGGTGTCGCAGTGTATGCCATTGCGAGCCGACACAAGTATTCGATTGTGTGTGGTGCATGTTCGTGTCCTCGAGGGGACACCCTTTATATTCTGGTTGGGCTCGAAAACATAGATGTGATGAAGCTAGAAGGATTCCGGCGCGAATGGCCCAGTATGCCTGGGCCGATTACAGTATATGATTAAGGCGCAGGCGACATGTAACTCTGCATACTGCCGACGGCCGCGGCGGACGCGGCCGCAGCTGATGCCTGGCGTTGATATGACTTCCGTTGTCAATGTTGTTTTTAGTTCTCTGGGTGGGTGGTGCCTCCTCAGCGTTCAGTGGTTAGCGTTGGGTAGCTGGGAAGAGGCGGGCCAGTAACAGCGACGGTTGATCCTGCTGATATCCGTGGGTTGGCTACCACCTTACTTGTGTCCGTCGGGCGCCTTCCTCTCTCTAGGCACGAGGGTTTGGCATTCCTCATAACGCCGTCGAGGGTTTCGCCTAACCGGGGCCACACCTCTTCCCCTCTATTGTTGGTCTATGCTGCTGGCTTCACCTCCTGGGCAATGGCCCACATGAAGGAGGCTAGCTCCCGGGCAACGGCAGTAACGGCGACGTTCGGGTTCTTTCCGCGCGCTGTGAGTCTGCGGAAGCGTTTGCACAGTCTCAGCTGCGCCTTCCAGGCGATATTCTGTATGTGCTTTGGGATGTTCTCCTGGCGTTCCTTGATCTGTCTGGAGACTTTGGTCGGGTAGCGGTAAGCCCAGGCGCCCTCGATGATGGCGCGGCGGGCGTGTGTGTTTCCTGTCTTGGTGATACCACCCTGACGTCGTTTCTCTCCGCTTGAGTGTTCACTGGGAGCGAGGCCCAGGTAGGCGGTGAGTTGCCGCGGGTTCGTGAAGCGCGCGAGGTCACCTATCTCAGCTACTGTGGTGACGGCGACGGTGAACTGGACTCCGCGCAGCGCCTGGATGGTGTTCACGAGCGGGAAGAGTCTCCAGGAAGTGGCGTGCTCTCGGAGTTCTGTCTCGAGGTGTGAGAGGCGTTCCTGGTGTTCAGAGACTGTGTGGACGTATTCTTGAAAGACGATCTATTGTGTCGGGGTCGGGCAGACGACCTCTGCGAGCCAGCGCAGGTGAGCCGGGGTCCACGATGCTCTGCCGGTATAGTAAATGCCGTGGCGCAGGAGAAACGATTTAAGGCGGAGCTTGGCTGCTTTGAGACCTTTCAAAGTGTCCTCGCGTGCGCGCGAGAGGTCTCTGATGGCTTCATCCTCTATCTTGGGAACGTAGACCGAGCTCAGGTCGCCTGACCGCATGAGACGCGCGAGCTGGACTGCGTCGCGTCGGTCGGTCTTCACTCTGTCGCCTGATCTTCTGGGAATGAGTGATGGAGCGACGACGACACAGGTATAGCCCTTGGAAAGCAGATAGCGGTAGAGGCCGTAGCCTGAGGGACCTGCTTCGTAGGCGAAGACGAGGCGCGAGGCCTTGGCCTTGAGTTGCCGCGTGAGCTTGTCGATGTCGGACTCTCGAGTGCCTATGGGTCCGAGGTAGGTGATGTCCGCTTCGCGGTCATCGGGTACGTAGGCGACTGAGATGAAGTCTCTGTGGACATCGAGTCCGACGAAGAGTGTGGTAGAATGGTCGATGGCTGACCTCCGTGTGAGAGTTAATGGTGTGACAACCATTATGTGGCTCTGGCCTCTCCGAGGCTAACCCACGTTAAGGCCGGAGGCCAGCCTCCTCTCCACAGAAGTCATTATGTCTAGACGGGCTTTAATGAGCTACGCAAGTTAGCTCTGGAGAAAGGACGGATGAACAGATTAGGATTCTTGGGTTTTCTTGGATTCCTGGGTTGTTTGGGATTTCTCCCGGGGTATCGAAACCTGTTTGTTCTTTTTGTGCTATGCGCGTTGTTCATTCTGTTTGCTGTTCCTACAAAAGGCAAACAAAAGTGAATTGCTGAAAAATGGTTAGCCGTCTAACCGTCGCTTGCAGCTGACAGATCCGGCCAGCGGCTGAAGCGCAGACGGTTAGCTGGATATGGAGGGAATTTGCCTTATGATTAGATACCGTCACCGTCAGTTGGGCGCGTTGGTACTGGTGGTTGGAGGATTGAGTGTACTTCTGCTTGCCGTGCTCCTCTACTTCGTCGAAGCCCACCCAGTTGGAATCGCCGTATTGATCCTCCTCGTCTTGTGCTTGTCATTATTCCCAACACTCACCGTTGAGGTGACAGAAACTGACATTCTCTTGAAGTTTGGCCTCGGACTCATCCGAAAGAGGTTTTTACTCAGTGCCGTTCGGAGCGCTAAAGCGGTACGCAATCGGTGGTATTTTGGATGGGGGATTCGAATGCTGCCCAAAGGGTTGTTGTACAATGTGTCGGGTTTGGATGCGGTTGAGCTTGAAATGATGGACGGCAGTATTCATCGCATCGGGACGGATCAGCCGGCTGAATTGCTTAGAGCAATAAGAGATGCATGCGGCATGACCAGCTAACTTCGCATTCGGCTGACGGCCGCAGCTGATGCACGCGTTAGCTCGGGCTGAAATCGGCAGGCTCCCCGGCGGCTGTCGCGGGATCGACTGCCGGGGTCCTCGCCCGATGAGGGTAAAGTCATGAGACACATCGTTCGCGGACCGGTGCTGTTCCTCGCCCTGTTGCTCGGGGTGATCTCCCAGATCGGGAATCTCACCGCGGCCTCGCCGGACACGGGCGCCGCGCAGGAGATGCGGCAGATTACCATCGAGGACATGTCGCGATTCCGCGAGGTCGGAGAGCCGCGCGTCTCGCCCGACGGTGCCTGGGTGGCGTACACGGTTACCACCCAGAACCTCGCAGCGGATCTGATGCAGAGTGACTTGTGGATGAC
>Ga0315295_10004581_pt1 | contig 11799 bp, 13 predicted proteins | sample YL17G14_0_MG_FD_204453 | JGI IMG/M metagenome (GOLD analysis project Ga0315295, IMG submission 204453) | Sediment microbial communities from Yellowstone Lake, YNP, Wyoming, USA - YL17G14_0 | ecosystem: Environmental > Aquatic > Freshwater > Lake > Sediment | place: USA: Wyoming | collected...
CGCTGAAGCAGTCGGCGGGGAGGGGGATCTGGGCTTCGATTCTTCCGAGTCCGGGGAATCGGATCCAGGCCCAGACGGTTCTGGTTTCTTCCATGGGTCCTCCTGCTCCTTTCGGAGCTTCTCCTGAACATCCACGATGCCGTTCAGCAGGGCAACCAGCTGCCGGCCTTCGGCGATGTTCAGGGTTGCAGAGCGGATCTCGGGCCCGCAGGTGCCTTGGTAGGCAGCCACGCCGGCCGCAAGCTCCGCGATGACGATGTCTCTGAGCTGCTGGAGGATCCAGTCCTCCCCGACCTTGTGGAGCCGGAGGGACTCGACGATGGCCCCGTAGGTGACACCGACCGGCTGGCCGTCCTCACCGACCGGGCACTCCCTCTGGAGCTTCGCGAGGACCTCGGAGAGGCGGGACATCAGCCGGCCCTCATCGGGCTCCAGAAACGCTCAGGGACCTCCTCGCCGCAGACGTACTTGCAGGCAAGGTGCCGCGGGAAGCGGTTCAGGGAGTCCGGCTCCGGAAGGGGTCCGCAGACCTTGCAGATGCCTTGCGGAGGGAAGTTCACGAAGAGTACGAAGTGCTCGCACTTCTCGTCGCAGAACGCCTTGCCGTGCTGCTCACTGGTCTTGATCTCGACGATGACGCGGTCTGGGTTCATCGGACCCTCCTTAAAAGGGGTTGCTCAGAGAGTACATCAGCTTGGGCAGAGGAACGCTCCAGCGCTTCTCGATCCGGGCACCTTGCTTGGGGTCGCTCCACACGAAGAGGTCCCTTCGTCGGAGCGCCGGCCGGGCGTAAAGGACTTCATGCTCGACGAGCACCACCTCACCCCTTCGATACCCTTTCGGAAGGATGAGCACCGGGTAGTAACCCTCGGCGTTCGGGGGCTCGGGCACGTACTCGCCGTTGAGGAACTCCTCCCAACCCACCAGGTCATCCGGAAGGGTGAGCTTGCAGCCGCCGCAGATCTCCTGGCCCTCGGTACCACCTGGATTTTTGTCCAGTAGGACGTGGATGTAGCTACCCGTCATGGGTCCCTCCTGTGGCGGCGGCGAAGTTCTTCACGAGGACGTTCTCCAGGGTGGTCAAGCGCTGGTCGTGCTCTTCGAGGATGTTGCTGACCTCGGCGTTGAGCCGGGCGTTCTCCTCGACGAGGGCCTGGTTGACCTCCAAGGCCTGCTTCAGCAGCTCGGGGAGCTGCTTCACAGAGTCGAGCCCGCGGAGCGCCTGGACGGCGTCCTTGCGCTTCAGCTTGTCCTTAATCCGCTTTTGGCTCACCGGCAGGGCTCCTCATCAGGTCCAGCTGGCTCCAGAGCGAATCCCGGAGGGCGAGCTGCCGGCCCGCGTCGACCTGGTTGGCGATCTGGAGAACCCGGCCGATGCAGGTCAGGGCCGCGGTCTCGTACATGATGGCCTCGGAGTGGAGCTTCTCCTGCTCCGTCAGGTTCGGAGCCTGCTCGGTGATGAGCCCCATGGCCCGGAGGACGGACGCCTCCAGGTGGTCCAGGACGGGCTTCGTGACGATGTCGATGGAGTTCCGAAGAACGTCCCCGCCGATGACCTCCTCGGTCTCGGCAGCGTTTTTCAGTTCAGGCATGTTGGCACCTCGTTGTGTAGGACAGACGAGGCCCTACCATACAACAAAGGGTACCTGGATGCTAGCGCGAAGTGGGTCCTAGCCGACGAAAGTGCCCTCGACCACGACCTTCGCGGTGCCGGACGTGCCGGTGTCCGCCGCTGCGAGACGGCAGTAGAGGGTCGCGTTATCCGCGACCGCCGGAATCGCCGTCGTCGTGGCGTCGATGACCTTCTCGATAGCCATGTTCGTGTTGTTGAGGCCGGTGAGCGCCACGCCGTTGAGGTACTGGGTGCCGGCCGGAGCCGTGCCGATGCTCAGGGTCGCGTCCGCCGCCAGGGTGTCGTCCTCGGTGCACAGCACGAGGGCGCGCTTCGGGATGAACCGCTTGGAGCCGTCGCCCGGGAGGACCATCGACCACTCGGTCACGCCGTCCACCAGATCGATGGTGAACTCGACGCCCGCGAGGTGCTCGGCCTCGTCGACCATGCCGTCCTCGTCGAGATCGAACAGCGTGCCGTTCTTCACGGCTTCCATCTCCGCCGCCGTCAGGATGCGGCCGGTGGCCGTGCCGACGCGGACTTCGAGGTGGGCCTTCGTGATGAGGCTCGCGCACGAGTCGCAGAACACGGTGTTGCCCATGGCCTGGGACGCCAGCACCGTCTCCGTCTCGCCCTTGGTGAGAGAGACGTTCGGGACGTTGTTGTCGCCCGTGACCGTCACGTTCGTGGAGCCCAGACATCTGAGGTACAGGTACATGTTGCTTCTCCTTGCAAACTTGTGACGAAGGGACCAGCCCTCCGAATGTTCTCGGTTGCGCCCAGTATACTATGGCGGGTTTCGGATTTCTAAAACAGGAGGACTACCGCTTACCGCCGTCGTACGCCACCGCGAGGCCCTCCGACACGAGGGCATCGTTCAGGTTCAAGGTGTGCGTCCCGGGCTGCTCGATGAACACCTCGGCGAGGTACCGTCCGTACTTCTCCTGGGAGTCCTTGATGGTCCGGATCAAGACCGTCGAGCCCACCGGGGCAAGGGCTTCCACCCGGCGGGAGGCTTGCTTCCCGCGGGCAGCGTCCGCGCCACGAACCTCGGGCGTGTTGATGCGGTTGAGGCGAAGACGTTCTCTCTTGTAGATCTCGAAACCCAACGAAATTTCTACATCAAGAGTATCGCCGTCAACAACTCGGAGAATCCTGGCTTGGTACTCGTACATCGTAGGACCCCTCTCAGGTTGGTCACACAACGGCAGTGATGATCCACTCAGCTCCATCGCTCACGATGGTGACACTCTTGTAATTTGGACTCACGAAATACTGCCAGGCACCGTCGATGAACTCTCCGGGGTTGTCCGTTTCCACAGTCACAGGCCCGAAGGCCACCAAGATCTTGATGATGTACTCTCGACCAACGCAAGACGCCACGGGAGGGAGCTTCAAGGTGAGGGGATTCCGGCACACTACGATATGGTGTGTCGCGTCCAAGGTGGTATTGACGCCGATGAAGTCGACCTTGTAATCGACCGCGGCACCGTGTCGTGCTTCTCCAGTCACCCAGAAAGTCCCACCCACGTAGAGCTTCGTAGGGATCGAGAGGATGTAGCCTATCGAGACGTTGTCGAAGCCATCCACGTACAAGCCGTCCGAAGGGGCCCCCGCAGCACCCTGGGAGGTGAGGACCAGCTTGTTCTCCGGGATCACGTAGGTCATGCCGTGCTTAAAATCTGAGCCTCCTGTATTGAACCCGAACGTCGCATTGGTCCCCCCGGCAGGGACCACAAACCAGAAGTTCGTAGCATTGCCGTTGGTAGAGAGGGAGATGATGCAGTTCGAATCGACGACAGCGGCCGGCATCGGGAAGCCGCCGTCCCATTTGCTGATGGTCAGCCGGTCGGGAGAGTTGGTCCACAACAGCTTGGTCTCGTCACCGCCGAACCCGCCGAGACCGTTATTGTATTGCACCGCGCCGGCACCACCTCCAGGAGCACCCCCGCCGCCAGTCGCGGTCCAGACACCTGCGCCCTTGCAGTAGTAGAAAGTGTCGGTGGTGGTCAGGAGGTAGAGGTCATTCACCACGGGTGCGGGCGGCAGCACAGCCCCTTGGGGGATACCCGCCCCACCAGTGATGGAGGTCCAGATGCCGGCAGCCTTGCAGTAATGCAAGGAGTTGTCGGAAGTCCGGACCTGCGCATCACCGATGGTTGGGTACGGCAGCAGGGATGCGTTCAAGGTCATCTTCATCGGGGCTGCCTCACGCTGCGGACTTTATGTAAAGCCCTCTCGAAAGAGGGCGTCATTTGAGTGGCCTGACTTTCACTTGGCAGGCCTACTATGGCTCGACTTTCACTTCCCGAGCCTTTGGTGGCTTGACTTTCACTTCCCAAGCCAACCGTATATTGCTACCTCCGCACCTCGTACTTGAATGGGGCATTCTTATGCCTCATTGCTCGCACCACGCGAGCCGTAGAGACGCGAGAGATTTTCCTCGTAACCTTATCCTTCAAGAAGAACTGGGTGGTGTAGGGCTGCAACCCCACCATGTTCTTCGTCAATCGAGCCTTGGTATTTGAAGACGGGGGCTCCCACTTGGGACGGTCCAACCACACGAAGTCGTTGGAAGCGGAGATCTGCCCTGATAGAGGGTTGATGAACCTGGGGAGCGGGCTCGTGTTCTTGCGGGTGTAGAGCCCGTACAGATCGTAGGTATTGGTATCATACCAGTTCAAGCCGAGCCGGTCGACTCCATAGGGCTTCAAGAGGACCGCTCGATTGTTTGGATCGAAGGCATCCTCCAAGGCGTAGACCGCAACGGTGCTGGCGTAATCCATCATGATTTCTTTGATGAGATTCGAACCCGAGCCGGTGACCCAGGACCACGAGGTATGGGTGTTCACGTTCAAGGCACAGAAGGCCAACGGATCTCCCGAGGACGGCACGTTACGGTACGCACGAATTGCGGGAAGGGGTATAAAGCTCGAAGTGCCCCAATCCCACACGCGCCGGCCCCCAGCAGACCCGATCATCGAGGAGAAGCCATCTCTCGGAAGGCCGTACATCTTCTTCTCGTTACGGGCCAACCAGACAGATGCCTCGTCCCCGGGAACGTACACATGCCCCGGCCCGAAACCCACGTTTGCGTTGCACAGGCTTTCGAACCAGGCAGGGAAGGTGGACCACTGTATAGTTGCACCGAGGCAGGGGAACATCGTTCGATAGGCACTAGCCCCTTTGAGCATGCTGTAAAAGACGTTGATCCCCCAGATCTTGTTTATGTGGGGCAGGGTGTCATCGATGGTATCGTACCAAGTCAAGATGGCGCAATTGGCTGCCGTGTTGGGAGCCATACCCGGAGCGAAGTTGGCGCGGATGAACGTGTAGATGTCCGCGGCATTCGCAAAGTCGAGGTCCTTCCAGGTGTTGACGGTAATACCCCAAGCAGTTACCTCTTTAAGACTCCACTGGCACCTACTGAAATACTGTGCAGGGTTGTCCATCAGGTCCGCACCGAACCGGTGCATGACGTTCGGGAACGCGACCATGTTCCAGTTCTGCTCTGCCAGGAGAATACACGCAGCTCCGTACTCCAGACGAGATGCACCACTGGAGGCACCACCACTGATGAGAGTCCAGACGCCGTCTGCGAAACAGAAGTGCGTCTCTCCGGTAGTAGGGCCGGTTTCGAGGAAGCAGATGTCTCCCTGGGTGGGGGCTGGAGGTAGTGCTATTCCGTACGGTTGTTTCATCGAAGCACCTCAGATGGTCCCTACCATAACACGTCCGCTCTGCGGAGCCGCCCAAAAAATGACAACACCGTTCATACTTCTCTGAACGCTGACCGCCTGGGAGTAGATGTCGAACCCGGCCTGGAGACCGACCCCTTGAACGCTCAGGAACACTTCGCGCTTGTTGAAGTTGTGCGGGATGATCCAGAGCGTCGAGTTCTCGAACGACTGCATGTGCCGGCGGGGGAGCCCCGCGACTTGCCAGTATTCCGTCACCCCCTGGAGTATCGCCCAGTTGGAAGTGTCCTGGTAGGGGCCGTCGAAAGTGTACTGCGCCATGGCGTAGCGAAGATCGCTCCGCGTGTGCGGGTCGTAGACTCCGTACCCATGGTTCTGGTTGAACGCATGTTCATGGGTCATGCTCTTCTGGAGATCGTAATGCTTGAAGAACGTCTCCGCGTCGAACCGGCCCACGACGACCACCCCCGAGGTCGGGCTCGCGAAGGTGATGCTGAGGTCGTTGACGGTCGGGTAGCGGATGTTCGACGCCAGCCCGGTGATCTCGAAGTGGTTGGTGCCGTCGTCGTGGATGTAGGACAGGAGCCTCCGAGTCCCCAGGTTGTGGGGCACCGTGATCGCCGTCTCGTTCGTGAAGGGGAACGTGAAGATCTCGGCGTTGCTGACGACCGGAGAGACCCCGGTGGGCCCAATGTATTGAAATCCTTGGATAAAAACGTTATTGACGTCGGTGATGAGCGCCGCTACCGCGTTCGAGGCGATGACGATAGCTCCGGCACCGTACGAGAACGTCCAAGCGGTAAAAGCATCGATTTTTCCAGTAGTTGGAAAGATCTCGACACCACCGGCATTCGGATCACCGTTCCACAGCCGCACCTGGTACCCGAACGAGGGGGTTCCGTCCGCCAAGGGGTAGTGCTGGGGGAGCAACCAGTTTTGCATTCTTGTCGTCCAGTCACCGAAGGTGCTCAGAGCGAAGAACGCAGTCTGGTTGACCGTTGGCGTGAGCCGAATAGCGGTTGTCGCCAGGGAGTAGTCCGCGATGCGCGAAGGGGCCGCCGCTGCGTTGGCGCGAGCGGTCGCGAGATCCGGGGCAATCGGGATCTGGTCGAACTCGACGAGGATCTGAAGGGGCTTCACCTCGACATCGGCAGGGTAGAATTCTTCGTACCAAGCTAGATTGTTGGGCGATGTATTTCTATTAGCCGTGCCCAGAAGGGCGTTCCACCCCTTAAATGAGAAATTTACTAATTCTTCCGAGAGGAAAGCCATGACTATGAAACCTCTTTCTTGAGGTTTTCAGACTGCATAGATTTGCAAGATTCGTGCATACCTATTCGTCTCTACTTCCCGATCAACCGCTTGAAGAAGTTCTTCTTCCCCTCCACTGGCTCCACGATCTCAACCTTCGTCAGCTCCTTCAGCGCCCCGCGCTTCTTCAGCTCGGTCTCCAGCAGGCCGACCTTCTCGGTCCAGGACTTCGTCTTCCCGTCGAGCTGATCGACCAGCTCGAAGACCTCCGCGGGAGCGTCCTGCAAGGCCTTCATGAGGGTGGTCAACAGCTCCCGGACCTTGACCGCCTGGCTCTCGCAGATGTTCAGCTTGGCCTTCAGCTCCTCGACCTCCACGGACTCCCGGTCGATGGCCTTCTGGAGGTCGGAGAAGTGGTCCTCCTTCAGGAGACTCTCGACCAGATCGGCCGGCAGCTGGAAGCCCTCACCCAGGCGTGCCTTCTGCACGGCGAGGGTCTCCTTGATGGCCCCGAGCTTCTCCTCGATCTTCTTCTGGAAGGAGTCGAACTGACGCTGCGCAATGCCGGCCTTCTCGGCTTCGACCGCGGTGCGGCGGATCAGCTCGTTCTCCAGGTACGAATTCTTGTACATGTCGACCTGCTGCATCCGCAGCATCTCGGTCTTGTCGTCCAGGGCGGCCCGGTGCTGCGCGATGAGGCGCTCGGCGTCCGAGACGACACCCTTGATCATGATGTCCTTGTCGGTCTGGAGCCTCTGCAACATGCCGTCGAAGGAGTTCATCTTCGCCGTCAACGCAACGTTCATGTCGGTGAGCTGCTTCTCGGTCTTGGCCTTGAACTCGGCCAGGGCCGCGTTGCTCAGCTCGACCTCGCGCTGCACGCGGCGGGCGTTGTCCCAGGTCCACTCCTTCCGGGTCTCCAGATCGGACATGATGGCCCGGATCGTCTGGTCGCGGCCGATGATGGTGTCCAAGGCCTTGTTCTGGGCTTCCTTGGACTGCTCCAGCAGCATGGCGACAGAGGCGAGGCTCTTGCCTGTACTGTCGTTCAGGCCCGAAGCGAGCTTCTCACGCTGGACGAGGGTCGTCGTGATGAAGTCCTTCAGGGAGTCGTAACTCGCCTGCAAGAGCGAGCCGCGCTTCTTCAGGTCCTCCAGGACCTCCTGCCGGAAGTTCGCCAGCTCCTGGAGTGTGTCGATCTCCGGATCGTCCTTCGCCGGGTCGACGGAGATGGACTCCTTGTTCTTGTTGAACAGGGAGAGCATACCGAACTGCCGCTCGAACTCCGACAGCTGGAGCCGGCGGACCGTCGAGGTGGTATCGCTCTCGCGATAGGTCAAGATGACCTCGTCCCCATCCTGCACGATGCTTTCCAACCGTCCTTCAAGCGACATGAGCCCTCCTACCAAGACACCTGGATCGAGCTGATGGGCGTCGAAGCCGCGGTCAGCTCCAGGTGCATTTCGAACCAGTTGATCGGCATGTACGCGCCGCCCAGACCGAAGGATCCGAACGACACGTCCAAGGTGTTGCCGGCGCTCGCCGTGTAGATCGGCACGTCGAGCACGTTGTCGTACACGCCGCCGTTCTGCACGACGAGGTTGAACGTCGCCGCCCAAAGGACCCCGCTGTGTGCTCGGCCGCGGATGCGCCAGACGCCGTTGTTGATGAAGACCCACAGGTGCGTCCGGCTCGCGAGCAGGTCCGCCACGACGGCTGCGTTGTTGAACGTGAACCGGCAGCTCCCGTGGTACGTCCCGTCGCTGGCCTGGTAGCGGCGGTAGAACGTCTGCGTGGCGGGCTGAGCGCCACTGTAGTCCGCGTTTGCCCCCAGACCCGGCCGATGACCTGTCCAGTTCGTGACGCGCCTCTGGAGCTGTCCTGACTGCACCATGGCCCCGGCGTTGTCGTCATAGGCCTGCATGTCCTGGGTGCTGACCCAAGCCACGCCCGGGTTGTACGCACCGACCAGGTTGAACGCGGTCCGGCGGCGAGCCTCGTCCGTGTAGTATTCGTTCAGCCCGTCGCTGTCGGGCAGGAACGTGTCGATGCAGACCGCGTTCCCGCCGTCGTTCACCCAGGCTCCCGCGACCCAGTCCTCGGGGCGGGAGTAGACGAAGGCGTTCGCCGGGCTGATGAAGCGGTAGTTCACCCGGGTGATCGTGTAGGTCGCCGAGTGGGACGCGCCCGTGTTGTTCCAGGCGGTTGTCCAGCCGATCAGGTCCGCGCTGTTCAGCGTGAGCCAGCCGAGACCACCACCACTCCCGATCCCCCAGTCCGTGGCGTTGAGCGTCACGAACGGCTGCGGGTAGGACTCGCAGTTGATGTTGTCGATCCCGGTGATGCCGATGGTGAACGTGTCGTTCCGAATGTAGTAGCGGATGCCGCTCAGCCACTTCCCGACGATGACGTTGTCGACGATGGTGATCGGGGGAGGGCCGCCCGAGATCACCGCGGGGTTCGTGTTCGGATCGTGGAACAGGTTGCCACTGCTGTAGGTGAAGATGCCCTCGGCCCCATCATCGTGCACCAGGGTGATGCTGTACTTGCCGCCCAGGGGGATGATGTTGTCGATGAGGACCGACACGGACAGGCTCGCCTGGAACTTGTACGAGTCCCCGGCCAGCGCACCGATGTTGATCGTGATGTTGTTGACCGTCGCGCTGTAGCCGACCGCGGGGATGCCGACCGGGCCGTGGTCCGCAAGGATCGCTCCGCTCGCACTCGTCACGAAGACGCGGAACGTCGAGCTGCCGTCGTTCAGCAGGATCGAGAAATTCCCCGCCAGGGTGTAGGGGATCGGGCCGCCGATACCCGGGGGTGTCTGATGGAAGCCGGCGTAGGTGTTTCCGGCCACCCAACCGGTGATGTCGAACGCGCCCGGGTTCGAGAGGTACCGCGCCGAAGTCGCGTACGCCGGCACCAGGGCATTCGTCGTCCCGTCCATCGTGTTGAAGTGCGACACGAAGGCCGGAGGATGGATGAAGGCGTTGACCTGAGTCGGGTCGGAGTCCAGCTGCGCGAGCACGCCGTCGTACGTCGCGGGATCCTGGCCGTTGACGAAGTTCAGCTTCGTGACCCCCGGCCCGAGCGGGGCACCGTTGAACAGGATGCTGATGCCGCCGGCCACCGTCGCGAACTCCAGACCATCCTCGGTCGGCTTGACCACGACCTGCTCGCCCGCGTGGCCCAAGTAGTCCGGCGGGGTGTCCATGAGGTCGGTGAAGTAGTTCGCCCCTGGGACGCTGGCCCCTCCGTACTTGTAGGTGCTCACCTGATTCGAGGTCTGGAGGAACCCGTCGAGGCGCACCTCGACCATGCCTTGATCGATCCACTCGCTCAAGGTGTTCGCAAAGTCGGCATCGAATTGGACTTCGTGGAGGTCCAGCACGATGTACGACTGAACCGGGACCGTGAGCTTCACGGTCTTCCGCGCACCACCTGTGATGTCTCCGCCGACGAGAGACAAGGGGTGCCCATGACCCGTAAGGTGAGTCAAGTTCGAGATCTTGAGTGTGTGCCTGACCTGCGGCATCTACGCTTTCGTCCTGCCCCTGCTGTCCGCGAACTGCGCCACGGCCTCCACGACCAGGCCCTCGATCAAGGTGCGAAGCTCGGCCTCCTTGGTCGGATCGAAGCCTTCGAGGTTCACCGAGACCGGCGGCGGGGTTGCGCCGCTGGCAGAAGCGACCGATCCGTTCTTCGCGGTGACGATCAGCTGGTGCTCCCCGCCGAGGTTCAAGGCCTGGGTGATGACGTCGGAGACGTACTCTTCGAGGTCGTTGACACCCCGCTCGCTCCCGGCCATCGGGATGTTCAAGGATGCCGAGATCGACACCGGGGCCTGGGGGCCCTCGGAGTCCTCGACGTAGAAGTTCCGGATGTCGTAGGCCCTCTTCAGGAGCGCAAGGAACCGTTGAGCCGACCGGAGGGTCCAGTCCTTCTTCAGGGGCTCCTTCGGCATGCCCTTCGGGCGCTTCGGGGACAGCCCGGGGGTGATCCCGGGGCCCTTCCGCATGTCCTTGAGAGTGTCGTCCAGGAGCTTGCTGCTCTGCTCCGCCATGGGATCCTTGGCCTCCTCGTTGAGGACGGTCATGAAGATGTCCCGGTCGGAGTCGGGCTCCTTGTACTCCCAGGCCTGGCGGGTGGGGACTGGCGGGGCCTCCTGCACTCGGGCTTGCCGCGGCTCCTGTCGAGCAGGTACGGGCTTCGGCAGGGACTCGACCACCTCGTCCAGGTTCATCCCGCCCACCTTCTCGGCCGTGAGCCGGCGAAGATGATCCATCGTACCACTGGTCAAACCCGATTTGCGCATGGAAGGTCCTCCTTGGACAGGGGACACTATACCACGCGCGGATGTCGAATCTTTAAACTGAGGTCAGCCGACGATTTCCGACCACATCTGGTCCAGATGCCGGATCGAGCGGGCCGAGCGGATGTCGACGTGGTTCATGGAGCGGCCCTGACGGACGATGAGGATCGCCAGGTCATCCGGATGCAGCTCGACGATGGAGCCGTCGTCCATCTCGACGCTTTGCTCGGGCTGGCCGGACTTGTACAGCGCGCGAGCAACCCGGTACAGGTCGTCGTCCGCGATGCCGTCGAAGTTCGCCTCGACCTGCCGGCCACCACCGCCTCCACCCCCACCGTAGCCCCGCTCGTCGGGGTAGCCCGGGTCGCCGTCGAAGACCTCGCTGTTCCCGTACTCCAGACCCATCTGCGCAGCCCGCTGAGCCGCGAGCTGGAAGGCGGCCTCCGGGAGGGAGTTCGCGATGCGGTTCAACGAGTCTTCACTCGAAATGCCCACGTCCTCCGGTTTTTCAACCGGGGGCATCCAGAATCCGGGTCGACCTTTCATGGCAGTCCTCCTATAACCTGAGCAGTATAGTACAGGAACCTGCCTATTTCTTAAAGGCCCGTTTGCAGTCGGGGCAGAGCATAGTCTGCTGGATCTTGGAGGACGTGACCAGCCCGCAAGACGGGCAGACCTGGACCGGCCTGTCGGCGTGCAGCATCCTGAAGTTGTTGAGGGCCTTGGCGAGCACCTTGCGGTGGACGACCTCGGCCTCCCAGAGGTGGATCATCTTCTGGAGGGCTTCGTAGCTCGTGGTCGCCCTGACGCTCTCAGAGTTGTACAGGAACTCGCTCGTGCCGGCGTAGTTCGAGAAGAACTGCTGGTCCTCCTTGGAGGTGCAGCTCTTCCGAGCCTCTTCGAGCTGGGCCTTCAGGCTCTCGATG
>Ga0315295_10004583_pt1 | contig 11799 bp, 9 predicted proteins | sample YL17G14_0_MG_FD_204453 | JGI IMG/M metagenome (GOLD analysis project Ga0315295, IMG submission 204453) | Sediment microbial communities from Yellowstone Lake, YNP, Wyoming, USA - YL17G14_0 | ecosystem: Environmental > Aquatic > Freshwater > Lake > Sediment | place: USA: Wyoming | collected...
TCCCGTCGGAATGGCCAGGGCGATGCCCGTGGGAATGAGCCTTCTCTCCCCCGGTTTCAGAACGACCTCGCCCTCAACATCGGCAAAGAGATCCATCCCCGCGGAATGCTCCGTCATGTACCGGGGAAGAGGGATTGGCTCCCCGGAGCTCTCCCTCAGTCGCTTCACCTGTACCTTGACCCGCGCTCCGCTCACGGTTTCAGAAGCCCCCGGGGGATGTCTTTTTCCGTCACCGGTCCCAATACGGTGAGCGAGAGGGAGGTTTTTTGAAATAGCTGCCGGGCCAGTTCGGCCACTTCCTCCACGGAGACGCTCTCGATTCCTTCGATGATTTCCTCGGTAGTGATGAACCGATGGAAGTAAATTTCACTCTTGGCCAGACGGCCCATGCGGCTGTCCGTGCTCTCCAGGCTCAAGAGGAGATTTCCCTTCAACTGCTCTTTGGCCGATCGGAGCTCCCCTGATCTCAGGGAGTTTTCGGCCAGTTTCTTCATCTCCCGCCGGATGATCTTGAGCACCGAGGTCAGGGTATTCTCCCCGGTTCCCACATACACGCCGATCATCCCGCTGTCTATGAAGGAAGAAAGGAAAGAATAGACCGAGTAGGCCAGCCCCCGATTCTCCCGGATCTCCTGAAAGAGGCGGGAGCTCATCCCTCCCCCGAAAATCGTGTTCAGGATGGAAAAAGCATACCGCCGGGGATGAGTGGCGGAGAAGCCCTGAGCTCCCAGAACCAGGTGAACCTGCTCGAGGGTCTTGTTCTTCACCAAGATCTGGGGATGCGCCTTGGGAGGGCGGCGGTGGTTCTGCTTGGGGCGGGGGCGAATTCTTCCCAGAGCCTCCCGGACGGGCTTCAACAGGTCTTCATGTTTCAGCCTTCCCGCGGCGACAAAAATCGGCTGGACCCGCAGGTAATTCTCCGTGAAGAAATCTTTGAGCCGGGCCCGCTTCAGGCCTTCGACGGTCTCCAGGCGGCCCAGGATGGGAAAGCCCAGGGGATGGCGGGGCCAGAAGGATTCGTTGAAGAGGTCGTGGATGTACTCATCGGGCGTATCCTCGACCATGTTGATCTCCTGGACGATCACCTGCCGCTCTTTCTCCATCTCCTCGGCCGAGAAGGTGGAGTTCAGGTAAAGATCGAAGAGGAGGTCCAGGGCGATGGGGAGGTGTTCAGCCAGTACTTTGGCGTAGAAGCTGGAGAATTCCTTGCTGGTGAAGGCGTTGAGGACTCCCCCGACGGAGTCGATCTCCTTGGCGATCTGCCGGGCGGAGCGGCGCTTGGTGCCCTTGAAGAGCATGTGCTCGATGAAATGGGAGATCCCGTTTTCTTCCCAGTCCTCATCGCGCGACCCGGCGTGAACCCAGATGCCCACCGATACGGAATGAACGCTGGGAATCTCTTCGGTAATGACCTGAATCCCGTTTTCCAGGGTGGTTTTGATGACCATAAATTCTCGAAACTTGTTTCCCGTTCCCGGTTGCTCGTTTCCAGCTTGAGATGTTTGGGAATCCTTTAACAAGTAACCAGTAACGAGCAACCAGCAGCTATTTTTTCTCCGGCCAGGGGTGCCCCAGGGCCTCTTTCCGGCTGAGCTTGATCTTGCCTCTTTCATCGATTCCGATGACTTTCACCAGGACCTGATCTCCCTCTTTGAGGACGTCTTCCACATTCCGCACTCTCTCGTTGGCCAACTGGGAGATATGAACCAGGCCATCGGTCCCGGGGAAGATCTCCACGAAGGCCCCGAACTCTTTTCCGTCCGGCTTGCGGGCGATGGAACTCACCCGGCCCAGGTAGAACTCTCCCACTTCGGCTTCTTTGATCAGCTCGCGGATTATGTCCGCCGCTCTCTGGGCCGCCTGGGAATCGGGCGAGAAGATATGGACCGATCCATCGTCTTCCACATTGATCTTCACCCCGGTCTCATCCTGAATCCCCCGGATGATCTTCCCCTGGGGGCCGATGATCTCCCGGATTCGATCCGGCCTGATTCTCAGGCTTAGGAAGCGGGGAGCATAGGGAGACATCTCGGCTCTCGGCCCGGATAAGGCATTTTCCATCTTCCCCAAGATGAATTCCCTTCCCTCCCGGGCCTGGGCCAGAGCCTGGCGGAGGATATCGCGGGTCACTCCGGAAATCTTGATGTCCATCTGGAAACCGGTAATCCCGGTCCGGGATCCGGCCACCTTGAAATCCATGTCCCCGTGGTGATCTTCATCCCCCAGGATATCCGTGAGGACCACCACTTTCTCTCCCTCTTTGATCAAACCCATGGCGATCCCGGCCACCGGCCTTTTGATCTGAATGCCGGCGTCCATGAGGGCCAGAGAAGCGCCGCACACCGTAGCCATGGAGGAAGACCCGTTGGATTCCAGGACTTCCGACACGATCCGGATGGTGTAGGGGTTTTTCTCGTTGGAAGGAAGAATGCGGCTGATGGACCGTTCGGCCAGAGCGCCGTGTCCAATGTCCCGGCGGCTGGGTCCCCGCATCATACGGACTTCGCCCACGCTGTAGGGGGGAAAATTGTAATGGAGCATGAAGGATTTGAAAGTCTCTCCGGTGAGGGCATCGATCTTCTGTTCATCATCGGCCGATCCCAGGGTGACCGCGGCAGAGACCTGGGTCTCCCCCCGGGTAAAGCGCGCGGACCCGTGAGTTCGCGGAAGCCATCCCACCTGGATGTGAATGGGACGCACTTCGTTGAAAGCCCGGCCGTCGACCCGGCGATCTTCCTGGAGGATGGGCCGGCGGACAACGAACTTTTCCAAGGCCTCGTAGTAGGCCTTGAGGGGCCCGGCCTTCTCGGGAAATTCCTCCAGCAGCGGGGCCAGGGTTTCCTGCCGCGCCTTTTCCAACTGCTCATTGCGCAACTTCTTCTTGGCGATGGCCAGGGCCTGGAGGATCTTTCCCTGCCCCGCCGTCCGGATCCGCTCCCGGATGGATTCATCGGCCAAGAGAACGGGCTTGCCCATAACCGGATCGAAGGAAAGCTCGGGGACCGCTTTCTTCTCGGCGGTCCTGATTTCCGGTTGCCCCGCTGCTTTCCGTTGCTCGTTCTCCAGTTCGATCCTCTTCCCCTTCAGCTCCTCCTGAATACCCAGGATGGGCTGCAGGGACCGGTGGCCGAAGAAGATGGCTTCCAGCAATTCCTCTTCCGAGATCTCCTGGCCTCCGCCTTCCACCATGACCACCCCTTCCCGGCTTCCGGCCACGATCAGGTTTACGTCGCTCTCTTTGAGCTGGCTGACCGTGGGGTTACAGACCCATTGCCCCTGGATCCTCCCCACCCGGACTCCGGCGATGGGACCCTGGAAGGGAATATCGGAAATCTCCAGGGCGGCAGAGGCGCCGCAGATGGCCAGCACGTCGGGGTCATTTTCCTGATCGGCCGACAATACCGTGGCGATGATCTGGACTTCGTTTAAGAACCCTTTGGGAAAGAGGGGACGGAGGGGCCGATCGATCAGCCGGGAAGTGAGAATCTCTTTCTCGCTGGGCCGCCCTTCCCGCTTGAAAAACCCCCCGGGGATCTTTCCCGCCGCGTAGGCCATCTCCTGATAGTCAACGACCAGGGGGAAGAAATCGATCCCCTCCCGGATGGTTCTGGAGGCCGTAGCCGTGACCAGGACGATGCTCTCTCCAAAGGTAACCAGCACCGCTCCATCCGCCTGCTTGGCCACAGCCCCTGTTTCTACGATAAAATCTCTGCCTCCCAGGTTACAGCGAACCTCGAGGCGCGTTCCGTGTGCGGACATAAATTCACCCTCTTTCCTAAAGATACTTTTTTCTTCTGCCTTTTTCCCGGGCAGAGTTTTCCAACATAATCCCCGGTATCCTTTGCGGCGGCAACTTGGGATCCTCTTTACTTCCGGATTCCCAGCTTCTGGATCAGGGAACGGTACCGCTCCACATCCATCTTTTTCAGGTAGTCCAGGAGGTGCCGCCTCTGACCCACGAGTTTCAAGAGACCCCTGCGGGAATGATGGTCCTTCATATGGGTCTTGAAATGTTCGGTCAGGTAATTGATCCGCTCGCTCAGGATGGCGACCTGGACCTCGGGAGATCCCGTGTCCGTGGGGTGTCTCTTATTCCCCTCGATGATGGTCTTCTTCCGCTCTGGCAGTAGTGTCACCTCTTTCTCCTTTCTAGCTTCCAATTCAGCATCCGAAATGCTCGGGTAAAAATGCTTCCCTCAAAATGGACCAATGAACGGAGGTTCTTAAAAATTCATCCCTGAAAGACCCGGAGGATGCGCAGGGCCTGGGAATTTCCGGAAAGCAAGGGCCCCCCCCCATCCACCTGCGATTCGGCGATGGCCAAGAGCTCGCCGGGTCCCTGAAAGAGTCCCCACCGCTGCCCTTTCCGCAGCCTTTCCTGTTCCCCCTCCCGCAGGTCGCTCAGCCGGAGGGGTTGGCCCTGGCGGACCCGGGCGGCTGTTTTCTCTTCCAGCTGGATCTTCCCCGTAAGGTCCACTGCTTCTCCCGGGGCGATAATCTTTTCCTCTATCTTCTTCTGCTCCGCCAGACGGGAAAGTTCTTCCGGGTTCATGGCCTCCTGCAGCCTGAATCTCCCGGAGCGCGTGCGTCTCAGTCCCACCAGGTGGGCTCCGCAACCCAGCGCCCGTCCCATATCCGCGCAAAGGCTGCGGATGTAGGTCCCCCGCCCGCAGGTAATCTCCAGGGTTACCAGGGGAAAGGAAAACTCTCTTAAGGAAAAAACATGCACCATGGCTTCCCGTTCCGCCACCTCGGGCGTTTCCCCGGACCGGGCCCGCCGGTAAAGGGGAATCCCTTTTTGCTTGATCGCCGAATAGAGGGGCGGCTTCTGGCGGATCTTCCCGCGGAATCGACTCAGCACCTCCTCCACCCTCTGGGCGGTGCAGGAAAATCCTTCTTTCTCCGCGGTGATCTTTCCATCCGCGTCCAGGGTATCGGTCTCCTGCCCCAGCTTCATCGTGGCGATGTACTCTTTGGTGCCCTCCAGGTTGAAGGGAACCAGCTTGGTCCCTTCTCCCAGATAAATCGGCAGGACCCCCGTGGCCATAGGGTCCAGAGTCCCCCCGTGACCCACCTTGCGGATCCGCAGGGTTTTCCTCACCCAGGCGACCACATCGTGGGAGGTCCAGCCTTGCGGCTTATCAATGACCAGGACTCCGTTCAAAGAACTGCCCTTACCGCCTCCAGGATCTTGGCCTGGACCTCGGACAGGCTTCCCTCCACCGTGCACCCAGAGGCCGCGGGATGCCCCCCGCCCTGGAACTGTCCCGCAATCCGGGCTACGTCCACCGCCCCGCAGGAGCGCATGCTCACCCGGTACTTCTGGGGTGTGACCTCGCGGAAAAGCAGGGCCACTTCCACCCCCTGGACCGACCGGGGGAAGTTAATGAAGTCCTCGGTCATGGCCACGGTCGCCCCGGCCTCCTTCAGCATCTGCTGGGTTACGATTACCGAACTCACCCGGCCGCCCGCGGAAAACGCCAACGTATCCAGGACCCGGGGCAAGAGGCGGAGACGGGGAAGCGGCTGGCTGTCATACACCTTCTGCGAAACCTCCCCCGGGTCCACCCCGGCAAGCACGCACGCCCGGGCGGCGGCGAAGGTCTGCGGGGAGGTATTGGAATAATGAAAAGAGCCGGTATCGGTCAGAAGACCCGTGTAGATATTCTCGGCCACCTCTCGGGTGAAGGGAGCCCCAAGGATTCGCACCAGGTCAAAGATGATCTCGGCGGCGGAACTCGCCCGGGGATCGACCAGGTTCAGATCTCCGAAGAAGCCGTTGCTCACGTGGTGATCGATGTTGACGATCTTCCCGATCCCTTTCACTTTGTTGAACTCTTCCCCCAGCCGGGCCCGGTCTCCGCAGTCCAGGGCGAAGGCCATGTCGAACCGGCCGTCCAAGGGGGCCCGATGAACGATCTCCTGAGCCCCCGGAAGAAAGGTCAGGACTTCCGGAACCGGGTCCTGAGTCAGAATTCGTACTTCCTTTCCCAGGCTCTTCAATGCCAGACCCAGAGCCAGGATGGAGCCGATGGCGTCTCCCTCCGGATTCTGGTGGGTGGAGATTAAGAAGCTCCGGCACCCCCGCGTTTCTTCAGCGATCTTCCGGAGGATTTCCTTCCTCTTCCTCTTTGATAGTCTGGATGAGACGGTCGATCCGGTTTCCATAATCGAATGAGCGATCTACCTTGAACAATAGGTCGGGGATGAACCTGAGTCGCATCTCCCGGCCCAGTCCTTTCTTGATGTATCCGGCCGCGCTCTGCAACCCATGGAGCGCGGCTTCTTCCCGGTTCCGTTCTCCCATGGCGCTGAAGAAAATCGTGGCCTGCTTCAGGTCTTCAGTGACCTTCACCCCGGTGAGGGTCACCGAACTCAGCCGGGGATCGCTCAGGTCTCGCAGGAGCATTTCCCCGACCACCTGCCGAATCATGTCACCCACGCGGTCAGATCGTTTATACATCATCATATTTTTAGCCACAGAGGGCACAGAGAACACAGAGAAAAATCAAATCACCAGGATCAAATTTCGAAATCAAAAAAAACCCTAACCTCCCCATTCCCTAATCCAATATTCATTTGCCAAGGGCCCTTGAATTTTTGCCTTTGATCTCTGTGCTCTCTGTGTCCTCTGTGGCAAAATCAGATATTGATTATTTCGATCTGCGAGTCGGTCACCTCGGCCAGGTTGGTGTTTTCGATGAAATCCACCACCTGGTCCAGGATGGAGTTGACCCGCTGCCGGTCATTGGAAACGGTGCCGATCCCCAGCACCGCCTTCTGCCACAGGTCCTGATCCTCCACCTCGGCGATGGAGATGTTGAACCGCTGCCGGGCGCGCTCCACGACGCTCTTGATCACCTGTCTCTTCCCTTTGAGGGAAAAATTCCCGTGAAGCAGGAGTTCGAGGCGGCAAAGCCCGATGACCACGCCCTGGCTCCTCCGTTCTACAGATGGGCCGTGAGCTTCTCGACCACATAGGACTCGATGACATCATTCACCTGAAAGTTCTGAAATCCTCCCACGGTGATCCCGCAATCATAGCCGGAGACGACCTCTTTCACGTCGTCCTTGATCCGTTTCAGAGTGGCAATCTCTCCCTGGTGGATGGTCTTGCCGTCCCGGATCACGTGGGCCTTGGAGCCCCGAAGGATCTTCCCCTCGAAAACCATGGAGCCGGCGATCACCCCCACCCGGGAGATGGTGAAGATCTGGAGCACCCTGGCTTTGCCCGTCAGCTTCTCCTCGTAGATCGGCTCCAGGAGCCCTTCCATGGCCTTGCGCACATCCTCGATGGCGTCGTAAATCACGTTGTAAAAGCGGGTGTCGATCTTTTCCTGTTCGGCCACGCCCTGCGCGCTGGGTTCCATCTTCACCCCGAAGCCCAGGATGATGGCCTCGGAGGCCGAAGCCAGCATGCAGTCCGACTCGTTGATCGTCCCGACGGACGAATGGAGGATTTTCACCCGGACGGCCTCCGTGCTCAATCTCCCCAGCGCTTCGGTCAGCGCCTCGATCGATCCCTGGACATCCGCCTTGAGGATGAGGTTCAGGTCTTTGACGACCCCCTTCTTCATCTTCTTGTAGAAATCCTCCAGGGTCACCCGGGAAGATTTGGCCAGTTCCAGCTCCCGCTGCTTCTGCGTCCTCTGAGCGGCCAGATCTTTGGCCTTCTTCTCATCGGTCACCACCACGAAGGATTCTCCGGCCTGGGGAACACTGGAAAACCCGATGACCTCCACGGGGGTGGAGGGACCGGCTTCTTCCATCTTTTCCCCCCGGTCATTGATCATCGCCCGGACCCGCCCGAAATAGGTCCCGCAGACAAAGGAATCTCCCACATGCAGGGTTCCGTCCTGCACCAGGATCGTGGCCACCGGTCCCCGGCCCCGGTCGAGTTTGGCCTCGATGACCGTTCCCGTCATGGCCCGGCTGGGGTTGGCCCTAAGTTCCAGAACCTCCGCCTGGAGAAGGATGAGCTCCAGAAGCTCCTTCAGCCCGATCTTCTGCTTCGCCGAGATCTCGGCCATGATGGTCTCGCCGCCCCAAGCTTCGGGCACCAGTCCGTATTCGGTCATGTTCTGCTTGACCCGATCCGGGTTGGCGTTGGGCTTGTCGATCTTGTTGATGGCTACGATCAGCGGAACGTTGGCCGCCTTGGCGTGGTTGATGGCCTCCACGGTCTGGTTCATCACCCCGTCATCGGCGGCCACGACCAGGATGACAATGTCCGTAACCTTGGCTCCCCGGGCGCGCATGGCGGTAAAGGCCTCATGGCCCGGGGTATCCAGGAATACCACCTTGCGTTGGTCCACCTCGACCGCATAGGCCCCGATATGCTGGGTAATCCCGCCCGCTTCCCCGGCGGTCACATTGGTCTGCCGGATGGCGTCCAGAAGAGAGGTCTTGCCGTGGTCCACGTGCCCCATGATCGTAACCACGGGGGGACGGGGAACGAGATCTTCAGCCCGGTCTTCCCGCTCTTCGATCAGGTCTTCCAGCTCCAATCCCGTCTTCTCCACCTCGTAGCCGAAGTCGGCGGCCACCAGGGAGGCGGCCTCGGCATCGATGGCCTGGTTGATGGTCACCATCATCCCTAGTTCCATGAGTTTTTTGATGACTTCGGAAGACTTGACCCCCATGCGTTTGGCCAGCTCTCCCACCAGAATGGCTTCCGAAATGCGGATCTTTCTCTTAATGGCCTTGGGAACGGTAATCTCCGTTTTGGTCATTCGGGTCCGGGCGGCCGTCTTCTGCCTCGGCTCTCGTTCGAAGATAGAAGGCCTGGTGCCCTGATCCTCCCGAACATAGTCATGATCCTTGAAGGCCCGCTTCTTCGTGGTGATCACGCGAACCCGGTTGGGCTTGCCTTCCTCCATGACCTCCACATCTTTTCGGAGTTTCTTCTTCCGCCGGCCGCGTTCTTCTTCCCCTGCGGCTGCGGGAGCCGGCCGGGCACCCGGGGCGGGGGCGGGCCGCTGAAGGATGATCGGAGGCTGGGGGGGAGAAGGAGGCCTCTTCTCCACGGAGGGGTGTTCCCGCTCTTTCACCAGGGAGGGCGGGGGAACCGCGGGCCGCTCGATGATCTTGGCCGGTTCATACTTCTTTTTCGGCTTGGGCGGCTTCTCCGGGGGCTTGGGCTTTTCTGCCGGGGGGACCCCTTCCACTTTCGGCTCCGCTTCCTTTGGTTTCGGGGGAGCTTCAGCCGGGGCCTCACCTTTCTTTTCCTCTTTTTTTACCGGTTTCACCGGAGGGGGAACGGGCGCGGCGGCGGGCGCAGGGGCGGCCTTCATTTCTTCGGCCTTGGGAGGGGGAACTTCCCCAACCTTTTCCCTCGGTGCCTCCACCGGGACTCCCGCCACTGCCCTGGCCGCTTCGGGTTTGGCCTCTTTTTTGGCCACCGGAGGTTTGACCTCCCCTTTCTTCCCCAGGGGAGGCTTTCCCTCGACAGGAGGTCTTGCTTCTTCTTTCGGGGGAGGGGGGGGAGTCGGCTCCGGGGCAGGCTCTTCTTTCATCACGCGCCGGCGGATGACCGTGGGCTTCACCCGTTGCTCGACCACGCCCTCTTTCTTGGAGAGATTGATCTGATTCTTGACCCGCTCCACGTCGGACTCTTCCAGGGTGCTCTGGACGCTCTTGACGGGAGAGCCCATCTTTTCCAGGAGCTTGATCAGATCCTTATTCTCCATCTTTAATTCTTTGGCCAGCTCGTGAACTCTGACTTTTGCCACCACTGATTCCCCCTTCGATGCGCTTCGCGATCTCCCGCCGCCTTGGGTCCTTGCCTATTCCTTCTTATCTTCCGTTTTATCCAGATGCGCCCGGGCTGATTCGAGCAGCTTTCCCGCCTTCTTCGGGCCGATGCCTTCGATCTTGGTCAGTTGATCGATGGTGGTCTGGCTGAGATCGGCCACGGTCAGGTAGCCGGCCTGGTTCAGCAGCTGGGCGGTCTTTTCCCCCACGCCGGCGATCTTCTCCACCGTGTCCATACCCCGCGAGGCGATCTCGTCCAGAGCGGGCTCGGGGCGTTCCGGTTTGGACTCGCTGCGGATGTCGATCTTCCAGTCGGTCAGCTTGGCGGCCAGGCGGACGTTCTGTCCCCGCCGCCCGATGGCCAGCGACAGTTGGTCATCCTCGACGATCACTTCCATGGATTTGGCTTCCTGGTGGATGATGACCTTGGAGATTTCAGCCGGGGCCAGAGAATTGCAGACAAAGCTGGCCGAGTCCTCGCTCCAGGGGATGATGTCGATCTTTTCCCCCCGGAGTTCCTGAACCACCGCCTGGACCCTGGACCCTCTCATTCCCACGCAGGCCCCCACCGGGTCCACATCGGAGTCCCGGGAATAAACGGCGATCTTGGCCCGGCTCCCGGGCTCCCGGGCGGCGCTGATGATCTTCACGATTCCTTCGGAAATTTCCGGAACCTCCAGCTCGAAGAGCTTGATCACGAAGTTGGGGTTGCTGCGGGAAAGGATGATCTGGGGACCTTTGGGGGTTTTGCGCACATCCAGAACATAGGCCCGGATCCGGTCTCCCGGTTTGTACGTTTCCTTGGGAATCAACTCCTGCTGGGGAACGACCGCTTCGGCCCTTCCCAGGTTGACGATGATCGATCCCCGCTCGAACCGCTGGACCGTGCCGGAGATGACCTCTCCTTTGCGGTCTTTGAAATCATCGAAAATATTCTCCCGCTCCGCATCCTTGACCCGCTGGATAATCACCTGCTTGGCCGTCTGGGCGGCAATCCTTCCGAACTCGGAGACATCGATCTTGGTTCCCAGGCTGTCGCCGACCTGAACCTCGGAATCCAGATCCTGGGCTTCCTTAAAAGAGATCTCCGCGGGAGGGTTCTTCACCTCCTTGACCACCGTCTTGAACTGGAAGAGCTCAACCTCTCCGGCTTCCTCGTTGAAGTGGGCCTCGATCTCCTGTTTGGTGCCGTATTTCTTCCTGGCGGCCGCCAGGAGGGCCTGCTCGAGAGCTTCGACGAGAATTTTCCGATCGATCCCCTTGTCTTTCCCCACCTGGTCAATGATGCGACTTAGTTCTGAAGCCATGGCTCCATCCCCTTCCTCATCAATCTATCTCTAAATTGGCTTTGGCGATCCGCTGGAGGGGAAGCTCGTAGACCTGCTGTTCGACCTCCACCCGCACCCGGTCCCCTTCCAGGCCCAGCAGGGTCCCCTTGAAGTTTTTTCGCCCGTCGAAGGGTTCGTACAACTTGATTTTAACCATCTGATTCCGAAATTTATTGAAGTCCTCCGGCTTTTTGAGCGGGCGGGTCAGCCCGGGGGAGGAGACCTCGAGGATATAGGAGCTGGGAATCAGATCTTTCACTTCCAGGACCGCGCCCACTTCATGGCTTATCCCGGCGCAGTCCTCCAGGCTGACTCCCCCTTCGCGATCCAGGTAAATCCGCAGGACCCAGCCCTGACTCTCACGTTGATATTCCAGATCGACCAACTCCAATCCCTGGGATTCCAGGATGGGTTCGACGACCTGGCGTACTTCTTGCCGCAGGTTCTCAAATTTCAACCGAATTTTTTCCTTTGACCAAAAAAAAGTGGGCCCGAGAGCCCACTTTTTTCAAGCAGACCACCAAAAAAACAACTCTTTTCAGCTAGCTGTAGGCCATTTTCCTTTACAGAAGAGAGTGATGATTGCCTTGCTGGAGCGGGCGACCAGATTCGAACTGGCGACGTCAAGCTTGGGAAGCTTGCATTCTACCCCTGAATTACGCCCGCCTGATAACCCACAAATAATGATAGCCAAATCACCAAAATTTGTCAATATTTT
>Ga0315295_10004584_pt1 | contig 11798 bp, 6 predicted proteins | sample YL17G14_0_MG_FD_204453 | JGI IMG/M metagenome (GOLD analysis project Ga0315295, IMG submission 204453) | Sediment microbial communities from Yellowstone Lake, YNP, Wyoming, USA - YL17G14_0 | ecosystem: Environmental > Aquatic > Freshwater > Lake > Sediment | place: USA: Wyoming | collected...
TTGGAAACTCCTTTAGTTTTCATAGTTTTTAGTATAATCCCGGGCTTGGGATATGTCAAGGACTTAGTGGTATGATGAGCCTCCATGGACACTGAACCCAAGCTTTTCAAGACGAGGCAGGCTTGGCGGTCCTGGCTCGCACGCTATCACTCCCGGGAAACAGGGATTTGGCTGTCCTATTATAAAAAAGGCTCCGGGAAAAGATCTGTGACCTACGAAGAGGCCCTCCAAGAGGCCCTATGCTACGGCTGGATCGATTCGACGGTCGGCCGCCTCGACGCCGAGCGATACAAGCAGCGGTACACGCCGCGCAACCTCAAGTCCGCATGGTCCTCGTCCAACAAGGCCCGTGTCGCAAAACTCATCGCCGAAGGCCGCATGGCCCCGCCCGGACTGGCCAAGGTCGAAGCGGCCAGGCGCAACGGTTCCTGGGATAGTCTCAACGATGTCGAGAGGGTCGGCCGGGGCGGGGAAATCCCCGCCGATCTGCTCGAGGCCCTGGAGAGCGACGGGCGGGCACGGCGGATATTCGAGAAACGTCCGCCGTCGGAAAAGAAACTCTGGGGCTATTGGATCCTCAGCGCCAAGAGACCGGAAACGCGCGCCCGCCGTGTCGTAGAAACCGTTAAAAGGATCCTGGCCGGCCGCCGGCCCGGAATGTGAAGATCCAGCAGGCTTTCGGGAATCCTCCCGCCTTTCCCATCTTCAGTGCCCTCTTCCCTCTCCTTCCCTAAATGCCCTAAGGCTACCGAAGAGAGCCCAAAGGTGTAAAACTTGTAAATCTTCCTTGACATCGCTCCGCGGCGCGTTCTATCATCCAGGCTGTCCCGGAAGGAATGATTGACATGCAGCGGCCAATCGCGTCGGCGTGTTCCGCCGCGTTTCATGGCAGATTCGCCGTTGCTCTCTCTGTATGGATTCGCGGCTGACTTGAATTTTGAGGAGGTCAATGAGGGAACAGAGTTCAGCAAACGTCTCATCGGGGTTTTCATTAACCTTGGGTATGCCATGAAAGGAGATCTGTCAAGAATGCGAAAAACTGCCATTATCATCTTATCGCTAGTCATCATCACAGCGGCCCTTTCGGCCCAGGACTCGACCCAGACGGGCGTCATCAGCGGCCGCGCAATGGACCAGGATGGCACTCCCCTGCCGGGTGTCGCCGTGACCATTAAGAGCCCGGCCCTGATCCAGAGAACCCAGTCCACGGTTTCCTCGGCGAGCGGGACCTACAGGTTCGTCCTGCTGGCCATCGGTGACTACGAGGTCACGTTCGAGCTGGCCGGATTCAAGACGCTCATCAAGACGGGCGTCAATGTGGCCCTGCGCACGACGACCACCGTCAACGCCACCCTGGAGCCGGCGACCATCAAGGAGACCGTGACGGTCGTCGGAGAGAAGCCGGTCATCGACATCAAATCAGCTACGATCGCCACGAACTTCACCCTGGATATGCTCCAGAAACTACCCAGCGCCCGCGATCCCTGGGTCCTGATGGAGATGACGCCCGGCATGGTCATGAACGCACAGAACGTCGGCGGCAGCACGAGCGGCTCCCAGAGCAGCGGCTACGCCCACGGAACCCTCAGAAGCCAGACCCAATACAACCTGGACGGCATCCAGGTCACGGACGCGGCGATGAACGGGGCCTCGGCCATGTACTTCGATTTCGATTCTTTCGCCGAGATCTCCGTTGAAACGGGCGCCCACGCCGTCGACATCCAGTCGAGCGGCGTGGTCCTCAACATGATCACCAAGGCCGGCGGCAACAAGTTCAGCGGCGGGGTCAGCGTCTATGCCGAGCCCGACATCGGCTTCATCCAAGCCAACAACATCCCGGATACGCCGGAATACGAGGATGTCGGTTTTGGCAATCCGACCAAATACGTCTACGATTACGGCGGCGACCTTGGCGGTCCCATTATCAAGGACAAGCTCTGGTTCTACACGTCCTTCCGGCGGACCGAGATCAATAGATTTATCATCGGCTACGAGCTCGACGGCCAGCCGGCCACCGCGTACGCGGACCTCATGCATTGGACGGGCAAGCTCACCGGGCAGCTCTCCGAGAACAACCGGATCATGGCCTGGGTCAACTACGACAACAAGAAGGAACCCAATAGGGGCGCCGGCCCCCGCCGGCCCCCCGAAACGACTTATTACCAGAATTCGCCCTCCTGGATCTTCCACGCCGAGGACACCTGGACGCTGAGCCCGAACCTCCTCCTGAACTTCAAGTTCGGCGGCTACGACATGTGGTGGCAGACCGGCCCCCAGCCGTCCGTGAACATGGACCAACCGTCGGTCCTGATCTACTATTCCGAGCCCTACCGGCGGATGTATGAGGACGCCTATTACCAATATTCCAAATACTACAGCGACCGGTACTCGTTCACGGCCTATGCCGACTACTTCAAGGACGACTTCCTCGGGGGTGATCACGAGATCAAGTTCGGTTTCGACTACCAGAAGACACCGTTCCACACGGACCGGCAGTTCCCGGGGAACCACACGCTCTATTTCGACTATCCGGACCGGACGGGATCCTACAGGGTCTGGACCTTCCGCGAGATCCAATGGTCGCAGACCAACGAGGTCTATTCCGGTTTCATCCAGGACATCTTCTCCCTGAAAAAACACCTGACCATCAACCTCGGCCTGCGGTTCGACAGCACCCACATGCACACCAACGAGACCTCGGCCGAGGGCAACATGTGGACGGACTACTACACCGCGCGCACGGGAGAGCCCGTGGCTACTCACTCCCCGGCCAGGAAGAACGTCGTGGCCTGGAACGTTTTCTATCCCCGCGTCGGCTTCACCTACGACCTTTTCAATAACGGTTCCACGGTCTTCAAGTTCAACCTGTCCCGGTATTCCTACCAAGTCAGCTACGATCCCGCCTACAGGATCATCGACACCAGCTACTGGGAAGTCGACTATTCCTGGGATGACGCCAATGGAGATAAGCAGGCCCAGACGGACGAGCTCGGCAGTATCAGGTTCGTCGATATCGCGACCAATTACTCGATCAACCCCGACCTCAAAGCACCTTACATCAATGAGGCCGTCGTCGGCATCGAGAGGAAGCTGACCAACGACATCGGGGCCAGCCTGAATTTCATTTACCGCGAGACCAAGAACCTCTTCTACCCGTACAACCAAGCCGTTGACCCCGTGACGGACTACACGGCCATCCCGGTCGTCGATCCCGGCCCGGACGGCGAAGAAGGCACGGCGGACGACGGCGGTACGGTCAACGTCTATAGCCTGAACGAGGACAAGCTCGGCGTGATCGACTATTACGTCACGACCCGGGAAGGCTACCAGGAGTCCTACCGCGGCGTGGAATTCGTCCTGCGGAAGAGATTCTCCCACAAGTGGCTGGCCCAGGCGTCGGTGACCTACGGCCGCAGCAACGTCAAGCTCCCGATCACGGCCGTCAACGATCCCAACAACCGGGTTTTCAACGACGATGTCGTCGCGTGGAACGACGCCCCGTGGATCGTCAAGATCATCGGGAGCTATGAGCTGCCCTTGGGCATCACCTTCGGGGGCTTTTTCAACTTCCGCTCCGGCATGCCGACCCAGAGGTACTATTACTACGATGCCGTGAACCAGGACGCCGTCAACCTCGAATTCGAGAAATACGGGACGCAGCATTATCCCAGCATGACGATCTTCGACCTGAGGCTGAGCAAGGTTTTCCGCACCAACAAGATCGGCACGTTCGAGGTCATGGCCGACGTCTTCAACACGTTCAACGCCTACACGACACTCGCCTGGGACAACGAATCCTACAGCGGATATCACACGCCCACCACCGTTCTCGCCCCGAGGATCCTCCGGCTCGGCGTAAAGTGGCAGTTCTAAGCGCAGGCTGACGCGGATTTCGACTGTTGAGAGGGGAACTCCCGCGAGTTCCCCTCTTCTTTTCATGGGGGCTGTGCTATGATAAACTTGGGTACGCCGAGTGGGGCTGAAAGCACCGAGGCTGCCCGGCATCCCATGAGAACAGGATTGACCGATCCCCACCGATCCCCGCGGATCCGGTCCCTGGCCGCAGCGTGTCTCCTCCTCGGCGGGCTCCCGGTCGTTTTCGCCCGGCCGGCCGGAGCCGCGCCGGGGAAACCCAACCTTCTCGTCGTCACCATCGACACCTTGCGAGCCGACCGGGTCGGGGCCTTCGGGTACAAGGGGGCCCGGACTCCGACCATGGACGGTCTGGCCCGGCGGGGGGTTCTCTTTTCCCGGGCTTACAGTCACGTCCCGCTCACCCTCCCGTCCCACTGCTCCCTGTTCACGGGTTTCCTGCCCATCACACATGGCGTCCGGGATAACGGCGAGCGCCTCCGATCGACTCCCGTAACGCTGGCCGAGATCGCCAGCGGACAAGGGTACACCACCGCCGCGTTCGTCGGGGCCTTCCCCCTGGATTCGCGGTTCGGCCTGGACAGGGGTTTCGAGACCTATGACGATCTCTATGGCAGCCGGAACAGGGTCCAAGACATGGCCTTCGTCGAACGGCGGGCCGAAGAGGTAAACAGGAAGGCCGAGGAATGGATCCGGATCCACACCCGGGAGCCATTCTTCGTGTGGGTCCACTATTTCGATCCCCACGCCCCATATGATCCGCCACCCCCCTTCGACAGGGATTTCGCCGGCCGGGAGTACGACGGGGAGATCGCCTACGCCGATGAGTGCTTGGGGAAGCTCATGGAAGTCCTGGAGGATTCCGGCCGCGCCGACGAAACCCTGGTCGTCCTGACGTCCGACCACGGGGAGGGGCTGGGCGCCCACGAGGAGAAGACCCACGGGATCTTCATCTACGACCCGACCCTGCACGTTCCCCTGATCATCGCCGGACCCGGACCCCTGCCGCGGGGCCGCACCGTCGAGGCCCAGGTCGGCCTTTCGGACATCCTCCCGACCGTTCTGGATCTCATGGGATGGCCGGCCCAAAAGGACCTGCCGGGCCGGACCCTGGTCCCGATGATGACGCGTTCGAAAGCCGGCGGCGAGGGCTCCGGGCGGACCCTCTACATCGAGTCCATGGCCCCGCTCCTCGGCCGCAACTGGGCTCCCCTCCGGGGTGTCCGCACGTCCGAGTGGAAGTACATCGACGCCCCGGCCGCCGAGCTCTACGACCTCAAGTCCGATCCCGGCGAAACCGTCAACATCCTCGACAGCCGCCCGGAGGTCGTCCGGCGGCTCCGCGGCGAGATGGAGACCGTGATCAAGCGGCAGGCCGCTCTGCCCCCCGATACGGCGACGGGCCCGGCCCTCGACCGGGAGGCGAGACAAAGGCTCCAGTCCCTCGGATATATCAGCAGCGGCGTCGCCCCGGCGGCGACGCCCCGGCCGGACCCCAAGACGATGATCGGGCTGGACAACCTGCTGAGCGACGCCGTGAACGCCTCGGAGACCGGCCGGCTCGAGGAAGCGGAAGCGATGTATAAGGACATCCTCCGCCGTCAGCCGGACTATATCATCGGCTATGATTACGCCGCCTACAACCTGACAAAGATGGGACGCGGCGGCGAAGCCATCCGTCTTCTGGAAGAGGCCGTCGGCCGCGGCCTGGGCACCGACCAACTCCTGGCCCACCTCGGCCTGTACTACCAGGAGGCCGGCCGGCTCGACGAGTCCATCCGGGCCCTGGAAAAGGCCCTGGCGCTCAACCCGGCCGCCGCCGAGGCCCATAACGACCACGGCGTCAGCCTGTTCAAGAGCGGCCGCGTCGAAGATGCCGCCGGCGCGTTCAGGAGATCCCTGTCCCTCGACCCGCACTACGCCATGGCCATGAACAACCTGGGCAACTGCTACCTGGCCCTGAAAAGCTACCCGGAGGCGGCGGAGCAGTATCGATCGGCCATTGCCGTGGACAACCGTCTGGCTTCCGCCCATAACGGCCTGGCCGCCGTCTATTACCGCCAAGGCCAAGCCGGAGACGCCGTGAAGCTCTGGGAGAAGTCCCTGGAGATCGAGCCCGGCCAGACCGAGGCCCTCTACAACCTCGGGCGGGTCTATCTCAGGATGGGACGAAAAGACGACGCTCTCCGGCTCTTCGAGCTTTTCGTCCGCTACGCTTCGCCCCAACAAGATGCCAAGGATATCGAGGAAGTCAAGGGCGTCATCGAAAGGTTGAAGAAGGAGAGGCATGAGTCCTAGGTCCGTGAGAAGAACCGGTATCGTTTCGCTCCTCGTCCTCGTCACCCTATGGATCTCGGCCCCGGCCCCGATGCCCGGGCAGACCCGGACGGCCCTGAAGGACCTTCCTCAACGGTTCCGGGATTGGCTGGAAACGGACGTCGTCTACATCATCAGCGCCAAGGAGCGCGACGTCTTCCTCCAGCTGAAGAACGACCGTGAGAGGGACATCTTCATCGATGCCTTCTGGAAACAGCGGGATCCCACGCCGGGAACGCCGACGAACGAGACCAGGGACGATCACTACAAGAGGATCGCCTATGCCGACGAGTACTTCTCGCGCGATACGTCCCGGCCCGGCTGGATGACCGACCGCGGGAGGATCTACATCATCCTCGGACCTCCCCTGGATACCAGCCGGTTCGAAGGGGAATCCTATGTCAACCCGACCTTGATCTGGTCCTATGCCGGCCGTCCGGAATACGGCCTGCCTTCCTATTTCGACCTCGTCTTCTTCCGGCGGAATGGCGCGGGGGAACACGTCCTCTATAGCCCGGCCCAGGACGGCCCCGCGAGCCTTCTCGTCAATTTCCGCGGCGACCCCACGAGCCGATCGGAGGCCTACAACCAGCTCCGCAAGTTCAACCCCCGTCTGGCCGGGGTCTCGCTCTCCCTGATCCCCGGAGAAGGCCTTTCGTTCGGCCAGCCGTCCCTGGCCTCCGATATGCTTATCGCCCGCGTCTACGGCATCCCGGAGAAGGCCGTGAACACGAAGTACGCCGAGGCCATGCTCAAGTTCAAGGATGTCGTCGAGGTCGACTACACGGCCAACTACATTGATAGCGACAGCCTGGTCTCGGTCATCCGGGACGACTCCGGCCTCTTCTTCGTCCATTATGCGGTCCAGCCGGCGAAACTGTCGGCCCTGGCCCATGACGGGAAGGCCAGCGTCAACTTCGCGCTCAACGGCATCGTCACGGACGCGGACGGCCGCGTCATCTTCCAGTACGACAAGACCTTCCGCTTGGATTTCGACCGGGGCCAGATCGAGGACGTCCGGAAGACGGGCATCCTCATCGAGGACGCCATCCCCCTGGCCTCGGGGCTGTACAACTTCAGCCTCCTCCTGAAAAACACCGTCTCCAAGGAATTCACGTCCTTCGAAAAACAGATCGCCGTTCCCGGCGGACGTTCGGCCGAGTTTGGGATGAGCCCTCTGCTGCTGGGCTATCGGGCGAAGCGGATGCCCGCGGCGCCCCGCCAGATCAAGCCCTTCCGCGCCGGCGACGTCCAGATCTCCTGCCAGCCGGGCCGGACCTTCGCCCCACGGGAAACCTTGGCTGTTTTCTTCCAGGTCTTCGGCCTGCCCGAAGAGCTGCGGCGGACCGGACGCGTGGAGTTCGTTTTTGAGCGGCAAGGCGGGGAGTTCCTGCGGACCGAGGTTCCGCTCAAGGACCTCCCGGCGATGGATGTCGTCCAGGAATTCCCCCTGCAGGCTTTCCCCCCCGATTACTACAAGCTTCGGGTGAGCCTCCGCGACGCCCAGAACCGGGCGGCGGTCTCGGCCGATGCAGACCTCGAGGTCTCCCCTCTCGTCGAGATCCCGAGGCCCTGGGTCTTGGCCAAGGTCATGCCGCCGGCCGACAACGCCATGTATGCTTATCTCGTAGGCGGCCAGCTAGTGAAGGCGGGAGACCTGGATGGCGGGGGAGAGCTCCTGGCCAGGGCTTTCCAGGCGAATCCCAATATGCTGGACTATGCCGTGGCCTACGCAGAGCAGCTGGTTCAGAAGAAAGAATACGCAAGAGCCAAGGATATCCTAAGCCCCTTTTCTGGGGCCTCCGATAAGAGACCCGAGGCGCTGACCCTGCTCGGTGCGTGTTGCCAGTCCCTGGGTCAATACCGGGAGGCCATCGCCTTTTACAGAGAGTATCTCAGCCGCGTTGGGACGAACCTGAACGTCTTGAACTCCATCGGCCAGTGTTACTACGATCTGGGAGACCACGAAAACGCCAGGATTGCCTTGGAAAAATCCCTAGCAATCGATCCCCATCAGGACCGCGTCCGGGAGCTCCTCGACCAGATCAAGAAAAGACGAACGGCCTAGGCCTCGAGGATCCCCAGGGGCGGGTTCGTCTTCCACTTGCCCCGCGTGAAGTCGGGGATGGTGACCGGCTTGCCCTTCCCGGCGACGCTTTGCGCGCTGGCGCCGACGACAGCGCTCCAGGCGGCCGCGTCGTAGACGTCCTGGTCGAGCGGCTCGCCTCGCCGGAGCGACTGGATGAGCCGGTAGTCCTCGATGTAATCCATGCCGCCGTGGCCCCTCCCCTCCCCCTTCGAAGCGATGGCCTTCCAGAGCGGGTGCTCGAACTCGGCGGCGAACTTCTCGAAGTCGTCCCACTGGTGGGCCTTGTCCGCTTTCCCCTCGACGTAGATCCGGTCGGGCCACTTGTGGGCCAGGCCATGGGTCCCCTGGACGAGGTTGATCCGCGTGTAGGGCCGGGGCAGGTTCGTATCGTGGATGAGGATGATCGTCTTGCCGAGCTTCGTCTTGATCAGGCTCGTATTGACGTCGCCGAGGACGTAACGTTCCTTCGCTTGCGGGCTGTCGGCGCCGAACGTCGCGACGGCGTATTCATGGAGGCCGCGCGCCGGGCTGCTCAGCGAGACGAGGTAGTCGAAGGCGTCGCCGCGGTTGACGTTCATACACTGGGCCACGGGCCCCAGGCCGTGCGTCGGGTAGAGGTTGCCATTGAGCTTCTGGGCCCAAGCCCGACGCCACAGCCCCTCGCCCTCCTTGGAGAACTTGACGCCGCGCAGGTCGTGGAGGTAGCCGGCCTCGGCGTGCAGGACCTCGCCCAGGACGCCCTTTCGGACAAGGTTCAAGGTCATCAGCTCGATCCGGTCGTAGCAGCAATTCTCCATCATCTGGCAGTGCTTCTTGAGCTTTTCGGCCGTTTCGACGAGCTCCCAACAACCCTCGATGGACATGGCCGCGGGGACTTCGGTCGCGGCGTGCTTGCCGTTCTTCATGGCCGCCAGGCAGACCGGGACGTGCCATTCCCACGGCGTCGCGGTCATGACCAGGTCGAGCTCCTCGGTCTCGCACATCCGCCGGAAATCCTCCAGCCCCTTAGAGTAGCCCGTCGGCATGGGCTGGCCGGCCTCGACGACCCATTTCTGGGCCCGTTCGACCTTGGCCGGAACGACGTCGCAGATGGCCTTGACCTCGACGCCTTCGATATTCAGGTAATTCTGGACGTGGGCCGAGCCCATGCCGCCGACCCCGACGAAACCCACCCGGACGGTCGGAATGGAGGTCGTCTTGAATTGGGACCGGGCCTCGCCCGGGAGCGCGGCCGTACCCTTGGCCTCGAGCCCGAGCCCGGCCACAGCCGCACCCAGACCTGCAGCAGCACCGATCTTGAGAAAATCCCTTCGGCTTCGACTTCTGTCGTCGTTCATGGAACCTCCTGGAAGAATATTCTCAATCGACGTCAAAAAATCTTGAAGGCCACGCCCCCCAAGAGCTGGAGCCCGCCCAAGTTGACGTCGTTGACAAAGGGCGAACCCGCTCCCGTGGGAATGGTGTCGAGGGTTGCGGAACCGAAGAGCGAGAGTCGGCCGATCAGGGCGACCGAGGCCGCCACGAAGAACCGGGGAGAGACTCTATTCCCCTTGAACCCGAGGTCGACAGTCTCCCACGTCTCCTCGTAGCGGTGGGCGCACATCCCCGCCCCGAGGCGGATATCGACGGCTTTGAAATCGACCTGGTAAAAAACGACGACGGGGATCGAGGTCCGGCGAAACTTGACCGGGTATTCGGCGTCGCCTCCGTCCAGGGGGACGGCCAGGCCCGTATCGCCGACCCATCCATACCCGGCGGCGAGTCCAAAAGGACCATTGAGCTTCAACCAGACATCCATGGCAAAGGGAGTCCCGGCGCCGTAGATCTCGCGGTAGGCCTCCTCCGAAGCGCGGAAACTCCCCGCCGCGAGCGAGACCGACAGTTCCTGGGCCCTGGCGGCCGCGGCCAAGCCGAGAAGGACGAGGAACGCCGCGATCCGGCGTCCGGCATTCATCGTCTGCCTCCAAGCAGCAGCAGGAAGCTCAAGGTCCGGAGAGCCGCCGTCGCCTGCGAAACATCGGGAACCACCCCGGCTTCCCTCGAGCGGTTGCTTTCAAGCCCTGTGGCGCCAACGGCCGTGACCACATAATAATACGCCAGGTCCGTGCGCACATCGTCGTCCGAGTACGTCGTCCCGACGACGGGCGAATCGTTGACCTTAACGTAGTCGAGATGGGAGGAGTTCGTCCGGTAGACGTTGTATCCGGCCGCGTCCGGCTGGGCGCTCCAGGTCACGCGGACGGCCTTTAAGGCGCTGAAGAGCGAGCTATAGACGACCGAAGTTGCGGCGAGCCCTGCGGGGGTCTTCGGGTATCCTTCCCGGAGCGGCTGGGCCAGCTCGGCCAGAAGGCCCAGGGAGGCCCGGGTGGCGCTCGTGAAGAAATCGAGGTTGATCTTGTCGAGCGTGTCCGTCGTCTGGTGATAATAGGGGTTGTTGAGGGGGTCGTCTTCGATGGCCAGCAGGGCCGGGTAGCCACTGTCCCAGAATGGGGCGTGGTCGGAGTAGACGAAAGAGGCGTCGACCGTCTTCGTGGCGCCGAGCGGCCCGTACGCCGAAGCGGAGTCGAGGAAGCGGTCGGCCAGCCAGCCCGAAGCCGAATTGACGATCACCTGCAGGTCCTCGGGCATCGCGTTGGCGTAGGCGATCATGTCCAGGTTGATGACGCCGACGATGCTCTCCCCCGCCTGCCGGGCCGCCGCGGCGTAGGCCCGGCTCCCGTAAAGGCCCCATTCTTCCGCCGAGAAGGCGATGAAGCGGATCGTGAAGTCGAGGGGATATAAGGCGAGGATCCTGGCCGCCTCGAGGACGGCGGCCGTGCCGCTGGCGTTGTCGTCGGCGCCCGGGGCAAGGGTCAGGCGCGAGGCGGAGGGCGACGACGAATCGTAATGGGCACAGATGATGACGACGTCGTCCGGATAGGTTTCGCCCGATTTCTCGGCGACGACGTTCCGCGAGCTGTAGGATCCGGAGAAAGTGAACGGCTCGAAACGGACGTCGTCGAGGCCGAGGCCCGAAAAAGCGTTATAGATGTATTGGCCGGAGGCTTCGCAGTTCGAGGTCGAGGCGTAGCGCGTCTGGAAGTCCTGGAGGGACTGAACGCCGGAACTTAGGTTCGACGTCGATACCAGGTCGACGATCATATCGATAAGCGGGTCCTGGGCGACGGCCCGGGGCGAGGGACGTCCGGCGCCGGCGGCCGGCCGGAGGTCCACCCGGACGGTCCGCGATGACAGGACTTTTCGCGGCAGGCCGGCGGGGACGGCCTCGGAAGGACTGCCCGTCTCCGTCCAGAATACCGCTGTTCCCGGCTCCACGGCGATGGCCTTGCCCGCCGAACGGAGAGCGGACAGGGCGTCCGGCGAATCGGTCCGAACGACAAGGATATCCCGATCCGCCGCGTTGCGGGCCAAGATCGAGAAGCGGACGCCGTTCCGGCGGAGGAGAGCGATATCTTCGCGGTCGGCCAGGGCCAGCAGGCAGCTCCCGAGCTCCTGACGGACGTCGATCTGGAGGCGGGAG